>Ga0210409_10004697_pt1 | contig 14614 bp, 11 predicted proteins | sample IncBWH17MmetaG_FD_161649 | JGI IMG/M metagenome (GOLD analysis project Ga0210409, IMG submission 161649) | Forest soil microbial communities from Barre Woods Harvard Forest LTER site, Petersham, Massachusetts, United States - Inc-BW-H-17-M | ecosystem: Environmental > Terrestrial > Soil >... | reverse complement strand
GACTGCACCGGTCCGTTGGCGCGCTCGGTGCGCGACGTTGCCATTTTGACCGAGGCCCTCTATTTTCACGTTGGACGTGAGCCGAACCTGGCGCGAACTGGAACTCTCCGCGCCAACCGACGAAAGATTTGCTTGGGCATTCCGCGTCAGCTTTTTTTCGACGCCCTCTCCCCGGACGTTCGCAAGGCATTCGATTCCGCCCTTCGCGATCTCTGCAAAGCTGGCACGACCACCACGGACATCTCCCTCCCCCTATTGGACGAAACCGAGGACGCCGGCAATCGCATCGCCTGGGTTGAGGCCATACTGTTCCACTCGCAGCAGGGATACTTTCCGACGCGCGCCGCGGAGTACGGCGAGGACGTCCGGGCAAGGGTGGAAATGGGCGCTAAAGTTTCCGCGGTCGATTACTTGCGGGCCTTGGAGATTCAGAAACATTTCACTTTACAACTCCACATGGCCCTCGCCGAGTCGGACGCTGATGCCCTCGTTTATCCCTCGACCGCCATTGAGGCTCCGCTCATCGGCCAAGAATCTTCCCGCATCGGAAAGCATGACTATCCGACTCGCGTCATTCTCTTGCGCCACAACCGCCCGGCCAATCTCGCCGGAGTTCCTGCCATCTCGCTCCCTTGCGGCTTCGCGTCTTCCGGATTGCCGATTGGTTTGCAATTCATGGGCGGAGTTTCCAGCGAGGCTGCCTTGCTGCGTATCGCCAGAATCTTCGAGAGTACGCAAGCACAATATCGCATGCCGCCGATTTAGTGTGCGTCGGTTGCTACTGCGCCTTGCGTTTTCATAATCCAGCTGCCAATCACATACCCTAGCGTCCCCGTGACCATCCCGCCGAAAACATCCACTACGTAGTGATACCGGCCCCACACCGTTGAAACGCACATGCACGTCACCAGAGGAACCATCACCCAGAAGAGCCAGCGCCGGTGCCGCCACGCGCCCCACAATACGGCAACCGACCCTGCCACGTGCTCTGAAGGAAACGCCGCGCCGCGCACCCGCCCAAAGTGTTCGATGAAATTAATCGCCGCCGTGAACGGCCCGCCTTGCAACGGTCCATGCCACGCCCAGGCCATCGAAAACCAGGGGCTCTCGATTGGATAGAGAATCGCAATGACATATCCAATCGCATATCCCGCCGCCGAATACGTCATCACTGACCAGTACCCGCGCCAATCGCGTCGATAATATAGGACTCCGCCCAAGACCAATAAATAGGTGAAGTACGTGAGATAGGCGAACTGCATGAAATCGTTCCGGGCCGGTGTGGCAAATTGCTCCAGCCACACCGTCGGATGCACACCTGTCAGCCAGTGGTCGGCAGCGATCAATTTGGCGTCTTTCCATGCCGGCGTCACCAGATGCACAAGCTTTGCTAATTCCTCAAAACAAAAGAGAAAAAACAGGTGCGGATACCAATGCCGACAGAAGTGCCAGAACTTTTGCCTGCCTGTAGGACAGACATTCCTGTCTGTCCTCCCTGCCGAGCGTGCTTCCACTAGGCACAAAAGCAGGATCATCGCCGCCGCCAACGCTTGCAGACCCATCCATTTCACGGGATGCGCAAGGTTGTCCCCAAACGCCGCAATCAGCGCGCTTGATGCCCCCAAATAGGCAAGCGCGACCCATTCGAATGCTCCGCACGCCGCCCACGTTGCCGCGGCTTCCCGGTTGATCCACGCCGCGATTCCTTGCTTTTCCCCTTCGAGGATGGCCGCGTGTTCGTCTCGCCTCGCCGTGCCTGCCTCCGGATGCCACCGGAGCGCTGCTTCATTTCCTCGATATTCCTGTCTCTCTGGGTCGTTCATTCAGGGCCTCTCCGGGTCCTACCACTTGCATCCAGCGATCACCGCATGCTGATTTTTTTTCTCTGCGACGCCTCTCGGTCTCTGCGTTATATTTTCCTTTTCTTCCCACTTTAGGATCGGCCAGCCACGCTCTCGCGCAACGCTCGCAAGGTCAGTCGAAGGATTCACCGCCGCCGGCCGTCCGACCACCGCCATCAACCACCGATCATGCAAGGAGTCGCCATATGCGAAACAGCGCTCCAGGTCGAGACTCATCTCGGCTGCTAGCCGCGTCGCCCCGCGCGCTTTGGCTTCCCCAAACATGACCTCTCCCAAAATACGCCCCGTCCATCGGCCGCGCATTTCCTCCAACCGTGTTGCGATTACCTGGATTTTCACGGTGATCCCGCAAGCCGCGAGTTCGCCCTCCAAGGCACGCGCAGCTTTCCGCGCTAAGGGCTCGAGCGTTCCACTCAACAGCACGATTTCGTGGCCCTGCTTCGCATGCCATGCCACTCTTTCGATCGCTTGCGCAAAAAAGGTGGGGACAGGCAGTCGTGGATTGCGCAGCGGAGGAGCCGACGCCTGTCCCTCGGCCTGGTGGCCGCTCTTGTGCCAAGAGGAGATATCTCCATCCCCCTCGCCACTCTCGTCAAAAACTCGCACGCCACGCAGATACATTTTGTTGGCCTGCAAAATCGCGCTGATCCCGCGTGGCATCAGCCGCGCCGCTTCCTTCAGCCACAGAAAGTAATTACTAGATGGAATCAACCTTCGGTACCGCAAGATTTGAAAAAGTCTCCGCTCCAGCGATGGCAATTCCACCAACGTTCCATCCAAATCAAAAAATGCCGCCACTCCCCAGCTTTTTTCCTCTACCTCATTAACCTCATTTATTTCCTTGGCCTCACCTGGTCCTCTCACATCGCCTCCTGCGCCGCGGTTTTTGCATTGCCGAGGCTGCTATGGGACGCGGTCTTTGCATCGCGCATGGGCCGGGCGTTTCCCGTGATGTATTTCCACCCTTCCACCAGCACCGGCAACCCGCGCAACAGACAAAACGCCGCCGTCATCCACGTCAGCACTTGAGCCCCAACGCGAATCATGGCGTGCACATCAGCCGCGTCACTTATCAGCGCCACCGGCCCGCGCGTCAGCGCCAGCTCCAATCCCAGATAGCAGAAGCACAAGCACTTCATTGCCGCATACAACCCCCGGCTCCAGCGCGAAGCCACCAGCGCTTGACCCCACCAGGTTCGCAGCATGGCATTCGCACCCCAACCGGAATGCCCCGCCTTCATCGCCAGCCCGCGCAAAAAATCCGTCGCTGCCCCACGCGCAAAAAACAAAACGGGCAGCCACAGCGACACCATTCCCACGACCGCGAAATACGTGAAGTACACGTTTTCGATCATCCGGTCGCCCAGAATGTCTAGCTGCGCGCCTACAGGCGTTGCCATCTTTTTCTTACGGGCGATGTGCCCGTCAAGGGCATCCAGAGCGATCGCCGCCACCGTCAGCCCCACAGCCGTGAGGTTCGCCCAGGCCCCGCGGCCGAACAGACACACAGCCGCGAACCCCACGACAACTCGCAGAAACGTCACTTTGTTCGGCGTCCACCGCATACTCACCTGCCAGACGCAAAACCGCGTCTAGTCCAGTAATGGCAAGCTCGATGCCAGTCGCAGCCCGCGCAAGGTACTTCTGTTCAATCACTTACAGAGGGTCCGGCAATGCAGACATTCGCCCGCGCCAGCCAAATACGCCAACTGTCGCTTATTTGCTCCCTCCCCGGCCCTGTTTCCTTTCCGTGTTTTGCGCGTCTAACTAATGGATTTCGCGTTTGTCGCTAGCACTCCCGTCCTTCGCGACGTCCTATTGAAGCGAAGTCCTTAGCCGTGGAATCCGGAGTTGGCCGATCTGCCGATCCCGGCCGTGCCGGCTAGAACCGCAAGGTCCGCGAGAGCGCGGACGCGAATTATGGGAGAATAAGAAGGTCGTTTTTGGAGTCTAGGCTCATGCGCGTTTTTCTCGCGCCCAAGTCGTAACCGAGGACTGAATTAGGATGAATGCTGACGTTTCTCTAGCAGGAGCTTTTCTCGCCGGGCTGGTTTCCTTTCTTTCGCCCTGCGTTTTGCCGCTGGTTCCCGGCTACATCTCCATGCTCTCCGGCATCGGCATGGAGCAGCTCCGCAAAGGTGAAGTCCCGAGCTCCAGCTTGTTGGGCTCCTCGCTCACCTTCATCGCCGGATTTTCCGTGGTCTTTATCTCTTTTGGAGCCTCCGCCAGCGCCGTCGGCGTCTTCCTCAAGCAGAATCGCAATACGCTCACTCCCATTGCCGGAGCACTCATCCTTCTTTTCGGTCTCCATCTTCTTGGACTGCTCATCAAGCTCAATCCGCGAGCCGGCATTATTCTCGGCATAGTCCTCGTCGCCCTCGGGATTGCTTCTCTGGCCCATCATGGTCCGCTGCTCGCCGGATTCGGTGCGCTGCACTTTTTTTCGCTTTCCATCATTGGCTTTTTCGGCCCCGCGCTGGCCCGCTGGCTCAACCGCGACGTCCACCTCCGCAGCTCGGTCGCACAGCCCAGCGCGTGGAGCGCTTTTATGCTCGGTTTCGCCTTCGCTTTCGGCTGGACGCCATGCATTGGCCCCATCCTGACGTCCGTGCTCGCTCTCGCGGCCGCGAGCGGTAGCATTCAGCGTGGCGTATTCCTTCTCGCGGTCTACTCCGCAGGCCTGGCCATCCCGTTTCTGCTCACGGCACTCGGCATCGGCAAATTCATGACGTTTTACAAGAATTTCAGAAAATATCTTCACGCCGTCGAGCTGTTCAGCGGCGCTTTGCTTTTGTTCGTCGGGGGATTGGTCTTCGTCAACAAACTGACCTGGCTCACGGCAAAGCTCAGTTTCTTGAATGTACTTGTTTTGTGGCTCGAGCGTGTCCTCACGAGCGGAACGGGAAGCAAGATATTCTGGCTATCGGTTGGCGCGGCCATTCTGGCAGTCGTGGTGTTCGCCGCCGCAAAGCGCTGGGGGAAAATTACATCGATGCAAGGCAACAAGACCATCTTTGCGGTCATCACGGTGATCGTGCTGATCATCGGCACTTACTTCGCGGACAAAGCCACGCGCGTTAAGCCCAGAAACAATGACATCGGCACCGTACAAGCGAGCGACAAGGACCAGCCTGCTCCCGAAGTCACGTTCAAAAACCTCGACGGCGCGGACGTTACGCTGGCGCAATACAAAGGCACCGTCGTGCTCGTCAATTTCTGGGCCACGTGGTGTGAACCTTGCTACGTTGAAATTCCCTGGCTCATCGAGATGCAGCAGAAATACTCCTCGAAAGGCTTCACCATCCTTGGTGTGGACGTCGACGAAGAGGGGAACGACGCCGTTGCTGCCTTTCTTAAAAAAGAGCGTTTCGATGTAAATGGAACGAAATCGCAGATGAACTACCCGATTTTTCGTGGCGACAATGCGGTCGCCGACAAGTTCGGCGGCCTGCTGGGCTATCCCACTAGCTTCCTAATTTCAAAAGACGGGAGAATCGTCAAAAAAGTGCAGGGCCTAGTCAGCTACGAAGAACTTACCCAGGCAATCGAATCTCAGCTGTAACCCATGAGCGTCATCGACGAAGTTCTCGCCGCCAACGAAATCTATGCGCGCACCCATGAGTTGCGCCGACTCACCCCTCGCCCGGAGCGCAAGCTCGCCGTTCTCACTTGCATGGATACCCGTCTTTCGACGCGCACCCTGGGGCTGAAGGAAGGCGACGCCCACATCATCCGCAACGCGGGCGGCATCGTCACCGATGACTCGCTACGCTCCCTGATTGTCTCGCATCATTTGCTCGGCACAGAAGAATTCATGGTCATCAACCACACCGATTGCGGATTGATGCACACCACCGAGCACGACCTGCGCAACCGAATCCAGAATCGCACTGGAACCGCCGCTGTTGCTCCCGCCTTTTTCTACGCCTTCCAGAACATCGATGAAAATGTCCGCCACCAATTGCAGAAGCTCCGCACCCATCCTTGGATTCCCGACACTGTCACCGTACGCGGCTTCGTCTACGATGTCGCCAACGGCCAGCTTCGCGAAATCAAGGATCCTTAGAGTTTGCTCAATCAACACCGGAATTCTTCGGGGGGAGTATTTCAAGGAAACTTTTGCAGCCAAGGGATTCTTTCCAGCTCATCCGACAGGAAGCTCGATGGTAACGGCCGCTCCATTCGGCTCGAGATTTTGCGCGTAGATATTGCCGCTATGTTCCCGCACCGTGCCATAACAGATGCTCAAGCCCAGACCGGTTCCTTGACCCACCGGCCTCGTCGTATAGAAAGGATCGAACGCCCGGCTGACATCCGTGAATCCCGGCCCCGAATCGCTGAATCGCAAGACGACTCTCTCACCCTCCAGGCGCCCTTCCACCGAGATCTTCTTTACTTGCGCTTGTTCCAATGCCTGAGCGGCGTTGCTGAATAGATTCACGAATACCTGCTTGAACTGCCCCTCATTCGACGCAATCTTTGGCAGATTCGGCGCAAAATTCATTTCCACGCTGATCCCGGAATTCCGCAATTGATACTCCAGCAGCATCAGCGACTCCCGCACCACCACGGCAATGTCCAGCAGCTTGCGTCCTTCATGCTGTGGCTGCGCAAACGTAAGCAGGTTCTGGATGATCCGCTTCATGCGCTGCGCTTCCGTTTTCAGTTTCTCCAATTTGGGGCGAGACGTGCCCTCGGCGGTTTGTTCCATCAGCAGGTCGGAGTAGCCCATCACCGCCGTCAGCGGATTGTTCAGTTCGTGCGCCACTCCGGCGACCAATTGACCCACTCCCGCCATCCTCTCCTTCTGCAACAACTGGCTTTGCGCCCGTTGCAGATGCTCCAGGTTCTGCTTGGAGTCCAGCAGCAGCCGCGTCATTTCCCGTGCCAGCAAAATTTGCCGCAGAAAGACGCACACACCCAACAGCAGTATCCCGATCAACGTGACCACCACGCGATACCCACGCAGCTGGCTCGCCTGCGGATCCAGAAAGAGTTCGCCCAGTCCGATCACCGGCAATGACAAGACCGCCAGCACCGCCAGAAATCCCGGCAGATCGGCCCAGCGTTCTCGTTCGCCACCGGCAAACGGCTCGGACGGCACATGCCTCGCCCGCAACGCAATTAATATCAACCAGCAGATCGCCGCGTAGTCCGGAACGTCGTAAATGCTCCCGCTGTAGTATTGGTCGCGCCCTAGCGCTGCATTCAGCCATTGGTACGCCAGCAGATAGAGCGCCCCGGCGAAAAAGAGATGCCAGTAAATCTTCCGCCAGGCTCCCTGGGCGACCAGCGCCATTCCGCCCAGAATCGCCAGCAACACCCCGTATTCCAAAACGAATAACACATAGTAATACCTGTCGAAGAAGGCTTTGTTCGGCAGGATGAATTCGTTGGGATAAATCAGGAACATATAAATGTAGATCCACCAAAGCAGCAGAATCAGAAAATTCAGCGTGCTGAGATGGAATTTTTCTTCATGCTGCCGGGATCCCGGACGCAACGCCGCCGCTGCCATCATCGGAACGGGTTGCAAAAAAAGAGGGATGTCTGCCCAGAACGGGTCCGGAGTGCTTCGCCCTGCGAGCACTTCGTAGTAAAACCACGCGGCAAAGTTGCTGGCCACCATCGCGGCGCTCGCCGCCATCAGGACCCAGAACCACCGCGTCCGTCCCTGGTTGCTGAACGCCGCCCACAGCATCACTGCGACAGTGATCAGCCACAATCCCGCGCCGCTGGTATCGGAGAACGCCGTAAGCGCATAACCACGCGGCGCCGTCAGCGAAACGATCGTGTACAGCAGCAGAAACCCGGCCACCGCCGCCACTTGCCAGAGTTCCAGCCGCTTCATCTTCATCATCGTTCACTCAAGCCGCATCGTGCGCCCTCAACCAAGCGCCGGGCAGACGAGTGCGACCCATTCTTCATCACTAGACTCACTCAGTTCCACTTTAGATCAATTTTAGGCCCGCGCGGGTCCAACCGCTGAGGCTTTCGAAGGCGAGGTTCCCTGGACGCTACCTCCAGTCTCTCCTTCCCCACACCTCCTGGCAATAGGACCATAGTCCCACTTGCGGCACGTCGCTTCGACTCAGGCTACGGAATCCTTGCTTATCACCTCGGCGGGATTTTGAACGATTTCTTAAGCAAGTTGCCAAAGTAGAGATCGGAAAGACGACGCTGGAGGATTGGCGCGGGCCGGTGGTAAGCGCCCGAATCTCAAGCTTGGTCTTGCAACTTACAAAAAACCGGGGGTACCTCCTTCAAGCCAAATACCTTTCTCTCTCCTCACTCTGTCGCCTTGTCCCCCATCTCCCATCTTCACGTATACACTTCCAAGTTCGCTATCCCGCAACCCCGATGTTTGCCACTCTCTTGTCCCGAGCGAACCCCAGGGATCCCCTATCCCCCATCTTCCTCTTCATGTACGCTAATTACATGCTTGACGAAAAAGACTTCCAGCGAAAGGCGGACGCCGCCTTTGAGGACCTCAAGCGCCGCATGCTCACGGCTGGTGATGAGCACGGTTTCGACGTCGAAGGCGAATCCGGAAAGCTCGAAGTTATCTTCGAGGAGCCCGAGGAGGCCAAGTTCGTGATTTCCCCCAACACGCCCGTCCGCGAAATCTGGGTTTCTGCCCTTTCCACCAGCTTCAAGCTCGGCTGGAACGAATCCCGCAACACGTTCGTCCACGAAAAATCCGGCGAGGATCTCCGCGCGGTCATGAGCCGGGTGATCTCTTTGCAAATCGGCGCCCAGGTCACATTATGAAAATCAAAGCAGCCATCGTCTTGATTGGCCTCCTGGCACTGTGCATAACGCTGCCATCGCAAGTTCCTAGCGGCAAGGACGTGGTCAAACCGGAAATCTACGCGTCGCTCGAACCCGTCGGCCGCGGCAGTTCCTTTCTGATTGCGGTCGTAATGAAAATTCGCCCAGGCTTCCACGTCAACGCCCGCGAGAAATCGGAAGACTACCTCATCGCCACCGACCTCAAGGCCGTACTTCCTGCGGGCTTCAGCAACGGCGATGTTTCCTATCCCAAGGGCCAACTCGAAAAATTCGCGTTTTCCAAGACTCCGCTGAACGTCTATCAGGACACGGTGATTCTTCGCATGCCGGTGACGGCGCTCGCCAGCGCACCGCTCGGTGAACAGCACATCCCTCTCAAGCTTCGCTACCAGGCCTGCAGCAATGAAATTTGCTTGCCGCCGGTTACGCTTCCTCTCGACGCAAGTCTGAACGTCGCCGCCTCGGCCTCCGCGGCAAAGCCTGCCCACCCGGAAATCTTTGGAAAGCCATAGCCGCCATGCCGAATGCTAAAAATAGATTCCACCACGGAACGCAAATGCAGAATTTTCTTGAAGGAGAATCGCTCTAGGATTTACCGAAACCGGCCACCGCATCGCGCAACCGCCGGACCACGCGCTGCTGGCCAAGAACAACCATCGTATCGAAAAGCGGCGGCGCCACGGCCTGGCCGACGATGGCCACACGCGTCGCATTGATCAGCAGCCCGGCTTTGACACCGCCGGCTTCGGCGACGGCACGGGAAGCGTGGTCGCAAGCGTCGTGATTCCATTCGGGAAGCGCTTCGAGCGCGCCGGCAAGTTTCGAGAGAAGTTCCGGCACTTTCGGATCTTTCCAGAATTTTTCCTGGGCTGCCGCGTCGCGCGTGAATTCGTCGCTGAAAAACGCGTGCGACCAGGAAGAAAAATCCGGCAGCAAGCGAATTCGCGGGCGCAGCAAATCAATGGTCTTCGAAAACCATGCGTGATCCCGGCCATCCGCGCCCGGAGCGGCTCCCCGTGCCCACTCCGGCTTCCACAAGCCGCTGCGCTTCAACTCGTTTTCGACTTCGGGAAGCAAGTCCTCGATAGGAAGCTTTTGCAGGTACTGCGTGTTGAACCATTCCAGTTTCGGCCGGTCAAATACGGCATTGGTGCGGCTCACGCCGTCGAGCGAAAATTTTTCGACTAAATCTTTGGTCCGCAAGAACTCCTCGTCTCCGCCGGGGGACCAGCCCAATAGCGCCAGAAAATTGCGGAACGCCTCGGGAAGAAAACCTTCGGAGCGGTACATGTTGACGTCGGTAGCGCCGTGACGTTTCGAAAGACGGGACTTGTCCGCGCCAAGAATCAGCGGCACATGCGCAAAAACCGGAGGCTCCGCGCGCAACGCGCGGTACAGCAGCACTTGTTTCGGCGTATTCGAAATGTGATCGGCGCCGCGAATCACGTGGGTGATGCGCATATCGATGTCGTCGACCACCACGCCCAGCTGATACATGGACTGGCCGAATTCTTCGTCACCTTTTCCGGAGCGCAACAAGACAAAGTCTTCGATTTCCTCATTCGAAAACTCGCGTTCACCGAAAACCGCGTCGTGGAACTTCGTCGTTTCGCCAAGAGGGACTTTGAAACGGACCGCCGGCTTCGCGCCGGGCGTCGATGGCTTGCCATCGCGGCAAGTACAGCGCGAGACGCGGCGCGGCCCGCCAGCCTTGGGCTCCTCGTCTTGCGCCGGTTCGGCGTGATCGCCGCCCGCATATTTTTCCGCAGGGCAATAACACAGAAACGCGGCGCCATTCGCCAAACATTTTTTCGCCGCCCCGCGGTACAATTCCGTTCTCTGCGATTGGTAAAACGGCCCCTCATCCCAATTGACGCCCAGCCACTGCAGGCCATCCAAAATTCCCTGCACCAGTTCGGGTTTGTTGCGCTCGGCATCCGTGTCTTCGATGCGAAGAATCATCGTGCCGCCCTGGCGCCGCGCGAATAGCCAGTTAAACAGCGCAGTCCGCGCACCTCCCACATGCAAATAGCCAGTGGGTGAAGGGGCAAATCGCACCCTCACGCCAGAAGTCTTCTGATTCGAATCACTCATTGTCAGCGCGTCTTTCCACGTGAATTCAAACTCTCAGTGTAGCCAAACCACGTATTGGCGTCCAATGGGGCAGTTTTCCTACCAGTGCTGCAAGTTGCGGCGAATTCCACAATCGCCGCCGAATGGGGAAGCCGAGGCGGGTTGTTCCCTCCAATTCAAACATATTCTTGGACTTACATCTGAGATAAACTCAGGTACTGCGGGAAACGGCATCGGCGGGATTCAGACGACGCAACCATTTTCCCGGATTTGAATTCCAAGTGACCAGTTTGGGTGCCGAACGTCTAAGTTTCCCAGGGTAGTCGAGGCGATGGTCAAAATCTCTCCATCTGGCGGCGGGGCCAAAAAACTCATCGTGCGGGCGCCCGTTTTGCTGCTCCTCGTGGTAACGGCATTCCTGTTTGCTCATTTCCGGACGGGCCGGGCGGCAACGAGTGTCGAGGAATCCGTCGTCCGAGTGGAAAGAAAGAGCTTCACGCAATCCCTGCGGCTCAATGGAAGCACTCAAGCTTCGCGTTCCTTCATAGTTCTGGCCCCCAGGCTGGAGGGCGCCCAGGTCGGCTCAATGGTCATCACCAAGCTGGCCCCCTCCGGTACGCACGTGAACAAGGGCGACATCCTCGTCGAGTTCGATCCGCAAGCACAGACCAAAGACTACCTGGACAAGAAAAGCACGTACGAGAACCTGGTTGGGCAGGTAGCGCAAAAACAAGCAGAGGAAAACATCGCGCTGGCTAAGGACGACACGGCGATGAAACAGGCCGAAGACGAACTCAAGCGCGCGCAGCTCGAGCTGCAAAGAAATGAAATCGTATCCCGCATCGATGCGGAGAAAAACCAGGAAGCCCTCGACGAAGCGCAAGCCACGCTGAAGCAGCTGAAAGAAACGTACCAGTTGAAGCGCGCGGCAGCCGCCGCCACCATTCGCATTCAGGAAATCCAGCGCGACCGCGCGATGGAAGCCATGCGCTACGCGCAAGGAAACGCCGCCAAGATGGTGGTGCATTCCCCCATGCCGGGAGTCGTGGTCTACAACACCATCTGGCTGGGCGGGCGCATGGGAACCGTGCAGCAAGGCGACCAGGTGAGGCCGGGCGTGCCGTTCCTGCAAGTGGTGGACCCATCACAGATGGAGGTCCGGGTGGAATTGAACCAGGTGGATCTCCTGAAAGTGCGCCCTGGCCTGAAGGCCCAGATGCACCTCGACGCCTATCCGGGCATGATGCTTCCGGCGACTCTCGAAGAACTTTCGCCGCTCGGGCATCCGGGACAGTTTTCGGAAGTGGTGCGATCCTTTACGGCGCGTTTTTCAATTCAAGGTACCGACCCGAGGTTGTTGCCTGACCTTTCTGCCGCACTGGATGTCGATCTCGGCTCGCAAAAAAGTGTTCTTGTTGTTCCGTGCCAGAGTATCGCCTTGGAAAACAATCATTCCTTCGCTTGGCTGAAATCGACAGTCGGATTCGAGAAGCGCCCGGTGCAAACGGGCGCGCGAAATGATCTGGAAGCGGTTGTGAATTCCGGGCTTTCCGAGGGAGACATCATCCGGCGTGCCGCAGTTGATGCCGAAACAGGAACGAGCCACCAATGAATAAAAAATGGAGGCCAAAAAAGAGGGCCCTGGCCGTCACGGCAGCGGTGGTGCTTGGTCTTTTCGTTCTGGGCGCTTTTCGTTTGGCCAGTCCCGCGGCGAAATTCTCCACGGCCGAGGTGAAACGCAAGGAGTTTGTGGAGTACCTGGAAGTCAAAGGCGAAGTGAAAGCGCTGCGTTCCGTCGTCATTGCCGCGCCGTACGGTGCGGGCGACCTGCAAATCATGAATCTCGCGGACAATGGGGCGAAGGTTAAGAAAGGAGATGTGCTGGTCGAATTTGACAATACGACCGTGAAGCAAAAGCTGGCGCAAGATCAATCCGCGCTCAAATCGGCCGAAGCGGAGATCCAGCAATCGCGGGCCGCTGCGCGTTTGAAGGAAGAGCAGGACCTGACGGACGTGATGGCGGCCAAGTTCGCCGCGCAGAAGGCAAGCTTGGATGCCAGCAAACAGGAAATTGTTTCGGTGATTGAAGGTGAGGAGGCCAAACTCAAGCTCGCGGACGCCGAGCAAAAGGTCAAGGAGACTGAAGCGAAACTCAACGCAGACCGATCGGCGGCCAAGGCGGATATTGCCAGCAAAAAGCAGAAGCAGGATCAAGCGGCGTTTCAGGTGCAACAAGACGAACGCAGCCTGGCTTCGCTGGCCTTGCATGCGCCGCTGGATGGAGTTGTCGCGCTGCAAAATCATTGGCAGCCGCAGGGCGGGCCCACCCCTTTCAAGCCGGGTGACCGCGCCTGGCCAGGCGCCGCCATTGCGGAGCTCCCTGACCCATCCACGCTCAAAATTGCCGCACGCATTGAAGAAGCAGAAAGAGGTCAGTTGAAATTAGGGCAGACCGGCGCGGTGCGCATCGAAGCAGTTCCCGACGGGAGCTTTGAGGGACGCATCGAAACGATCAGCCCGACTGCCAGCCTGGACTTCAACGCCGGGTGGCCCGTTCCCAGAAACTTTACCGTGGAAGTGGCATTGGCAAATAGTGATGCGCGCCTAGCTCCGGGAATGGGCGCGGTTGTCCGGGTGGCAGTCGACCGCGTGGCCGACGGTATCGTGATTCCGTCCTCCGCGCTTTTCCGGAAAGCCGGACGAACCGTTGCTTATGTCCGGCGCGGCTCGAAATTCGAAGAAACCCCCGTGGAAGTATTGCGGCGAAGCGGCGATGAAGCATTGATCGCCAAAGGGCTGCAACCGGGACAGCAACTGGCCTTGAAAGATCCGACACTGACGGAATAGGGATCGTTGTGATGAATGGGCGTTCAAAACCACGAGCTTTTCTTTTGGCTGTCGCGTTGGGAGGAAGCTGCTTTTCGTGCCGCCAAGGTACGGTACTGGCAACGGATTCTGAGATTCCAACGGCTACCGTCAAAGAAGTCGATCTCCAACTCAAGGTATCTTCCACGGGAGTTTTGCGAACGACGCAATCGAGAACCGTCATTGCTCCCCCCATTGCGGGAGGCACGCTGCAAATCGTGACCCTGGCACGTTCCGGCGCGCAGGTTCACAAGGGCGATGTGGTGCTCGAATTTGACCCCAGCCAGCAAGAATACAATCTGGGACAAAATCGCAGCGATTTGCTGCAAGCGGAACAGGAAATCGTCAAAGCCAAGGCGGATGCCGACGTCCAGACGGCGGAGGACCAGACGGCACACCTGAAAGCAAAATATGCGGTGCGCCGGGCGGAGCTGGAAGTCAGCAAGAACGAACTTATAAGCACCATCGACGCGCAGAAGAATTTGCTCGCGCTCGATGAAGCCAAGCGCGCCTTGACGCAGCTGGAGCAGGACATCAAGTCGCATAGCGCCTCCAACCAGGCGGCGCTGGCCATCAGCGAAGAAAAGCGCCACAAGGCGCGCCTCTCCATGGAGCAAGCCGAGCAAAACATCAAAAACATGCACATCACCGCGCCCATTGATGGCCTCGTGGTCATCCACGGAAACAGGGATTCCACCGGCGGATTCTTCATGGGTGGGATGACCCTCCCGGACTATCACGTCGGCGATCAGGTCAATCCGGGAAGTTCGATCGCGGAAGTCATTGACATGTCGCACTTGGAAGTTTCGTCAAAAGTCGGTGAAACCGACCGCATCAACCTCAAGGCCGGCCAATCTGTGGAATTGAACATCGAGGCGCTACCCGGCGAAGAGTTTTCTGGCAAGGTGCAAAATGTGGGCGGGGCGACGAGCCACGAATTCTGGGACGACAACTCGCAGCACACTTTTGACGTGACGATACAACTCGGCCGGGCGGACCCCCGCTTGCGTCCCGGCTTCGCG
>Ga0210409_10004696_pt1 | contig 14616 bp, 10 predicted proteins | sample IncBWH17MmetaG_FD_161649 | JGI IMG/M metagenome (GOLD analysis project Ga0210409, IMG submission 161649) | Forest soil microbial communities from Barre Woods Harvard Forest LTER site, Petersham, Massachusetts, United States - Inc-BW-H-17-M | ecosystem: Environmental > Terrestrial > Soil >... | reverse complement strand
CGTGGGAGGCGGTTCGCCCTGCTTGCGCCCCGAGAGGTGCCGTGAGTAGTTCTCGATACCCGAGCAGAAACCCATCTGCTCCATCATCTCGAGATCGTAGAGCGTGCGTTGTTCGAGCCGCTGCTTTTCGAGGAATCGCCCTTCCTTGTCGAAGAAGTCCAGCCGCTCTCTCAGTTCCTCTCGAATGCTCTCGATAGCCCGACGCAGTTGCGCCTGAGGGGTCACGTAGTGGGAACCGGGATAGATCGCGTAGCGCTCGAGCGTGCCCTTGACGCGGCCGCGCAGGGGGTCGACTTCCTTGATGGATTCGATGTCGTCGCCGAAAAACTCGATGCGGATGGCCGTCTCCTGCTCGTACGTCGGGAAGATCTCGACCACATCGCCCCGGACGCGAAAGGTCCCTCGGTGGAAGTCGACGTCGTTGCGCTCGTACTGGATGTCCACGAGCCGGCGGAGGAGCGTATCGCGCCGCATTTCTTCACCGGTGGCGAGCTGAATGACGAGCCCGTGGTAGCTCTCGGCGCTGCCGATGCCGTAAATGCAACTGACGCTGGCCACGATGATGACGTCGCGGCGCGACAGGAGCGCAACGGTCGCCGAGTGACGCATTCGGTCAATCTGGTCGTTGATGATCGCGTCCTTGTCGATGAACGTGTCGGTCGACGGGATGTACGCCTCGGGCTGGTAGTAGTCGTAGTAGCTAACGAAGTACTCGCACGCGTTCTCCGGGAAAAGCTCCCGCATCTCGCCGTAAAGCTGCGCGGCAAGGGTCTTGTTGGGCGCCAGAATCAGCGTCGGCTTACCCGAGCGCTGGATGACATTGGCAATGGTGAACGTTTTTCCGGAGCCGGTGATCCCCAAGAGCACCTGCTGTTTTTCACCGTTCCTGAGGGCGTTGGTGAGCTGGTCGATGGCCTGGGGTTGATCCCCCTTGGGCTCGAAGCTGGTCCTCAGGCGGAATTCGTTCGGCATACGATCTGGTTACTTTCGCCTCGACCGGGCAAGAGCGCAAGCTGGCTACTTACTTAACTAAGCTAACGAAGCTAGCGAAGCCTCATGCGAGCTCTGGCGAGAGTCGCCCAAGACTGCCCAAGACTCGCCGCGCCCGGGCACGGCCCGGGCACGTGCCCACCGTCGTGCCCAACCTTGTGCCCACTCTCGGCCCCCTCTGCGCGTGACGGGGTCTGTCCTCGCGCCAAGGAAATCGCGCAGTTCCCAGGTGTGAGCCGAGCTTGAGCCACGTGTGAGCCACGTCGGAGGGCGGAGGCACGCGCGTTGCGATGGGCCTCTCCCATCGGCGCCGGCGACAATCGCGGCGATTGCCGTGTGAGCGCCGATCTTCCGAAGGAGAACGCAGATGCGACTCAATTCCGTTTCCTTGTGTGGGCTCTGTGGCTTGGTCGGTTCGGCGCTGCTCGGCGCCTGTGGCGGCGCGCCTGGAGCGCCCGGCGCAAGCGAAGAGACAGCGCGAGCGACCATTGGCCCAGCCGGCGGCGAGATCGTGGGGACGGCCGGCTCGGTGCTCGAGGGCGTTCGAGTACAGATCCCAGCCGGCGCCCTTTCGGCTGACACGGCGATTACTGTGAGGGCGTCGGCCAGCAACGTCGCGCTTCCCAAAACGGCCGCCCGCTGCGGACCCGAGATATCGATCGAGCCGTCCGGCCTCGGACTCGCTGTTCCTGCGACCGTGACCCTGCCCTTCGACGAGAACGCGGTCACTCAGCAAGACCGCTTCGACGACGAGGTCAAGGTCTGGCAGCTCAATGGAACATCGTGGGGACAGCGTCTGCAAACCGACAGCGCGCCTGGCCAGGTCACCATTCAGCTCGACGCACTGAGCACGCTCGCTGCGGGGGTAAACCCCCCGGCACCGGCCGATATCGTGCGATTCAGCTTCACGGCGAATCCCAAGTTCGCCTCCTGCTTGGCGCAGTATCCGAACGATCCCGATCGCGCGCCGGCGGTCTCTGCGGAGGTCGTGCGAGGCGAGCTCAATGATGGCCTGTTCTTGCGCGGCCGGTATATCAAGCCAAACCTTGCCTTCGACCTCTTCACCGTCGAGAACAGCTCACTACTCAGCGACGGAAAGCCTGACCCCGCCTTCAAGAACTTCGGCCTCGCCTGGTACCAGAGCGATCTGCAGGCCAACAGCGAAGGGGAGGCACGCGTTTCGATCCGCACCATCCTGCTCGACCAGATCTTCGGCTTCGACCCCACGGTGAGTCTGCCGCCGACCGGGACTTTCGAAGTGGGGTTCTGGTTCAACAACCCGGACGACGCCTCTGCGTGTGGCTTCGACCCGACCAAGCCCACGCCATTCAACGGCGAGCACAAGGCGGGACCGCTGGCGATGATCACTTTGCCGGATGCCACCACCGGCCTCGGCCCGCTCTGCACGAAGCCCGATACGTCGGTGACCCCGGCGCGCTGCTCGCCATGAGGCGATAGCTAGCAAGCGGCGGATCGCGATCGCGACTGCGGTCCGCCCTTGCGTCGTGCGGTATCCTGTGTGCGCAATGGCGCACGACGACGAGACCCGAGACGACCGCCACTCGGTGCCGGGGCCGCCCCAGCGACCCAGGCCCGGGTTGGTGGTCGTTCTGGCGGCGGGGGCCCCAGCGGCGAGCGTGCTCGAGGTGTCCGCGAAGGGCATCGAGGTGGGCCGCGCGACGCCGTCGGGATTGTTCGAAGACGACGACAATGCCTCGCGCCGGCACGCCCGCATCACCCGCAAGGCAGACGCGTGGCAAGTGAATGATCTGTCGAGCCGCAACGGAACGTTCGTCGACGGCCGACCCGTTGGTGGCGGCGCTTCCTTTTCGTCCTCGGCGCTGATTCGCATCGGACAGAGCTTGCTCTGGGCCGTCGACGACGTTCAGCCGTTCTTGGATCCGGAGCTTGAACCAAAAGCAGATGGCGCGCCGATCGTCGGAGGCATGCTACGCGAAGCGTACCGCGAGATCGAACTTGCGAGCCGCGCGGGAGACACCCTCTGCCTCCGGGGCGAAAGCGGCTCCGGCAAAGAGCTGGCGGCCCAGGCCTTCCATAAGGCCCGCTGCGGGGCGGCCGCGGAGGCGCCGTTCGTTGCCGTCAATTGCGCGGCGATTCCGGAGGGCTTGGCGGAACGACTGCTCTTCGGCGCTCGCAAGGGCGCATTCTCCGGAGCGACCGCGGACACCGACGGGTACGTGCAAGCGGCGCACGGGGGAACTCTGTTTCTCGATGAGATTGCCGAGCTCGATCGGCTGATCCAGGCGAAACTCCTGCGAGTGCTCGAAAACCACGAGGTCCTGCCGCTCGGTGCTTCGCGTCCCAAGCGCGTGACGTTGGCGGTCTGTACGGCGAGCCACAAAAGCTTACGCGAGGAGGTCGCGGTCGGTCGCTTTCGGCAAGATCTGTATTTTCGCATCGGCCATCCCCAGGTGTCATTGCCGCCGCTCCGCGAGCGAGTCGATGAGATCCCGTGGTTTGTCGCGCGTGAGCTCCGGGCCGTCGACGCACGCCTGACGCCGACGGTTGCGTTGGTCGAGCGCTGCTGTCTCAGGTCGTGGCCGGGGAACGTGCGTGAGCTTCTACGCGAGGTGAGGCAAGCAGGTCACCGCGCGCTCCGGGCGAAGGCCCTCGCGGTTCGAGCCGACCATCTGTCGCGCGAGGCTGGAACGCCGCTCTCCGCGAACGGAGCTTCGAGCGAGAAGGTCGACGCCGCGAACTGGAGCGACGACGACATTCGACGAGCGCTCGCCGAGCACGCCGGCAATGTGCGCGGCACGGCGCGGTCACTCGGGATGCACCGAAACCAGTTGCGACGCTGGATTGCGAAACAGGCAGGAGCCGGGCTCGATCCCGAATCGGAGTAACGGCTACGGCGTTGGCGCTTTCGCCGCAATCAGGGCAATCTCCTGGCCGTCGACGCTAACGCGCACGCTGCCGTCGGCCGCGCGGGCGATGGGCTCGACAGGCGTGACCTGGAGAATCGGGCTGGCAGGCGACCCGCTCGTCGGCGGAGGGATGCAGGCGCCCTGACCGGTGGCAGGTGATTGCGAAGTAGCCTCCGCGACGATGAGGCCGGCCTTTCCGCACGGCGCATCGGCTTCGTACAAGCCCGAGAGGCTTCCCGTGGACACCGGCGATGCCTGGAACGTGAGCGTGCTTCCGTCGGGAAGCGTGAGCGTCCCTCCGGCTGATGTTGGTCCGATGTGCCCCGCAACGGAAAAGGAACCCGTCGTTCCTCCCTCGGCCGCGATCTGCGCGGACGGGGTCAAGTCCAATGAGAACCAATGAGTCGCGCTGCTGTACGAGGTCGGCCCGCCACATAGAAAAAGCCTCGCATGGTGTGCTGTGGCGACAATTCCCACCCGGGCGTCGTTCTCCGCGACCTGTCCGACGAAGACGCGTACGCCCGCCGGCTCCGACGAATTCGAGCAAGACATCAACGAACCAATCCCTAACAAAGGCAGCCAAAGCGCCCACGCCCGCCGACGCGAGCCGCCGCTACGATGGCAGATCATTGCTGGTGCAGTAGCAAAATTCAGTCCCATGGCGTACTCCCGAGGGCAACGTGACGACGCGCGAGGGTGACCTCTTCGCGGGACGATACCGTGTCGTTCGTCGGGCCGGGTCGGGGGGGATGGCCACCGTATACGAAGCTTATGACACCGCCTCGGGGGGCAGCGTGGCGCTGAAGATACTTCGCGCCGAGCTTTACACCGACTCGCGGGCTCACACGCGCATGGTTCGCGAGGCGCAAGCGCTCGGCGAGGTGGATCATCCGGCGATCGTTCGGTACATCGATCATGGGGTCGCGGGCGGGACCCCCTTCTTGGTAATGGAATGGGTCACGGGCGAGACGCTTCGAGCCGCCCTGGACTCGAGAGGCCTCGCCCCAACCGAGGCGCTACGCCTTACGCGGCAACTCGCCTCCGGGCTCGCGGCCGCACATGCGCGTGGTGTCGTTCACCGCGACCTCAAGCCGGCCAACGTCATGCTCGCCGGCGGCTCCGTCGAAAGGGCCACCATCGTGGACTTTGGGGTGGCCCATCTCATGGGCGCGCTCTCGGGTGTGACCGTCACGGGAGACCAGATCGGAACGCCTCGCTACATGGCGCCGGAACACATCCGCAGCTCGCGCCGCGTGGACCCGAAGGGGGATGTCTTCGCCCTCGGCTGCATTCTCTTCGAGTGTCTCACCGGCCGACCCGCCTTCGACGCCGCGGATCCGGCGGCCATTCTCGCGCAGATTCTTTTCGAGTCGATACCGTCCCCGAGATCCCTTCGGCTCGATTTGCCAGACCCAATCGACATGCTCGTCGCGCGCATGATGCAGCGAGACGTCGGGCGACGGCCAACTGCCGACGCAGTCGAAATGCGCGCCGCTGAATTGCTTGCCGGGATGGGTCCCGACGCGCAACGGCTCGGCCCCGCCCCGCTCCATGGAATCGTCGGTGCGGCGCCGACGCAAACGTCGGTCCCGGAACGATGGGACCTGTTCGGCGAGCGTCCTCCGCCACCCTCGTTCAAGTTGGGCGACAATGCGGTGCTCCCCGCGGCGCGCAATGCCCTTCCGCTGCAGTCCGGAGAGCTCATCGACCGCGAGGATGAGCAGCGACATCTCGTCGCGCTGCTCGGCTCGAGCAACCAAACCGTGGTCCTGTGGGGAGGACCAGGAATCGGGAAGACGCGCTTGGCGGTCGATGCGGTCCAGCATCTGGCCGCTCAGGCGGACCCTCTTTGGGATGCTCTCGTCTACGCGGACCTGGCCGACGCCCGAACGGCGGACGACATCGTACGGACCTTGGCAACGGACGCGGCTGTTTCTCTCGATCCATCCGATGTCCCCGAGGTCGCGCTTGCCCGGGCGCTCGACAAGTTGGGGCGGGTCCTTCTTGTCGTCGATCGCGTCGAGCGTTCGGCCGTGTTGCTCGCGGCCCTGCTCCGTGCTTTCGCTAGGGTGGCTCCTCGCCTCCGAGTTCTCGCAATCTCGCGCAAGCGGTGGAGCCCGCCGGGCTCGGTGGCGCTCGAATTGGGTCCGCTTCCGATCAGCTCACCGGACACAACCGCATCGCCGGCAGCGCGCCTACTTCTACACCGCGCCGCTCAACTGAAATCGCCGCTGAGCGGCGCGTCGCGATCCGAAGAAAGTGCACTGGTCGAGAAAGCCGAACGCCTTGCCGCGGCACTTGAGGGAATTCCTCTAGCGCTCGAACTAGCGGCGGCCAACTTGCCAGTGCTCGGCTTCGAGGGGCTGCTCGCGCGCGTGTTCTCCGCGCCGGGCGCGCCCGCGTCGTCGCTGCCTCAGGTGAAGGGCCCGATGATCCGCATGCTGGAAGAGTCGTGGGGCTTTTTGACCGAAGCGGAGCGGCTTGCGCTGGCGCGGTGCTCGGTCTTTCGCGGTGGCTTCATGGCGGATGCCGCTGAGGCGGTCATCTCCGCCGACGGTCCTCCGGGAACCGCAATCGCTCTGATCGGGTCGCTGCGCGACCATTCGCTGCTCTGCTCGCGCGACTTGGAGAACGGAGAAGTACGCCTGTCGATGTTCTCGGCGGTAAAGGAGTTTGCCCAGGAAAAGCTCCGAGACAGACCCGAGCTGCCTGCGACCCTCCGGCTGCACGCGGCTCACTTTGCGCGCCTATTCGAGGCGGGGCCTTCGCGCCCCGCGGAGCGTCTCGAATCGGGAATTCGCCACGAGGCGGACAACCTGTTCGCCGCCGCCGAGTTTTCGATATCAGATCCAGAGGGTGACCTACAGACCGGTCTTCGGGTGCTCATTGCACTCGAGCCAGCATTCACGCTCCGCCCGAGTGCGGCATCGGGCTACACGGACTTGCTGGACCGCGCGCTGACGCAAGCCGCAGAGTTGGGAGACGGTCATCCGATGGCCGCGCCTGCGATGCGCGTCCGACAGATTCGCGCGCGCCTCGACGCTCCGTCCGGCCAGGCTGAACGGGCCTTGCGCGATCTCGATCTGTGCTTGAGGGATGCCGTCTCGCGCAAGGACGCGCATCGCGAGGGGGTCGTCTGGTTGGATCTTGGCTTCGTTCATCATCTCGAGCGCTCATGGGCCGAGGCTCGAGGCTGCTACGACGCGGCTCTCACGCGGCTTCGCACCGCGGATGATCCATCAGCACTCGGCCGCTGCATCGGCAATCTCGGCGCCCTGTTGCATGACGAAGGCGAATTTGCGAAAGCTTCTAGCTCGTATCGACAGGCCATCGCTTTGTTGGAGAGCGCGGGGGAAACGAGGCTGCGCGGGACGTTCATGGCCAACTTGGCGCTGCTGGAGCAGGAGGTTGGGCGTAGCGCCGACGCATCTCGACTCTACGACGCTGCGCTATCGCTCCTCGAACCGATTCGCGACGCGCGGTTATTGGCCATCGCAGTGGGGAATCAGGGCGTCCTGGAGCTCGAGCTGGGCCGACCGGAACGGGCCGTGTCTCTGCACGAGCGAAGTCTCGCGCTTTGGGCGGGATCGCATGACGTCCGATCGCGCGCCTTATCGCTGATACGCCTTGCAGCCGCGCTGTCATCGATGGACCGAGCGGCCGACGCGCAGCTGCGCCTCGCTCAGGCCAACGCCCTCTGCGAAACCGATCCGGTCGTGGCCGAAATGTGCGCTCTCACGCACGGGTTCGTGGATGTCGCGCTCGCGCAGCGCTCGCTCTCGGAAGGAGACCGAAGTGCCGCGAGGGACACGCTTGGGCGCGCCCGGGCGCGGCTCGAACGCACGGCGTCGGCCCGCGAAGGCAGCCGCGCGCTACGCGAAGGGTCCGATGACATTCGATCGACGATGAGAATTCTCGAGACCCTCGTTGAGAGACTAAAGTATCTTGTCGGCTAGAGAGCGCGACTCTCGACGAGCTACTGCGTTCGTCGGCTCCAAAGTAAGGGACACGGAGGGGCTCATGGAGGGGCGTCCCCCGGTCGCCTGCGCTAAGCAGAACCGTCATGAGCCGCCAAAAATCGCGCGTGCTCGCGGTCGCCTTGGTCCTCCTTGGCGGATTCGCCGCCGCCATGTGCGTCGCGCGTCGCGCCGAATCCAACCCGCCCCCCGTCGCCTCCTCCGCGGCGATCTCGATCGTCGAGCCGAGCTCCGAGGGCAAAGACGCGCTCGATCGGCAGACCCCGCGCCGGAGCATGACGGGATTCCTCAAAGAGGGCCGAGAAGGAGACTTCGTCGTCGCGGCAAGTTACCTCGACCTGAGCGGCGTGGCCGAACCTCTCCGCGCGCAGGTCGGTCCGATGCTCGCGCAAAAGCTTGCGTACGTGCTGGAGCGAGTTTCTTCGCTCCAGGTCGAGACGATTCCGGACGCGCCAGAGGGCGATCCCAACGCCAAGCCGCCATTCACTTACCTCGCCGACACAATCTACGTCGGCGAGCAGCCGATTCGCATCGTGCTCGAACGCGTGCGCTTTGCGGACGGCATCAATCGATGGCTGATCGCTCGCTCCACGGTCGAGGCGATTCCCGTCCTGGAAGCGGCGTACGGTCCGCGTCCGATCGCTTTTCCCATCCCTGCCGCCTTGAGGCGATCGACGATCTTCGGCAACGAGCCATGGCAGTGGATCGGGGTGGCGCTCGCCGTCATCGGCGCGTACGTGATCGCTCGCACGATTGCCGCGCTCCTCGTGCGCTCTGCTTCCTATTTTGCAAAACGGACCCCGACGCAGGCGGACGACGCACTGGTGGAGTCGACGCGCCGACCTCTTCGCACGATCCTCACGGCGCTTTTGCTGCGCATGCTCATCGGACCGTTGCAACTCACGGCGGACGTGATCGCCGTGGCCGAACACGTCACATACACGTTGCTGGTCATCGGGATCGCCTGGCTCGCGCTGCGCGTCCTCGGGGTCGCCACCTTGTGGCTCGACGAGCAGACGCACCGCGAAGGCGAAAGCATCGCTCGGGGACGCCGCGTTCGAACGCAGGCGGTGCTCCTGCGGCGGATCGCAAGCGTCGTCATCGCCTTCTTGACCGCCGCGTCGGTGCTCATGCAGTTCGAGTTCGTGCGCAGCGTGGGCGTGTCGCTCCTTGCATCGGCCGGTGTGGCGAGCGTCGTCGTGGGCCTGGCCGCGCAGAAATCGCTGGCGGCGATCATCGGCGGTATCCAGTTCTCATTCGCACAGCCCGTTCGCATGGGCGACCAGGTCGTCGTCGAAGGAGAGTTCGGCGAGCTCGAAGAAATCAACTTGACGTACGCGGTGGTGCGTCTCTGGGACAAGCGACGCCTCATCATTCCGATCACCTATTTCCTCGAGAAGCCTTTCCAGAACTGGACGCGTTCGGCTACCGATGTTGTCGGTGCGGTGCTGCTGAAGGCAGACTTCGGTGTCCCTGTGGATGAAATACGCAAGGAGTTGAAGCTCGCCTGCGAGGCCGACCCGCTGTGGGACAAGAAGACGTGCGAACTTCAAGTCACCGACTCGGACAGCGTGTCGGTCACGTTGCGCGCGCTTGTCTCGGCGAGAAATGCGTCTGCATTGTGGGACCTGCGGTGCAACATTCGCGAGCGTCTGCTCGCATTTATCCACGCGCACGAAGACGGCAAGTATCTCGCCCGCGCCCGCTATACCGTCCAGACATCGCCGCCCGGACGGCCGAATTCGGAGTATCCACCGGGCTCGGGTCCTCCGCACGTGCCCTGAAGGAGGCTTGGTCCACGCGAAGGCGCGACGTCTAGAATGAGGTTGGTGCACCTTCCGCGCGCGTCTTGGCGATTCGGCGTGGCGTTGGCGCTGGCTCTTGCTCTCGCAATAGCGCCCGATGTGGCCTGGCGACTCGCCAGCCCGAGGACCCTCGAGGTCGTCATCGTCGACAAGACCGTTCCCTTCCTCGATTACCGCGAGCACACGGCGATCCCCTGGCTGCTTCATGCCATGAAAATCACGAATCGCGCAGGGGCCTTCCTCGATCCGGCGCGCGATTACATTGGCTTCGACCCGGCGACCAAGATGGGTCGCGACCTGGCGGAGGCGGATGTCAGTTCCGCCGACGTACTCGTTGTGACGGATACCTACGGCGTGTATGCAGGAGATTACGAGCGCTCGGGCGATCAGGCCGCGTTGGACCGTTCCCCGAAAATTTACGGCGGTGTCAGCGACGACGAGGCGCACGTCATCGAAGCCTTCGTCGGCCGAGGCGGAATGGTCCTGGGCGAGTTCAACACGTTCGCGTCGCCGACCGCCGACGCGGCGCGGGCGAGGCTCGAGCATCTCTTCGGCGTGCGATGGACGAACTGGGTGGCTCGATACTGGCCTGACCTCCAAGACAGAACCGAGGTGCCGCGCTGGGTCGGACGGCTCTATGAGCATGTCACGGGACATCGATTCGACCTCCGGGGGGGCGGTCTCGTGTTCGTCCGAGCCGACAGCGACATCGTCGTGCTGCGCGACAAAGAAGACCTGCGAGCTGGCGTCGTTTCGCAGGTTCGAACGCCGGGGGGTGCGGTATTCGACTTCCCCGAGCGCGGCGCATTTCGTTACTGGATGGATGTCATCGAGGCCACAGCAAGCGAAGTGCTCTTCGAGCACGTGGTCGACGCCACCCCGCAAGGCGAGAAGAAACTCGCAGACCACGGCCTTCCACGTCGATTTCCCGCAGTCACCCGCCGCTGGGAGGCCTGGTATTTTGCGGGGGACTTCGTCGACAACTCGATCGAACTTGGAAGCCCCGAACGCGCGTTGCTCCTGCCGCTGCGACGTTTCGGGGCTGGATGCGGAGGAGGCACCGAACAGAGCTTCTTCTGGGGATGGTACGCGCCAATCGTGTCACGCTTGCTCGCCTCGCGGGCTAGTGTCCCGAGTCCGTGATTCGCAGGCGAATCGCGGACTCGGGACACTACCTCCGGCCCTCGTCGGGCTTCGCCCGCCGACGCCGGAGGGGATGGTCTAGTGGGGCCTTGCAGGCCCCCTCGGCGCTACGCGCCGAGCCTCCCCCGCATCGCTTCGCGAACGACTTCGCTCGCGCGAAGTCGCAGCGAGAAGCAAGACAGTCAGGCCATGGACAGGTCCGAACTGTCCCGGACGAGAGACCTCGCGCCGATTTTCGCGATGAAGGAGTGGCTCCGACCACGGAACGAAGCGTGCTTAGGCAGGGAAGCATGAGGCGATGGTCCTACCTTTCGATGGTTATTGCGGTCGGATGCGCGTCTGTGGCGGTGCCCAATCGGCCTGTCGGGCTGCAAGCAACGGACGCGGGCGGCGACGACGACGGTGCGTCCGTGGGCGCGCTGGGTCCTCCTTCAGACTCGCTCGACGGAGACGCGGCAGCATCCACGTCGGTGGGATCTCAACTTTCGGCCGATGATGGAACGTCCTCCCCGGTCGTGGATTCAGCAGCGGTTGAAGCAGCCAATGAAACGATTCTGACCATGACGACGCCTCCCTTCGATACGTCGGACGGGGGCGTATGTGCGGGACCGCTTGTTCCAGGCGAGCTCGTCATCGTTGAGCTCATGATCGAATCCGTGGCTGGGACTGGCGATCACGGCGAGTGGCTCGAAGTGCAGAGCACGGCGAGCTGCGCGCTCGACCTGAGAGGTCTTCACGGCGAAGCGCCGAACGGCAACAAGCTTCGGACATTCCAGATTGGCGACGACCTCTGGATCCCCGCATACGGTACATTCGTCGTCGCCGACTCTAGCGACCCGGCAATCAACCATGGTTTGCCGGCCCCCCTGGTGGCATGGTCGGGTCAGCCAGGCGACGTGCTTCGGAACAAGGGCGGCACGGTAAACCTGTTGATAAACGGCCTTATCATAGACTCGGTCACCTACCCCTCGATGACACTCGAAGTCGGCGCCACGCTCGCCTTTCCGAGCGATTGCGATCCTGCGCGCCGGACGGATTGGACGGCATGGCAAACCTCGACGTCCTCCTGGTTTCCAGGCTTCAGGGGGACTCCCAACGCCCCCAACAGCGACGTGCAGTGTCCGTAGTGTGCCGAGCGAGAAGGGATACTACCCGTTCGCGCGGCGCCAAGCGCCCGAGAGACTTCGGGCTCTCGATGCAGTGTCCACGGCGCCCGCAAGTTGGTGCATCGTCACCGGCTTTACCAGAAACCGCACCATGCCCAATTTCCGCGCCGACTCGTAGGTTTTCTCGTCGAGCTCGCCGGTCACCATGACGACAGGCACTTCTGGTTGCCGACGGCGAACCTGCTCCAACAGATCCAAACCGCTCAGCTTCGGCATGCAGAGATCCGTTACAACCACGTCGTACGAGGTCGCAAGCAAGCGTGCATACCCCTCCGCCCCGTCGGCTGCTTTGTCGACGAAATATCCGGCAGCGGCAAGTGCGCACGAATAGATGCGCGCAAGAATCGGGTCGTCCTCGACAACAAGGACCCGCTTTCTGGCCGCTCGCGACTTCACATGGATGAATACGGCACGAGCGGCAAGATCTTGCAGCCCACATGCGTCGACCGGCCTCGCGGTCTGGCCTCCCGGCACGCGAAGCGCTACTTACCTTATGCTCCCGTCGATGCTGCTGCCCGACCCACGATCGCTGAAGCTGCCCTCGCCCGAGGAGGCGCTGCCGGGGCACACGGAAAAGATGGTGGTGCAAAATCGCCATTTCGTTCTCGGTTCACCTCTGGAGCCACCATTCCCGCCGCACACGCACATGGCTACCTTCGCCATGGGCTGCTTTTGGGGAGCGGAAAAGGCCTTCTGGCAAGTGCCCGGCGTCTACTCCACCCACGTTGGCTACGCGGCCGGTCTTACGCCGAACCCGACGTACCGCGAAGTGTGCTCCGGCAGGACCGGGCATGCCGAGGTGGTTCGGGTGGTATTCCATCCCGACAAGGTCAGCTACGAAGAGCTCCTTCGTGTTTTCTGGGAGGGTCACGATCCGACGCAGGGCATGCGTCAAGGCAACGACGTCGGCACACAGTACCGCTCAGGGATCTACTTCGAGGACGACACTCAGCGCCGTGCTGCGGAATCGTCGCGCGATGCATATGCGCGTCGTCTTGCAGAAGCGGGCTACGCAACCATCACGACGGAGATACTGCCCGCGCCGACTTTCTACTACGCCGAGGACTACCATCAGCAGTATCTGGCAAAGAATCCCGATGGCTATTGTGGTCACGGCGGAACGGGCATTTCCTGTCCCGTCGGGCTACCTCGGGCTACCAGGCCTGGGCGCGTGTGACGGCCTTCCGTCGAGGCACCGAGCCTGGCGAACCGACCGACGCGGATCTCTGTAACCTTTCGACCTCACCAGCGTCTAATCCATGCGATGACGAAACCCTTCTTGCGCACCTTCGCACCCCTGACCATCGCTCTCGGTCTGGCCGGCGGCATCGCGGCGGCCGGTGCTCCGCTGACTCCGCTGGGAAAGTGGATGAAGCCGAACATGGGGGCTCCATTGGCCGAGCAGGATTTCGAAACGCTGCAGAAGAGTTTCGTTTTCGTGGCTGGGAAGCCACCACCGAGCGGTGACTACGCACAGTGGTCCGCATTCGCGAATACGGGCGCGGCGGCTGCGGCCAAGCAAGACCTCGCCGGAGTCAAAGCGGCCTGCAAGCGGTGCCACGACGCGTACAAGGAAAAGTACCGGAAGGAGTTCGCGACTCAGCCGTTTCCTTAGAGCAGGCGGGGCGGAGTCGAGGCGACACATTAATGATAAGCCTCCCCGCGAGAAAATGACCCGATTGAGTCACGCGCTGCTGGCGGCCGCGATATTGACTGCCGGCTGCGAAGAAAAGAAACCTTCGTCCGAAACCCCGGCGCCCGACGCGGGCCCGGCAACCGACAAATACGCGACCGCCGATCCGAAGCTCGCCAAGGTGTTGCAGACAAGGCGAGATGCGGCCGCCGCAGGGGACAATGGACCGCCGCCCGAAGGCGTTTTTCCTCCGGGTGGCGCCGATCAGCGACATCCCAAGGGAGTCACGACCAAGGTCGACTTCGTCAGCGACGGTTCCGAGCCAAGGGTGAGCCTCATGGGAGATGCGGTCGGAGGATCGGACGCAGTGAGCCGTGTCTACGGACCCGCGGCCCTCGAGCTCGGCTTGCAGATGGGGCCCCGCACGGCCGCGCCCACCATTGACTTCGTCCTCTCACTCGGCCCCAGTCGAAAGGAGGAAGGTGGCGCAGACTGGCTCGTCGCGGACGTAAGGAAGGCAACCCCTGCCAAGCGCCAGCTCGGCCAGCTCCCACCGGGTACGGATAAAGACATCGCCACACTCGACGGCACCTCGATTCGCATCAGGATCACACCTGACGGCAGAACCGGCGACTCTCAGACGCAACTGGGCAAGACAGCCCACTCTGACCTCGAGCGTCTGGCGGCGGGCGCGGCCGAAGCGGTGCTCTTCGCGACCATCCCGCTTCCGGCGAGACCCGTCGGTCCGGGCGGACTTTGGATCGCAGAAACGCGAATGTCCCTGTCCGGTGTGGACGTCATCGCGTACCGCGCGTACCACGTCAAGGAGATCGTGGGCGATCGCGTGCGCGTCGCGCTCGATGTGAAGGCCTACGCGGCCGACAAGGACGCGCAGATTGCCGGAGTGCCCAAAGGGGCGACTCTCGAGCAGTTCGACGCCCAAGCAACCGGCGAGCTCGAGCTCGTCCGGGGTGAGGCCCTCGCGCGAAAATCGGACATGCAGGAGCGGGTTGT
>Ga0210409_10004695_pt1 | contig 14616 bp, 17 predicted proteins | sample IncBWH17MmetaG_FD_161649 | JGI IMG/M metagenome (GOLD analysis project Ga0210409, IMG submission 161649) | Forest soil microbial communities from Barre Woods Harvard Forest LTER site, Petersham, Massachusetts, United States - Inc-BW-H-17-M | ecosystem: Environmental > Terrestrial > Soil >... | reverse complement strand
CCGGCCCGACGACACGTCAGCTAGTGGCCTTGAACTTCGCGACGATCGCCGTGATGTCGTCGTGTTGTTCCTGAAAACTGAATCGCCGAACACCATCCACGATTGCGGTCAACAAAGCCTGGCACGGCAGGTCCCGATGTTGCTGAAGCGATTCAATCAGGCACCGCTCGCCAAATTCCTCTCCTCGCTCGTTACTGGCTTCGGTGATGCCATCAGTGTAAAGCGCAAGCACGTCCCCGGGAGAAAGCTCCTGTTCCCGCATCGAGCAAGTCCACTCTCTGAACAGCCCGAGCAGCGTGCTGGTGGACTCGAGCCGATCGACCCTGCCGTCGCTTCTTACCAAGAGACCTGACAAGTGGCCGCAATTGACGTAGCGCAGTCGCCGCGCCGCCTCGTCGTAATCGGCAAAGAAAAGCGAGGCATAGGCACTGTCGCCGGTGTTGTCATAGAACAGGCGGTTCACAGACCGGAGCAACGCCTCGGGCTGTTCGAAGGCCAGCGCCGACTGGCTCCGCAGGCTAGCCTGCAAATTCGCCATCAGCAGAGCTGCGGCGATCCCCTTGCCGGAAACATCTCCAATGATCCACCCCAGCCGCTGCGGCCCGAGATTCAGGAAATCGAAATAATCCCCTCCCACCTGGCGCGCCTGCAGGCAGATACCCGCGTACTCGACCGTTTTCAGCTCCGGCTGAATCTGCGGAAACAACCGCGCCTGCACCTGCCGCGCTATTTCCAGTTCCTGGGCGGTGTGGCGTTCGGATTCGAGTTTCTCGGCGTGCGCCTGCCGGCGCAACTCCAGGCTTTGCCTCACTTCATCGAAGCCTTCCAGGCCAAACGCATTCCCGTCCGGATCCTCGAAACGCGCATAGGTGCCGCCCCACCCCGGCGTCTCCGGACCACTTAAGAAACGAACACCGCGTTCGCTCCATTCTTTGTACTTGGCGTGGACATCCTCGGTCATGAATAGGACCCAACGGTAACCGCCAATCAGTTTGTATTCCGGCGCGTCGGGCTTTGGTTCAACTAGCGCGAGATTCGCGCTACCGTCGGGAGGCGCCACTTCGATCCAGCGTTCGCCGGTAGGAAGGCGTTGTTCTGTGAGGAGTTCGAAGCCCAGCTGTTGCAGGTAGAACCGCTTACTCACTTCCAGATCGCGGACGAAAACGACGATGTCCTGGATCGACAGGTAGGATTCTTCACGGCCCGGGCGAAGCACGGTCCGGTTCGCCCACGCGAGAAAGGCGTCGCTGGCCATCGGCGTGATTATAACGGGCCCGACTGTAAGTTCGTTGTCGGAACTACAGGACTCTTAGTTCGCGAAGTGGTGCCAAACAGACTACTTGGCGATCACTACGGTTGTGCAGGAACTGCTCAGCTTGGGCAAATCGCGATTTGCGGCCATGCGGATCTCGAGTTGTGGGCGCTCGCCCCGAATGATCGGACAATAATAGTCAGGCTGGAGCAGTGCGCCTTGCAACCTGCGTCGTCCAGCACATCCACCATGGCATGACTCCCGGAACTCGCAAGGCTGGCACGCGTCGGGAAGCGTGCGGGCTTGGTCGAAGGGCGCGGAGTCTAGAATATCGAGCCCCATCGAGATCAAATCCGACAGCGGCTCCCCCGATCCCGACCAATAAACGCAGGGCTGTGTCGTGGCGCGCGGCGTAACCCTCACGGTGCTTACGCCACAACCTCCCCGGAGCGGCGTGAGGCCCGCCATCGCTCGCACCAGCGGCTCGCCAATGGCGATCACGTCCGTTTCCGCAAAGAGACGCCGGAACCCCTCCCAATACTCTTCGTAGGACAACGCATAAATGTCGGATCGCACCGCTTGGTATACGTTCACACGCAGGGGAGCGTCAAACTGTTTGGCTACTAGCGCGACCTCCGCCAGACGCAAGTAGTTCGCCTTCATCATGACTGCGACGATGGTTACAGGCACGCCGAGCCTTACGCAACGTTCTGCTTGCCGGTGAATCAGCTCCCAATTGCCGTTTCCGCGCTGTGCATCCTGTTCCGCTTGCGTCGGGTAATCGAGAGAAAACTCAATATCGTGAAAGGCGCGCAACTCATTGTCCTCCAACACAGCAACACTGTGGCCGTTGGAAGTGATCGTAAGCTTGATGGGCTTTTTCCGCAGGTACGCCAGAATCGCTTTAAAGTCCGGATGCATGCCGTTCTCACCCGTGCCCAGATTCACCGAACGGATCAGCAGTCGTTCCATGACGGATTTCACCTGATCCAGAGAGAGGCGATCAGTGCGGGTTGGATCTCGGTAGCAGAAGGCGCAGGCAAGATTACATTCGTTGGTGAGCCCGAGTCCCAGCGCAATCGTGGCATCAGGCGCCCTCGCGCCCGATAGGATGGATGAAGATTTGCCGGCGACGTTATTCATGGACCATTCTCCATCAACCATCAAGGCAAACGTGCGAAGCATTGTGTGTAGCGCGCGACTGCGGCATACTCTGGCCGGCTGCCCAGCTTGCGCTCCAGCTCAAGAATCCGCTCATACTCGACGCTGCGAGAAATCCGCGACGGCAAATAATCCGCAAGGACGCGCACACCCCGCTCGGCAATCACCGTCAGCGACGCCGCTTTCAACATAGCTTGCAGGCTGTCTGACGTAAATAGCCGTACCCAGCCTCCATACAAAGACTCTTGCCCCCACTCAGCGGTGAGGTTATTTTCCGCAGCCGCCAAATCGCCCGCTTGGATAGCGGCCTTGAATACTTCGCCGGCCCGGTTCCGAACGAGAACTGACAGTATCGCTGCTGAATCCCGCAAAGTGCGGGCCGCGCCGCACAACCCAGCAATCGGGTCGTCGAGATATTCCAGTACGTTGTGGCACAGAATTACGTCGAACGATGCACTGTGAAACAAGTCCGTCAACCGCGTAGCGTCCCCATGTTGCAGGACTACTTTGTCCGAAACTCCTGCTTCCTGTGCTGTGCGTTTCGCTATATCCAGCATCGCCGGAGACAAATCCAGCAGTGTAACCTGCATGCCAAGCCGTGCCAGACGAACCGCCGTCGCTCCTGTGCCGCACCCGACGTCCAGCACACACAACGACTTCTCGGCCCGCGACCGCGGAAGAAAATCCTCCAGGTTGGCGAATGACAAGTCGGCGCGCAAGCGGCCCTCAGGTGTCTCAAGGTACGCGACATAATCCTGCGCACCATTCTGGAATCGTTCGTCGACGGCCATGGTGTTCATCTTTATGTGACGCTCATTCATGCGACATTCAAGCGAGGCCGCTCCCCATCCAATCCCTCGTAAGAACCAATACCTAGATCAAGAGGATAAGGATAGTCAAGCGAGGGAAGAAACTGTCCAGGCCAACAGCAAGCTGGTACAGATGGCAGTTCGGCCGGCATTCCCAGAGGCAAAATGAAAAGGCCACAGAAAACTAAGGCCCTCTCGCGGAGGGCCTATTTATGTGGGGTCAAATTGGTTGCGGGGGGCGGATTTGAACCGCCGACCTTTGGGTTATGAGTGCAACCATCAACAGAATCTAAAGACGATGCGCGGCGCAAAGAGTAACGCATTGTTCTCAAGAAGAGCGAACCGTAATCCTGGCTGCCCCTGTATTGCCCTCGTGAATTGGTTTATATTCTGCGACCCTGTTACCGCCGTGAAAGAACCCGGTCAACGCGCGAAAAGTCCACTACAGGACGGAGGTTGGCGACTGCACGCGTCGAGAGTGGCTCTGTTCGCTGAGATCGCCGCGCGGCGCAGTGTCGCAGTTTAGACAAGTGACGCCCCGAGGCCTGTTCCCAACGCCGCTGCTGCAATTGAGAACGGATCGAGCACGTGACTAGATCCCTTCTTGTCCTCGGCATTTGGTCCAACTCCGATTGTTCACCTAAGACACATTTGGAATTCGAATTGCTTCAGGTAGTGTCAGGATTTGTTGAAGACAAACCGATGGTGACGTCATGGGAGTCCTCGTTCATTGCTCAAGTGTGTGCTACGCGGTCATACAGGCGTCCAGCAAAAAAGATAGGCCTGAGCGATTGGTTATTGCCTATCACGATGAGAATTGCTTGCGCGATCTCATAGCTGCTCCAAGCATCATCGGGCTCGGCTTCGCGTCGCGCGAAGAAGCGATCGCGAACCTCGAAGGCCACATGTCAGACGCCCCTTCGAAACAAAAGCCTCGAATCACAGCAATGTTTCACGCGACTCATGAGAACGGTGACTTTCCGAGCCGGCACGGCCTCGTGAAGCATCGCAGAATCCCGCAAAGCATTCTGCAATCCGCTTTTGTGGCGGTCCTTGCCCTCTTCTACTCGAAGAACATAGTGTCCGTAATGATCCGCATGGCGCTAGGAGCTTCCTTTTAGTTGTGTTGATCACCGATGCTTCAGGAAGATTAGCGGCAAGCGCGAGGTCAGAGCGCTTTCAAGAAGCTTGAATGACAAACCGGAACAAGAAATCACGAATCACTGTCGCAGGTAGCCTTCCTGGTATGGTCTGCACACGGAAGCAAGCGAGCCATTTGCTGCAAGGCCTTCGGAAAGACTACCAGTTGCTTACACCGGAGGAGCGGAATCAAGTGAAGGGTTTTATATTGGGTTTCTATCCGAACGACAACCGCCGCGGTACAACCCCAACATGCTGAAATCGGAAGTGGAACATTGATCAAGCAGTTTCAGAAGAGTCTCATGGAAGATGAAAAGATTGATAAAGAAGAAGTCTGGTCGGCTTCGCTACCTGGACCCTGACGAACGGGAGAAGGACAAAGAAGCCAATACAGCCACCATAATCGCAGTATTAGCTCTTCTGCTTATCGTTGGCAGTGTTTGGGTTTTACTTTGGTTTCGAGTAAGACAACCGTGATGAAATTCACAAGGGATGGCGCGGAGATTAGCCGGGACCAAGGGGGACTGGATAAGGGGGCGGAGAACTTCAGTCTTTCTTGATGATAAATACTGTCTTGTCATCAATCTCGTCTTCTTCTCCAGTTTGGAGCAGATAGTCGTCTTTACTCACAGCGAATTCAAGCAAAGCATTGCAGATGTCTTTCGCTGACAACAGGCAGTGCTCGCGCACTACTGCTTCAAGTCTGCTGCGGTCTTGGGCATCGCTGCCATCGTATACCCCATCGGTGTAAAGGAAAAGAATGTCTCCGGGACTCATCAGTGTAATCTCGGCGACATCAGAGGTGCTTGCCCTCTGTCGGAATTGCAACGAAAAATACCGATTACGGTCTGGATGATCTTCAGGAATTTGCAGGCCTAACGCCAGGAATTGCGCCATCCGGCTCTTGTCGACATCCATGAACTTGCGGTACTCAGCCGAAAACACCAGAGGCGGCGGATGCCCAAAATTCACAAAACGAAAATGACCGTAAGGGCGCACTTCGCCATAGAGCATCGTCGCGATCTCACGACCGCTTTCGTCTTCACTTCTACCAAGCGCATTGCGTGCGGTCACCGATTGCGCCAATCGCAGATTCAGCTTCTCGAATAGCTCGGGGGTGGTTTTTCCGCGCCGGTCAAGTTCGGCGAGCATCAATGCATGAAATGTGTCGTGAACCGTTGACGCAATCTTGGCTGAGATGATGCCGTGCCCCTGGGCATCCACGAGTAGCACACCCGCGCTCGTGTAAAGCTCTTCCAAGTCCTCTGCCACCCGCACTTGTTCCGAACTCCGCGCCGCCCTGTATGCGGTTTCCATTTCGGATCTGAAGCCCGGTCTGGACTTTAACCATTCGACATGATCGTCAACCGAATTACGCGGAGGCTCATCTGCTCGTAACGGTTCAAGAAACTCCTTCGACAGTTTTACGGCCCGCTGGATGCGAGCATCGATGTCATAGCGCTGCTGAAAATTTATGTACTCGAAAAGGTCTCCGCCGACGGTTCCCACAGGAATGGAATTCCCATACATCTCGATGCCAGGCAGATGCGGGATAGCCCCTTCAACGGGCATGAGCCGTTTGCGCAGATATTCATCGATTGTGAGCTGATTGTAGCCCGCAGCCGTCGAAAACTCGTGTTGCAGAGTTCCCTGAACTCCAGTTTTTTCTCGTGGTAGGGTCAACATGCAAGAATATACCTCAGGGCTTCACCAGGTCGATCATCATCGAGCACCACTCCGCCACAGCTGTTTTGGCTTGCATCGAATCAACAATCAGTTCGATCAACAAGCGGCTGGATAGCCAGCTAGTTTGCGACATCACGTGGTCAGCTCTTAATGGTGCCGCGCCGAAATTGATAGCGAACCTTTTGCACCAGATCGAAACCGTCCGGTACTTCGACAAATCCAAATCAGCGCCCAAGGCGTAATTCTGGTCACCGATGTTCCCCTTGATTGTTCCCAGGTCGATGAAGGCAACGCGCTTCACAGTCTCGGTGTCTCTTGCATCTGCAGCCGCGACGAGGTAGACATGAACGTCGGGCCCGTTTGATGTTCTGAAGTTCGTGAAGCGAAGAATGCGACTCCCGTCCGCAAGGCGGTAGATGGCTGCGGTGCCTGTAGTCGGGTGCATTACCCCGGAGAAGGTCCCTGACTCAATTATTTCTGAGGACGAAGCGCCTGCCGCCGCTGGGAACGCTTCATTGATGTGTCGATTGACGACTAACCGCTCTGGCCGGAATGCGTACCATGCGATAAACAGAGCGATTGCGATCGCGCAAAGCGTGAGTTTCCACTTATACATCTCGATGTCTCCTTCGAAATAAGAATTTTGGTCGCGCCAGCCGATTTCCGCCGTTCACCGGAGCAATCCGCCGTTCAAGCGGGAGATCACTCGTTACTCATTCCGGAATCCGTCTGAATAACCGCTGTAATGAGTTGCTCGATCACGATTGAGGCCTCTTAACAACGTGCTGTCTGGAACCAGATGTCATCATCTGCGCCATGAGAATTCAAGACAGAACCACCGTCCCAGGAGACGTTCATTCCACCGGATGAATGAGAGCACTAGCAGCCTGCGACTGCTCCCGTCGGACTTGCATGCTGCCGAACTGTAGTGCTTGAGTCGGATGCCGCAATCAAAGCTCTTACGATGAAGGTCACATGCACCCCTTTGCTTGGCAACTTATGCCATCGTTAATCATCAGTTTTGTAAGCTTGTCTGCTTCGATCACGTCAGCAATTGATGTGCAACTGCTGTTCCAACCCTTGAAGCCTAGGGAGGCGTTCAGCCCTGCGTCGTTGTACCAGTGGATTCAACATCGTGAGAACGGCCTCTCAGGAATTACAATGACGCTCTCGGTGAGCTTCGGCTGTGCTCGTTGAGATAGAGACACCGTGACGCTATTTCGACAGCACTCGTCTCGAGAGCATGCCGGAAGTGGGCAGTTCTTTCATTCTGTGACGACATTGATTGGAACCTCGATTGCTGTTTTTTTCGACGGTTCGGAACGCAGCATCAAACTACGTCAATCGTTGAGTAGGAGATCCTATGGCTATCATCTCGCGAGGTTTTGCCGGTCGACGCAGCGCCGCGGAAGCCAAACTCCCGCCTGGTCAATACCTCACCACGGATTTTCCCGTGTTGTCTGCGGGACCGACACCGCATGTATCCCTTGATCGCTGGGAATTTACCATCGATGACGGCAGCAACGTTTTGAAGCGATGGGATTGGAAGTCGTTTCGTGAGTTGCTCAGCGAGAGTATCACGGTTGATATACATTGCGTAACGCGATGGTCGAAACTTGGCACATCGTGGGAAGGGGTTTCGCTTGATGTCCTGCTTGCCGATGTAAGAACAGAGTTGCCCTATGCAATGTTCCGTTCGTATGGCGACTACACGACGAACCTCCCTCTGAAAGATGTTATGAACAAGCAGGCCTGGATCGCATTCAAATTTAACGGTGCCGACCTTGAGCCCGAACACGGCGGCCCCGCGCGGCTTTTGGTTCCCCATCTTTATTTGTGGAAGAGCGCTAAGTGGGTGAAGGGCATGACGCTGATGCCGCACGACAAACCGGGTTTTTGGGAGAGCCTCGGCTATCACATCTATGGTGACCCATGGCAGGAACAGCGGTACTCGGGCGAGTGACGTGGCGTGCCGCAAAGGCTGTAGCGGTGCACGACGAAACAGCAACTGCACGGACGCTTGCACTTGCAATTTGCGATTGGCCAGGTCACGTCGCCGGCCAGCACGTTGACGTGCGATTGACGGCTCCAGACGGATATTCTGCGGTCCGATCCTACTCCATTGCTTCCGCGCCAAGCTCGGATGGGCGTATTGAAATCACGGTCGAGCGACTACCGAACGGCGAAGTCTCTCCCTATCTGACGCAGGAAGTCGTGGTCGGCGATGAACTCGAACTGCGAGGTCCGATAGGTGGATGGTTCGTGTGGCGAAGCGTCCAGACGGAGCCGATCCAACTGGTAGCCGGTGGCTCCGGCATCGTTCCTCTTATGGCTATGATTCGCTCGCGTCGTTCGGCGGGCAGCAGCGCACCATTCCGGTTGCTGTATTCCGTCCGGGAACCAGAGACGGTTTTTTACCGCGATGAACTGCAGGCATTATCAAATCAAGGCGACTCAGTAGTAATCAGTTACGTGTACACGCGAGTGACTCCGAAGGATTGGCCCAGACCCGCCGGACGCATCGACGCACCACTCATTGGGACGGGTACATGGCCTTCGACCCTTCGGCCAACCAGCTACGTCTGCGGCACGACCTCATTCGTTGAGCATGCCACTGACCTCCTGATCGCTGCCGGCCACGATCGTGAAAGGATCAGGACAGAGCGCTTCGGCGCCACCGGAGAACGGAAATGAATGCATCTATGAACTATCTTGACGGCAATGCTGCCGCAGGTGAATTGAGCACGATATTCGTGGCGGATATTACAAGCGCAGAGGGACAATGCGCCAATTGCGGCGGAAAGAAACCGTTTGCCGAGGCACATTTGTATATGCAGTGTCCTGGCCTCGTCGCGCGTTGTGCGCTCTGCGGGCACGTACTCCTGCGATTCGCCAATGTACAGGGGCGCGTCTTCCTCGATCTTCGCGGTATGACGTACTTAAGCGTGGACGCAGCCCCACAGTAGGCAACCAACTAGCCAATGGCTGCCTTCGGTTTCGATAAGGGAGGCGAGTTCTCTAATGAAGGTGACTGCCCTGACAATTCCTCTCCTTATGCTCGCCCTGATCGCTTTCGGGAGCTCGCTTTCGCGAAAACAGACCACGGCAACTCCGGACGTGCCTGATTACCGCTACGCCGATCCTTTTCGCGGCTCAGAAGGTGGAAAAACGCTCGTACGGGCTTGCGGGAACTGCCACACGAATCAGACGAAGTTGCCCTGGTATGGCCACGTAGTGCCGATCTCGTGGTGGATCAACAGGCATGTCCGCGAGGGGACGCAAGCGTTGAACTTTACTGAATGGACAACGTATTCAGCGCGCCGCCAACGCGATGAACTGCAGTCGATCTGCGGAGTCGTCTCGAATGGCAGAATGCCGCCGGCTTGATATAGGGTTCTACATCCTGAATCGCGATTGGAAGCTAAGGATAAGAAACTGATATGTGCCTGGGCAGCTAATGAGTGGGAACCCGAGAAGTAGCCATTCGCCGAACGAACGAAACCTATCCCATTCTTGAATGGTTCCCACTCTGGTCGGCCAATCGGAAGTTGGGACGCTTTCAGTTCGATTCTGCTGGATTGGCGAAAAAAGCAGCCTAGCGTGAGACACTCTTAATCCCTTTTTATTCCTTGCGAAACCCGCCGACTCTCGAACACGACTCAAATTACTGTCGTGCCCCAGGACGACGTATCTTTTACGCTGCTTTAGTCGCAAGCGCGGGTCCTTTGCCATACACCGGCTTGTACACATGGTCACGAATGAACGCGACCATATCAGCAGGACGCTCCACGCGAGCGAGCCGGGAATCAAAGACCAGCTTCGCGACTCGCGCTGCCGTCTGGATTTCTGTTTCCAAAATGTTCGACTGCAGAGGATACAGAAGCCCCTGCTTCAGCAAGTCCGAGGATACCTGGTCCGCAACCGCACGCGCAGCCTCGATAAACATCTCGTCAGTGATGCGGGAAGCCTGTGTCGCGAACACTGCCATTCCTATTGCCGGAAAGATGTAGAAATTGTTGGCTTGGCCGGGCAGGAATGTTTGTCCCTTGAAGTGGACGGGCGGAAATTGCACGCCGGCAGCATAGATCGCCTTGCCGTTCGACCAGGTATAGGCCTGTTCGGGCGTGCACTCCGCGTGCTCGGTGGGGTTCGAAAGCGCAAGGACAACCGGACGTTCATTGATCCGCGACATTGCCTCGATTACTCTTTGTGTGAAGGTTCCACCGACCGTGCTCACACCGATGATGGCCGTGGGCTTGATGCTCTCGATCGCCGCCACAAAGTCCCGCGTGGGCGCGTGCTTGTGGGCGTAGGGCCTCTGGAAATCAACCAGATCGGGACGCGTGGTTTCGAGCAGGCCGTTGATGTCGAACATGTATACGTGTCCCTGCCCGTCTTGGAGCGTGAGACCTTCCTGGACCATCGCCGAACACAAGAGATCAGCAAGACCGATGCCGGCTGACCCAGCGCCGAGGAATAGGTACCTCTCGTCACTGACTTTCTTACCTTTGATCTTTGCTGCGTTGATCATTCCCGCGAGCACGATTCCCGCGGTGCCCTGCACGTCGTCGTTGTAGACGCAGTACTTGTCACGGAAACGCTGCAGCAGGTGAACGGCATCCACGCCAGTCCAATCTTCGAAGTGAACGCAGCATTTCGGGAACACTTCCTGCACGGCCTGCATGAACTCGTCGACGAACGAATAGAGGTCCTCGGTGCTCGGACGCGTCTTGCGCATGCCCAGGTACAAAGGATCGTGAAGGTACTGTTCGTTGTTGGTGCCGGCATCGAGATACATGGGAAGAAGATACTGTGGCGGCACACCGGCGCACGCCGTGTACAGCTGCAGCTTGCCGATGGGAATACCCATCCCGTTGGCACCGAGGTCGCCGAGGCCAAGAATACGGCCGCCATCGGTGACACAGATGAAGCGGATGTCTTTCTGAGGCCAGTTCTTCAGAACTTCTTTGACCTTGCCGCGGCGGGCCATGGAGAGATACATGCCATGCGGCTGCCGATAGATGTGACCAAACTTGAGGCATGCTTCCCCGATGGTAGGGTCATACACGATTGGCAGAAAGCGGGCCGGGTCGGACATGATGGTCCGATAGAACAACGTCTCATTGTGGTCCAGCAGGTTGATCAGGTAAATGTAGCGCTCAAGGTCGGTTGGCTTGGCTGCCAGCTGCAACATCACGCGCTGCAACTGCAGGTCTTCCGTTTCCGTTGCGTCAGGGACAATGCCGACAAGTCCGAGCGCCTCCTTTTCGGACTCGGCGAAGGCGGTTGATTTGTTGAGTAATGGGTCCTGGAGTACCTCGATTCCTCTCTTACTGGTGGTCATAATCCTTCTCCTTCCTATTTCTCAGGCAGCGGTTGCAACATAGGGTTTCACCATCTTGCTGGGATCGACGATGCGATCAAATTCATCTTCGGTGACAAAACCCAGCTTCAGGGCGGCGGCTTTGAGCGTTAGATCATTGTCCAAGGCGTAGTGCGCGATCTTGGATGCCTTGTCATAGCCGATTACCGGTGAGAGGGCGGTGACCAGCATCAGCGAACGCTCAACATATTCTGTGATCTTCTTCAAGTTGGGCTTGGTGCCCTCGATCAGGAACTTGCGAAAATTGGTGCAGCCATCCGCCATGATGGCGATGGAATGCGTGATGTTGAAGATCATCAGCGGCTTATAAACGTTCATTTCGAGATAGCCACCGGCGCCGCCGAACCCGACCGCGACATCATTGGCCATGACCTGCACAGCGATCATGGTGAGCGCCTCGCACTGGGTCGGATTGACTTTGCCAGGCATGATCGAGGATCCGGGCTCATTCGCCGGTATAAACAATTCCGCGAATCCGGCCCGCGGTCCACAAGACATCAGGCGAATGTCGTTGGCGATCTTGTACAGCGACACCGCCAGTGTGCGCAGCGTACCGGAAAGCTGAACTAGCGCGTCGTGAGCGCCCTGCACTGTGAATTTGTTGGGCGCGCTGACAAAGGGTAGTCCCGTTAGCTTGGCGATCTCGGCGGCTGCTGCTTCGGCAAACCCGGGTGCCGAATTGAGGCCGGTTCCCACCGCTGTGCCACCAAGCGCGAGGCAGTACACGCCGCTAAGTCCGGCCTCGATCCGTTCAAGATCATCTGTCAGCATTCCCACATAGCCGGACCACTCCTCGCCCAACGTCAAGGGTGTGGCGTCCTGCATGTGCGTACGACCGATCTTTACGATGTCCCTCCACGCCTCCGCCTTCTCACTGACGGCGTTGCGCAGAGCTGCCAGCGCGGGAATCAGTCGTTGCTTCGCGTTGACGGCAGCCGCGATGTACATGGCCGACGGAAACGAATCATTCGACGACTGGGCCATATTTACGTGATCGTTCGGGTGTACTGGCGTTTTGCTCCCGAGAGGCGTACCAGCGAGCTGGCAACTGCGGTTCGAAATCACCTCGTTCATGTTCATGTTGAACTGGGTGCCGCTGCCAGTCATCCACACGTGCAACGGAAACATGTCATGAAGTTCGCCGGCGAGGATTTCGTCGCAAACCTGCACGATCAATTTGTATTGCTGATCTCCGAGCCGTCTGCCGTCGTGGTTTGCGATGGCGGCGGCCTTCTTCAGGATGGCGTAAGCAGTGATCATCTCGCGCGGGATCAGATCTTTGCCAATGCAGAAATGCTCGAGCGAACGTTGCGTCTGAGCACCCCAGAGCTTGTCTGCAGGAACTTCAACGACGCCGAGGCTGTCTGTTTCTTTTCGGATGTCGGTCATATTCTCCTCCGAGAAGGTAAGTGCTGAAACTCTCAGGTTGCTTCTATTTGAATCTAATTCCTCAAGGGTTACCTTCAAGGAACTCGCGCCGTTCCTTCGCGAAACGTGTGACGTGCTAGAAACTGATATGTGCCTGGGCAGCTAATGAGTGGGAACGCGAGAAGTAACCATTCGCCGAACGAACGAAATCTATCCCATTCTTGAACGGTTCCGCTGTCTCACACTAGGCTGCTTTTTTCGCCAATCCACCTTTCTCAATGATGAAGTTTGCAATCGGCTCAACCCCTTCGCCGCTCTTCAAATTTGAAAAAACGAAGGGCCTCTTCCCGCGCATTCTGAGCGTGTCCGCTTCCATTACCCCAAGATTCACCCCTACCAGAGGAGCAAGGTCGATCTTGTTAATAACGAGAAGATCGGAGCGCGTAATTCCAGGACCGCCCTTGCGAGGGATCTTCTCACCTTCCGCAACGTCGATCACGTAGATCGTTAGGTCCGCCAGTTCGGGGCTGAAAGTTGCCGCCAAATTATCTCCGCCCGATTCCACAAAGCACAACTCTGCATGCGGGAATTTCTTGTTCATCTCTTCGATGGCAGCGAGGTTCATAGATGCATCTTCTCGGATTGCAGTGTGAGGACAGCCTCCGGTTTCGACTCCCATAATGCGCTCCGCCGGCAGTGCCTGCGCACGGGTAAGGATGAGCTGATCCTCCTTTGTGTAGATGTCATTCGTAATCACGTAAATGTCGTATGTGTCGCGGAGGCGCTTGCAGAGCGCTTCAACGAGTGCCGTTTTGCCGGACCCGACAGGGCCGCCGATACCGACACGCAAGGGATGGGCTTGGGAATCGGAACTCGAAGTATCAGTCATGACCGAAATAACCTCGTGTATTGGGTTTCATGAGATGCGGAAGCAAAATCGACCACGAACGCGGCCGAACCCAGATCGTGAATTGTTGCCTGTTCAGCTTGGGCAGCCACAGCCAGCACTGCTGGCTCAAGCTCGGCAATAGCAAGCTGTCCATCGGTTTGACCAAGAGGGATCAAGCGCACACCGGCCGTTACTAAGTTCGCGAGATAGCTTTGCAGAAAAGCGGGCAGGGCCAACGTGGCCGGAATGTCTTGCCTTGCTGCGCGAACTCCGAGAACCACTGATAAGACCGGTGCAATTCTGAGTTCCGAGAGTAATGCCGACAGACTCTCCATGAGAGTATCGGGCCATACGCGGCGCAATGTAGCGAGGCAGGCCGTCGCCTGCTGCGATGTTTCAAGTGCAAATTCCGATGTCCCCCGAAAGGCGGCTGCGAGTTCCGCAATTTTAAGCAACTTTTCGCAGTCGTCATCTGTCGCCGAGCGCCAGGCCTCAATGAAGAAAATCGCTTCGTTTCGTCCTGAGCCATAGCAGAGATCTGCTTCCAGCCAATCCACAAGGCTTTTGCGATCATGAATGTGTCCCGCTTCTACGGCCCATTCGATACCGTGAGAGTAGCTATACGAGCCGGTAGGAAACGCGGGCGAAAGCCAGCTTTGCTGCCTCAAGAGTGCCACCTGTGAGACAAGCTGCTGCTGATCACTCATGATGATGTTGGCTGCCATGATGTTTGTGGTGGTGGCCGTGACCGTAAGCACCGCCTTCCGGCTGGAAGGCGGACTGGACCTTTTGAAGATCCGCCCCCAGGCCACGGAGCATATCTTCTATTACGTGGTCGGGCCGAATAAGAAGAACATGGTCTCGAATTTCGGTCGGCAAATGCCGATTACCCAGGTGCCATGCTAGGCGCATCAGCTGGATAGGATCT
>Ga0210409_10004694_pt1 | contig 14619 bp, 9 predicted proteins | sample IncBWH17MmetaG_FD_161649 | JGI IMG/M metagenome (GOLD analysis project Ga0210409, IMG submission 161649) | Forest soil microbial communities from Barre Woods Harvard Forest LTER site, Petersham, Massachusetts, United States - Inc-BW-H-17-M | ecosystem: Environmental > Terrestrial > Soil >... | reverse complement strand
CCGCGGCTCGCCCTGCACCCTGCGCTCACTAACATATGGCCAAATTCTTTATCAACCGCCCGATCGTGGCAATGGTGATCTCCATCTTAATGGTAATCATCGGCCTGGTCGCGATGTCGGGCTTGCCCATTGCTCTATTCCCGAACATCGCCGACCCGCAAGTCCAGGTCAAAGCCATCTATCCGGGAGCGGACGCGCAAACCCTCGACCAATCCGTCGCCACCCCCATCGAACAGCAGATGTCGGGCGTGGACAACATGGAGTACATGTATTCCCTCAACGCCAACAACGGCCAGATGACGTTGACGGTGGACTTCAACATCAAGACCGATCCGAACACGGACCAGATTCTGGCCCAGATGCGGCAGGGCCAGGCTAACTCGCAGTTGCCCGGCGCCGTCATCAGCCAGGGGGTGACGGTCCAGAAGTCCACCGCTGCGCCGCTCATCATGTTTGCGCTTTACTCCCCGAACAACAGCTATGATGGCGTCTTCCTCGCAAACTACGCTGTCATCAACCTCAACGACCAGATGACGCGCGTGCCCGGCATCGCCAGTGTTCAGGTTTTTGGCGCTGGCAATTATGCCATTCGCTTGTGGGTTAGACCTGACCGCCTGGCGCAGATGGGGATCACAGTCCCGGACATTGTCAATGCGATCCAGGCGCAGAACAACGTCAACCCGGCCGGCCAGGTTGGCGGCGAACCCGTGCCGCAGGGTCAAAAGTTCACGTATGCGGTTCGCGCCCAGGGCCGCCTGCAAACCGAAGCGGATTTCGGAGAAATCGTTCTCCGCGCCGCTCCTGGCGGGGCGATCCTGCGTGTGAAAGATGTCGCCCGCATCGAGTTGGGCGCCCAGAACTACAACATGAAGGCGCGTCTCAACGGCAAGCCTTCCGCGCTCGTCGCCCTTTATCAGTTGCCCGACTCCAATGCCGTCGAGGCGGCCAACGGCGCCAAGAAACTGATGGCCATGCTCAAGGAAAGCTTCCCGCCCGACCTCGATTACGCCGTCGCGCTGGACACTACGCTGGCGGTCACCGAGGGCATGAAGGAAATCGAACATACCCTGGTGGAAGCCATCATATTGGTCATTATTGTAGTTTTCGTCTTCCTCCAGGGTTGGCGGGCAACGCTTATCCCGCTGCTCGCCGTGCCCGTGTCGCTGGTTGGCACATTCGCTCTTTTTCCTCTCTTCGGCTTCTCCATCAACACGCTTTCTCTTTTCGGCCTGGTGCTCGCCATCGGCTTGGTAGTGGACGACGCGATTGTCGTTGTCGAGGCGGTCGAACATCACATCGAAAAAGGATTGTCGCCGCGTGACGCGTCGCTCAAAGCGATGGAAGAAGTTTCCGGCCCCGTCATAGCCATTGCGATCATTCTCTCGGCAGTATTCGTCCCGACCGCGTTCATCCCCGGCATAACGGGGCGTCTCTACCAGCAGTTCGCCGTGACCATCGCCGTGTCCGTTGTGATTTCCGCGTTTAACGCACTCACGCTTTCGCCGGCGCTTTCGGCGTTGTTGCTCAGGCCAAAACAGCGGGGCACCGGCCTGCTCCAGAAGTTTTATGATGGTTTCAACAAAGTGTTCGGTCGTGCAACGGATGGCTATGTTGGCCTGTGCCGTATCCTCATTCACAAGAGCGCCTTGTCGCTGATCTTGCTCGCGGGTATGACCGTTCTTGCGGGACTGCTGGGCAAATCCATCCCCACCAGCTTCCTGCCGGATGAAGATCAGGGCTACTTGTATGCTGGTGTGCAACTGCCTGATGCAGCCTCGGCGCAGCGCACCGACGAAGTGATGCGCCAGGCCGAGGAGATTCTGCAGCACACTCCCGGCGTGAAGTATTACTCCTCCGTGGTCGGGTACAGCATGTTGAGCGGCGTGCAGAATACCTACAGTGGCTTCTTCTTCATTACCCTGGAGGAATGGGCCAAACGCAAGAAGCCCGAGGAGCAATACAGAGCGATCGTGGCGCATGTGAATGGGGCCATGAGCAAAATCCCCTCCGCCATCGGCTTCGCTTTCTCCCCCCCGGCGATACCAGGTGTCGGTGCGTCCGGTGGCGTTACCTTCATCCTGGAGGATCTCTCGGGGAAAGGCGGCCTCTTCCTTGCTGAAAATCTTAAGAAATTCCTTGAGGCAGTGAGGAAGCGGCCGGAATTCGCCAGCGTTTTCACTACCGCTCTGCCTGCCGTGCCGCAAGTTTATGTCGATGTGGACCGTGACCAGGTGCTCCAGCAAGGTGTTCGGGTCCAGGATGTTTACCAGACAATGCAGTGCTTCATGGGCGGCGCGTTCGTGAATTTCTTTAACCGCTTTGGCCGCCAATGGCAGGTGTACGTGCAGGCTGAGGGGGATTATCGCAACCAGGCGGAGAATCTTGGCCAGTTTTATGTTCTCAACAATGCCAATCAAATGGTTCCGCTCGCCGCCGTGACGAGCGTTAGGACTACCGCCGGGCCGGAATTCACCATGCGATACAACCTTCATGAATCTGCGCAGATCAATGCGTCAGCCAAACCGGGCTTCAGTTCCGCCCAGGCCATGAAGGCGTTGGAGGAAGTCTTCGCGGAAACCATGCCTCCCGGGATGGGCTACGACTACCTGGGAATGAGTTACCAGGAGAAAAAAGCGCAGCAAGGCGTGTCGCCCATGGTCATTTTTGGGTTCTCGTTGGTGTGCGTATTTCTCATTCTTGCCGCGCAATACGAGAGTTGGACGCTCCCCTTCAGCGTCTTGCTCGGAACCCCGATCGCCGTGTTCGGGGCTTTCGCCGGTCTTATGGTTGGGCGTTACGAAAACAACGTCTATGCCCAGATTGGCCTCGTGATGTTAATCGGGTTGGCGGCCAAAAACGCCATTTTGATCGTCGAGTTCGCCAAGATGGGTTACGAACAGGGCAAGCCTCTCCTCGACGCCACTCTCGAAGGTGCCAAGCTGCGCCTGCGCCCGATCCTCATGACCAGCTTCGCGTTTATTCTTGGCTGCCTCCCTCTCGCCAAAGCTAGTGGCGCGGGTGCGTTGTCGCGTCAGGTGATGGGCTTTGCGGTCATTGGTGGCATGTCGGCTGCCAGTTTCCTCGCCATCTTCTTCATCCCGGTAACCTTCTATGTCATCGAGAAACTCGGGGGTACGAAACATGAACCGGGCACGGCGGCCGGTGCCGCCCCCGCCCCTGCCCAGGCACACTGATCCTGAAAGGTAATGAAGACCACTTTCACACATAGCCTGCCGGGCGACCTGCCCTCCTCTCAGCCTCCCTCTCCGACTCGGACGGGACCAGAGAGCGATCCCAGTTGCGCCCACCAGGCAGATCCATCTGTACCAAAAACCGCACGCGACGCTGTCCGGCCTCTCCTCATGCACCTGACCGGCGTGGTCATCTGCGTCGCGACCGTGGCTGGATTAACCAGTTGCGCAGTCGGCCCAAAGTATCAGCGTCCGGCAGTTGGAGCGCCCGCCGACTACCGCTTTGCTACGAACCAAACCCCGAACTCTCTGGCGGACCTGCCGTGGTGGCAAGTGTTCCAGGACCCCATCCTGCAGGATTTGATCCGCACGGCCCTCACGAACAACTATGATCTCAAGCAGGCTGTGGCGCGGGTGGAGCAGGCGCGCAACCTGGCCGTCGCTGCCCGCGCGCCACTCTTCCCCCAAATCGGCTACGGAGGAGACGTCGGGCGCGGCCGCAACGCGGTGTTCAACACGCCAGCGGTCCTGGGCGGCGCGACAGAGACCTCCGCGCAGATAAATTTAAACGCCTTCTGGGAGATTGACTTTTGGGGGCGCATCCGGCGATTGAGCGAGGCGGCACGCGCCCAGTATTTGGCGACGGATGAGGCTCGCCGTGGGGTAACCATAACCCTGGTGAGTGACGTTGCCACCACCTATTTCCAACTCCTCGCGCTGGATGAGCAAATGAAGATTCAACGCGCAGCAACCAACGCCTATGCGGGCACTTACAGGATCTTCAGCGACCGCCGGACAAATGGTGTTGCCTCGAGACTCGAGACGGACCGGGCCGCCGCTTCGTTTGCCAACGCGGCCAGGACAATTCCCAACCTCGAGCTTCAAATCGCGACGACCGAGAATCAGCTCAGCGTGCTCCTGGGCCGCTATCCGGCCCCGGTCCCCCGCGGCTCCCTCGCCGGCCAGCCGCCGGCGGCTCCGGATATTCCTGCCGGATTGCCCGCGAACCTGTTGCGACGCCGGCCCGACATCGCCGCCAGCGAGCAACTCCTGATCGCGGCCAATGCGAACATCGGCGCGAGCCTCGCCGATTTCTTCCCTAAGATCGGCCTGACCACTTTGCTGGGGCGTCTCAGTCCTGAGGTTTCCGCATTTTCCGCCGGCACAGCGAACATGTGGAACGTTGGCGCCACGATGGCCGGGCCCATTTTCCAAGGCGGCCAACTGAGGGCGCAATACTTGGCCTCGAAAGCTAAGTTCGCGGAGGCCAGGGCGGCGTATCAAGCGAGTGTGCTCGCCGGGTTTCAGGATGTCTCCAATGCTCTTATTGCCAGGCAGAAGTTGGCTGAGATCCGTGTCTTCGACGAAGCCGCGGTTGTGGCGTTGACCTCGTCGGTCCAGATCGCTACCGACCGTTATTTGAATGGTAAATCGAGCTATTACGAGGTCCTGCAAGCCCAGCAGGAGCTTTATCCGACCGAACTGGCCGAAATCCAGACTCAGGTTGGCGAACTAATCGCCGTTGTTCAGCTCTATCGGGCCCTGGGCGGAGGATGGCAGGCGGGCACAGACACGAAGGGAGCCGAATGAGCGCGTCATTCGCCAACGGACTGGTCACCAAGAGGTTGAGGCACCTTTCATGAGGGTTTCTTCACCAAACAAGCGCATTTTGATTCTCGGCGGCGGTTTTGCCGGTGCGTACGCAGCGCTTTGCCTCGAGAAACGGCTGGGCCGCGACCCGGGCGTCGAGATCGCGTTGATCGCCCAAGAGAACTTCTTGCTGTTTACGCCGATGCTCCACGAGGTGGCCGGGAGCGACGTGGCTGTCACCGACATCGTCCAGCCGCTCCGGAAAATGCTCCGTCATACGCGCATCGGCATTGCCAAAATTGAGGCGATTGATTTGGTCAAGAAGCAGGTGCGCATTACGCACACCGACCTGCCAAACCCGATTGACGTAACCTACGACCAGCTTGTCCTGGCGGTCGGCGCGGTGACCAACTTCTTCAACACGCCTGGTCTGGAGGAACACGCCCTGACGATGAAGACACTAGGGGATGCGATTCTGGTGCGCAACCGGGTCATCGACGCGCTGGAGTTGGCGGACAACCAAAGGATGGATGCAACCGCGCGCCAGACCACGCTGACCGCGGTGGTGGCCGGCGGCGGATTCGCCGGGGTTGAAACTGTGGGCTCCATAAATGATTTCCTGCGCGAAGGGATGGAGTTTTATCCCCACTTGCAGGAGGACATGGTCCGGGTGGTTTTGGTGCATCCCGGTGAAGTGATTCTGCCAGAGTTGGGCGCAAGCCTCGGCGGCTACGCACAGAAAAAGCTCGCTAAACGAGGAGTGGAGATTCGGGTAAAGACCAGAGTCACCGGCTACGACGGCAAGGAGGTAACGCTGGATGACGGCACAAAGATCTCCACTCGCATGCTTATCTGGACCGCGGGCACCACGCCTTCGCCGCTGGTGTCAAATCTGCCTTGCGCGTTGCAGCGGGGCCGGGTAGTCACCGACGAATGTCTCCAGGTGCCGGAGTGGCCCGGCGTGTGGGCGTTGGGCGACTGCGCGCTTGTGCCCGACCCGTACAACCCGGGCAAGTTCTATCCGCCAACCGCACAGCACGCCACGCGTCAAGCCGCCGTGCTGGCGGGTAATATCGTTGCGCTGATGCGCGGGCAGGCGCCGCGGCCGTTCAAGTTCAAAATTCTTGGCCTGCTCGCCTCGATCGGACGCCGCACCGGCGTGGCCGAAATCCTGGGCATGCATTTCTCCGGAATTATTGCCTGGTGGTTCTGGCGAGGCATTTACCTGAGCAAACTGCCAGGGTTCCAAAAGAAAGTTCGCGTTGCGCTCGACTGGATGCTCGACCTGGTTTTCTCTAAAGACATTGTTCAGTTGCCAACGTTGCGGTCGCCGACGATGTCGAAGCCCGAAGAACCCTCAGCTCCGGCAAGGGGTGCGCAACCCGCCGGCGCAGTGCTGGCCAAGCCCTGAACATAGCCTACTCCCATGCCACCGACACCATCCCCAAAAGCTGAGGCCAAAGCGTCTGCCGAGAAACAGCGTCTGGCTGAGGACAAGGCCGGCAAACAAAACTGGAGGCGCTGGGGACCATATCTCTCCGAGCGGCAATGGGGAACCGTCCGCGAGGATTACAGTCCGCAGGGCAGTGCCTGGGATTACCTGCCTCACGACCACGCCCGCAGCCGCGCGTACAGGTGGGGAGAGGATGGTCTGGCGGGCTTTAGCGATGACCTGCAGCATTTGTGCCTGTCGCTCGCGCTCTGGAACGGCAAGGACCCGATTCTGAAGGAACGCCTCTTCGGCCTCACCAACGGTGAGGGCAATCATGGCGAAGACGTTAAGGAGATATATTACTACCTCGACGCCACGCCGACCCATTCCTATCTGAAGATGCTCTATAAGTACCCGCAGGCGGAGTTCCCCTATACTCGGCTCGTGGAGGAGAACCGGAGCCGCGGCGCGGACCAACCGGAGTTCGAAATCCTGGACACCGGCCTGTTCGATCAGGACCGTTACTTCGATGTGTTCATCGAGTACGCCAAGGCCGCGCCCGAGGACATCCTGATGTTGGTTACGGTCCACAACCGCGGGCCCGAGACGTCGAAGCTCTCGCTGCTGCCGCAACTCTTTTTCCGCAACAACTGGTCGTGGAATTCAAACGGGCACAAACCCAGGCTCATGGCCCAAGATGGTGGTGTTAAAATCGAACATGACCAACTGGGCGAGTTCCGGCTCGACTGCGATGGCAAGCCGGCATTGCTTTTCTGCGAGAATGAAACCAATGTGCGCCGTCACTCCGATCAGGCCGAAGCGCCGGGCTTTTTCAAGGATGCGTTCCATGAGCACATCATCCAGGGCCGAGCCAGTGCGGTGAATCAGGCGCAGACCGGCACTAAGGCCGGCGCCCTTTACGATCTGAGGGTTCCGTCCGGAGGCGCTGCTACCGTGCGGCTGAGACTCGCGCGGATGAACGCCGCGTCGTCCGCCAAACCCTTTGCGTCGTTTGACTCGATCTTCAACCGTCGCCGCGCCGAGGCCGACGAGTTTTATGCCGAGCTGCAAGAGGGGCTGAGCGACGCCGACGCGCGTCTCGTGCAGCGCCAAGCCTGGGCAGGTATGATTTGGAGCAAGCAATTGTTCCGCTTCGACGTGCAGAAGTGGCTGCAAGGCGATCCGACCCAACCGCCCCCTCCGAAGGAGCGAAAGCACGGGCGCAACTCGGACTGGAAACACTTGAACACCGCGGAGGTGATCTCCATGCCGGACAAGTGGGAATATCCATGGTTTGCCGCGTGGGATCTTGCGTTTCATTGCGTCGCCCTGGCGCACGTTGACCCTGAGTTTGCCAAGTCCCAACTGGTCCTCCTGACGCGCGAATGGTACATGCATCCGAACGGCGAGCTCCCTGCCTATGAGTGGTCGTTTGGCGACGTGAACCCGCCCGTCCATGCCTGGGGAGCGTTCCGGGTGTTCCAGATCGATCGCGATCAACGGCAGGAGTCTGTTCCGGAAGACCCAGGCGACATAGTTTTTCTGGAGCGAGTGTTTCAAAAGCTGCTGTTGAATTTCACCTGGTGGGTGAACCGCAAAGACGACCAGGGGCGGAACATTTTTCAGGGCGGCTTCCTCGGCCTGGATAACATCGGCTGCTTCGACCGCAGCCAGCCGCTGCCGACCGGCGGCTGCATCAACCAGGCCGATGGCACAAGTTGGATGGCGATGTATTGCCTCAACCTGCTGCGCATCTCCGCCGAGCTGGCACTGCACAATCACGTCTATGAAGACATCGCCACGAAATTTTTCGAGCACTTCCTAGGCATCGCCGGCGCCATCAACGGAGTGGGCGAGGATACTCTTGGACTGTGGGATGAAACCGATCAGTTTTACTATGACCATCTCAGTCTGCCGGACGGGCAAACGCTGCCCTTAAAGGTGCAATCCATCGTCGGACTGATTCCACTCCTGGCCGTTCAGCCGGTTGAACCGATCGCACTCGAACTGCTGCCAGAATTCGCCGGCCGGATGGAATGGTATCTCAAAAACCGGCCGCACTTGGCGGCCCTGATTTCGAACTGGCACATCCCGGGGCACGGGAAACGAAGCCTCCTTTCTCTGCTGCGCGGCCACCGCATGAAGGCGTTGCTCAAACGCATGCTCGACGAAAAGGGTTTCCTTTCCCCTTATGGTGTGCGCGCGGTCTCGAAGGTTCACGAGCGGGAGCCGTTTCGTTTTGAAACTGGTGGCCTGACCTACGAGGTGGGTTACTGGCCGGCCGAATCCCGCAGCGGACTCTTCGGCGGCAATTCAAACTGGCGCGGACCGGTCTGGATGCCGATCAACTATCTCTTGATCGAAGCGCTCCGGAGCTTTCACCGCTACTACGGGGACGATTTCAAAGTGGAGTGCCCAACCGGTTCCGGGAAATTTGTCAGCCTTAATGAGATCGCTGACGAATTGAGCCGCCGGCTTACGCGCTTGTTCCTGAAGGGTGAGGACGGCCAGCGGCCTGTGCTGAAGTATCATCCCAAGCTCGCGACCGACCCGCATTTCCGCGACTACGTCCTGTTTCATGAGTATTTTCACGGCGATACGGGCCGGGGGGTTGGCGCGTCGCATCAAACCGGGTGGACCGGCCTGGTCGCGAACCTTCTCCAGCCCCAAGTTTCATTGGGATCCGCGGCGCAACTCCTCTACCTCAAGAAGGCACAAGAGCGAAGCCGCGAGCGAAAAACCTCCAACCATCCAAAAACATGAAAGCAACCAACCTGCTGCATAATTTGGGCCAGAGTCTCTGGCTCGACAACATCACGCGCGACCTGTTGAAGAGCGGCACGCTCAAGCGGTACATCGCCGACTTGTCGGTAACGGGACTGACCTCGAACCCAACCATCTTCGAGCACGCCATCAAGAACAGCGGCGCATACGACGCCGCGATCCGCGAAAAGCTCAACCAGGGAAAAGCGAACGAGGAGCTCTTTTTCGAACTGGCATTGGAGGATCTCACTCAGGCAGCAGATGTTTTTCGGCCCATCTACGACCAGACGAATGGCGTGGATGGCTGGGTGTCGTTAGAGGTGTCGCCGCTGCTCGCGTATGACACCGAGAGTACGCTGGCAGCGGCCCGGGACCTGCATTCCCGCGCGGCCCGCCCCAACCTGTTCATCAAGATTCCCGGCACCAAGGAAGGCCTGCCGGCTATTGAGGAAGCAATCTTTTCGGGCGTTCCAATCAACGTGACTCTGCTGTTTTCACGCGAACAGTACATTGCCGCCGCCGAGGCGTTCTTGCGCGGCATCGAACGGCGCCTGAATGCCGGACTCAATCCAAATGTCGGCTCCGTCGCGTCGGTCTTCGTCAGCCGCTGGGACGGCGCGGTAGCGGCCAAGGTTCCCGACACTTTGAAGAATCAACTCGGCATCGCGATCGCCAACCGCACGTACAAAGCAGCCCGCACTCTCCTTGGCTCGCCGCGGTGCCAGCGAATTTACAACGCTGGCGCGCGGCCGCAACGTCTCCTGTGGGCGAGCACAGGAACGAAAGACCCGAACGCATCCGACGTTCTTTATGTGAAAGCCCTCGCCGCGCCGTTTACCGTCAACACGATGCCCGAAGCCACATTGAAGGCGCTCGCTGATCACGGCGAACTTGGCTCCATCATGGCGGCCGACGGCGGCGATAGCGAGGAAGTGCTGACGCGCTTCGCCAACGCGGGCGTCGATGTTGACGCCCTCGCAGTTCAACTCCAGCAGGAAGGCGCCAAGTCGTTTGTGAAATCCTGGAATGAACTGATGTCGGTGATTGCGTCAAAGAGCGAGGCCCTCAAGAAAGCCGCCTAAATGTCCAAACCATTCGCGACTGACTTATGAACGTGCTGGCAATTGATATCGGCGGGACAAGTGTCAAAATCCTCGCTTCGGACCAAAAGATTCCCCTTAAGTTCCCGTCCGGGCCGACGATGTCGCCCCAACAGATGGTGGATGGAGTTAAGCAGCTTGCCGCGAATTGGAAGTACGACGTCGTTTCGATCGGTTACCCAGGTGTCGTAGTCAAGGATAGCATCCTTACCGAACCTCATAACCTCGCCCGTGGTTGGGTCGGTTTCAGCTTCAAAACCGCGTTTCACCGCCCGGTCAAAATCATCAACGATGCGGCTATGCAAGCCTTGGGGAGCTACAAGAAGGGACAGATGCTTTTTCTCGGCTTTGGGACCGGTCTCGGTTCAGCCATGGTCGTGGAAGGTGTCGTGGTTCCCATGGAACTGGGCCATCTTTCATACCGGAAGGGAACTTACGAAGACTATGTCGGCCTGCGCGGATTAAAGCGGCTCGGCAAAAAGAAGTGGCGGAAACATGTCCTGTTCGGTGTGAAACGGCTGATTTCCGCCCTCCGTGTGGACGATGTTGTGCTGGGTGGAGGCAATGCCAAAAAGCTGACAGAGTTGCCGCCCGGTTGCCGAACCGGCGACAATGCCAATGCCTTTATCGGCGGATTTCGTATGTGGGAATCGTGGAAAACGAAGCAAGCAGACGGCCGGAGGCCCTCAGCTCACGCAAAATCGCGTCCGGTCAAACTCAAAAAGACTTCCGGTGATACCCTTTCAAAAACTCAGCCAAAGCCGCCGAGGGAAATACAAGCAGGGCAGAACGAAACGCAAAGGGCGCTAACATGATCACAGTCAACAATCCCCTCGCCAAATGGCCGTCATGGAAGGCTCTGGAGGCGCACCACAGGAAGTCCGGTGAGCTAACCGCAATGAATTGAAAGATCTCTTATGAAAAAGAAATCAACGATGCAACTCGGTATGATCGGACTGGGACGAATGGGCGCCAACATGGTGCGACGGTTGATCAAAGATGGCCATCAGTGTGTTGTCTATGACCGGTCGCCGCAGACGGTGACGGATTTGGCCAAGGAGAACGCTGTTGGCGCTGCTTCGCTCGCCGAGCTGGTCAAGAAACTTAAAAAGCCGCGCGCGATCTGGTTAATGGTCCCAGCAGCGGTCGTGGACAAGTCGATCGCCGATCTGGCGCCACTGCTCGAACGCGACGACATCCTCATCGATGGCGGCAATTCGTATTACGTGGACGATATTCGACGCGCGCAGGAACTCGCCGCGAAGGGAATTCACTACGTCGATGTTGGCACCAGCGGTGGGGTGTGGGGGTTGGAACGCGGTTACTGCATGATGATCGGCGGCGAGGAGGAAGTCGTTCGGCATCTCGACCCCATCTTCGCCACGCTGGCGCCTGGCATCGGCGACATTGCGCGCACGCCGGGGCGCGAGAAGATCAACGGCACGGCCGAGTTGGGTTATCTGCACTGCGGTCCCAATGGCGGCGGTCATTTCGTGAAAATGGTGCACAACGGCATCGAGTACGGGTTGATGGCCGCATACGCCGAGGGGTTGGGCATTTTGCGCGATGCCAACATTGGTAAGCACCAGCACGACGTCGATGCTGAGACAACGCCGCTGCGCGATCCCGATCATTATCAGTACGAATTCAACCTGCGAGACGTCGCGGAAGTGTGGCGCCGTGGCAGCGTGATTTCTTCGTGGCTGCTGGACCTCACGGCCACGGCCATGGTCAAGGATCCCGCGTTGGCCGAATTCACCGGCCATGTCTCGGACTCCGGCGAGGGTCGCTGGACGATCAAGGCTGCGATTGACGAGGCGGTGCCGGTGCCAGTTCTGTCCGCCGCGCTGTACCAGCGTTTCACCTCACGAGGGGAGGCCGATTACCAGGACAAAATCCTCTCGGCGATGCGATTCCATTTCGGGGGACACTTGGAGAAAACTGAGAAATGAGGACGCGATCATGAACATCCCTCCAGCGGATGCCCTGGTTTTCTTCGGGGCAACAGGCGACCTGGCTTACAAGAAGATCTTTCCGTCGCTTCAGGCGATGTCGAAACGCGGCCATCTCACCGGACCGGTGATTGGTGTCGCCAAAGCCGGCTGGAGCCTCGACCAGCTCAAGGCTCGGGCAAAGGACAGCTTGCAGAAACACGGCGGAATCGACGCGGTCGCGTTCGAGAAGTTATCCGGGTTGCTGCGCTATGTAGACGGCGACTACAACGATCCGGCGACATTCCAGTCGATTCGCAAGGCGCTCGGTGCGGCGAAGCGGCCGGCACACTATCTCGCTATTCCTCCCGTTCTGTTCGGAAAAGTCGTGGAGGAATTGGGGAAGGCGGGATGCGCCACCAGCGCGCGTGTCATTGTCGAAAAACCTTTCGGCCATGATCTGGCTTCGTCCCGGCAACTCAACGAAATCTTGCTCCAAACTTTCGATGAGAAGGCGATTTTCCGCGTCGACCACTACTTGGGAAAGCGGCCCGTGCATAACATGCTGTTCTCCCGTTTCGCCAACGCGTTCCTGGAGCCCCTCTGGAACCGCCAGAATGTCGAGAGCGTGCAGATCACCATGGCGGAAGACTTCGGAATCCAGGGCCGCGGCGCGTTCTATGACCAGACGGGCGCCATCCGCGACGTGATCCAAAATCATCTGTTTCAGGTCCTTGCCAACCTGGCGATGGAGCCGCCGGTTAGAACCGACAGCGAGGCCATCCGTGACGAAAAGGTAAAGGTCCTGAGAGCCATCCCGCCTCTGGAGGAAACGAATCTCGTTCGCGGGCAGTTTCGCGGGTACCTGAAGGAAATCGGCGTTGCACCCGGCTCCAAAGTGGAAACCTTTGCGGCGCTTAAGCTGGAAATTGATTCCTGGCGCTGGCGAGGAGTTCCCTTTTACATCCGGACCGGGAAATGTCTGCCCGTGACTTGTACCGAAGTCGTCGTCCGTTTGCGTCAGCCGCCGTCGATGTATCGAGGCTTCGATTTGAAATCGAACTACGTTCGGCTGCGGATCATGCCCGAAATCGAGCTCGCTTTCGGTTGGAATGTCGTGGCCCTTGGCGAAGAGAGGGTCAGCCAACCGCTGGAAATGCTAGGCAGCCGTCCACAAACCGCCGAGGAGATGGACGCCTACGAGCGGGTGCTTGGCGACGCAATGGCGGGTGACGCCACGCTTTTCGCGCGCGAGGACTACGTGGAAGAGGCGTGGCGAATCGTTGACCCGCTGTTGAAAGCTGGCGCGCCGGTATATGAATACGAGCCAAAAACTTGGGGACCGAGTCAGGTTGAACAGAGAGTCTCCCCGGTCGGCGGTTGGCAAAATCCAGTTGCGACCGCCTGACGAAAGGCATGAAGATTAAAATCTTTACCGACGGCGAGTCAGTCGCCAAAGAAGCGGGGAAAATCATCGCGGCGGAAGCGCGTGCAGCCGTGGCGGCGCGTGGACGATTCACCGTGGCCGTCAGCGGCGGTCACACGCCGTGGCAAATGTTGCGCAACCTGGCCGGCGAGGAGGTTCCGTGGGCAGGCATGTATGTCTTTCAGGTCGACGAGCGTGTTGCGCCGGCGGGCGACCCGGACAGGAATCTCACTCAACTGCGCGAGAGCTTGCTTTCTCACGCACCGCTGCGACCCGAACAAATCTACGCCATGCCGGTCGAATCGCCTGACCTTGAGGCAGGGGCCAGGCTCTATGCGCAAACTCTGCGAGAAATCGCCGGGACGCCGCCGGTGCTGGATCTCGCCCACCTGGGACTCGGACCTGACGGTCACACAGCCTCGCTCGTTCCCGGTGATCCGGTTTTGGACGTCACCGACGCTGACGTTGCGCTGACCGGTATTTACCAAAAGCGGCGCCGCATGACGTTGACCTATCCGCTGCTCAATCGTTCTCGGCGCGTGCTATGGGTGGTCACCGGAAGTGAGAAGGCCGACATGATTGTGCGCTTGCGCGACGGGGATGTAGCGATCCCGGCCGGGCGAATTCGCCGCGACGATGCTCTGGTGCTCGCCGACCACGCGGCGGCGGAAAAACTCGGATCCAGCTCAGACGAAAGGAAAACGCTGCGCGTTGGAGTTGCCGCTGATCACGGCGGGTTTGGCTTAAAGGAGGAGTTGGTCGCACACCTCCGCGCCAATGGTCATGAGGTGGTTGATTTCGGCGCTTACAGTCTGACACCCGACGACGATTATCCCGACTTCGTCGTCCCACTCGCTCGGGCCGTGGTAGCGGGGAAGGTGAATCGTGGCGTGGCCATTTGTGGGAGTGGCGTCGGCGCTTCGGTTTGCGCCAACAAGATTCCGGGCATTCGCGCCTGCCTGATTCATGATCATTTTTCGGCCAGACAAGGAGTCGAGGACGATCACATGAACATTCTTTGCATGGGCGGACGGACCGTGGGGCCGGCGGTGGCCTGGGATCTCGTCCAGATTTTCCTGGCGGCCGAGTTCAGTCAAGCCGAGCGGCACCGGCGGCGCCTGGGCAAAGTGGCTTCCTTGGAAACCGTAAACCAATGACGCAAGCGAAAAGAGAATGTTATGACCGG
>Ga0210409_10004693_pt1 | contig 14619 bp, 9 predicted proteins | sample IncBWH17MmetaG_FD_161649 | JGI IMG/M metagenome (GOLD analysis project Ga0210409, IMG submission 161649) | Forest soil microbial communities from Barre Woods Harvard Forest LTER site, Petersham, Massachusetts, United States - Inc-BW-H-17-M | ecosystem: Environmental > Terrestrial > Soil >... | reverse complement strand
CACGTTTAACGGCGTTAACGGTGAAAGTCCGACAGGCAACCTGATCGCGGACGGCGCCGGAAATTTGTATGGCGTCACTAACACCGGCGGCGTGGACTGCTCCCCAACCCCTGGCTGCGGCATGGTGTTCCGGTTCAGCAAGGTGTCTGGCGCGTGGAAAGAGACTGTGCTGCACAAATTCACGGGAGGTAATGATGGATCCTTCCCGACGTCCATCATCCTGGACGCAGCGGGCAATCTCTACGGCACCACCGCCCACGGCGGCGGAAGAGGCGGGCAGTGCGACCACGGCGTGGGCTGCGGCACAGTCTTTAAGTTGACGCCGGTGGCCAGTGGAAGCTGGCCGGAAAAGATCCTCTACCGGTTCAGTGGAGGCGATGGACTGGAGCCGAATGCGCTGGCGTTCGACTCGCATGGGAATCTCTATGGCACAGCCGCGGGCGGCGGGGGAAGCACCACTTGCACCTTCACCAGCGGTTGCGGCGTGCTCTTTGAGTTGACGCCGTCGGCCAGCGTTCCGTGGAAGCTCACAGCTCTGCACGTTTTCGCCGACGTTTCTCCGGACGGGCAAGGCCCGCTCGGAGTGGCCGTTGGCGCGGGCGATGTCCTGTATGTCACAACCTATTCGGGCGGAGTTTACAGCCCGGGCGGCGGGCTCCCGGGCGCGATCTTTCAATTTACGCCGGGAGCGAGCGGGTGGACTTCCAGTCTGATCTTCAGCTTTGCTGATGGCGATGGAGTATACCCGAACGCCGCAGCGATTCTCGACGCCGCAGGCAATCTCTACGGCTCGACCACGTTCGGCGGACCGCTCGGTTACGGCGTGGTCTACGAACTGAGCCCGGGAACGGGGGGCACGTGGACGGAGACCGTTCTCTACACGTTCCAGGCAGGCATCGACGGCAGGCAGCCTAATTCTCAACTGGCGTTCGACGCGGCCGGGAATCTGTACGGCGCGACCGTCTACGGCGGGGGGACGGCCAATAAGTGCGAGTTTGGTTGCGGCACTATTTTCAAACTTACGGCGTCGAGTACGGCACCCTGGCCGGAGACCTTGGCGATCCGATTTGTAAATTCGAACGGATCGCGCCCCGCGAGCGCCCTGGTTCTGAATACCGACGGTAATCTTTACGGAACCGCTCCGGACGGCGGCGCCAATAGTGACGGCGTACTGTTCGAACTGACGCCGTAAACGGCTGGACCTAGTTTCTTGCGGATCGAGAGCGCAGGTGATTTCATGCCTGCGCTTTTTGTCGGGTCGGTGCGCCGATTCCATCGGGCGCCGCATGCCCCTTTCACTTCGCCTCTAGCAAGAAGCCTTAGAACGATATCGGCACGCCTAACTGCGCCGCAAAAGGAATTCCTACAGTATGCCGGAGCCGCAGAGATCTCCGGAATGGCGCGACCGGTAGGTCGCTGCTCTCTCCTCCTTGAATCTCGAGAAACTACAGAAACATCTTCTTTCGCTGCGTCGTTCTTCGTGCTGGACGCGCCCTGACAGTTGCAAGATTCTGCATCTTGACAGAGTTTCCGTGGCGGGCCATACTCCCCCGAATATCCGCTACTTCGGTCCCCCATAACCTCGTACGGGCCCAGCTATCTCGCCTGAATCGAAAGGATGGCTCCCATGAAATCTGAATTGTTATCACTTAGTCGAAACCACGTCTCACGTTTCGCGACCTCGAGAAATCAATCTCGCAGGCCATGGTATTTCAGCGTGATCGCGTTCGCGCTCACGCTGGGGGTCGCGCTCTCAGCCTTTGCACAATCCCGGACGCTGACGGTCCTGCATACCTTTACAGGCGGAGTGGATGGGGCTAATCCCCAGGCCGAACTGATTCGCGACTCCGCAGGCAATCTCTACGGCACTACGAGGAATGGGGGCAGTGCAACTCTCTGCGGCGGATTTGGCTGCGGCACGGCATTCAAGATCGATAGCAGCGGGAATGAGACGGTGCTCTACCGTTTCACTGGCGGCGCGGATGGAAGTGTTCCCGTCGGAGGACTGATTCGGGATGGAGCGGGCAACCTATATGGCACCACCATCTCCGGGGGAACGTCTGGGAACGGGGTGGTGTACAAGCTGGATAAGCAGGGTAACGAGACTGTCTTGTACTCCTTCGCTGGGCTTAACGACGGGTCAGGTCCCTTCGGAAGTCTGGTGCGCGATACGGCGGGCAATCTGTACGGGACCACGGTCTCCGGGGGTATTCCGAACTGCGTCCAAGGTGTTGGCCAACAGTGCGGCACGGTGTTTAAGGTAGATACGCAGGGGCACGAGACACTGCTCTATTCCTTTGCGGGCACGACGGACGGTTCCATGCCCTTCTCAGGACTGGCTTTGGACGGAGCGGGAAATCTTTACGGCACCGCCTGGAACGGCGGCCATGAAGATTCCAACTCAGCGTGTGATGTGTTCGGCTGCGGAACGGTATTTAAGATTGACGCGAGCGGAACCTTCAGCGTGCTCTACACCTTCCTCGGCGGCAAGGACGGCGACGAACCTGAAGCGCCGGTGATTGTGGATGCAGCCGGCAACCTCTATGGCACGACGTACCGCGACATAGATTCTACCGGTTGCTCCTGCGGCTCAATTTTCAAAGTGAACGGCGCTGGAAAAGAGACTGTGCTTTATCACTTCGTTGGCGGGACCAAGGCGGCCAGTCCGCAGACAGCAAAGCTGCTCCGAGGAGTGGGTGGCGTGATTTGGGGCACTACATCGGGCGGCACCGGCGCATCCGGCCACGGCGTCGTGTATCGAGTGGATCCCGGCGGCAAAGAGACCGACCTGTATAGCTTCACGGGCGGCGCAGACGGGGCAAGTCCCGTAAGCGGGGTGATCCGGGATCCTGCCGGTAATTTTTACGGCATGACGTACAACGGCGGTGATCTTACTTGCAAACTAGGGGGTGGTGTTGGGTGCGGCGTGGTGTATAAGATTGCTGCCGTAGCGCCATAAGTGGAGAGGAACTCCTGAAAGCGGCGCGAAGCTAAACTCTCGCGCCGCTTTATTATTTTGCGATGTGCGCCCGGCTTGTTTGATATCCCTTAGAAACTCACCCGCACGCCCAACTGCGCCGCGAAAGGAATCCCTACCGTAGTGCCGGGGCCGAAGAAATCGCCGAGGCCGCCGGCGGGGACTCGCAGCTGATTCGGGCTGGTCACAGGTACGGAGCACGATGGGTCGGGGCATAGTGCGGTCACGTTGCTCAGATTGTTGACGGGGATGGGCAGCGCTGAGATGTCCGTCACGTAGTTCGCGCCGGGGTTGTTGCGGTTGAATACGTTGAACAACTCGGCGAAGGGCGTGATCGTCCAGCGATCGTGGAACTTGATAGGTCGGCTCACGCGCAGGTCCATCTGGATGTAGGGCGTGCCGCGGACTCCATCCATCGTCGTCTTCACTCCGTTTACTACGGCGCGATCACCGACTGGCGTGGTCAGCGTGAAGGGCCGCGCGCTTTCTCCCTGCGTAAGGGTTGAGACTTCGAAGCCGGCGGGCGCGTGCCACGTGCCTGCGATGACGAAGCGATGGGTCACGTCCTCGCCGGACGGGCCGTAGTCGCCAGGGGCGAACGGATTCAAGGGGTCGCACACTCCGTTGACGTAGTCGAAGAGTTCGCCCAGCAGGCATCCCCAGGTCTTGGCGCTGGAGAGCGTGTAGTGCGCGATCAGGTTGAAGCGGCGCGAGACGTTGCCCTGCACCACCAACGCCAGCGAGTCGTAGGTGGAACGGTTGTCGGAGCGGAAGACGGTGAGGCTGGGTGCATTCGCGTCGATGTTTACACCGGGAGTGTAGCTATATCCGCGGTAGCCATGATTGCCTTGTTCGTGGGTGTAGTCGGCGCTGAGGGTCCAATGTGAATTGATGGCGTGCCGTACTCCGGCTGACGCGTGAAGAGCATAAGGAGTCTTGTAGTTTGGATCGATCAATGCGCCAGGGTCTCCCGGCGCGAGGCAACAGGTTCCCGCCGAGGAATTGTTGACAGCTTGAAACGCGGGCGCCCATCCGCCCTGCGCCAGATCGTTATAGAAGAGGCCAAAGCCGGCGCGGATGACCGTGTTGCCGTGGTTCCCGGGCGTGTAGGCCAGGCCCAGACGCGGCCCGAATTGTTTGCGGTAATCGTGGGGCACGCCGTTGATGAGTGAAACGCCCAGAGACTGCAAGGTCAAGTACGCGGGATTCTCCAACTGGCTGCGGCCGGACGCGGTGAACAAGCCGAAGGTAGTCTGGTATCGCAGGCCATAGTTGAAGGTCAGATGCCGCGACAGTCTCCAGGAATCCTGCGCGTAAAGGCCGAGGCGCTGTACGTTCTGCGAGAAACTGCCATCGCCCGCCTGAGTAAACGTGCACGAGATGTTGCTCGCCGGGTCGGGCATCGGAAGGCACTGCGACGATGGCGGCACGAAGTAAAATTGCGAAGGATTTGCGGCGTAGTAAGAAGGGTCCTTGGGATATTGCACAAACTGTTCAGCGGCCCCGGCGAAAGCTCCGCTGAGCACGGGCTCGTGAATAAAGTTGATACCAAACTTAAATGCGTGATCGCCAGTGGAGTGGCTGACATCGTAGCGAAGCTGATATTTCTCCTGATTGCGCAGGTCTGGGAATGCGGTGATGGCGGTGTCGAACTGGTTGTCGCCGAAAGTTTCAAAGCCAGAGATCGTCTGTGAAGTCGCGCTGAAAGGGAACTGCAGCGCGAAGCCGAGATTTGAATTGCGGGTCTGGGTGAGGTGCAATCCGCTGGCGTCGAACACGAACGTGCCCAGCCACGACGGGCTGAAGGCGTAGGAATTACTGATCACCATGTTGAAGTAGTTGTTGTGGGTGAGCAGCCCGGTGGAAGGCAAGGTTCCTTGCTGCACCAGATTGTTGCGTGTGGTGTAGCTGTCGGTCGAGCCGCGCCAGAACCACTGCGACTTCGCGGATTGTGCCCAGTCAAAACGCAGCGAGCCGAGATAATCGCGGAACAGGATGGGCGTGTTCTGGGGAACGGCGATCGTGGGGACGCCGGGAATCAGGCCGTCAGATGCCAGAGTCGCGAGGGCGGCGAACTCCGCCTGATTGGCGGGGCTGTAGGCGATGCTGGCGTTCTCGTGAACGAATTCGAAGGAGGAGAACATCCAGATCTTGTCCTTCCTGATCGGGCCGCCGAGGGTGAAGACGTAGTTCTGACGCGAAAAGGGCTGCTTGGGATCGGGCGCCGGATTCTCGATCGGATAGCGGGCGTTGAGGCTGGCGCCGCGATCATAGAACGCCGCTTCCCCGTGCCAGTCGTTGCCGCCGCGGCGCGTCGTGATCACAACCGAGCCGGCAGTAGTGCCGCCCGTGTCGGCGTCTTCGTTGGCGGTGCGCATGGCGAACTCCTGAATGTCTTCGGGAGAGAAATTCTGCAGGAAGCCGCCGATGAAATCGTCAGAGTTGTCGCCGCCATCAACCGAGAGTTCGTTGTTAAGGCCGGAGCTGCCTCCGGTGGAGACGGCGGTGATGCGGGCTTTCGTGGGGTCGGAAGGTTCCACCGGCTCGGTTCCGGGCGCCAGATACGCGATGTTGGCGAAGCTGCGCTCGGCCAGCGGAAGAGTCTGCAAGTCCTGCCGGGTGATGATTCCCTGGTGAACGACGCTGACCAGATCGATGGGCTGAGTGGTGATGGAGGAAGGCTGGGCCTGCACGTTGACCGTTTCGGCCGGGGCGATGGGCTTTAAGGTCACGGTCACTTCCCGAACCGTGGCGACCGCGATGGCAACGTCGGCCTGGGCTGAACCGAAGCCGGCTGCGCTCACGGTGATGCGATAGTTGCCGGGGAGCAGATCGTCGAGGCGGAACTCGCCGCGGTCCTCGCTGCTGGCTTCGCGTCGCAGGGAGGAGTCGACGGCCTCGAGTGCAACTTTGGCGGACGCAACGCGGGCGCCGGTGGAATCTTGCACGGTGCCGCGCAGAGAGCCGCGCGGGTTCTGGGCTTGCAGGCCTGCCAAGAAGACAGCTACTGACACCATGACCAGAAACGATTTCCTGAGCAAGTCTTTCCCTTCTTTCTCCCCTTACAGAGCTCCTCTTACAGAGCTGACGTTTTCGGCAGAGCCAGGGGTTCGCCTGAGAACCTTCGTGGGCCGGGAGCATAGCCTAATTAGGAGAGGAGGTTAGCGGGGGGGAGCACTCTACTACCAGCGATGGTAGGTTGGCACCGACATCCGGCAGAGTTCGTGGAAGGATAAACAGGCAGCCGATCCGGGCATTTGAGACTGCTCCTGGACGGCTGCCCCGGTATTCCTAACTCCTAGTCAATTTTCGGTTCAGTTGGGCTTAGGAACTGATCGGCGGTGCGGAGTTCCTGCCGCCTGGCGTCCAACTTCCTGATGAGCCGATCCACCAGGTCGGATAGCCGGTGCGGGTCCTGCTCATGCGCCACCAGTTCACAAAGTTTGCGCCATTCCTGATCCCTTTCTATTTCTTTGTGAGTCATCATGGGAATGATTGGGGCAAGCAGGCAGCCAAACTAACGAACCGGGGGACTTAAAACTATATGGCCCTGTACCGCTGAAAACACGAGACTTATTCGCACCCCCGAAAGGGCAACCCGGAACGCTGTACGAAGATATTTCACGACGGAGGGAGTCCTCGGCTCACTTAGAGCTCATTCGCCCCGTGCCAGGGCTAGGGTTTCTTCCCCTAGAAGCTCAGGGACTTACTGTATCGAGGGTAGAGATCAATTCCGTTTAGACTTTGCCAGTGCCACGCTCAACCGAGACTCGGATCGAAGAGATTTGTGCCCGGATTCGAGAACTTTGTGGCGATCGCTTCTCTGAGGACAGCGAAGAAGAGTTGAGGGCGCTTGCCCGGCAACTCCGTATGGCCATTCGCCAGCACGTCAGATTCGCGAAGTCTTCACTCGGGGTTAAGAAATCTGCCATCCTTGATCGCGACCCCGAGGAGGCGTCTCCCATGACCCTCGAGGAGGCGTAAGAAAAAGCCACCCTAGAAATCGGGTGGCCATGTAGCCCAAAGCTCCATCTTCTCGACTCTATTGAAGGGTTACCAGAACCTGAATCACCCCGTTGCCTTCACTCAAAGGTTCCAGCGCCTTGCCGACTACTGCGCCCAACATGCGGTTGCGGTCCGTGCCTTTCATTGCACGGCCTGGCGTGGAGGAGGTGACGAGCAAGTCTCCCCGCGCGATCGGCCCGTTCTCGGCCGAAACTTTGCATGGAACAATCCCCATGACCGCCAGTGGTACTTCTTCATTCAACCCGCCATGCGATGCGCTCTGCAGGGCAGCGTCGTCGATCTTGTGAGTCGTGGCCAGGACGCCAGGCTTGGTGGAATAGATTCCTGCGACAAGTGTGGAGTACGATTCCGTCGCGAGAGTCAGTCGCCGATTCGCCGATGAATCGACAATCATCAAGTCGCCGGGTTCATAGAGAGTTTTAGCTCCCGCGATGGCCACGGATTCTGCGAAGTCGGCTCCCCCGACTTGAGTGCCGCCATCGAAGAAGCCCTTGCCAGTGCTGTCCACGCGAAATACGTCGACGGCTGCGGCCCCAACGCCGAATTGGCCGGTAATGATCTGCCCGCCGTTCTGTGCTCTGAACAGCGCAACAATTGCGCCCTGGCTCGCGGTCGAGCCGTAAATACCTGTCGAGAATCCGCTGGTGACGAGACTTGAACCGTTTACGCCGGGTCCGCCTGCGTTTGACGTCCCGAGCACACCGCCCCCTCCTCCGGTAGTTGCAGAATTGTTTCCGAATACGCCGTAGCCGCTGGGAGCAGCAGTCGTTCCGTAAATACCATTGGACGATCCCGTTTTGGTTAGGGCGACTCCCAACAGCGCTGTGGCATTCCCGGACGTTGTCTGAAAGAATCCTGCGGGCGCGGTTCCGGTTTTTAAAGTGTTGTAACCCGTCACCGCGGGTTGGGTTGAGCTTGTGCTTTGGACGTGGAGTTTGGCGGAGGGCGCGGTAGTGCCGATGGCGACATGTCCGCTGATCTGAAGGATCAGGGAGTTGCCGATCGAGGTAGATCCATTCCAGATCGGCAAGGTTCCGGGCGTGCCGGTTCCCGTGACCTGAGCTGGGGATTGGGTTGCGCCAACAACGAGAGCTACGAAAAACACTGCACAGAATTTGAGTTGCTTCATCGAGATTTTCTCCTTGCGAGGGATTTCGCCCTAGGGCGGGTCGTCTCAGGCTCCGGGGCTTCGTGGAGCTTGAGAGCGCGGCAGGGGTGACTGGGGGCAGGTCAGCGCATCCGCGCGGAAACCCTACGCCAGCGGGCTTCGCGTGTCAATGTGCAAGGAATTGCAGAGAGATTGCGGAAGAACTCGATTGCCCCCGTGACGGGATCCCTGAGCAAGGTGCGAGTGAACATCGCCAATCTGAATTCGCGTCAGTTGCGTGCGGGCTCAGAGAAAGTTTTCTAACGCCGCGGTAGTTTCTTTGGGGTTCTCCTCAAGCAACCAATGGCCCGTATTCTTGAGCACAATAACCGTGGCGTCAGTGGCAACAAGCTTCACTTGCCGCCCGAGGGCGTCGCCTAGCGATTTTTCCCCGCCGATGCTCAACACCGGCATGGTCAGCCTGGTCTGGGAGAGCTGAGAAAAATCTTTTGCCGCTTGCAGGAAGGAGACGAAATAGGCCCATCCGGCGTGCATGCGGCCGGGGCCCGCATAGGCAGCGGCGTAGGCTTGGCGAGCGGCTTCCGGAATGGAGTGGGCCTTGTCGGCGGCGAAATCGTTCCAGAAATAGTCGAAGTAAGTTCGCTCCCGGCCTTGCACCAGGGCTTCGGGAGTGGGTCCGTTGAAGCGGAAATGCCAGATGGTGGGAGTGTTGTAGACCGCCTCCCAGCCGGGTACACCGGGAAGGAACGCGTCCATCAGAACGAGCTTGCTTACCTCCGCCGGGAACTGGGCGGCGTAGGCGTAGGCGACCATGAGGCCGATGTCGTGGCCGACGACCTCGGCTTTCTGTACGCCCAGCGACTTGGCCAGGTCATGAATGCGGATGGCGGCGCTCTTCATATCGAGGCCGTCGGCGGGGATGTCGGAGTCTCCGATGCCGGGCAGGTCGGGCGCGATGACGGTGAAGCGCGCTGCCAGGGCGGGAATGATCGGGCGCCACATCAGCGAGGTCTCAGCATAGCCGTGCAAGAGGAGGAGCGGAGTGCCGTGGCCGGCGGTCAGGTAGTGCAGTTTCGAACCGTCAATCTGGGCAAAGCGCGAGGCAATCAGCTCGTCGGGCGCGAGAGCGTTAGCCTTGCTCCAGAATCCGGTGAAGAGAAAAAGCAACCCAAGAACGGCCAGGGTTCGAAGACACTTCATGAATGGAATCTCCTTGGTGATGCGATGAGTCTAGTCGGACCAGCGCTGCGGGGTGCGGTCCCAGCGATGCTTTTTCAGTTCCGCAAGCAGGGACTTGTCGAGCGGGCCGGCGTCGCTGGCGGCGATGTTCTGGCGCACGTGCTCCAGCTTTCTCATGCCGGCGATCTGGGTGCTGACCGCGGGATGGGAGAGGATGAAGCGGAGGGCCATCTCCGGGAGCGTCATGCCGGCCGGTAGAATTTGCTTCAGCAGGTCGACGCGCTTGACGGTCTTGGCCAGATTTTCCGGGCCGAAGTATCCAGCGCGCCAGTCGCCCTTCGGGAACTTGGTTTCCAGAGTCATCTTGCCGCCGAGGCTGCCTTCATCAAGCGGCACTCGGGCGATGACACCGATGTTCAGTTCCTGGCAGACGGGGAAGAGTTCGTCTTCGGGCGCCTGATCGAAGATGTTGTAGATCACCTGCACGGCGTCGACCAGGCCGGTGCGCAGGGCTTTGATGCCGTTCTCCGGCTGCCAGCGGTTGATGCTGAGTCCGAAGAAGCGGATGATTTTGTCGCGCTTGAGTTTTTCGACGGTGGAACGGAATTCGGGCTCGTTGGTCCAGGTGTCGTCCCAGACGTGGAATTGCAGCAGGTCGATGGTGTCGACGCGGAGCTGATGGCGGATGAGGTCGGCATACTTGAAAACGTGATCGGCACCGAAGACGTCGCGGTATTTGTATTCGGGCAAAGCGGGCCAGCGGTCGTTGGCAGGAGGAATCTTTGACGCGGCGTAGAGGCGCTTGGTGGGATTGCTCTCCATGATCTCGCCCAGCAGGTCGTCGCTCTTGCCTTCGCCGTAGGCCCAGGCGGTGTCGAAAAAATTGCAGCCCAGGTCGATGCCCAGCTGCATGGCGGAGAGAGACTCCTGATCGTCTGAACCGCTCCATCCACTCATGCCCCAGAGTCCGTGGGCGATGTCGCTGACTTCGAATCCGGTGCGGCCGAAGGTGCGGTATTTCATGAAAGGAGTCCTTTGGTAAGAGGGAATTGGGTCAACCCGTTGCAGTGAACGAACAAGGATATATCGAAGCGCGGATTTTCGGCCAGCGGCGCGCGGCCTCTCGCATACGGATTTTAGCCGCTCTATCCGTTCACCAGCGCCATAACGTGCTCCGGATAACGCGCCCCTGCTGCCGATTCCGGCGGAAACACTTCATTGATCCGCCGCAAGTCTTCGCCGGAAAGCTTCACCGAGAACGCCGCCGCATTCTCCTCCAAATATTTCCGCCGCTTGGTTCCCGGGATGGGCACAATGTCGTCCCCCTGCGCCAGCACCCAGGCCAGCGCCAACTGCGATGCAGTGTACTTTTTCCCCCGCGCCATCTCTTCCACGCGTCGCACCAAGTCCAGGTTCTTCTGAAAGTTCTCCCCTTGAAAGCGCGGAGAGTTTCGCCGGTAATCATCCTCTGGGAGGTCTTCAAACTTCTTGAACTGCCCGGTCAGAAACCCGCGGCCCAGTGGACTGTAGGCGACAAATCCGATCCCCAACTCGCGGCAGGTGGCCAGAATCTCTCCCTCCGGATCGCGCGTCCACAGGGAATACTCCGTCTGCAGCGCGGCAATCGGATGCACCTTCGCGGCGCGACGAATCGTTTGTGGCGAAGCCTCCGAGAGCCCCAGATAGCGCACTTTGCCCTGCGTCACCAACTCAGCCATTGCGCCTACGGTGTCTTCAATCGGCGTCGCGGGATCGACGCGATGCTGATAGTAGAGATCGATCGTCTCCACACCCAGGCGACGCAGGCTGGCTTCGCAGGAGGCGCGAACGTATTCCGGCTTGCCGTTCACTCCGCGTACATTCGGATTGGTCGGATCGCGGACGATGCCGAACTTGGTCGCCAGCACGATCTGTTCGCGCTTGCCCTTGATTGCCTTCCCGACGAGCACTTCATTCTTGTGCGGACCGTAGACATCGGCCGTGTCGAGAAATGTGATGCCGAGTTCGAGCGCCCGATGAATCGTCGCAATGGATTCGTCGTCGTCGAACCCGCTGTAAAACTCCGACATGCCCATGCATCCCAATCCCTGGGCCGAGACTTTCAGACCGCTGCGACCGAGTTCACGAATTTGCATAGATGCTCCTTACAACGTGCCTGCCATTTTAAAAGATGCTTGAACGCCGCCGCGCGATGGTAGAAATTCGTGAGTCGTTTGCGCCGGCTGCGCATATTAGTTGAGGGAGTCACGCGGTGATTTCTATGAGTCAGGTGCCGGTCTGGTTTGAGCGCAAGTTTGAGTTTTCCTTTCCCGTGGAACTGTATCCCAATCTGCTCACGCGTTTGCGGGGCACGCCGGTGCGATTGGAAGAAAGCTTTCACCGGCGGTCCGCCAAACTCCTGGTCAGAAAGCCCGACGAAAAGTGGTCCGCGCAGGAGCATGCTGGGCATCTGCTCGATCTTGAATCACTCTGGCTGGCGCGCGTGGGCGACTATGTCGCGGGCAGCGAGGAGCTTACGACGGCAGATCTGTTGAATCGAAAAACGGATGAAGCTAACCACAACGGGCGTCCACTGAAGGAGATTCTGGCCGAGTTCCGCGGCGCGCGGGAAGATCTGCTGACGCAGGTGGGGGAACTGGAGGCGTTGCTATTCGCCCGGGCCATTCCTCACCCGCGCCTGAAAACGCCAATGCGTCTCGTCGACCACCTGTATTTCGTCGCCGAACACGACGATCATCATTTGGCGCGAATCTGGGAGCTGCTCAACGCGAAGTAGTGACGAACAGGGTGGAAATGTGGTGGACTTTGCCGTTACCACGAAACTCGAATGCGAGGTTTCGTGTTCTCCAAGACTTCGCCGATCTGTGCCGCCGCAACTCCCGCATCGCGCAGAGCCCGCATCAGGGGCTCTGAGTCCGGCGTGGAAATTAGCAGCCCGCCCGCCGTTTGCGGATCAAACAGCAGCGCGCGTACATCGTCAGGAACGGCGTCGTCATACTCCACCAGGCATTCAGCGAAATCGCGATTGTTCTTGAGTCCCGCGGGAATGTATCCAGCGTGCACGCAGTCGATCGCACCCTCAAGCAGCGGAATTTTCGCGGCGTGAATGTTGATTGAGACCTCCGACGCCAGCACCATTTCGCGCGCATGTCCGATCAGCCCGAATCCAGTCACGTCGGTCATGGCATTCACGCGACAATTCCCGGCGACAATTACTTCTGCGGCGCGCTTATTGAGCGTAGTCATCGAACGCACGGCCGCGTCGATCCACCCTGGCTCAGCTTTCCCTCTCTTGATCGCCGTCGAGATCACTCCCGTCCCGATCGCCTTGGTGAAAAGAAGCGAATCCCCCGGCTTTGCTCCCACGTTGGCCAGGACTTCCTTCGGGTGCACGACTCCGGTCACGGAATAGCCGAACTTTGTCTCCTCGTCGCGAATGCTGTGGCCGCCGATCACGGTGCATCCGGCTTCGATCATCTTCGACAGGCCGCCTGCCAGAATCTGGCCGAGAATTTCCAGGTCGGCCTTCTCCGGGAAGCACACCAGAGCGAGCGCAGTGAGCGGCTTTCCGCCCATGGCATAAACGTCGCTCAAAGAATTTGTGGCCGCGATCTGTCCGAAGGTGTAAGGGTCGTCGACGATCGGCGTGAAGAAATCGACGGTCTGAACCAAGGCCTGATCGGGCGCGATCAGGTACACTCCGGCGTCGTCGGCGTGATCGAAGCCGACCAGAACATTTGGGTCGTGTTGCCGGGCTAATTTCCCAAGCACCGTGTCCAGCGCCGCCGGACTCAGCTTGGACGCTCAACCCGCGGCTTTAACGGACTCCGTCAGCCGGAACGGCTTTGTCTCTGACATGGATTGATTGTAGCGGGAATGCGCGCGGCGGGAAGCGAGACTACTTTACGTTTACGTCCGTGATCCGCATGTCAGGATACTGTCGATTCCACTGCGCCGAGATGTTGTCGAACGTGAGGCGGAAGGTTTGCGTCTGTCCGGGCGTCAGAGGCGAAGCACTCAAATCAACCGCTTCCGGATAGGGGCCGCTCGTCTTGAGCACGCTCAGTGGCATGTCAGGTTCGCTCTGGGCGACTTGGCCCATCTCATCCTTGAAGGTGACTTCGACCATCACATGAGTCACGGTCTTGTCACTGGAATTGCTGATGCTGCCGTCGACATAGCTGACGGTGTGGCCGACAAAATTCTCTGCGGCGCTCATTTTGAAATCGGAAAGCTTCAGGCTGGCGATGTAGGGCGAGGGTGGTTTGGCTACCTTCGGAGATTCGCGAAGCAAAAACGCAATGCCGAGCATGACTGCGATTACACCCGCGACGGCAACGAAGATAATTATCCGGCTGGAATCGCGCTCTTCCACTACCGGAGTCTGCTGGCCAAGGCTGCCCATGACTGGATTGTAGGCTGATGATTTTCCGTTGTCGATTGGCTGCCTCGGCGCTTGTCATCAATTGGTGATGTCATCCTGAGGTCCGCGGTTTTTGCGGGCCGAAGGACCTGTGTACTTGCCGGCGGCATATGCGCGAGCGGGGAGTACACAGATCCTTCGCGCAAAAAGCGCGCTCAGGATGACAAAGTGTTGATTGCTTTATGTTTTTCGCGAGGCCAGCAGCTTTGCCGCGTTGTCGTGATACACCTGCCGCAGAATTTCATCGCTGAGGCCGAAGCCGTTCAGGGCCCAGTGATACCCAAACTGTTCGTTCTCATAAAAATGCTCGTCGAGTGACTCCAGAATTCTGAACGTTACCTGGTACATCGACTTGTCGAATCCCATGTCGGTGCCGTAGACCAAGCGGTCGGCATGCTTAGCATAAAACTGCGACGCGAAGCGGGGAATCGGTCCGGTCTCCGCATAGCGTGCGGAAATGTCGGCGTAGAGATTCGGATTGCGCTCCAGCACCTCGCCCAGCCGCGCAAGATCGTAATCGAGATTCATGAAGTGGCAGGCGACGAACGTCGTGTTCCTATGCTTCGCCAGCGTGCGCTCGAAAATGTCGACCATCCCAGACAGATCCACGATTCCCGGCTGATTGTCGAGCCGCCATTCGTAGGCGTTCATCAGACCGTCGTTATATTTGTCCATCTTCTGGTACATCCAGATCGGGTCGGCGACATGCAGGCTGACGGGCATGCCGAGTTCGCCGCATTTTTCCCACAATGCGTCCATACGCGCATCGTCGGGATGCATTCCCGGCGCATTCGACTTTCCCGCGCGCAGCCCTTTGCCCTTGTCATGAATCTCGCCCACGCCGCGTGCCCCCGCTTGCCGGCAGCGCTCCAGTTCTTTCACCGCGGCTGGACCGAATCCCGGCTT
>Ga0210409_10004692_pt1 | contig 14622 bp, 12 predicted proteins | sample IncBWH17MmetaG_FD_161649 | JGI IMG/M metagenome (GOLD analysis project Ga0210409, IMG submission 161649) | Forest soil microbial communities from Barre Woods Harvard Forest LTER site, Petersham, Massachusetts, United States - Inc-BW-H-17-M | ecosystem: Environmental > Terrestrial > Soil >... | reverse complement strand
ATGAGCAATGGCCCAGACTTGATGCTTACGCGAGAGCGCCCACGCCCAGTTCCACGTAAAGCTGGCTTCCGAACCCAAGCGGGGGCTACAAGCATGCCCGATGAGCAAGACTTTCATTTCGCTGTTCTCTGTGAATCGCGATTACGTTGGTAATTTCCTCTGCTGCAGGTGGCTCGTTCAGCTGTCGAGGAGTTCCATCATCCGAAAGAGATAAAAAATCGTAGTCATAGCTCTTTAATAGCTCCCAGCTGCCCGTACGACGGAGCTCCAATCGTTCTGTCGCGAAAGCGTTCATTTCCAGAATGATCTTTGGACGGGAATGAACAAGGAGCTTCTCGACTCCCCGGAGCGCCAGTTCCTCAGCCCCCTCGACATCCAGCTTGATGAGTCCAACTTGATCTACGACTGCCTCCTCCAGCACGCTTTCGAGCGTTCGCGTTGTAACCTCTTCGAATTCCGCGCGCGTGTTCTTCGGATACCCGAGGGAAAAGCTAGTTTGCCCGTGTTCATCGTGGTATAGGCGCGCTTTTCCGTTTTTGTCGCACAGTGCGGCGCGATAGGCGCGAACATTTTGGAATTGATTGATTTCAATGTTCTTTCTCAACAGAGAGAAGGCCTGCGATCCCGGTTCAAAAGAAAACACTCGGCCCGACGGCCCGACAAGCCTTGCGGCAGCCACCGTGTAAATCCCACAATTTGCTCCGGCGTCCACCACCACCATCCCCGGAGAAACGAGACGCTCCAGGTAGGCTAGCTCTGTCTCATAACGGTGTCGGAGGGCGAATATCCCGGTTGTCCCTCCGCCGCGCCATTGCGGTGGGAGAAATAGGCGAACTTCCCAGGGATCCAAATTCACAGTTGCCGGGATCCCCAGCGCGCAGTGGACACCCCAGCGGACCAAGCGGGCTACCGTGATCGCCGGTGCTCGCCGAAACGCTGGATGATTTCGGAGATATCTCCATTTACTGAGAGTCTCTTCAAGCAGTCTTTTCATCGGTAAAGGGTCCTCAAACAATTTCGGTTTCGGCTTGGTTGTCCGAGGGAAACGACTGGGATGACGTTCCGCTTCCCGCTAACAAAACCTCGCTCTGTTCACACCCTTCAAGTCTTGCATTTCGGAGCCGGCCGTTTGACCCAGCGCTTGGCAGATACCTCTGGGGGCTGGCAGATTCATCTGGCCGATAACACGGAGCTGAGTTCAAGTCAAACATCCTTGTTATTGTGGAGTTTCGCCCCCGTAGTCAAATCACAATCGCGTCGCGCAATAATCTTGAAGCTTTCCAAGAGTCTCAGGCGTTCATTCAAGAACCGTACGACGGCAGTCCTCCCCGTCGCGAACCTTTGGTGCTTGACGATGGAGAATCCGCTCGTTTGGAGGAGCTTCAGAATCTGCTTATCATCGACGCCTGTCCCCGCGTGAAATTCAGCCAGGTCCCCGGCGCTCGCAACCGCGCGGCAAAACATGGAATCATTCTGCAAAAACAGCTTACGCAGGCGACGCCCGATGCCAGGCAGGACGTCCCCGGGATCAAACAGGATCTTCGCGACGGCAATGTCGAAGGAGTCAAATCCACGGGACCAAAGAGGACGTCTCGGAGAGACAGGGTCATAATTTGAATAAAAAATCCCTCCCGGACGCAAGTGTTCAATGGCGCGCGCTACCACGGATGAATAGGAATACAAATGGTGAAGAACCGCACTGAAAGCTACCAAATCGTAGGTCTGGTTGGCCACGGCGAGGAACCGCTCGATTGAGCCTCGGATGAGCGTCGGCGTATAGCCTTTCGTGCGGGCCTTTTCCTGCAGCAAGTCCAACATATCGTCGGACACGTCCACGACGGTGACTATCCAACCCCTCGCACACATCTTCAATGTAAGACGACCGGTTCCGGCGCCGCACTCGAGACAAGAGGGTGTTCGGCCAAGTGAGTCGAAATAGGAGGTGATTTTATCGAGGTCATCTTCGAGACTTCTTTGTAAAAGTGGAGAAAACAGGTAACCTTCGCAGCTCTCGTACTTAGCAGCGATCTGGCGATAGAAATCTACATTGGCCCCGATCACCCTGGTTTCAGCCGCGCTGAGGCCTGGAGCGGTTCCGCAAAAACGCTTTGAACCGCCGGTCCAACTCAGCGCTGGTCCAGATATCGCTTTCATACCCTACTCCTGTTCGCCTAGCCCGGACGTGAGTCCACTGCTGAAGCAAGAATGCAAACTAGGATCCGCCCCGGCAATGAGCCCAACGCTATCGGCTTGGGTGGACGAAGCTCTTTCGTGCAATCGGATTCTTTCACCTTCGTACTCTTGAAGATCCACCACCCTTGAGCGGAGTCTCATAGTTCGTAACTTCTCAGAACTCGTGGTTGCGTACGGAATGAATGAAACGAACGAGAGAATTCTCCGGCTGACTGCTTGGGAATTGCGACGATATTGAAGTATGTCGGTCGTGATTCAGGATTGTTGGACCTTGCGCAGTCGTCGAGCAATACGAATTCATAGCCCAGACTTTCCAGCAAGTCCCTTGCACCGCACGACGAAAGGCCGAGGCGGGCGGCGCAGTCCGGATTGAATTCAAAAATGACGATGGGGCTTTGGGTGGTAAGGCATCTAATCGCTCCACGCAGGACCAGTTCTTCAGCACCTTCGACGTCTATCTTAATAGCGTCCACGCGGTCGATGCCGTTCTCCTCAAGGAGTTTGTCGAGTGTTTCCGTTTGCACCTCTTCGCCTTCGTTGCCGCGGAGTGGATCCTTGCCCAGTGAATTGCCTACGGGATCCCGTCCGTGATAAAGCCACGCCTTGCTTTTCGTCTGCGCTAGTGCGACGTTAAAAGCACGTACATTTGAAAAATGGTTTAATTCAATGTTCTGCTTCAAAATTGCAAACGACTGAGCTGCTGGCTCAAGAGCAAGGACCCTGCCCGTCTCACCGACAAGCTTGCTGGCCACGAGCGTGTAGACGCCAAAATTCGCGCCTACGTCGACGAAAAGCTTCCCTGCCGAAAGGATTTTCTCCAGATAGGCCAGTTCAGGCTCATAGTATTCACGAAAGGCAAATATAAACTTCCCGAAGCCCATTCGTTCGGAGGGAAAGAACATCCGAACATTCCATCTTGGCAAGTCTATGGCTGTTGCTATTCGCAACAAGCATCTGCAGTACCAAGCGGCCGACCGAAAGAGCGTGAGCACGGGAGCTCGGCGGAAAGCTTCTTGGGTCGTCAGAAAGTGCCACATTTCTCGCGCCTTCTCCCGACGACGCTTCCCCCGTTTAACGTTGCGATTCTTCATGCTGTCTTCCATGCCGTCGCGCTTCGTGCCTGGTATAGATTTCCATTGAGAGTTGGAAACCAGCATCAAACACGAGACGCTGATTTCTCCGTCAAAGGAATAGGTGTTTGTTCTGATTTACAGACGCTAGTCAAGTGAAGAACATTCTCAACAGCGCTGTACACTTCATCCGTTGAAATCGTCCGTAGACAATATGGCTGGTCAAAAATGCAGTAGTCCAAGCACGGGCGGCACGCGAATTCCGGACGAATCACCACGCGGTCGTGCGCGCCCCGCGGACCGAACGACTCCGGACGCTGCGGACCGAAGATGGCAACAACCGGGACGGCTAGCAGGTTCGCAAGGTGCATCGGACCACTGTCATTGCATATGAAGAGCCGGCAGCGGGACAGCACAGCCAGAAAAAGGCGAAGACTGAGGCTCACCGGGTGACAGCGCTCCAAAGGCGGCACCTGGTATGGCTTGCCAGGTTCCGAGAACCACAAGACGTGTACATCCGTTTCGTTCACAAGACGGTGTGCAACTTCGGCGAAGCGCTCGCGGCCCCATCGCCGAGTGGCGACAGGCGCCCCTGGATGAATACCGACAAGAGAAACGTTTGGCGGAATGCCTAAGTCAGTGAGAAATGATCGAGCCGAAGCAAGGTCTCCACCGGTTAGCCGAATACCGTCAATTTTCCGATTCGGCGGCCCAACAACGGCTTCCAGCAGACGAAGCCAAATATCCACGCGATGCGGACGAGACAGATCCGGCATTACGCGATCGGTGAGAAAGCTCGCGCCTCCGCCGACGCCATATCCGATCCGGCGGCCAGCACCGCTCAGCCACAGGATAAGGTTGTCCCGCACATCCATTCGGCCGGAAAACGCCCAGTCAAATCGGCGCTTTCGCAGGGCTAGAAGCGTACGAGCAAACGAAATCCAGTGTCGGGAGAAAGGGTTGTATTTTCGCCAGCGATTGGAATGCTGTGCCCAAGGAACGCGGGCGGGAATGAACTCATCCACCATTCCCTGGCCTTCCAGAAAACGAGGGTGATTGGCGTTCGCAAGAAGGGATATCCGCGCGCCTGGAAAGCTTCGCCGCAGATTGCTCAAGAACGGCACCAGGATGGCGAGGTCCCCCAAATTCCAATATTCGACCACCAGAATGGTGTCAGGCAGCACCTTTGAATTTTTCATCGCCTTCGGTCCCGGTAAGAGCGGTAAAAAGAAGCGCACGACCGCATCGAAGGCACGAACCAGGCGCCACTTGCGCGGCGTCATTCCGAGGATGCTCGCCCGCGACGTCGCTTCCCGAACAAGGGCATCGTTTAAGTTGGTGTCACGACGTCGCATGAACCGCAGCTCCTCGCACCAGAAGGGTTCTTTTGGGTGACGATTTATAAAGCCGCGGAAGAATCGCAGCCGCGCACCAAAAGCAGATGGCGACCGGCCCGGAATCGATCGTCTCTTCCATGAATCCGAACAAAAGGCATGCAACGAATAGCGTTCCAGTCGCAAAGGAAAGACGATCTCGCCTTAGATAAAGAAGGCGCGCCGCGTAGACGGCAAGCGTGATGCAGAGAACCATGAGCAACGAAAAACTGACCAAGCCCCCTCCCGATAGCACTTCAAAAAACATTGAGTGGGCAGTTCCAAGACCAGGGTTGTACTCGGGCCCGTGAATCCTCGAAGCGGAGTAATATCCCAACCCGAACCAGGGCGATTGGTTCACTGTTACCGTTGTGAGATGGCCCCACAATCCGATGCGATCGCCCAACGTAGAAATAGTTTCAGGATCACGATATTGACTCAAATTAGGAACCCGGCCGCAGGCATACGCCATCAGCAAGGACGCACAAAGGAAGTACGCGAAGCGACGCAGCGGTTTGATGTTTGGACGCCTTAAGAGAACGAGCGTAAAGAAGACGAATACGACTATGTACGCCGTCCGCAGGAGGGAGAGGACAAGGAGACCGAGAAACAAAGCAAGCAAGGAGAGTGGTAGAGCCCTCCAAATCTTTCGGACGCTAGTCAGCAGGAGGATAGTTGCCAGTGCGGAAACGACACCGGTCTGGGCAATCCGATCGCCAAACAGACGAGACGGGTCGGGATTGAATTCTGAGGGCGTCCAGACCATATCGGGAACTAGAAATGCGCAACTTGCAATGGCAACACAGAGCAGCGTGTAGCCCCAAAACAATGCTTTCAAGGACGTGTCAACTCCAAACCGCTCTGTAAAGATCTGCGTAAACAGCAGTGAAACTAGCATTTGATAGACCTTGAAAGCGGTGAGGGCGGGCGCAGCCGACGCTGAAATGGACACCGCTAAACAGAGAATTAACCCGAGACCCAGGAACTGGGGCAGGCGCAAACGCAACAGCGGGCGCTTAGCTTGAAATCTCTTGCCCATTTGGAGGAGCACCCACAGACCGGCCAATCCCCACACAACGGCATGCAGCGCGACAACCCAATCGATCTCAGCGTGAAGGGAGGCTTCAGGATCGCGGATGCGAAACCTGGGCGGGCCGGAAAGTATCAGCAGGAAGAGCGCGGCGGCTGTGAAGCTCGGACGTTTGTCAAGGAAGCTTCGAGCGATGCCAGGTGGGTCTTGCTGTGTCGCCGCCGAGCCCCGCTGCACGCGAAGGGCGTCTTGCGCCGGTGCCGCTTCGTCTCCACTCCGAGGGTTTGGCTCGGCGCGAGGCAAAATGGCCTTGCCGTTACGCAGGCTGACATGTGAAAACAAACACCACCTCGCAACTTAGCCTTACTGTCCTTCTCCTGCCAACACCGCCCGAACCGTACGCATCAAAATCTTGCAATCGAGCAATAAACTCCAGCGTTTCATGTATTCGAGATCCAGCGTCATGCACGTTTCAAACGAAGGATCCCTGCGGGCGATGACTTGCCAGAGCCCGGTTATGCCCGGTTTCACGTCCAGTCGCCTGTGATCGGCGGGACGGTAGCGCGCGCAGTCGTCCACGGGATGCGGGCGCGGTCCAACCAGGCTCATATCCCCTTTCAAGACATTCCAAAATTGCGGCAGTTCGTCGAGGCTGTACTTGCGAAGAAAGCGGCCGAGCCGCGTGACGCGAGGATCATTGGCAATCTTGAAGAAAGGCTCGCGGCGCTCATTGAATAGGCGAAGCGAATCTTTCAGCGCGTCCGCGCCGTCGACCATGGTCTGGAATTTGTAACAAACAAATCTTTGTCCCTTTTTTCCGCCGCGAAGCGAACGATAGATGATCGGACCTGGCGATTCGAGCTTGACGGCCACGGCAATCACGAGCAAGAGCGGCCAGAGGAACAAAAGAGCAATGCCTGACAATGCCACATCTATGATCCTCTTCAGGACCGAGCTGCTAATGAGGACAGCGCGCGCGGGTGAAAGATTGTTGCCTCTTCGAACGACGCTTTCGTATCGACCATTCCGGTCGGTCTCGGGCAAGAGGAGGCCCAAGGTTTTTGTCGGAGACGGCACGGAAGACGCACGTGTCGCTAAATTCCTGGACTCGACCCTCCGCTGGCGAACCACACGTCCCGGCGATGAGCTACTCTGGCCAATGGCTCGTCTTTGGAGGTCGAAAGGATTACCGTCCATGAATCAACCACCTCGAGCCCTTGATTTACTAGAAGGAGCGTTTTGATAGCACACGTGCGTGCCCAAAAAAAGTTCTATAAAGCCGTACTCTCAAACGCGAATCAGCAACAGCAAGCGTAGAGTCTCGGCACGAATCAGTCGATAAGGTCCAGTCTCTAATCGAGCTCAGGTGAAAACCTTAGGGAAGAAGAGGTGGCTTGAATCAAGCGGCCCCAAGGCTTTCATGGATCAGTGAATCGGGGTATTGCCCCTATCGACAACGAATAGTGGAAGTGGTACGTATTCCTGGTCAGCCCGCCTCGTCCATTCTTCAGTTAGGTAGATGCCTGTGATTTTGACTACAGCACCGCTTGTTGACATGAAGCAGAGCCGGGATCCCTCGCATGCCTTTGGGCAGAGGCACATCCTTGCTATGCTGCTGCTCTTACTCTTTCCTGGCATGAGCCGCGCCCGGGCAATTCCACAAGAGAAAGAACCACTGGGCTCCTTGACTAGCGTCGGGGAGGTATATGTGAATGACTCCGTGGCCCCTGCCGAAATTACGGTGTTTTCCGGAGACAGAGTCCGCGCGGGCGCGACCGGCTCCGCGACGTTTGATATGAGCGGAAAGGGATCGCTTAAACTTTCCCCGGGCAGCGAAGTCTTGTTCGCGGGAAAGTACGAATATACCGCTCAGCTGGAGGCGGGAGCCGTGGTGATGAATTCGGTTAGCGGGCCGAACGGTCTAACGCTGCGAATTGGAAACGATGTGCTGGTTCCTTCCGTCAAAGAGCGGAAGGCGCTGGCTTCCATTGACAGGGCCCCGGATGGCTCTTTCCTTGTAACGTGTTCGGATGGAGCCATAGGGATCCTAGCTTTACAGGGCACATCGGGCCAGTTTCTCCAGATTGGCCAATCCGTGAGCGTCGCTCCAAACGGAGCGTTGTTCCCCGTAGTCGATCAGCAAACTGCTACTTCCGTGCCCAAAGGAAAGAATTCGGGAGCCCGAAACGCCGCGCGCAGCTACATGGGGTGGGGTCTCCTAGGGCTTGCTGGTGCCGGGGCAGCCGGAGCTGCTGCAGCGCTCAGTCACGGTGGGGGAAAGCAGTCGATTAGCCCCGCTTCACCCTAGAGATCGCCGTTCGCGTCATCGGGCGGTCCTTAACTTCGCGCGCGCGCCAGAGGCACCGTTTCAAAGTCTGACGGGATTTTTTACTGTACATCACGAACGTGGTTACTTTCGATTCTCTGCGGATCGCATGCCTCTCTCTAATTCCGGGACATCGACGGACTCACCAGCCGGAACTTGATTACGATATCCTGCTCTGTTTCTACAGGTTGCCCACCGAGCAGAGTTTGTGAGTAATGCCAGTCGCGAACCACGCTCGTTGCCGCCTTCACAAGCAAGTCCGGGCCGCCCATGGACTCGACGCTTTGCACCGAACCATCACGGCCGACAACAACGTGCAACTTGACAGTCCCTTCGATGCCTTGGTGCTTTGCCTCCTCCGGATAAACTGGTTCCACCGGCGAAATGGCGTGACCAATCTGCAGGCTCCGTCCCGCCGAGGCTTTCTGCGAACTGATGTCAGAGGGGATCCGGATCGAAGGGTAAGGAGCAGTGCCGACTGCGACCGACCATGTAGCGCCCACGGGAACATCTGGCTGTTTCACGGGAGGCGTCGGACTTTCTTTTTCTTTGACAACAGCCGACGTCGTATCAACCTTGAGATTCGGGGACGGACTCGCGGATGGGATAGTGATAGTCCCGGCTGATTGTGCAGAGGAATTCACAGCTGCTTCGCGTCCCGTGCTCTCGGGCGCAGAGTTCGTCACGGCAACAACTTCATGCTGAGGGAGGCTTGGCGACGGACTCTTTGGCGGAGGGCTTACAATTCGGCCGCCGGCGCCATTGGTAGCAGGCCTCGCAACAGAGCGCTCACTGCTGGGCATTTGTGGCCGAACATGTGCCTCGCGCGTTTCGGAGCCGTTGGCTCGAGGACCAGTAGGAGCCACCTCAAACCCAGGTGTTCGCGACCCGCTATTCTTTGACTGGAGAGCGGAGACGTCTGTAATCTTATTCAGGGGACGCGTTTTTTGCAGTTCGGCCTGCCCGGTTGTGCCTTGTGTATTCTCCCCATGGAATCCATTCACAGCATTCCGAATGGCAGGCGACATTACAGCCCAACCTGCGGCCCCTCCCGTCACACCCACAAGTACGACGGTTGCCGCAATCCTCCTCAGTCTTACGGCCGCCTCTTCTCGAGTCCGCGGACGAATTGCAGGCCTGGATTGGGGCTTGAATTTGCTTCTCTTCCGGAACTTCGCGGCCAATGCATCAGGTGCGGCCACTGCAGGTACTGCCATGTTATCGCGCATGCTGGGCATGGCGAGAGGCGAGGGATCCAAAGCCCACAAATGCTCTTCGACTCCGTTTTCGGAGCCAGCATCTCTGTTGTCAAGCTCAGGAAATTCCGATTGAAACACGGGACCGCTGGGAACCTTGACACTCTGTACGGGCAGATCAACGGGCCACTCTTCCCGAGAAATCCGGGCCGCGATTATCCTGCGGGCTTCCTCTTTTAAGTTGACGAACCGAATCCCCACCTCTCGTTTTGACTCACTTATCCATGCAACCTGCCCGCTTACATCAATCAAGTCCATCGATCCGGTGAATTGAATCCGAATGCTTGGGAAACCGTCGCTGGTCACACATTCAGCCGTGGCAATCGCAAAACCGCCTTCGCCGATGTTAAGGAGCATACCGCCGTTGTCTTGACCCAGCTCTACGTAACTGCAGGGTCTGATTTGGCATCGCCGGTGAACGCGGCGCTCAGGAAGTTGGGGAGAGCCATCACCGTAGTTTCGGTTATCAGCCGCAACTTCGGTCAATTGGTGAGGTGCGTCTGCAAGGACCATGGCCGGCAGGTCTCGAGAAGCGAAGGAATCTTCGGAGAGGATCGCCTCCAGCATGCGTCTTTCGGCGAGCGTGTTCGAGTCCAGAAGTGCCTGGAACGATGCTGTCGGTGTCTCTCGAAGTACGCTATCCGACGGATGTTGTCCTCTGTCGGAGAGCTGCGCGTCTTCTGAGTGAGGTTTGTCTCCTGAAGTTTCCTCAGCAAGCCATCTTCTGATTCGCTGGCGCGCATCTTCGGGCAGGCCGATGATTCTTATGCCTACTGTTTTTCCTGCTTCACTTCTCCACACCATCTGACCAGTTGCTTCGATCCAACCCTCCGGGTCCGGCAAGCAAATCCGCAGGCCGAGGGGGCCGTCGCCACCCAGAGTCCTTGCGGCAGTGAGGCCCAATCCCTCCTCTGTCATGTTGAAGATGAGACCGCCGGTTGCATTATCCAGGTTTACATAGATCGGAGGGCTCAGCACCGTGCGTGCGCGGGTGCGACGTTCGACGATCTCGAGAGTATCCTGCGCGAAGTCCGAGGTGCTCCACATGGTTCGCACTCAAACGAGGTAATCCGCAAATAACCTGCTATCAATCACTTGAATCTTATGTTCGCGTAACACCTCGTACAATCAGGTAAAAACCTGCACCCGCCTGGAAGGCACGGACATGAACTTCCGAGAGATCTCCAAACCAGCAGTCGAAGTGGCTAGTTTTCTGGCGTCAGGCTGACTTTGTCAATCCAGACAGTTCCGCCGATTTGGTTGTCGAGCTTGCTGCTCGGGGGCCGCGCGACTCGGATGATCAGTAGGCGTGTATCGGAGTTGGTTTTGAAGTCAAGAAGTTGCGAAGACCAGCCGGAAGTGCCCACAGTGTTCACGGTTGATTGCAACAATTTCCCCAAGCTGAAGGCCTCGAACACCTGGAATCTCGGCCCGCTATCCGTGGTAATCCCCTTCGTGCGCAGGGCGGCGGAAAATCGGTACCGGGTATTCGGCTGGACGGCCACATACTGGAATACGTGACCATAGTCGAGGTTAGTCTTGCCATTGAATTCGATGCGAAGCGCGCGCGATCCATCGAAAGCGTCCTGAGAATCCAGGCTGACGACCACATCTTCGACTGGAACAACTCGCCAATCCAGTCCCCCATTGAGAATGTCTCGTTCAAAACTCCCATTTGTCACCAAATTGGAACTGGCCATCAGCGGCCCAGTCTGCGCCGGAAATCGCTCGGCTAGTCGAGCCCAGGCCGCTACCAATCTGTCGGGTTCGCGGTGCTTGATGAGTGCGTCGAGAAAAGGGAAGGCCTCGCGGACGTCAAACGGTAATTTCAGCTCTAACAGGCGGAGCCAGGCTTGCTCCGCCGCCATTAAATTGCCTGCGTCCATTTCAAAGCTCAGAAAATCAAAAAATACCGAAGCTTGGGGAGGAAGTATCTCGAGAATCGCGCGATCGTCGGGTGCCGCCCTTGCGGCAAGCCGGAAAACGTCGCGGTGGGCCGGACTGTTTCCTCTGAGGACAATCTTCAGGGCGCCCAGGGCCTCTGGTAGCTTATGAGCTCGAACGGCGAAATTGGCAAATCTCCAGTTGATCTCCGGCGAATTGGGGAAGAGTTGAACCGCGCGCTCGAATGCGCGTAACGCATCGTCGGTTCGACCGGCCCAATCGTATGCCGCACCAAGGTCACTCCAAAAGTGAGCGTCATACGGGCTCAAGCGCGTTGCGCTCCCGTACAATTGAACGCTTTCGTCCAATTTTCCTGTAATTCCGTAAAAGTGCGTGAGCGTTCCCAGCGCGTCATAATATTGCGGGTTGCGACTGTCCCACTTTATTGCCGTCTCGATCGACGCAGGTGAATCTTGTTGAAAAAAGTGGTCAGCTATGCCCCTTCTGCCCGCCAGATAGATGCAGAAAAGCAAGGCCAGCGACAGGACAAATCGAAGCAAGATTTGCTTGAGGGCCTCGCCTGCTCGACGCAATTTCGCTAAGACCATCTCTTTATTGTATCAATCGTATTTGGCGGCAAGGCAACGATGCCGGCGATCTAGGTCGCAGCTCCGGATCTTGAGTTCAGCTCAGGGCGCGCTTCAGACGCTTTGCGGTTTTTTGCAGTTGGCGTTTGAGGGCGTCGACTTGCTTCGATATGTCATCGAGCTCTTTTCTGGCCAGCGTTCCTGCTTTCGCCACTTTTTGAACTCTGCGATCCGCTTTGCCCATTGCAGTTCCGATACTTACTGCAACTCGCGTCAGCCTGCTTTTCTTAGCCATTGGTCGTCCTCCATGGAGAATGGAGCCATCCTATACCTGAACACCTCGCGGAGTCATTAGCAGGAGCACCTCGCGCGCCAATCCTTCAGGCCAGGCGCTAGGCAAGGCCTGCTTTTGAAAGTGGCAGTTCCCGGATGCGCTTACCCGTCGCCGCAAAAATCGCGTTCGAGAGCGCGGGCGCAAACGGCGGCAATCCGGGTTCACCGATGCCCGCGGGAGGCGCATCGCTCGGTACGATATAGACATTGGTTTCCCGTGGCGCGTTGTTCATCCGGGCCATCTGAAAACTATCGAAATTGGATTGATCAATCACGCCGTTGGTCGCCGTGATTTCTCCGTAGTAGGACAGGCTCGTCCCCATTACCGCTGCGCCTTCAAACTGCTGCCGCACCATCTCCGGATTTACGACCGTGCCGGCGTCCAGCGCCGTGTCCACTCGTTTGACTTCGACTCGGCCGGCGTCGTTGACGTGCACCTGGACCACCGTCGCGACATAAGTCAGAAAACTGCGGTGCATTGCCACACCGATTCCATAGCCGTTGCCTGGCTTCTGCTTCCCCCAACCGGCTTTCTCCGAAGCGAGCGTCAGCACACGACGAAATCTAGAGGTATCGATCGGATATTGTTCATAATCCGCGCCATAGTTCGGAAATTCTTTAGGGAGATCAGCCTCGGAACGATGCGATCCGGTCCGAGTAATTGCAGCAAGTACTCGACGGGATCTCGTCCGGCAGCGTGTGCCAGTTCGTCCGCGAACGAATGAATCCCAAAAGCATGATAGATGTTGGCTACTGACCGAAACCAGCCAATCCGTGTGTGTGGCGCCGCTGGTCCGTTCTCGGCGCGAAAGTTTGCCAAGGCGAAGGGAACATCTGTAAACCCCAGTCCGAGTTCGTCCGGCGCAGAGTAGGTCGTGCTCGAGTCGAATGTAGCCCCGATAGGCGGAAACACAGTTCTCTGTAACCACGCCGTGGGCCTTCCATCTGGTCCGAGCGCTGCCTTCATGTACATTGCCGCAACGGAGTGGTATGCGTCGAACTTGATGTCGTCCTCGCGGCTCCACACCACCTTGACCGGCTTTCCAGTTTTCTTCGAAAGCACAGCTGCTTCCACGGCAAAATCAGGAAACGACTTCCGGCCGAAGGCGCCGCCGAGCAGTGTCACATGTATGGTTACATCTTCCTTCTTTAGTCCAAGCGCCTGCGCGACGGCGTCCCTCGCGCCTTGCGGTCCTTGCGTAGCCGCCCACACTTCCGCTTTGCCGTCACGGTACACCGCCAGCGCGGCCGGGGGCTCCATCGAGGCGTGCGCCAGCAACGGCACGTAATATTCCGCTTCGACGATTTTTCCGCCCTTCGCGAAAGCCTCATCCACGTTGCCGCTCTCACGCACTACCTTGCCGGCTTTGCGTGCCGTGTCCTGCAGCTCCTTCTTGTAAGCGTCGGAGTTCCAGACGGAGTGCGGGCTTTTCTCCCACTCGATCTTCAGTTTTTTTCTTCCCTGCATGGCAGCCCAAGTGTTATCCGCCAAGACTGCCACCCCGCCGAGCGCCTGAAAGCCAATCGGAGGCTTGAAGGCATCGATCGTTTCCGTTTTCTTCACCCCAGTCACGCCTAACGCCGCTTTGTCGTCTACCGATTTCACACTGCTGCCGAAAACCGGTGGATGTGCAACGCTCGCGTAGAGCATTCCTTCCATGTGCGTATCCTGCCCATAACCTGCTTTTCCGGTGCACATGTCCTTCAGGTCGTAGCTCGCCGTGCCTTTTCCGATGTAGCGCCACTCGCTCCGCGGCTTCAGTTTCACGTTTTCTTTTTTTGGAACGTCCAATTTCGCCGCTGCCGTAGCGAGTTCTCCGTAACCCAGTTTTCTTCCGGATGCCTGGTGCACGACCGTGTGCGGACTCGTCGTACACTCTGATGCCGGTACACCCCACTTCGCCGCGGCGGCCTCCACCAACATCAGCCTGGCGGTCGCGCCAGCCTCGCGCAGAGTGTCGAAGAAACTCCGCACTGAATGCGAACCATCCGTATCCTGGTCGCCATACTTTTCATCGCCCGTTGCTTGTACCAACTTCACGCGCGACCAGTCCGCGTCCAATTCATCGGCCACGATGCGAGGCAACGCCGTGCGGCTGCCGCTTCCCATCTCCGAGCGGTGCGCGACGATGTAGGCTGTTCCATCCGTGTCGATCGCCAGGTAAACGTTCGGTTGGAGCGGTGCTTTCGCCGCCGCGTCCGAGGCAGAAGCGTTTGCTGTCGCGGCGAACGCCTGTTCCGGTATCAGCCGGACGCTGAGCACGAACGCACCGGCTCCGAGCATGCCCTTGAGGAATCCCCGCCGGCCGCTCAGCAACTCACGATCGCGGGTGGAAATATGTTCGATTCGAATCATTCGCCCTCGCTCCGCCATTGGCCGAAAATGGATGCAAAACCGTCGAATGTAATGCTCCATCCTACCGCCAATTCGTTTTCTTGCAAGCCCGGCGGGCAGTTTACCGAGCAGAGGGTCGGTAAGTTAAGTATTTCCACGCACCCCGGAAAAATGGCGCGTTGCGGTTTCCGAGCGGGCAGTACAATCTGAACCAAGGCAGAACGACAATACATGT
>Ga0210409_10004691_pt1 | contig 14623 bp, 10 predicted proteins | sample IncBWH17MmetaG_FD_161649 | JGI IMG/M metagenome (GOLD analysis project Ga0210409, IMG submission 161649) | Forest soil microbial communities from Barre Woods Harvard Forest LTER site, Petersham, Massachusetts, United States - Inc-BW-H-17-M | ecosystem: Environmental > Terrestrial > Soil >... | reverse complement strand
GCCTGGGGCGCGCCAAACCAGATTGGAAAAAAGAGAGATTGGGTGTGGGGTGGCCTTTACCCAGGGCGGCGGCCTCGGCGGCCTTGCCCCGGGCTATTATCATGCCCCCCCTCGCGGGGCTCCGGAGGCCACATGAACGGCGGGCGAGTCAGAGGATTTGGTCGTCGCTGGGCGAACCATCGGCCTCAGGCAAGGCCGGGTTTAGCCTGGCTTTTTCTCCTGAGCCCTCGGCCCGGCCTGCCTGAGCCGCACCGTTAAGCTGCGGTCCAACCCTCGCCCTCTAACATTCGTGAACATGCGACTGCTAGTACTGGCACTAGTTGGCTGGCTCGCCTGTGCTGCAACCACCGAGGTCCAGTCGCGCTTCGAAAACTCGCTGCAGGCGGCGTCATCCATTTCCCGCGTAGAGGTAGAATGGCTCGATACACTGTGGATCAGGGACCCGCAGGCGCTCAAAGCAATGCGAGTCAATGAGGGAGCTTTTACCCGGGTTTTCCATTATTCCTACCTCGCCTCCGGAGCAAAGTATCGCGTCAGCTGCCAACTGGTTTCGGGCACAGGCACCAACCTGGTCCGTCACACCGAAGCAGCATTTGACGGCAGCATCTTTTACCACTACACGGCCGACTTTCGTTACCTAACCAAGACCCGCGAGGCAACCCTCGCCGGCGCCGCCGAGAGCCAGGGAAACCCTCTAGTCGCGCCTTTCATGTTTTTAACCCGGCAATCGGATGACTGTATCAATTGCGACTTGCGCTTCACCGAACTTGCTACCTTGAAAGCGCCCCAGGAATTGGCCCTACTCACAGAACAAGAGTTAGCTGCGGATGTTGAAATCTCAGTCCTCGGCCTCCCGGTAGGCGGGCAGCCAACTACGTGGAAGCTTGAGCTTGAGGGCGCCGGCGAGGCATTTGTGCCCAAAACGATTACGAGGATTACCTCGGGCTGGCGGCTTCAGACCGTGAACAAGTTGCTCAATTACACCAACCTCGGCGGATATCTTTTCCCGACCCGAATCGAATGGACCGGGACTTCTTATCCTGCGACATCTCCACCAACCCTGAGCGCCACAGGGACAGTGAGAGTGGTCTCCGCACGCATTCCGAGAGAGGCACCAGCCCAGGCCCTGTTCACTCTTGAGGAGGAAGCACAGGTGGCGGAAACGGTTTGGAATGCGGATGAGCACAAATTCAATCGCGTTGCTCCCGAAGTTGCAAAAGCAAAGGCTGAGCTTGCCTCAAAGCCCAGGATCTATGATGAGTCCGCCGACGGGGCCAGTCAACTTGCTGAGGCGCTGGTGCTAGCCAAAACACAGCACAAACGGGTACTGCTTCAATTCGGGGCAAACTGGTGTGCAGCGTGTCACGACCTGCACGAGTTCTTTGAGAGTGAGCAGAGCGTCGCCGAAGTGCTGAAACAGGATTATGTGGTTGTTAGGATTGATGTAAATAAGGGGCATAACCACGGCATCTGTTTGAAATACGGGCAACCGTACTTTCTGCCGACAATTGTAGTGGTAGAGGACGATGGCAAGATGTTGACTGCCGGGAATCCAGAAAATTGGATCGAGGGGCATCGCTATGGCCACGAGAAGGTGCTGGCTTTTTTGAACGAATGGGCCCCAAAAAAGTAGTTCAGGCGCGCCTAGTGAGCTGGCGTGCGAAGAGTCGCCTGGCTAACACGGACTTCGCGCGCGCCGGCCGGGACCTGGAATAGATTGGTCTGGCCGCCCGGCCAACGAACCCAAAGGGCGGTCGCCGGCTCGGGTGTGGCCATGACCTGCACGACGCTATCCTGTGACCAATATCCCGACCCGGCATGGATTTCACGCGCCGGACCGAAGTGGTCATTGAACTTCAGGCGCAACACCGCCCCAACCCCACGCGGATTCCCCACTGGTCCTTCCAGTTGAACCCGCAGCCCCGGTTTAGCTTTGGTGTTGCGAAACAATTTGGTCTCGCCTCGATTCTGTGTCACGACCAGGTCCGCCCGTCCGTCACCGTCGAAATCACAGATCGCCGCGCCTCGTTGCTCACCGTATACGCGCACGCCGCTCTCTTGTCCGGGAATCGCGCGGAACCCGCCGTGGCCGTCGCCCTGGAGCCAAAGGCCTCGCCCGGCGTCGTAGCGTGAAGTGGCCGAGTCGACGTCAAAGAAGTTTTGGCTTAAGAAAATATCCTCGGTGCCGTTGCCGTCGTAGTCCGCCACGCAAGTGGCAAAAGCCGGCGCGAATTGAGCCTCAGGCGGTAAAACTCGGGCTTCGAAATGATCGCCGCGGTTCAGGAACACAGTGCTCTCAAGCCAGGTGGCCTCCAGGAAATGGACTCGGCCGGCGGCCTCTTGCAACGCGTCGTCAATGCTGGTCTCGGCCCAAGCCTGGTGTGTCGCATATCTGGCCGCAAGGAAGGGGACTCCCCTGGCGGCTCGATCCAGACTGCAGCTGGGAGCGTATTTCCCCAGCGTCGGCTCGAAATACGATTCCAGGAGGCCAACATTGCCATCCTGCGTGAAGTCGCCATAGTAAATTCGCAACGGCCTCTGGCGATGTCGCTCGTAACGGCTATTCCGCCCCCAATTCGCCGCGACAATATCCAACCGGCCGTCACCGTCTAAATCCGCAACGCTTACGCCATTCCACCAGCCGATCAATTGGTTGAGAGTTGAGGGTGGAGAGTTGAGAGGGTGCTCTGCGGTTGGCACGGTCACGGGAGGGTTCCATGGTATTAAATGGCCGTGATCATTGTGAAAAATCTTCAATGGACCCCATTCGCAGGCCAGGATCAACTCCGGAAAGCCGTCCCCGTCCAGGTCACTCCAGACGGCGCCGCTGACCATGCCAATGTCGCGCAAAAGAGCGCTGTTGGTCTCGTCCAGGACCAGTTTTCCGCCGAGTTGCCGTAACAGTTGCGAGGTCGCCGCCAACGGATATTGCCCAGGTTTGACCCTGCCTCCGACAAACAGGTCCAGCGAACCATCTCCATCATAATCCGCTACGGCGAGCGGACCGACGCTGGAATCCCATGCCGTTACGACGTCCCTGGCTTCCGTCTGACCCCATTGGCATATCTGGACTGCGGTACCGCCAGGAATTGCGTCCTCGTAAGTGGCAGTGCCGACCAGGACAGCACCGGACTGCCAGCCTACGATGGCGGTTTGGTCCCGGCTTGCCATGGTCGTCCAGGGCAATTGGTTGACCTGGCTGAAGCCTCCTCGACCATCGTTCCGGTAACATGCCAAGGGACCGCCCTTGCCGCTGGCAATAATCAGGTCATCCCAGCCATCGCCATCGATGTCCCACCAGCATACGCCCGGACCGAGTTGGCTGAGGCGTTTGGGCAGGAGCGGTTGGCGCTGAAAATCATCGAAAGGCTCGTCATGGTGCGTGTGTCCTAGGCGTTCGCTGACATCCTGGAAGACGGGCGACGGTTCAGGCGGAGGGCTTGAAGAGGGAGCCTGGGCGCCTGCCTCGGCGATTTCGTAAAGGTAATTGGGCAGAGCCTCAACGACCACACTGTGCTTTCCGCTTCGCCACGTCACATCGATTCTCAGCTTGTTCGTCAATGTGCCCGCGGCGAAGACCCGCAGCGCATCATCCGCCGATAAATAACGGCCGCCACAAACCATCACCTGGCTCTGCGGCACAGGTCCACCCGTAACGGAAATGCGGGAACCAATTCCTCGGGTGTTGGGCGGGAGGCCATTTAATCGAACTGCCACGCGCGGTGCAGCCACGTCGTTTCGATAAAGCCCCGCAACCTCATTCATGTTATTGACGACGACATCCAGGTCGCCGTCATCGTCCAGGTCCGCCAGGCATGCCCCCTGCGAAATAGCGGCGGTATTAAACCCCCATTGGCTACTGACATCCTCGAAACGCAGGTCGCCACGATTGCGAAAAGCAAGATTGGCCGTGGCCAGTGACGGGAACAACCGCCGCAAGGAAAGCGCCTCGGCGGAAGGGATCTTGCTGCCTGCAGTCGCTTGTTTGATCCGGTTCTGCACATCGAGGTTCATGTTGTCTCTGATGAAACCGTTTGGGATCAACAGGTCCTCGTATCCATCCAGATCGACATCCAGGAAAATGGGCGACCACGACCACTCGGTGGCATCGAGCCCTGCATACTGCGCAATTTCGGCGTAGGTGCCATCGCCGCGATTCAGAAACAGGGTATTGCGGGGGTATTGGGGGCGTGTGGTGGTTTCGTCGGGGGCCATTTCGCTGTGGGCGGAATTGCGCTGGGTCAGGTGGCGGCGGTGGTTGGGGCTGAGCATGTCCACGACCAGGAAATCATCGTGGCCGTCGCGGTTGAGGTCGGCCACGTCGATCCCCATTGAAGAAAAACTCGTTTCGCGAAGACTTTGGGATGGAGCGGCGCGGAAATGGCCTTTGCCGTCGTTGAGCCAGAACCGATCGGGAGAGTTGAAATCGTCGCAGATGTAGAGGTCCGGCGCGCCGTCGCCATTGAAATCGCGGAACATCACCGAAAGCCCCCAATCGAACGGGGGACCGGACAGCGGACGGCCTTCCTCATCCAGGAAGGTGCCGCTGGTCCAGGAGACCGGCTCGAAGTGGCCGTGGCCGTCATTCCGGCAGAACACGTCCGGTTCGCCCAATTCTTCGCGGGCAAAGCGGCCGCGGCCCTGCGCATCCATGCCGGTCTTGAACGTGAACCGATTGGTCCATTCAGGGTCGGTCAAGGGCCGGCCGTTAATCGTGGCCACTTCGGGTTTGCCATTGACCATCCTCATGGAGAAACGCGTTCCGGGCGCGTCCATGATTGTGGAGGCCCGGTAATTGGCGATATAGAGGTCCAGCTTGCCGTGTCCGTCGGTGTCGGCCAGCGCCAGGGAGGTTCCGCCACGGCCGGGATTGAGCACTTGCGGGCTGGGGGTGAAATGGCCTTTTCCATCGTTGATAAAAATATGCACACCCCCGCCGATGGAACTGACGAGCAAGTCCAGGTCGCCATCGCCATCGATATCGGCAAAGACCGCCCCGGTAGCGTCGAGGTTGGAACAAACCACTCCGGAGCGCGCCGTGATATCCTCGAATTTCCAGTTGCCGAGATTACGGTACAAGCGACTCGCGCCGGCCAACCCGCTGAAGAAGAGGTCACAGCGACCATCCCCATCGATGTCGCCGGCGGCGACGCCTGAGCCGTTGGGCAGAATGGTATTGGTCAGGGAACGGGATTCGGGCAGGGAATTGGTGAACCAAATGCCGGTCTGTTGGGGGGGCAGGAGGGTAAACCCGGCCTTGCCGTTTGCCGGCACGGTGAGCGGTTGGAAACGGTAGCCCGGGCCTTGGTGCCATTCCTGGCTGAAACCGCTGCAAGGGGCGAAGGTGAACAGGAGCGCACAGATACATGAGATTCCCCGCAGATTCAGGGCGACCGCAGATGGAAAGGAAGGGGACCATGAACCGGCCTGCGCAGGGTAGAGTAGCGCAGGACCTCTGGTCTGCCGTATCGCCGACTTGCAGTCGGCAGACGCCCGAAGCGTTGGTGCGCGAGAACTTGCTCTGCGCCTGCAGGCTGGAAGCCTGCGATACAGCAGACCAGAGGTCTGCGCTACCTCGGTACGGCTCATGGCGAGGCTTTTTGGGCTTCCATTTGTTGAAGGGTGGAAACGAACTGCCTGGCGCGTTCGTTTTGCGGGTCCAAACGCAAGGTGGTTTGGAAGTGGTTGAGTGCCTCGTCGAAGTGGTGTTGCCGGGCTAACGCGATGCCGAGGTTCAGGTGGCCTTCGGCATAGTCAGGCCGCAGCCGGATGACCTCTTCAAACTCAGCCTGGGCTGCTGAGTATTGCTCTTTTAGAGCGAGAGTGATGCCGAGCAATTCGTGAGCTTCCCAATAGTTCTGTCGCAGCCGGATGGCTTCGCGCAGGCTGGCGATGGCTTCGGCCTGTTTACGTTGCCGCGCGAAAACGTCGGCCTGCAGAAAGAGGACGCGAGCGTTGTCGTCCCCGTGAGAACGCTGCGCCTCGGCATACTGGCCCAGGGCCTCGTCCAACTTTCCTTGAGCGGCCAGGACCTGGCCAAGCTCGACCCGCACGTCGAAGACATCCGGGCGCAGACGGAGCGCCGTTTCCAAACAGATGCGCGCTTCGTCGTATTTTTTTTGGCGGGCGAGCAATCGGCCGAGTTGAAAATAACCGGCATGGTTGTGGGGCAGCAAATCACACACGGCGCGCATCTGTTCGGTGGCAGCGGGCAAGTCGCCGGTGTTGGAGAGGAACTCCGCGAAGTTATGATGGAGCCAATGGTCCTGCGGATGCTGCTTGAGGGCCGCCTCATAAACCAGGCGCCCCTGCTCCAGCGCGGGTCGATCCATACGCAACCGCAGTTGGCGCAGCGCGTTGGTTAGCTCATTGAGACGGGTCTCATGGTTGAGTTGGCCCGTGAAGGGCGGTTCGGAGATGCGGCGAAGGATTTCCTCCAGGATTGTGTAGCGGTTCCAGTCTGTCAGCGCCAATTGCGCGGCACACGTTGCCGGTTGCGCCCAAGCTCCGGTTTGCCCGTTCGTCACCGCGGGAGGCAGGCATTTAGCCGCTTGTTCCGCAAACGCGAGCGCCAGGCGGTAATTTCCGTCCCAGTTCAAATGGACGTGCTCGTAGAAGGATTCGGATCCGGGAATGCCGTTATCACTTAACGGGGCCAAAGCCATTTCGGCATCCACGTAGAACACGGCTTTGCTGTCACGCCTGGCAGCATCGCTGATGAGCGCGTTGAGTTTGCTATCGGCTCGGAACGGCAGGGTGTCGAGATCGCGAGCCTGGCTAAAGCTCTGGCGCGCCGCGACAAAGTTAGAGGTAGCCAAAAAGCATTCAGCAAGCCGGAAGTGGACGTCAGCCGAATAGGGATTTGATTCGAGGGCCTTGATGTAATCGCGAATCGCCGCGGAATAACTACCCTGGGCGGCTTGTGTTTCGGCGAGGCTGCAAAGATTTCGCCAACCAGCGAGGTCCGAATTGGCGTTGGTTGAAGGAGAGTACGAGCCGAAAGGAGGACAATCTTTGAGATTAGCGGCAACGCTGCTGAGGATGACCGGCACGCCGGCACGGTGGGCGGCGTTTACCAGATCATCAAGGTTGCGCCGAAAGTTTTGGTAGACGCGCGCGCGTCGGGGATCTTCGGGGGGGAGCTGCTGGTCCATGAACATTTTCATGCCGCCCCAACTGGCGGGGGTGGCGCGGCCGACGTGCAGGGCGCGAGCGGCGTTGACCAGCCACTGGCCCAGGCGTGTGTTTTCGAGTGCCAGGAAGCCGCGCACGGTCCACTCAGGCGGGGCTTGCGCACCGAAGACCGTGTAGGCGCCAAACGGGCCAGCGAATTCGTTGTTCCCCATGTAAACGATCCACAGGTCACCCTGGTATCGCGCGCACTCGCGGGCCATGGGCAGGATGGCGTGAGAGTTGATGGCCGTCATGGCCGTGCACACCGCTTCGAACTCCACGCCAGGATATCTGGCTCGCAATAAAGCCTCCAGATAGCGTCCGACGCCATAAGCCGGCCTCGGATCCCCCAGGGCGGCCGATTCACCAAACAGAAAAATGCGGTAAACCCCGGTGGGCTTGCGGACCGGAATGGAAACCGGGCTCGGACTCCGAGCCAGAGCGGGAGGGAAAAATCTCAAGCCGAACCAAGGATTCTCGACCAGAGTGTCGGCCCCCTGGAGCTTGGTTTTGAGGAAAAACGAAGTGGGATGGCCATAGCCCGACAGGCGAAGGATCCCGTCGAGCAGACCCAGCGTGAGGAGCGGGAGCACTACGAGCATCAGAAGGCGAAACAACCATCGGCGACGGCCGGATAGCATTTCGGCGTTGGGAGGTGAGGGCGGCGGCCGGCTCGTTTTGTGGTTTTTGGCTTCCGCTCCAGGCTGGGGCAACTGTCGATTACGCTTCAACGTTTTGGAGGGTAATTGCGGGCGGGATCAGCAACAAGGCGGATGTTAGCTGGAGCGGCGGGGCGGGAAACCCGAAGGCCGAAACCCGAAGGGCACAAAAAGGGTTGCTAGAGTTCCTCCGGCAGCGTCCTTCTCATCTTCATCCTCTTTCTCTTCCTCATTCTTGCGAATGAGAGCAAGAGGAAGAGAAAGAGGATGAGGACAGCGCGCGTTTTTTCTCAGGCTTCATTTGCGGAGGACGGTATCGCGCTGGGCCCAGTCGGGGTTGGGGTCGGGATAATCGAGGTTGTAATTCAGGCCACGGCTTTCTGGACGCGCCAGGGCGCTCTTGATAATCAACTCGGCGACGGTCGCGATGTTGCGCAATTCGAGCAAATCACGCGTCACGATAAAATCCCAATAATAATCCTGGATTTCCTCCTGCAGATTGGCGATGCGTTTTTGGGCGCGCTGCAGGCGCTTGTTGGTGCGCACAATGCCAACGTAGTCCCACATCGCGCGTCGGATCTCCTCCCAATTATGCGAAACGACCACCAGCTCATCCGGATTGTGAGCATTGCCGGAATGCCAGGGAGGGATTTTAATCTTAAAGTCGGACGGTTTGGGGTTCTGGGCGCCAATTTTTTGAGCCGCGCGATGGGAACAGACGAGGGCTTCGAGCAGGGAATTGCTGGCCAAACGGTTGGCCCCGTGCAGGCCGGTGCAAGAAACCTCGCCGACGGCGTATAAACCGGCAATCTCAGTTTCGCCGTCGAGGTTGATGAGCACGCCGCCGCACTGGTAATGAGCGGCGGGCACGACGGGGATCGGTTCCTTGGAAATATCAATTCCGTAGCCGAGGCACGTCTGGTAAATGTTGGGGAAGCGCTCGATGATGAACCTGGCGGGCTTGTGCGTGATATCGAGCAGGACATAATCGGCGCCGCTCTTTTTCATTTCACTATCAATCGCGCGCGCCACGACGTCGCGGGGTGCCAGGGATTTGAGCGGGTGATAGTGGTCCATGAATTCCACGCCCCCGACGGTTTTGAGGATCCCTCCCTCGCCGCGAACCGCCTCGCTAATCAGGAAGGATTTAGCTTTGGGATGGTACAGGCAGGTGGGGTGAAACTGCACGAACTCCATGTTGGCCACGGCGGTCCCGGCGCGGTAGGCCATAGCGACGCCGTCGCCGGTGGCGATGTCGGGGTTGGTCGTGTACAGATAGACTTTGCCGCAACCACCGGTGGCCAGCAAAGTGACGGGAGCGGCGAAGGTCTCCACCTGGCCGGTGCGATTATCCAGGACATAGGCGCCCAGGCAGCGATGATCCCCGACATAGCCCAGTTTCTGACTGGTGATCAGGTCGATGGCCAGGTGGTTTTCGAAAATCTCAATCTTCGGCTGGCTAGCCACGGCAGCCAAAAGCGCGCGCTCGATTTCGCGACCGGTAATATCTTTCGCGTGCAGAATCCGCCTTTTGGAGTGGCCGCCTTCTTTTCCCAAATCCAATTCGCGTTGCCCGTTGGACCGGGGCTTGGCGCGCTCGCTGAAATGCATGCCTAGTTCAATGAGTTCGGCGATCCGCGCGGGACCCTCCTCAACGATCGCGCGCACCACTTTTTCTTTGCACAACCCCGCGCCGGCCTGGAGCGTGTCGCGCACATGGAGCTCGAAGGAGTCCTCTTTGCTGGTCACCGCGGCGATGCCGCCCTGGGCGTAGTTGGTATTGGATTCGGCGCGATCCTTTTTCGTCACAATGGCGACCCTACCCAAGGGCGCCACCTTTAAGGCATAGGACAGCCCCGCGATCCCGCTGCCGAGAACCAGAAAGTCGAATTCTCTCATCGGTTTATAAGCGCGCGTTGTCGATCAAACGCGTTCGGCCGATAAACACCGCCATTGCCAGATGTGTTCCGGGCGCAACCTTGAGCGTGGGCAAGAGCGTTTCGGGGTTGAAGAACTCGATATAATCCAGGCGCGCGGCGGGCTCGCGTTCGATGAAGTTTTTGAGATCGGTTTTGAGCCGTTGCGCAGAAAGACCGCCGGACCTGGTGCGCAGCGTCACTCTGACCCGTTGGATGGCCCGCCAAAGCACGACCGCCTGGGAACGCAGAGTGCCTTCGAGAAACTTATTGCGTGAACTCATCGCCAGGCCGTCCGCTTCGCGGTAGATCGGGCCGAGAGCAATTTTCACGGGAAAATTAAGGTCGCGCACCATGCGCTGGATGACCGCCGCTTGCTGAAAATCCTTGGCTCCGAAAACAGCGAAGTCCGGCAGCACAATGTTGAGCAGTTTGGCTACGACCGTGGCGACGCCGCGGAAGTGGGTGGGCCGGGAGGCCCCTTCCATACCCCGGGACAGGATTTCCTCAGTGACGTAGGTGCTGAATTGACCACGGCCATCGCGCGGATACATCTCCTCGTCCGAGGGGGCGAAAAGGACGTCCACGCCCTCGGCCCGGCACTTGCGAGTATCCTCCGCCAAATCGCGTGGATATTTGGAAAGGTCTTCGCGCGGGCCGAACTGGGTGGGATTAACGAAAATGCTGACGACCACCTTGCCGTTGGCGCCCACCAGTTGCCGAGCCTGGTGGACTAAACTCAAGTGGCCCCGGTGCAAATACCCCATGGTTGGCACGAAACCAACCTGCAGACCCGAACGCTTCCAGCCCACAGCCAGGTCTTGCATCGTCCGGACCGATTTGACCGTTCGCATGTGCGAACAGTGGTCCAGCGACCAATAGGTCGCAACCTTTAAACGCCGATTACCGGCGGAAGGTCAGGGGCGATGATGGGGGCATTTCGTGGGCGCAAGGTTGATTGGTGGGCGCATCGGCGGCGCGATCGCTCGGTTGCACCAGGCTGTTGGCGAGCAGGAAAGCCTCCACTTCCTCGCCGCTGATATCCGCCAGCATGCGGCCGTTCACCTCCACGCAGGGGCTGAGCATTTGCCCGCTTTTCTCGATCATTTCCTGCCGTTGAATTGGATCGTTGATGATGTCGCGATCTTCAAAGGGCAAATCGTATTTACGCAGCACGGCGCGAACACCCTGGCTCCAGCCGCAACTCGGTTTCAAATAGGCGATTACTTTCGGTTTATTCATATTTAAGACGTGCTTCAAGTTGCCATAAGTCCGCGAAAAACCAAGCGGTAAAGAGGGGAGGGGCAGTGTTTAACAGTGTTTAACGCCGGGTCAGGGGCAATTGGCGGGGGGACGAGTCAGTTTTTGCGAGGGACGAGTCAGTTTTTCTTATTGGAAGCGATGTTAGTCGGGGAGCTGGCATTTGGTTGGAGTACCGGGCGGCGCCACGGAGCTCGGACGCCAACGGCGTCCCTCATACCAGCCTGGGGCAAAGCCCCAGGTAAAGGGGAAAAGTGAATCAAAAAGCGCCAAAGGCGCGTCTCATCGAATTCCCCACATCAGTCCCAAACATATTGCTCATCAAATTCAATGTGATACTTGCGGAGCAATTCCCGGTACTCCTCCTGAAAAGTCCTGGTGCGGTGATGCTCCGGCTGAGCGTCAATATAATCCTGAAGCGCCTCCAATTGGCTGAAGCCTACCGAAAACGTCCCGTATCCGCGCTGCCAATGGAATGACTGATAAGCATTCCCTTGCTCTTTAATCCACGACGAGGAGGTGACTTTCACTTTTTCGATCAGATCCGCCTGGCTAATCGTGCGGCCCAACCGAACGGCCAAATGCACGTGGTCTGGCATACCGCCGACGCGGTAGGCCTCGCAATTGGAATCGCGACAGACCGTCGCCAGATAGCCGTGCATGCGGGGTGCGATGGATTTGTCCAGAAATTTGTGGCGATCCTTTGTGCTGAAGACAACGTGGACGATTACCTGACTGAGAGATTGTGGCATAAGGGTGTTTAAAATCCTTCGGGATAGATATGAGGCAGGCCGTTGGCCTGCAAGGATAATAGATTACGCGCTTACCTAGGGCTTTCGCCCTAGGCTGGTATGAAGGACGCCCTTGGCGTCCAGGCCGGGCGCGGGCGCACGCCCGGCCCGAACTCCTGGGCCTTGGCCTTTCGCGCTTGTTTCTTTGCGCTTTGACGCTGGGCGGGGACTTGGGTATGTTGTTCTAATTATTCTGAGCGATGATGAAAGCATTTCTGCAGAACCTCCTGATCTTCTTTGCCCTCTCGCTATGCGCATTGATCTCTTACCAATGGGTCCGTGAGACGGACTTACGCAAACAAGTTCAAAGCCTCACCGACACGGTGCACGACAAAATGGAGGGCATCCAGAATCTCCAGTCGACCGTCAAACACGATGAGGGCGAGATCGTTCGTCTTGACGGGCTCAAAACTGCCCTGACCCAAACCGTTAAATCGAACGATGTGCAGATTTCCACGCTGGTCAGAGCCGTCGAAAAGGCCACCAACGAGATCGATCGGGCGGAAAGACAGATGGCCGTCTACAAGGACGCCATCGAGACGGCCAACGAAAACATCAAGCGGCAAAACGCCGAAATCAAGACTCAGAACGATGAGATGGCCAAGTTGGGTGAGGAGCGCAATGAGGTCGTTAAAAAGTTCAACAAAATGGCGGCGGACTACAACGAGCTCGCTACTAAATGGAATAAGCAGCAGGAAGAGCTTGCCAAGGCAGCGACCAATACACCGGCGCCACCCAAGAAGTAAAATCCGAAGGCCGAAATCCGAAGGCCGAAGAAGAAGTCCGAACAATCTGTTCTGACCTTACAAGGTAAGGGGGTGTAACTGCTCTCACTAGGTTTTCTGACTAAACGTACAAGCGCGACTCCCAACTGCTCTTTTCGGATTTCGGATTTCTTTCGGCCTTCGGGTTTCGGCCTTCGGGTTTCGGCCTTCGGCCTTGCTTCTTCGGCCTTCCCCTCACTGCTTCGTCTCCTGCGCGGCGATGGCGAACGACACCTTTTGAATACCTTCTCGGCGGACCAGGTCGAGCACCCCGATGATCATGCCATGTGTGGCGTCCTTGTCGCCGCTGATGTACACCGGGACGTTGGTGTTGACCCGGAACTTATTGGAGAGGTAGCTCTGCAGTTCCACGAGGCTGACCATTTTCTTTTCGATGTAAATGTTGCCGATCTTGTCCACGGCGATGTTCACGATGTCCGGCTTGAAATCGCGTTTGGCCATGGTGGCCGTAGGCAAGTCCATCTTGATGGACTGCAGCCGGATCATGCTCAAGCTGGCCAACATGAACGAAGCCAGCAGGAAAAACATAATGTCAATGAGCGGGATAATTTCGATCCGCGCTTTATGGTGCAGAATGGGAGAACCGATCTTCATAACCTAAATCTCAAAAACCTTTAGCGCGCTGCCTGGGTTGCCTCCCTCCGGAATTCCATGGTGTCCATTCCCTTTTGCTTGGCGGCGGTGACCATGATTTCCACGTTGGTGGCGGCCGATTCGAGCTCGAACTGCAACTGGGCGAGCTTGCGTGAAAAGAAGTTGTAAGGGATTAACGCTACAATGGCGATGGCCAGGCCGCACATGGTGGCAATCAGCGCCTCGCCGATACCGCCGGTAATCGCGCCGGTGGCTCCTTCCACGGTCGCACTGCCGATGGACAAAAAGGTGCGGAAGATGCCCGACACCGTGCCCAGCAAGCCCAGCAGAGGAGCCAACGTCACCAGCGTGTCCATCACAGTCAGGAAACGCCCCGCCTTCTGCAATTCAACGCCCGCAGCCACTTGCAGGGCCCCCTGCAACGACGAGTGATAATGGTTCATCCCGTGCCAGATCATGCGGATAATGGCGTCTTCCGAGTTTTTGGAGAGCTGCGAGGCCTGCCGGAAATCGCCCGCCTCTAACGCGGCGAAAAGCTTCTCGAGGGTCTCGGGGTCGCGTTTGCGGCTTTCCCGGAACCACCAAAAACTCCGTTCGCCCACTACTGCTACAGCGACGATTGCGGTGATCAAAATGGGCCACATGACCGGGCCGCCCGCTTCAAAATACTTTACCAGGATGTTTGCAAACATAGTCGTTTCTTTGTTGTAAGGATGGTCAAGTTAGGGTTCGGCTTCGATCGGGATGGGCCTTATTGGAGTTGAAAGGTAAATGGTTTGTAAAAGTATCCGGGCTTGCCGGGAGCGAAGTGCCAACGATTTTTGATCGTGTCGAGCGCCTCCTCGTCCAGGACGGGGACGCCCGAGCTCTTCTGGAGTCTAACCGAGACTAACTTGCCGGAGTCGTCGACGACAAATTCAATGATAACTGTGCCTTGGTAATGATTGCGCAAGGCTGCCGCCGGGTAGTGGGGGTCTGGAAAAGTCCCGCCCCCCGCGTTGCTGGGGTTGAACTGGACCGCTCGGGGTGGCGCCTGATTGACGGGGGGCGGAGGCGTGGCCAGGCGTGCTTCCTGGGCAATGGCCACAGCTCCTTGCACCGGCACGGCGAAGGCCACTGAGCTAGGGTCGGCCGCCGCCACTACGGTCACTACCTGCGGCGCTTCGGTCGGTGAGTCCTGGGGTTGCTCTTCGTCCGGCTTGGGCTGCTGCTCCACTTTGGGTTGTTCCTCCGGCTGGGTGAAGACGACCGGCACAGGTTCAAGCACCTCGCTCAAGGGCCGGTGGATCACCTTGGGCGGTTTGAGCCCGATCAAGCCGACTACCAGGAACAAAAAACAAATCGAATTAACCCAGGCCAGCGTGCGGTAAGAATCCTTGAACTCTTGTGGAAGACAAAGCCGGGCCAAGTCATCCGATAGCTGATAATCGCCAGCGCCGGGGCCG
>Ga0210409_10004688_pt1 | contig 14632 bp, 12 predicted proteins | sample IncBWH17MmetaG_FD_161649 | JGI IMG/M metagenome (GOLD analysis project Ga0210409, IMG submission 161649) | Forest soil microbial communities from Barre Woods Harvard Forest LTER site, Petersham, Massachusetts, United States - Inc-BW-H-17-M | ecosystem: Environmental > Terrestrial > Soil >... | reverse complement strand
CTTCGGAATTCCTTCGAATTCGATTTGGTCTCCAGGCCGGAAAATCGGAGAGGTGGGGTTGTTACCAAGCACCAGCTTGACTTCAGCGTCCGTAGCGCCGGTGAGCCGGATCAACATCACCGCATTCGGTTTCGAAAAAGTGCCTGATACGACCGTACCGTGAAACCTAGGGAAAACGGTGTTTCTGATGGTGGATTCGAAGTACTGGAGTCCTTGCTGGCCGAGCAGTTCCCGCTTGATGTCAGCCCACATTTGGATTTCTTGCTGCTCCTGGCTGGACGGCTTCCTAGTTTGCGCCAAACACAAGGTCGCTGCCGCGACCAGGCAGCCGATCAGGCAGGCGATACGCATGATCTCACCTCGCTGTACTCTAGCGTAGACCGAACGCGTGAAGGAAGCGATGGAGCTTTCAACGCCAGTCGTCGATCACGTAGGCGTCCCCGTGGCTGAATCCCGCCGCATGCGGACGATGCATCGCGACGCCCTGCATGGCCGTGCGGTACCCATGGGCCCGCATGCGCCGGTAGGCATCCTCGCGAGCCAGGTTCATGCCCGCTTCGATCGCTACTCCACGCGAAGCCGCGAACGCGTCGATTGCTTCCAGAAGTTTCGTGAACCGCTCACCAGCGCCCGCCCCGCCCCGAGCCGCGGCGAACTTGACGTAACACACCGTCGAGCCGCCTTCCGAACCCGGCCCGTTCAAACAAATCGCGAAGCCATCTAGCGCATTCCGCGTGTAAGCCAGCGCCACATCGCCCGAGTGCTGCTTCAACACCGCGCGGATTTCTTCCGTCAGGTCGAGGCCCTTGTCGACCTTGCCGGTGACTTTCGCGCACGCTCGGATAGCTTCCTCGCGGCGCGCCTTGGGGAGCGTCGAAAGTACGCAGGGTGGAGCCTGTGCTGCCTCCGGAGTCCGTGTCATCAGCGCGGTCAGATAGCGCGGCCAGTAGCCGAACTTCTGGTACAGCCCGATGTGTTTGGCGCTGGCCGGGAACGTGTACAGCCCGGTGTGGCGCACGCGCCACCGTTCGAACACGGTCATGGTGGCTTCCAGCAGCCGTTGTGCCACGCCGCGATCCCAGCATTCCGGCAGCACCGTCAGCGGACCGAAGAACCCGAACGATCCCCAGCGCGTGACGACGTTGGTGCCGATCAATCGGCCCCGATCGGCGCCAACGTGTTCGCGCGCCGCGATCACCTGGACGTTTTTCGATCGCCAGCGCGTCAGCATCAAATCGCGGTCGCCCATGAAGCCCTCGGGATCGGGCAATCCGAGAAACGTGCCGAACGCCAGCCTGAAAATCCGGTCCGCCTCTTGGATTTCGTGCTTCTTGAGCGAGCCGACCTTAATCTGCTTGTTCGCGGCCATTTCGACTACGCCTCCCCCAACGTGTCAGGGACCAGGCCCGTGATCTTTTTCGACGAGTCGATCTTCAACCACAACAGCGCCGCGATGACACACAGGATCGCCACGATTTGGAACGGCATGTTCCAACCGTAATGCGCGGCGGTGTAGGTCACTACAGTCGCGGAGAGCGCCCCGCCCAGGTTCCCGAACATGTTCATGAACGCCGAAACCGACCCCGCGAAATCCCCGCCGATATCGAGCGGCACTGCCCAGGAAATCCCAACCGTCCACTCCAATCCGAAAAACGCGACGCAGTACAGTGCCACCGACGCTTTAGGATCGTGAGCCAGCGTCGCCGGAATCGTGGCCGCAGCCGCCAGCAGGAATCCGGCGATCGCAACCCAGCGGCGTGCGATGTTCACCTTGCCGGTCCAGCGCAGCACCAGGTCGGAAAACCATCCCCCCGCAAGATCGCCGACGGTCCCTGCGAAAAACGGCAGGCTGGCGTAAATGCCCATCTGCGTAAGCGTCATTCCCTTGGACTGGCGCAGGTACGTCGCGAACCAATCCTGATACACGTTCAGATTGTGGTTGTAGCAGAAGTACATCAACGCCAGAATCCACAGATTCCCGTGCCCCAGAATCTTGCTCCACGGCACCGGCCCGCTCATGCGCTTGCGTCCCGAACCGATCAAGTCGCGCTCCGCAGCGTTCACGCCGCGATGTTCCTCCGGCGTGTTGCGATAGTAGGAATACCACGCGATAGCCCACACCACGCCGATGACTCCGAATGAGTAGAACGCCGCCCGCCAGCCCCACAGCCGGATGATGGGGACCACGATCAAAGGCGTCAACGCTCCGCCGAGTCGTGACCCCGCGTGCGTGATGCCTTGCGCGAAGCCACGGTCGGCGGGCCGAAGCCACCGCGCCAGCGATCGCGTCGCGATGGGAAAGGCTCCCGCTTCGCCCAGCCCGAAGAAAACCTGAATGACGATCATCGACACGGCGTTCCACGCCATCGCTGTCATAGCGGTGAATATGCTCCACCAGGAAACGATGATCGTCAGCGCCCGCCGCGCTCCGATGGTGTCGCCCAACCAGCCGCCGGGGATCTGAAAGAGCGCGTATGCCAAGCGGAAGCCCGTGGTCACCAGACCCATCGCCGCCAGCGAAATTCCGAGCTGCTCCATGATCACCGGCCGCGCCGTCGCCAGAACCTGGCGGTCCATGTAGGTGATCGCGTAAGCGAACACGGTGAGCCCCAGCACGAAGTGCCGCACATGCGTGGGCCGCATCGAGGAAAAGTCGGGGTTCGCGTCGGTCTGCTTGACGGACGCGGCGGCTTGTGGTTGATCGCTCACGGCTGCTGGCTCACAAATGACGTGATCATATCAGGTTGACGTGGAGCACGCTCTAAAGCGTGCCACGTCGGCAGTCGTGCCGACGCGTGGCGGTCGAAAGACCCTCACAACAGGTCCCGGATCAGCACCGCCGGATGCGCTGCTTTCGCTCCGCCCAGATCCGCGACCTGATGCCGGCACGAAGTGCCCGGAGCCACCAGCACGTCGCCCGGCTGCATCGCTTTGACCGCAGGCAACAACTTGCGTTCGGCGATGGCCACGGAAACCTCATAGTGTTCCTTGGCGTACCCGAAGGAGCCCGCCATGCCGCAGCAGCCCGCGTCCAGATCCGTCACCGTCGCCGAAGGAATCTTCGAGAGCAGTTTCACGGAAGCCTGCAGCAATCCCATCGACTTCTGATGGCAGTGTCCGTGCAGCAGAATCTTCTTGGGCCCCGCACGCAACGGCAAATCCAACTCCGTGGCGACCTCTTCAAACAGCACGCACGCATCAGCGACAGTTCGAGCCCGTTTCTGCTGCTCCCCGCGGAGCAAGGACGGCAGGTCTTCCTTGACCGAAGACAAGCAACTCGGCTCCAGAAACACGATCTTCTCACCGCGTTGCGCGATCGGGAACAACCCTTCGACTAGCGTGGCCGCGTTCTCCGTCGCTCGTTCGAGCAGCCCCTGCGAGATCAGCGGACGCCCACAACATCCCGGTCTCACGACATTGACCCGTCGGCCTCCACGCTCGAGCACTTCGAGCGCCGCGACGCCAATCTCCGGATCGTAATGGTTAGTGAACGTATCGTTAAACAGCGCAACAGTGGGGCAGGCCTCCAGGCCTGCGCGGGGCGTCCACGCCCCGCCTCTCGCAATTTTCGCAAACGTCTGCCGCCGCCAAACCGGAGGCGTGCGCCGCCGGTCCACCCCCGCAATCTTTTCGTTGAACCACCGCCCCACAGCCCCACCCGCCACCCAATTCGAAATCGGAGCAAACCTACTTCCCCATTCCCCCAGCGCCTGCACATTCCCCAACAACTTGGCACGAAGCGGCGTGCCATGCCGCCCATGGTAATCCGCCAGAAACTCGCTCTTAAACCGCGCCACGTCAACGCCCACCGGACACTCCGCCTTGCACGCGCGGCACTCCAGGCACAGGTCGAGCACTCGATACACGCCCTCATCGCCCAACCCGGCTTCGCCCAGCCGTCCCGCCATGGCCATGCGAAGCGTATTCGCCCGCCCGCGCGTGGATGCCGATTCGTCCCGAGTCACCATGTACGAAGGGCACATCGTCCCCGCCAGCTTCTTGCGGCACGCGCCAACGCCGCTGCACATCTCGACCGCGCCGCCCATGCCGCCGTATTCCGAATAATCGAAGTACGTCCGCGGATTGGGCGTCTTGTAGCCCGCGCCGAAACGCAGGTTCGCTGTCAGCGGCGGAGAATCCACAATCTTCCCGGGATTCAACAGGCCCTGCGGATCGAACGTGCGCTTCACATCGCGAAACGCCTCATACAGCGTGTCGCCGAACATCTGCCGCATGAAGGGGCTGCGCACCATGCCGTCGCCATGCTCGCCCGATAGCGCGCCGCCGAATTCGAGCACCAGGTCCGCCACTTTCCCCGCGATGCTCTCGAACGTGCGCAAGCCCTCCTCAGTCTTCAGATTCACCACCGGCCGCACGTGCAGGCACCCCACCGAAGCATGCGCGTACACGCCGGCCGTGGTCCCGTGCGACTCAACGATTGTCAGGAACCGCCCGATGTACTCGCTTAAGCGCTCCGGCCGGACAGCCGTGTCCTCGACGAAGGAGATCGATTTCGCGTCCTCCTTCATCGCCATCGAAAGCCCCAGCGCGGCCTCGCGCAAACTCCAGATGCGAGCCTGCTCCGGGCCAGTCTCGATGTGGTAGTGGTATCCAAGCTTGCGCGCCCGCAAATCTTCTTCCAGCGCCTTCAGCCGCGGAGGCAGGTCATCTTTACGATCCGAGTAGAACTCCACGCAGAGAGTCGAACCCGGATCGCCTTCCATGAATGTCATCCGGATGCGGTCCAGCGCGGCGTTCTGTTTGGTGTTGTCGAGAATCCTCTTGTCCATCACCTCCACCGCGGATGGCTTGTGCTCCAGGATCACCGGCGTAGCCGACAACGAGTCCAACAATTCGCGGAAGCAAATCACCATCACCGCCTTGGCCTTCGGCAACGGCACCAGCTTGAGTTTGGCTTCCAGCACGATCCCCAGTGTGCCTTCCGACCCCACCATGATCTTGGCGAGATTTACCGGCTTCGCCGGATTCAAGGAATGTTCAGTGAATTCATCCAGGTTGTACCCGCCCACGCGCCGCACCACTTTGGGATAGCGCCGCTCGATCTCCGCCGCATGTTCCGACGCCAGATCCAGCACCTTGTGGTAAACCTTCGCCTCGAGCGAATCTCCCGAGGGAATCTCGCTGCGCGGAATCTCGCGGAAATGGACCACGCTTCCATCCGACAGCAGAACCGTCTGCTCCAACACATGATCGATGGTCTTGCCGTACAGCACGCTGCGCGCGCCGGCGGAGTTGTTGGCCATCATGCCGCCGATGGTGGCCCGGCTGGCAGTGGAAATATCGGGAGCAAAACGCAAACCCAGCGGCGCGAGTTCCGCGTTCAGCTCGTCCAGAACCACGCCCGGCTCGACGCGCACCCACCGTTCTTCGGCGTTCACTTCGAGCACCCGGTTGTAGTACTTAGAGATGTCGATCTGCAGCCCCGTGCCGATCGCTTGCCCCGCCTGCGATGTCCCGCCTCCGCGCATCGTCACCGGACACCGGAAGCGCCGGCAGATCTCGAAGGCCCGCAAAATGTCCTCGCGATGCCGCGCGATCACCACCCCCAACGGTTGGATCAGGTACACGCTAGCATCGGTCGAATACAGCGACCGCGTGACCAAGTCGAAGCGCACCTCACCCTCGATGGCCCGTTCGAGCTCAAACTTCAGTCCGTTGAGGTCGACCGCGGCAGCATCGGCCTGCGGTACCTGCCCGCCAGTCTCTACTTGAACCAAACTCATGCTGGCCCGTGGAGCACGCACTCATGCGTGCCACGTCGACATTCATGTCGACGCATGGCCCCTGTCCGAAACATCCCCCCACCGTCGCGATGAGCAGCGACCTCGCACGCCCAAGCACGCACTCCCCACTGTTTATTTCTCGACAATGTTCTTTCGCACGGCCTTCAAATCGCCCTCCGTCGAATAAGCGATCAAGTGCGTGACCACTCCCCGTGAGTCTTTCACAAATTCGTAAGTCCCCAAATACCGCGGCGAAAACGTCGTCTGCGACAGCGGGTACATCGGCGCCTTGCCCTTGCCCGCAATTTCCAAAAACAACTGCGAGCCCTCCAGCGTCACCGTGAATGTCTGCACCACCACCGCGCTGCCGCTGGCCGCCATCACTTCGTAAGTGCCCGCGTACTGCCGTAGAACTTCCGGAGCGACCTTAACTTCCTGCTCCGGCGCGGTCCTGCCCACCAGATGCACCCGGTCGCGCTCATTCTCCGCGCACACATATTCCAGCAGCTCCGTGTCCGCCACCAGATTGATCGAGTTCTTGACCGTCCACGCGCGCGTATACGCCTTCGGATCTTCGAAGGTGACCTCCAGATCCATGTGTCCGAAATCGCGCCGCCGGAACCGCTCGGTGATGTGCAGATCCTCAGTGTGAGGGTGCCCGCCCATGTCGAGCCACGTAGTGTCCTTGAATCCGATCGTGTCGACCACCAGAGTGTCTCCGTCCCAGCGTCCCACCGAGTAGCCCATGAACGTCGGGTTGGGATCCTTCGGCAGCGCGCGGCCGTCCATGTGAATCTGCCGGTACGCCAAACTTCATACAGGATGGCGATGAGCCCCGGCGTTTGAATGATCTTTGCCGCGCCGCCGTTAGTGATGTGGCGCGTCCCCAGCGGCTGGCACTTCACCGTCCAGGGATCGTCGATGCCCAGATTCTCCGACCGGTGCTGGGAGAGCGCGGCCGCCCACGGCTGGATCTCACCGGGCTTCAGTTCCGTCGTCACGTTAACGACGTGACCCGCGCCCAGGCTGATCACCCACATGCCTGACAGGTCCGGCTTTCCGTCCGTAGTGCGCGGAGTGGGAGCCGTCAAATTGGGCTTGCCCTCGGGCGTGCGTGGAATTCCCTGAGTGGGTTGTTTGATCCACTGCGCGGGAACCTGCGCGCCCACGGCCAACAGCAGGACAGCAATGGTAAATCGGTTCATCCTTTAATACTTGACCAGATTCCGTAGGCGCGCGCCACTGCGGGGCGGTTACCGTTGGAAGCGGCAGCCAGGGTGATTCTTCTTGACTCTGCCGCCGCTGCGTGTTACACCTTCGATCAACACGCGAGATTTCGCATGCAGATCCGTCCCATAGCGCTCGCACTCTTCCTAATCTCCGTGGGAGCCCCGGCCGCGCTGGCCCAATCGTCCAACCCTCGCGATCTTCGAACCGGCAAGTTCCTGGTAGCCGCGCGCAAATTCCCCGATCCCACCTTCGCCCAAACCGTAATCGTGCTCACCCGCTTCAGCGAAGACGGAGCCATGGGCTTGATCATCAATCGCCAAACCAACGTACCCATGGCGCGCGCCGTGCCGCTCGCCCGGTCGTCCGACCCCGTGTACTCCGGCGGACCCGTCGGGGCTCCCACCGTCTACGGCCTGCTGCGCTCTCCCTCCAAACCCGATCAAGCCACGCCCGTGGTGGCCGATATCTACATGGTCGCGGAGCGTGCGCTGCTCGAAAAAACCGTCTCCACTTCACCCTCGGCGGATCGATTTCGCGCCTATCTTGGCTACTGCGGCTGGGGCCCAGGCCAGCTCGACCATGAAGTGGAGCTCGGCGCTTGGTTTATCTTCTCCGGCCGTGCCGAGATGGTGTTCGATACCGAACCCGAGTCCCTTTGGACCCGTCTGGTGGCGCTCACCGAGCGGCAAATCGCGCACTCTTTTCCCACTCCGTCACGCCACGTTTCCGTGACCCGTTGAGTCCGCGTCGCACGCCCCAACGGTTAACAAATTGCTTGCTTCGTAATTAAAATGATCTTCCGCGACCGCCTTCACGCAGCCCATCTCCTCGCGCAGGAACTGGCCAGCCGCGAAGTCTCGCCCGATGCGTTGGTGCTAGGACTGCCCCGCGGAGGCGTGCCCATGGCGCGCGCCATTGCCGATGCCCTGGGCGCTCCCGTGGACGTTTTACTCGTGCGCAAATTGGGAGTGCCGGCCCAGCCCGAGTTGGCGTTCGGCGCGATCGCCGAGAACGGAGCGCGCGTTCTCGATCGGGCCATCATGGACGAGAGTGGCGTCACGCCGCGTCAGGTGGAACAGATCGCCGCGCGGGAGCAGGACGAGATCGCCCGCCGCGCCCGCCTGCTTCGTGGGAGGCGGCCCGCCCCCGTGTTGAAGGGCCGCGAAGTGATCGTCGTCGATGACGGCCTTGCAACCGGATCCACCATGACCGCCGCTGTCCGAGCCTTGCGAGCCCAAGGCGTGCGTCGGATTGTAGTAGCCGTCCCCGTCGGCAGCGCCGAAGCGTGCGAACGGATGCTTGTGATCGCCGACGAACTTGTGTGCCTCTCAATTCCAAAGCACTTCGAAGCCGTCGGGACCTGGTATCGCGACTTCTCCCAGGTCACTGACGAGGAGGCTAAAGCCGCGCTCGCCGGTCCGCCCGTTAGCCCCTAGACACTGTGCCATTTCGCTCGGTACCGCAGTCGAGGTGCTGCGCCACCCACATTTACGGCCAGAGAAGTGTCAGCAAAACATAGTCTTCACTACGGAAGCCCGCTTGCCGGTACCATCATGGACGCGAGAGCATTAGACAGCCAGATGGTTTGGCGGAAGGCGAGGTCGCCATGCTTCCATTTCAAAAGATTCTATTTCCCGTGGATTACTCGGAGCCATGCATCGCCCTGGTTCCCTACGTACGGGACATTGCCGAGCACTTTTCCGCGCGGCTCAACTTAGTCCACGCCTACACTCTGGGCTCCTTCGCGACGTCCGAAATCGATCTCGCCGAACCCGGCCTGCTGGATGAATGCCGCGTGATCGAGTATGGGCGGCTGCGAGATTTCGCCGCGGAGAAGTTTGCCGGCCTCACCGTGGACAGCATCACCGAGGACAGCGAGCCGGGCACTCTGATCGATCAAGTCGTCGCCCAAAAGAGCATCGACCTGGTCATGATGCCCACGCACGGCCGCGGACCTCTGCGCCGTTTGCTGCTCGGCTCCGTGACCGCCAAGGTGTTGCACGATGTGCAGGCTACGGTATTCACCGGCGTTGGCTCCACCTTTGCCGGCCATCGGCCCAATCTGCCGTACCGCTCAATCGTGTGCGCGGTGGGCGACGGTCCGGAGACGGAAGGCGTGGTGCAAGCGGCCGCGGACTTCGCGGCTGCCTATAAGGCCAAGCTCGCGCTGATCCACGTCGTGGAGTTGCCGCCCGCCTCCTGGGAGGTGGACGTCACGCCCTACCGCAAGGACCTGATGGAGGCGGCCGAACGCCGGCTCACCGAACTCGTACAGAAGCTGAAGATCGACGCGCCGGTCCACGTGGTCGATTTCGTGATGCCGGACGCCATCCACGACGAAGCCGTCAACCGCAACGCCGACCTGATTATCGTCGGCCGCGGCCACGCCCACGGCGCATTCAGCCGGATCTGGTCGCGCCTCTACTCCGTGGTCCGCGCCGCCCCCTGCCCCGTAATGAGCTTCTAGCACATGTTGAGCACGCACTCGTGCGTGCCACGTCGGCAGTCCTGCCGACGCATGGCGGGCTGGCGCTAGGTCCGCCAAGCGTCGAGTTCTCGAAAACCACGTGACAGTGCGCGCGAGTGCCCGCTCGATGATGCGACCAGATCCGAAAGCTTGTAAGGTACCGCTATCTGAGACGCAGACCACTACCGCGCCAGCGGGAGCCTACTCCTCAACGCCGGCGTCCCGTGCTATCCGATTTGCCAACCCCGGCTTAAGGTCGCGACTTCCGTGAACCGGAACGGAGATGACCTTACGCTCGCCCATTTGGAGTAGATGTGATGGCTGCCCCTAATGCGCTGGAGAACCCAGCCTTTCGTCTCGATCAAACGGCACATGTCTGCGCCGCTGATCGGTTTCACACCGCTACGTCCAGAATCTGAATGTTGGTCTCCGGGCGCGCTCCCTGTTCCTTCATCACTTCGAGCACTCCGGAGATGGCCTCCCGAACGTTGGCCATCAGTTCTTCCATGGATTCGCCTTGCGAATAGCAGCCCGGGAGTGCGGGAACCTCGGCCCAAAATCTGCTTTCAGCGTCTTTATGGACGACGATGGTATAGGTTTCCACGCCTCGATTCTCCCATAACGGAACCGCGTTGACGCGGCCGAGTCTGCTCACTGCTTGGCTCCGGGCTTGCGGGTCTTGTCGAATTCGCAGACCAAGCATCGATCAAGCTGCCTCCCAAGGCCGACAATAAAGTACCGCTCCGTCAACCACCCCGTCCTTAATAGCTGAGTATCAACATCACCACCCGCGTGGAGTAAGTACCGGCTATTGTGACAATCTCCTTTCCAGTTTCGGTGTTAAAGACGTCGAAGTAAACTGGTGTCGGTCCGTCACCTTTCGGCAAGTCATCGCTTTGAAGCACAAGCCGGGCTTGACCTGGTGACAGACGATCTGCCTCTAACGCCCAAAAGTTTCCGGTTTTTGCGAACTTTAAACCTTTGAACTCTAGCGGCTTGTCTTTAGGAGGGGGATTCTGCCCTCGAAGCGTGTTAGCTCGACTGAATAGTACGGGAGTTGCCGCATCCCAGGCCGCCTTGCCAGCGGGTCGAATAGTCCCGGCAGGGTTCGAAAGGTCCACGCTGAAAATATTGCTGGTGTAGTAGGGCCCAGGGTAAAAAGAGTCTGTCATGCCGGCAACCAGAAACCGCGTTCCAAGCAAGCCCTCCACCCGGAACTCGTATGCGCTAAGGCCGGACCTGAAGAAAAGTCTTTCACCGGTCTTCGCGTCGGTGCGCGGCATTATCCAGGCTGGGAACCGAATGATGTGGCAATACTCCTGAGCCGCAGGTGGCAGCGCTACTTCGAGATCGTCGAATAACAACTGCGCCCCTGCGTCAGAGCAGAGCAGTACAGAAAGTAGCACCAAATGGAGTCTAGAGGTCACTGAAGCGCACTTTCATTGTGCCGTTCTTGATTGCGCCCAGAGGTGATGCCGTGGCGTTTAGCAATCCAGCCGCCTGACGAACATTGACTGGACGGCCCCGCGCCACTATTTGATACATCATGTTTCCGGATGAGCCAGGGTAAAGGATTGGCCTCAGCCTGACTAACTTGAAACGGTCTGGCTGACTTGAATTTGCGGCTCGATATCGGTGTAGTTGGGAATATCGGCGAGGAATTCAGGCGCATGTGCTTCAAACCCCTGCTGGAAGTCCTCCAGCGTGTTGAAGTACAGCCGGCCGACGGACGCGAATGGCGCAGGCGTCCCCGGCTCTCCACCTGACAGACCCGTGTCGATCTCGTAACGAATCATTCCGAACTTTTTGAGCCGGTTCATCACCAAGGGCATGTGCGTCCGGGCATAGTAGTCGTGATCGAACTTCTTCCCCGGAGTGTTCGGATAGAAAACTGAGATACAGACCATAAAAGCGAGGGTAACATTGATTCAACCCTTGATTTCGCGGGCTGTGCCACGCACTGGGCCGAGCCCGACGGGGCGCGCGTGCTCTGCGTTGTCGGGCGAAGGCGCCGGCTTCGGAGTCCGGTACTCGGTCCCGATGCACTAACGACGGAACCTTACGCGCAGGCCGCCTCGAGTGCCTGATCCAGATCCCACAAGATATCGTCCAGATCCTCCAGCCCGACCGACAGCCGGATCATGTCCGGCGTCACTCCGGCGGTGGCCTGCTGCTCGTCGTTCAACTGCTGGTGCGTGGTCGAGGCGGGATGAATCACCAGGCTGCGGCAATCGCCCACGTTGGCCAGGTGCGAGAACATCTTCAAGGAATCGACGAACTTCTTCCCCATTTCGCGGGTGCCGTTCTTGAGGCCGAACGCGAACACCGCTCCCGCCCCAGCGGGCGTGTACTTCTTGGCCAGGGCGCGATAGGGGCTGGAGTCTAAACCCGCATAGCGAACCCAAGCGACGTGCTGGTGGGCCTCCAGGTGTTGGGCCACGGCTTGAGTGTTCGCCAAATGGCGGTCCATGCGCGGCCCCAGTGTTTCGATGCCCTGAATGAACAGGAACGCGTTGAACGGGCTCATGCACGGCCCCATGTCGCGCAGACCCTCGACCCGCGCGCGGATGATGAACGCCAGGTTTCCGAAGACCTCAAAGAAGTTCATGCCATGGTAGGCAGGCGACGGGGACGTCAACTGCGGGAAGCGGCCCTTGCTCCAGTCGAAATTCGCGCCGGTGACGATGGCGCCGCCGATCGAATTTCCATGCCCGCCCATGAACTTGGTGAGCGAGTGCACCACGATATCGCAGCCGTAATCGATCGGCCGGCACACATACGGCGTGGCGAAGGTGTTATCGATCACCAGCGGAATGTTGTGCTGGTGCGCGATCTTGGCCACCGCTTCGATGTCCAGCACGTTGCCGCGGGGATTCGAGATGGTCTCGCCGTACAGGCAGCGGGTGCGGGGCGTGATGGCCTTGCGGAAGTTTTCCGGATCGTCGGGTTCGACGAAGGTGGTGTGGTAGCCCAGCCGCCGGAACGACACATCGAATTGCGTGTAGGTGCCTCCGTAAAGCGTGCTGGCCGAGACGATTTCGTCGCCCGGCTCCAGCAGGCTGTTGATGGTGAGGAACTGTGCCGCCTGCCCGCTCGCCGTCGCCAGAGCCATGGCGCCGTTTTCGAGCGATGCAATGCGCTGCTCCAGCGCATCCTGGGTGGGATTCATGATGCGCGTATAGATGTTGCCGAACTGCTGCAGCGCGAACAGGGCCGCCGCATGATCGGAGTTCTCAAACGTGAACGACGTGGTCTGATAAATCGGGACCGCCCGGGCGTGGGTCGTGGGATCGGGCGAGTAGCCGGCGTGCAGAGCGCGAGTGTTAAAACCGTATTTTCGTTCTGGTTGGTCAGGCATAAGTTCAATAGTATGCACGCGGGCCGCTGAAGTAGCAAGCTACCCGGGCGGGGGTTGCTGACTCCGCCGAGAAAGCAGCGGTGGTCGAGTAGCTTGTCTAGCCACGATGTCGTTTCGCCCAGTTCCCTGGGGTGTTCGGGGCTCCCGGGCGGCCGAGCGCCACTTGTGCCAAAGCGCATTCAATTTCCGGCTCCGGCTGAGCGGAAACACGCAATTGACTCGCGGACGCCACCATTCTGCGTATCTTACCGCCCTTCAGTTTGGCACTCGGACTGCGTATTGTGTTCGGGATATGAGCTACGCCGCACTCCCTGGGGAACCGATCCCGGGCACTTACGTTTTCGATGGCGAGGCCGCCATGAAGGGATACGCGCTGAATAAGATGTGCTACTCCTTCAACAGTGCAGCCAATCGCGAAGAGTTCCTGAAGGACCAGGATGCCTACTGCGCCAAGTTCGGCCTGAACGACGAACAGCGCAAGGCCATCAGGGAAAAGAACGTCCTCAGTTGCCTCCGCGCCGGAGGGAACATCTACTATCTGGCCAAGTTCATCGGCATCTTCCATCTGAATGTGCAGGATGTGGGAGCCCAGCAAACCGGCATGACCGTGGACCAGTTCAAGGCATTCCTCAAATCGCAGGCATAGACAACATGGCCCAAATCATTGGCGGTCTCACTACTTCCCACATCCCCGCGATCGGCGGGGCCGTTCCACGCGAGGACGCACTTCGGAGCGATCCCTATTGGAAGGCGTTCTTCGAGGGCTACGACAAGGCCCGGGAATGGTTGCATGCCCAGAAACCGGATGTTGCCGTGGTGGTCTATAACGATCACGGCCTGAACTTCTTCCTGGACAAACTGCCGACCTTCGCCATCGGCGCGGCACCCGAATACCGGCACGCCGACGAAGGCTGGGGCATCCCGACGACTGCGCCTTTCAAGGGCGATCCAGAGATCTCCTGGCACATCATCAACTCGGTTTCGGCTGAGGATTTCGACCTGACCACGTGCCAGGAAATGCTGGTGGATCACGGCTTCACCGTGCCGATGTCGTTGTTCTGGAAGGGCAACACCTATGGCGACGTGAAGACCATTCCAGTGTGCATCAACACGGTGCAGCATCCACTGCCTTCGCCTGCGCGGTGTTACAAGCTCGGGCAGGCGATCGGGCGGGCGATCGAGTCGTTTCCGAGGGATCTCAAGGTGGTGATCCTGGGAACCGGCGGTATGTCGCACCAATTGGACGGCGAGCGCGCCGGGTTTATCAATAAGAAATTCGACCTGATGTGCATGGATAAGATCGTGGACCGGCCCGAAGAACTGGCCAAGATCTCAACGCACGAACTGGTGAAACAGGCGGGCGCGCAGGGCGCCGAATTCATCCTGTGGTTGACCATGCGCGGGGCGCTGACGGGCAACGTGAAAAAGGTCCACAGCAACTATCACGTAGCGATCTCAAACACGGCCACGGGCTTGATGGTGCTGGAGAACGCCGCGTAGGTCTTGGACCTGATGTAAAGGAGGCCGCTCCACAAATCGAGTTTCCTCCGAAGTAAGTCACTACCGCGGTGCGGGTTATCTGGGCAAGCCAGGGACCCGCACCGCGTTTTTGTTTGGGCCGCGAGCTTGGGTTCGTTTGGTAGTTTCAGGCGGCATTGGACGGGCCGGGTTGTTTTGGTTTTTTGCTCGGGGAGGAGCGGGCACACTTCGGCTGTGGGGAATTTCTGCGTTGCGGTGGCCGGGGCTCTCGGACTTCTCGCCGTGCGTTACCGGCCACCCATGATTTGAGGGCATCTAAAGGGTCCATCAGTTACACGCTGAATGGCGCTCTGA
>Ga0210409_10004682_pt1 | contig 14646 bp, 14 predicted proteins | sample IncBWH17MmetaG_FD_161649 | JGI IMG/M metagenome (GOLD analysis project Ga0210409, IMG submission 161649) | Forest soil microbial communities from Barre Woods Harvard Forest LTER site, Petersham, Massachusetts, United States - Inc-BW-H-17-M | ecosystem: Environmental > Terrestrial > Soil >... | reverse complement strand
AGCTCCCGTCCTCTCTTCGCGCGCCGAGGTGCAGGTTCGACAAGAAACCGCGCCGGCGGCCGCTGCCCCACTCAGCCGCGAGGACTACAAGGTCTACCGTCGAGAACTCCTTGACCTTCTGCCAGGCACGTCCGCGCGAGCCGAGCGAGTAAGGCGACGCAAGGTCTTTGATCATCACGCCCTCGTGGCCGTGCGCTCGGGCGTCGCGATAGAAGTCGGCGGCCTCCTCGGCGCTTTTCGTGCGCAGGTTCGGCATGGTGAGCCCTGCCGGCGCCACGGCACGGAGTGCATCGAGTCGCGTCCTCAGTGGCTCATCGATCAGATCGACACCGTTTCGATGGAGGCAATCGAAGAGGTAAATGCGCAGCTCGTCGCCCGCAACCGGCGCGCTCTTCGAGGCGATGACCGAGAAGGAATCCTGGAATGGGCGGGCGGCCGCATCCGGTCCCACGAGGACGACCTCGCCATCGAGCAGCAGTTGTTCGCCGTCGAGCGCAGCAAGGCCGGTCATCAAGGGGCCGCAACCTTCGGTGATGTCGTTGCGCTGACGTGAGTAGACCGCAACGCGGTCGCCTTTCTTGTGCACTTGCGCACGCACACCGTCGATCTTCCATTCCACGAGCGGTTCGGCGATCCCCTCTAGAGCCTCATCGAGCGAATCCGCAGAGGCCGCGAGCATGGGAGCAACGGGCCGAAACAACACGAGCGATGTCGGGGGCATCGCGCGGGCGGCTTCGCCGAGCAGCGCATCGGCTGCGCGCGGGATGCTGCCGGTGACCATCACCGCGCGTCTCACTTCGCTCTCGCCGAGGTTCGACAGCTCCGCGAGGGCAAGCACCATGATCCCGCCGAGGCTCCCCTGCCGAAGAGACGCGGTCAGCGCGCCGACGAATAGGGCGCGCTCCGCCTCGCTGAGTCGCCGGAAGAGCTCCGTGACTCGATCGAGCACCTCTTCCTTCGGACCTCGGCGCGCTTGCGCGAGCGTGTCCTCGACGTCAGACAAGAGCACGGTCGCCTCGCCCGGTAGCGGCCGGTGTGACAGCTCCCAGAGCTGCGCCGGGCCGACCCCGAGGGGTCCACACATGGGCTCTTCGATCAGCCAGCCCACCGCGGCTGCGATTTCGCCCTTGGGCACCTTCGTCAGCAAGTCGACGATGAATCGCTGCTTCTGCAACCGAGGGCGCGTGCTGGCGACCCGTCTCGAAGCCAGAGCGATCTCGGCGAACGGAATGGATGGCATCGAGAGCCGGGCGAAAGGCTAGCGCGATATGCTCCGGCGAACGGAGGACTTATGAAACGGTTCGCTGAGGGTATTTGCTTGAGCCACCTTACGACGGCGATGACTGTGCGAGCGCCTCGCCGGACTGGAGAGGGTCCACCACGGTTCGTCATCATCACTCCCCGTCTTGTCTGGTTCCACTAGACGGGTCGCGGCCCTATTGGCCATTCTGAAAGCATGAAAAGAGTGTTCTTAAAGTTCGCCGGGCACCTGTTGGTTGGGTGTCTGGCGACGGCGTGCGGCTCCGGCGCAGGCGCGGGCGCCGGCTCCGGCTCCGGTCAGGAGTCAGCGCTCAGTGCGCTCACCGTGACGTCGGGAAGTCTCTCGCCCGCGTTCGACCCCAACGTCACCGACTACTCCGTTACGTCGATGACCAGCCTCTATCCCGTCGCCGTCACAGCAACGACGCTTGGTCCGTCCGCGACGTTGACGATCCACGGTGCTTCAGCGAAAAGCGGCGTTCCCTCGTCCTTTACCCTGCTGCCGAAAGAGGATTTCACGGTGGCCGTCCGGGCACCGGCCGGAGAGTCGACGACGTATACGGTGCATTACCTCCCCCCGGACTTCCCTGCCTACACGGTATCCAGCTCTGCGGGCGCCGGCACCGAGGACGTGCTCCTCACCGCCGGTAACACGTATTTGCTCATCGTCGACCGCAGTGGTGCGCCGCTCTATTTCCGTAGTTTTTTGCCAAACCAGGTTCTCAACTTCCAACAGCACCGGCTCATCAGCGACGAGATCTTCTATTCGGCGGCGGTGGGAATGCCCACGGGGGCGTGGAGTCTCGGCACCGACCACCTCATGGATGCCACGTTTCACGATGTCGGCGATGTGCACCCACTTGCCAACGAGGCCCACGACGACCTCCAGGCCGAAGCGCATGATTTCATGCTGCTCGATGAGGACCACTACGTGACCATGTCCTATGTCCAGAGAACGGTGAACCTTGCTCGATACAATCCTCGCTGGAGCTCGGCGGCGCCTGTCATGAACGTGATTGTGCAAGAGGTCGATCACGGCGTCGTCCTCTTCGAGTGGGACAGCGGCAACGTTCCCTCGCTGTACTCGGACAGCACCGACGGCAACTCCTTTGCGGACAATATTGTGTCCGATTACCTACACCTGAATTCGATCGAGATCGACCCGGAAGACGGTAACTTCATTTTCTCTCTCCGGCACACCAACTCGGTTGTGAAGGTCGACCGAACGACGGCGAAGATTCTTTGGACTCTGGGTGGAGCCGAGGACAACTTCGGATTGACATCCGACCAGACCTTTTCGCATCAGCACGACGTGCGCAAGGAGGCCGACGGGTCGCTCACCGTCTTCGACAACGGAAACAATGCCCATCAGACGCGCGCCATTTCTTTTTTCCTCGACGAGTTGAGCAAGAAGGTCCTCTCCTTCCGTGTGATTTACGGCAAGCCCGGCGATCAGCCTCAAACGAGCTTCATGGGATCGCTGCGCCTTCTGGACACCGATCGCTACATGATCGGCTGGGGCGGAGGGGCCGGCAAGGACGTCTCCCCGGCGGCGACGGAAGTACTGAACGGGGCGCCCGTCTGGCAGCTCACGTTCAGTTCCCCGACGGCTTTCTCCTATCGTGCAGTTCCCGTCGACAGGAGTTACCGAACGCAGTAGGACGACATGCGTGAAAGACGCAGTCATCGTATCGACGGCGCGCACGCCGATCGGCAAGGCCTACCGCGGAGGCTTCAATAACCTGGAGGCGCCCAGCTTGGCGTCGTACCCCGTTCGAGAAGCGGTGCGCCGCGCGGGTCTCGAGCCCGGCGAGGTCGAAGAAATCGTCATGGGCGCCGCCGCTCAGCAAGGAACGGAAGGGTTCAACGTCGCGCGGCAGTGCGGTCTGGCGGCTGGGTTGCCGGTCACGACCGCAGGCATGACCGTGGATCGACAGTGCTCCTCGGGCCTGATGGCGATTGCCACGGCGGCAAAGCAAGTGATTCACGACGGCATGCCCATCGTCGTGGCCGGCGGTCTTGAGTCGATCAGCCTCGTGCAGAACGAGCACGCCAACCGATATCGCGCGCGCGACCCGATTGTCGGCAAGGTCAAACCCGCCTACTACATGGCGATGCTGGACACGGCCGAGGTCGTGGCCAAGCGTTACAAGATCGGGCGCGAGGCGCAGGACGAGTATTCGCTGCAAAGCCAACGGCGCACGGCCGCGGCGCAAGAAACGGGAAAGCTTGCCGACGAGATCGTCGCGGTGACGGCCACCAAGGCGATCACCAACAAGGACACAGGCGAGGTCACGTACGAGGAAGTCACCCTGTCCAAGGACGAAGGCAATCGGTCGGACACGACGCTCGAGGGCCTGCGCAAGCTCAAGCCCGTGCGGGAAGGGGGGACGATCACGGCGGGCAACGCGAGTCAGCTTTCGGACGGGGCGAGCGCGTGCGTGGTGATGGACGCGAAGGTCGCCCAGCAGCGTGGCCTGGCGCCGTTGGGGATCTATCGTGGAATCGCCGTCGCCGGCTGCGAGCCCGACGAAATGGGAATTGGGCCGGTGTTCGCCATTCCGCGGCTGCTCGAACGACACGGACTCAAGATGGCCGACATCGACCTGTGGGAACTCAATGAGGCGTTTGCCGTCCAGGTGATCTACTGCCGCGACCGCCTCGGCATCCCGGATGACCGGCTCAACGTCAATGGCGGCGCGATCTCCATCGGGCATCCCTACGGAATGAGCGGCGCGCGGATGACCGGGCACGCGCTCATCGAGGGTAAACGCAGGGGAGCAAAGTACGTCGTTGTCACCATGTGCGTCGGCGGCGGTATGGGGGCGGCCGGGTTGTTCGAGATCGCATGACGGTCACGCTCGACCCCGCTGCGGCTCGCAGCGTCGTTCGCGTGAGGGTGCGCTTCGGCGAGACAGACTTGATGGGGGTCGTTCACCACTCGAGCTACCTGCAGTACATGGAGGTTGCCAGGATCGAGTGGCTCCGCCGCCGCGGCATTACGTATGCGTCGATGGCCGATCACGGGGTGCATCTGCCCGTGGTGGAGCTGTCGCTCAAGTATCGCGCCCCAGCCCGTTTCGACGAGGAGATGGACGTCGAGACGACTCTCTCGGAGGTCGGGACCGTCAGCGTTCGCTTCGATTATCGAATCGTGCGCGCCACCGACGGCACGCTTTGCACGGAGGGCACGACGAAGCTCGCATGTGTCGACAGCCGAGGCCTTCATCGCATCTCCGAAGAAATGGCGGAGGTGCTCAAGCGATCCGAGCGCGCATAGCGCGGCCGTCACACGCCGAGCACACAGTCCCAGGTCGCGACGCATGCGTCCGTCGGACGGGCGCAGGCCGCGACGGCGCCAACGCTATCACACCCAAGCGAGATTGATGGCGACGGTCGTCGGCGTGCATCGCTCGTTCACGACTTGGTGGCGCGCCCGAGTGCAGAAATTGCTCACAAGAGACTTCATGAAGGCCGCCCACGAGATGACGAAGTAGGGCACGCTGGCGCACGGCTGCCCTGCCCAGATGAATATCGCTTCCTGTGGCCCTTCTTTGGTGATCATCATGTCGCTCCCTCGCCAATTGGTGTCGAGGTTGCGATGGGCCCTCAGCAGCATGGTCCACGGTGTGACGTCCTCTCGCTTCGTAGCCGCGGGCATGCGCGCGAGCGTCGTCTTGGAGCCGCGGTCCGCGACCTCGTTTCCGATCGCCTCGATCGTGGATTTGGGCAGCCCGAGCCGATCCATCGTGCGGTAGTGTTCGAGGGCGAGCTCGCATGGGACCCAAAGGCCCGCGACCAGGGACATCATCTCCTGGCGCAACTTGGGAGGGAGAAGCTCGACGTATTGCTCGTAGAGTCCCTGCGCTCTGAGAGCTTGCATCCCCGCAATGATGAGCGTGCTGCGCGCTTCGGTGACCGGCCGTGGGTTCGCTGTTCGAAAGGCCAGAACGATCTCACCCACGAGATCAGAATACCGCCCGCAAATCGACAGTCCATGGGCGGCAATGTGCGCGACATGGGGCCAGCCGTCATGCAAGCCCACGTAAGCGACCAGGATTCACGCCCCCGCGGCGGCAAAATCAGTTAACGAAGAAGCTCCTTGAAAGGGTTACGTCGTCGCCCTCGAAAACGGGGACCATGGCCACCTCGAGCTGCTCGCTGATACAAGCGAGGGCCTCCGGCGGAGGCGCCATGGAGCTTTGAACCGCGGCATGTACGATGTGGCCGCTATTCCTGAAGGTTACGCGCATGCGCAAATACCCCGCTTGCAGGCCGCGGTCCCGGCAAGAAGCCAGGTCGAGCCCCCCGAGCGCGCCGTAACCGGCTCCGAGGTGAAACAGGACTGGCTCGGCCGGTCGGCGTCCTGCCCCTTGGAGTGGAACGGAAGCAACCGCTTCGGGGCGGTCCACGACCACGCCGTCGGAGGCCACGTCGACGTCGCGAACCTCCGTAGGTTCGGGAGCCGGTTCGGCCGTTTCCTCGCCGGGCTCGATTACCTGCATCGGTCGGCGCACGCAGTCCGCCGCTAGCCCTGCCAGCGCCAAGATAGGAATCGGCAACAAAGAGAGCCTGGTGTGTCGCACGGGACTGTCGTAGCACTCCGCCCGAGCACGGCCAGGCCGGTGTAGCGTGTCGCAGATGCAGAAGCGCCGCATCTTTCCAGGCGTACTCGCAGGCGTCGTCATTTTACTCGCGCTTGGGGGTGCCTTCATTGCGGGCCTTGCGGCGGCGGGAAAGGGTTCCGCTCTGACCCAAGCGTGGGACACAGTGGTCGTCTCGTTGAAGGACGGGCTTTCCTCGGGAGAGGAGGCTACGGAGCAAACCGTCGATGCGAGCGCGCCCGACGGAACCGTTCGCGCAGTCCATCGACAGAGCGCGCCTCTCTCCAGCGCGCAACTCGGCGCGCCCCTCGTTCATGCACCATTTATTGCCGCTTGCGGGGCGCCTGACGAGATGAAGGTCGTTGCCGAGGTGACGGTCAAGAAGGGTCGCGCCGCCAAGGTTTCCGTGAAGAGCTATCCGACCGATGACGCCGTCGATGCGTGCGTCGAAAAAGCCATTCGGGACTTGCAGTGGGACATCAGTCCGAAGACCGACCACGTGACGGTGACCTATTGACTACGCCCCTGCGTCTCGAACCACGCGGCGACCGCACGGGACCGCTCATCTTCAAGCAGGGCGCCCAAGCGCCCTACGCGATCCGTTGGTACGGAGCGACCTCGCTCCTCGGCCATTTTCGCAATCTGGTGGCGACCGCCATCGCGAGCGAGTCGGTCGATTCTCGGGATTGGATGCGCCCCCTGCATGCGGAAGAGATGCTCATCGCGGTCACGCGCGCATTCGGCGTCGAGAACCGGGGGACGCTGCTCGAATCGCTCGGCCGACCATTATGGGTCGATTGGGTTGCCGATACCGGCGATGACCATGACGTGAGCAGGGCAGTCGGGCGCATGCTGTTCGCGGAATACGTTTGCGACGAGGCCGGGAGCGATACGGTGCTGCCGCGCGGCGAAATCCTTCTCTTCGGGGGCGACACGGCGTACCCGGTGGCCACGGCCGATGAGATCTACCGCCGGCTCATCAAACCATGGAACGAGGTGTTGCGAGGCAACGATGAGGTCCGCGCTCGGCCGCGCATTCTGATTGGAATCCCCGGCAATCACGACTGGTACGATGGGCTGGACGGCTTCGCGCGCCTCTTCCGCAGGCGAGCCGATGCGGCGGAGCACATCGAGGCGCTCAGCATGGAAGCCGCTCGCGAGCGCGCTGGGTCGACCCACGATCGCAATGTTGGTCTGGTCGCTCGCGGCCTGCACCTCGACGAAGTCGGCACCACACTCAGGATGATTCGCGACGCGGGGCGAGCGATCCGTGCGTTTTGGCGCGGAACGAAGGTGGATCGGCTTCGGCGGCTGACCCTCGAAGGGTACGAAGCGCTGCAGGAGTCGAGTTATTGGGCTCTGCCCCTGGCCCCCGGCCTCGATCTGTGGGGTGTCGACCGCCAGCTAGGCCGGCTCGACTATCGACAGCGCGCCTACTTTCAGGCGCGCCGCCGCACAATCGGCGAACATGCTGGAATATGGTTTGTGGCGCCCGATCCTGCGATCGCCTTCGGCGAAGAGTGGCCCTTCGGTGACAGAATGCTTCGCGCGTGCCGGCTCTCTCTCGAGCGCGATCGCGTGCTCTACCAGTGCGGGGACTTGCATCATTACGAGCGTCGCACCGTACAACGTTCGCTCCATGTGATCGCCGGAGGGGGCGGGGCTTTCATGCACGGCACGCGCATAGTGCCCGACCCGAAGCCCGCCGCGGCCGCCTATCCGAACGCAACCATCACCCGACGGCTCGCTCTCCAGGTGCCGCTGAAACTCATGCTGGGCCGCGCAGGCTACCTCGTTCACATGGCTGCCGCGCTCATCGCATCGATGGAGCTCGGCGTGGGATGGCACGCCCGGCAGCGGTTTGTCTGGATTTCCGTTCTGACGAGTGCCGCCATCGTCTGGATGCTCTACGTGATCGCGGGGCATCAGCGAGCGCACCCAAGGCACGTCTTGGCTGTTGCGATCCCGTTCGGCGCGGTGCTCGGCCTCTTGCCACTGGCGCTCTCCGTGCTGTTGCACGCAGCCGCTCGGTTCCTGCCCTTGCTCGGACGAGACACGCTCGTACTGATCGTCAATGCCTTCGCATCGGCGTTCCTGTTTGGCCTTTTCCTCGCCGTGTGCGCCCTTTCCGGGCTCGAAATGCAGCAGCCGTTCACCGTGCTCGGTCATCCTGGTTACAAGCACTTCGTCCGCATGCGCGTTTCGCCTGATGGCACCATCGACGCATGGGTGATCGGCAAGGACAATCCGCTTGGGGACGAAGGGCCTTGGCTCATCGACCGCTTTGCCTGGAACAAACTAGGGAAAAGGTGAATGCCAACAGGAATTCGTCCAACGGCAGGGAAAGGGACGCATCCAGTAGGGTTCGCGATGGGGTGGCGTGTATTGCGTCCCGAGCGGCGCATCGCCGATGAAGCCGAGCGACACGCTGTGCACAGGCACGGGAGGCGGCGCGCGGTCCTGAGCAATCCCGAAGACCTGCGGAAACCCGTCGACGATGTCTGGCCCGCGCATCTCGGTGTGGTCGACGAGCTGCGCGTTCACCGGGGTTTGCGGTTCGACTTCGCTGTCGGCATCGACGCATCCAATGGTCGCCAGCATGAGCCCCACCCCGATCGCGATGGCGCCGTGCATTGCCGTGAACCTCGAGATGCGTTGAGTGCAACATTGCGTCCAACCGTGAGTCTCGGCAAAGTGCTTGAATATTCTTTGTTTCGCGCGCCTTAAGTGGGGCCGGCTGTCCCATCCTGTGTTCCATCCTGACCCGCACCAACCACTGGTAAAGCGAGCGGATGCACTCGCTTTCGGGGGGGCATCGGCCGATAATCAAGTGAAATGGACCCCAACGAAGAGGTCATCGCACCTCTCCCAGGGCCACGCGCGAAGATCCTCCCTGCGACCGCCTATCGCAGCACCTGGGTCGTGTCGTCTCTCGACGCTCTCCGCGCGCATGGGTACTTCGAACGGTACCTGGCCGCGCTCAGCGCACACCGCGAAGAGATCATCTCCTGCGTGGCGGGGACATGGCTGCCCATCGCCGTAGTGAGCACTCACTATCGAGCGTGCGATGCACTGATGCTTCCGGAATCCGAGATCACCGCGATGGTTCGGGGCGGGGCGGCTCGTTTGAGGCAGGCCTGGTACTCGCGTCTCATTGCCGCGGCCGACAGCGCTCAGGAAGACCCCTGGACGGTCCTGGCGCAGCTCGAACGCACGTGGCGGCGCACCGCCAACGGGGGCGCTACCGGGGTATTTCGCCTAGGACCCAAGGAGGCGCGCATCGAATACGTGGGCTGCGAGCTCTTCCGGATCCCTACTATTCGCAGGCGGTGCGCGCCGTTCTCCTGATGCTGATCGAGCGCTTCGGGCAAGAGCCAACGGTGCGGATGCTGCGCCAAAGTGCGACCGACGAAGGTCACTACTTGCTACATTGGGTCTGAAACAGTCATTGCGTCCTGATGTGGGCGGAATGGCACGTAGGGTGATCGGGATGTGTATCCTTGCCCTTGGGTGCACTCCGTCTTCTCCCTCGACGGGCTCCACCGCGATCGGGACTCCTGGCTCCCAGCTCTCGGTCGTTCCCTCGGTATTGCATCCTTCAATGGATGTTCTAACCGGCGAGTCCCCCGATGCTGCCGCTCGCTTGCAAATCGATCCGGATGGCGATGATGACCCTGCGGAGACTACTGCCGGTCCTTTGCCCCCATCCCTTCATTTCGAAAGGATCGGTCGCGCACCTCTCGCCCTGCAGCGCATTTGTGACCTGACGCCCCTCGGTGATGGACTGTATGCAGCTCATGCCAATCAGCCACTCGGCACGGACGGAGCGACGATCACCGTCTACCGGCCCGACGATACGAAGCGCCCGCTCGCAGTCGCCTTCGATTGGAACCGGCCCGGGGAACCAACCCGAGGCGGCGGAGCGGGACAAGGCTTCCTTCGCGTGCACGCCATCGTCGGCCGTCTATTCGTGCCCGACACGGACCCGCCCTATGCCGGCTTCGGTCTCGCCGATCACGGCACCGAGGGCTACGTCTTCGTGTCCGACGAACACGGCGTTTTTGCGACCGCCCGGATGCCCGGGCATCGTCCGCCCCCGGCTCCCGTGGTCGGAGATGGCGGAAGTGTGGGACCCGGAGCCGGGATTGTTCCGCGCGCATATCACGTCCTCGACGTGATCCGCTTCCGCGGGCGTTACTACGCCTCGACGGGTTCGGTCCCTCCTACCGAGCGGGCGTGGCGTGGCGCCTCCCCAGGTGCGCTTCACGTCGCCGAAGCGCAGGGCGAGCCGTGGGCGCGCTGGCGCTACGAGGTTGACTATCCCTGGCCATGGCCGGACGGAGTCTGGCGCCTCACTTTTCTGGTTCGCTATCGAGACAACCTCTATGCGGGCATCGCGGACTACGATGGTCGCGACCCGAACGATTACGTCGTTTTCTCGCCGCCGCCGGAATCGACGACCATTACCCACGACGCGGAACGAGCCGTGCGTGTCACCCCGTCGGGCGGCGCGCTCACCTTGAGATGGTATGCGGACGCTGGACGTCTCTGGTGGATCGCGCTCGAACGCAACGGCGCGGCGCTCCTGCGGTTCACGGACGACGGCAGCAAGTGGACCGATGTCCGCCTGCCCGTGGAAGCCGGGCGGCCGACCGACATCACGCGCTTCAAGGGCGCGCTCGTTGTGCTCACGGAGCAGGGCCTTTGGAGGGTCGATGTCACGCCTCCTGAGGAACTCGCGCGCACGACCGAAAAGCGCTCGCCCTTCGCGATCACGGACGCATTTTGCGCCGCCCCCATGGCCGTCTTTCGTGGCGGGCTTTACGCGGGTAGCCAGCGCGATGGCTCGCTCTGGCGAATTGCCTCCGAAAGCGACGCGTCGCGCTGATCCCTGACCCGTCACGGATGCAGCTTCTCGTGTCTGGCCAGCATGCCGACGAACGTCTCGATGCGCTTTGCCCGCGTCTCCGGCTTTTTTGCCGAGCCAACTCGAAAGAGCACGGCGTATCGATTGCGCGAGTCCAGCGACTCGAAGAACGTGGCGGCGCGAGGGTTGGCGGCGAACGCAGTCGCAAGGTCGGCCGGTACGGTAGCCTTGCTCTGCGACTCGTAGGCGTTCTCCCAACGACCGTCGCGCTTCGCGCGTTGAACCTCGGCGAGACCGGGTTTCATCATCTTGCCGGCAGCGATGAGTGCGAGCGCCTTCCGGCGATTCACTTTCGACCAGACGCTTCTCGAAGCACGGCGTGTGAACTTCTGGAGCCAGTACTGCTCGTCGAGCGCTCGCTTCTGTCCGTCGATCCACCCCCAGGCGATGGCTACCTCGAGAGCCTCCGAGTAGGTGACGGTCCGCCGCGCCGCACCCTTCTTTGCGATCCTCAACCACACCCCGCGCGATGACGCGTGATGGGAGGCCAGCCACGCCGACCAGCGGCGAGGACTATCGAACGAAAGCGTTGGAAGAGAGTCCATGGGCGTTACCCTCGGTTCTCCCAAAGCGCAGTACGTCGACTGTGCATAATTGTGATGCGTCTGCACGGTTCGCTGTTCTTCGGGGACAGCGTTATAACTTCGGGGGACAATACTAGCGCCAGCGGGAGAAGCACTCATGGGTTGTTCCGCCGAAGGAATCGTGAATCCCGCAATGCGGGCGGCGCCGCCGCAATCCAGCGTGAGGCTGCTCTATCCCTTCGCCGCTGCGCTGGGCGAGGAAGGCGTCGATCTGGACGCGCTTTTGGCCGCGGCGGACATCCCGAAGTCCACCTGGGAAAACCGCGACGCGCGCATCCCTTATACGGCGGCACGACGGTTCCATTTCGCCGCGGCCGCGAGGACCCGTAATCCCGCATTGGGACTGGCCGCAGCTCGCCATTTCGCTCTCGCACAGTTTCAAATCCTCGAGTACTTCGTCGCGACAAATAGCCATGTCGGGCCTGCGCTCGACGCGCTCGTCCAGAATGAGCGCGTGCTGGGCGAAGCGAAGGTGATCACCCTGGAGCCGCGCGCGGAAGGCGTGCTCGTTCGCGTCGATCCGGTCGAGGCGGGCGCCCACCGCTGCTGGTTCGAGTTCGTCGTCGCCACCCTTTACCTCGCGGGCCAGCGCATACGCAGCGCGTCCGGCGTGGTGCGCCGCCGCTCGCTTCCCTGGTTCGCGCACTCCGGCCCCGGCAACATGGAGGACTACGAGGCATTCTTTGGAGGTCCGGTGCGGTTCGAGGCGCCCGCCAACGGGCTGCTCATCCCGCCAGTGGCGCTTCAGCAGAACCTCGAGAGCGCCGACACAGGGCTTCGCGAGGTCCTCCGCGACCATCTGGAGCGCCTTATGCGCCAGCCGCTGGGGAGCCCGTCGCTTCTCGACCGTGCCCGCTCACTCGTGGGCGAGTCGCTCGCAGAAGGGGATCCGGGCATGAAGGCGATCGCCGCGAGACTCCACATGAGTCGGAGCACGCTGCAGCGAAGGCTGCACGAGCAAGGCACGACCCACCGCAACATCCTCCAGGAGGTGCGCCGCGACCTCGCGCTCCGCAACCTTCAAAAGCGCGATCTGAGCATCGCAGAAGTCGCGTACCTCGTCGGATATGACGATCCGACCGCGTTCCACAGGGCTTTCAAGAAGTGGACGGGGAGTACCCCCGCCGAGCACCGTGCTCGGATGCAGCGCGAGGCGACGGCGAATCGCCAGTCCAAAGGTGAGTCGACGGTCAAGCAAGGGTAAGCGCGCTCGAGGGAGCGCTATGCTGCGCGCCGTGCCGAGAGACGGTGACGCACGTTCGTCCAAGAAAATTCGCTTCGCCCGCAGCAGACGCGCGACTCCGACATTCCGCGCGCGCGGACAGCACGTGCCGCTTATCGACGACATGTACCACCGGGTCCTGGCCATGCCCTGGTGGCGCTTCTTCGCGTTCGCCTCCGTGGGCTGGCTCGCGGTGAATGCGTTTTTCGCAATCCTCTACAGCCTGCAATCCGGTTGCGTCGCAAACGCCGGCGGGTTCGAAGACCTCTTCTACTTCAGCGTGCAAACGCTCGCGACCATCGGGTACGGCGCCATGTCGCCGGTCACACGGTACGGCCACGTCATCGTCGTCTTCGAGGCCCTCGTCGGCACCTTGGGCGTCGCGCTCATCGTTGGGGTCACGTTCGCCAAGTTCGCCAGGCCCACCGCGCGCGTGCTTTTCAGCGAGCGCATCGTCTGCAACGTGCGCGACGGGGTGCCGCACCTTGTATTTCGGCTCGCCAACTGGCGCGGCAACATGGTCGTCGAGGGACAGCTTCGCGTCTCCGTGCTGATCACGGAAAAGACCAGCGAAGGTGACGTCATCCGGGTGCCGCGCGAGCTGCCCCTGGTGCGCGACCGCACGGCATGGTTCGCGCTGACTTGGTCGCCGATGCACCTCATCGATCGCCAGAGCCCCTTCTGGGGAGGGGTTGGGTCGCTCGAGAGACTGCGGGCGCTGGACGCCGAGATCTATCTTGCGTTCACCGGGTTCGACGAGACGATCGGCCAGCCGGTCCACGCGCGGCACAGATACGGCCTGGAGGACATCGCGTGGAACGCTCGCTACGTCGACGTGATTGCCCTCGAGCCCGACGGAACACGGATCATCGACTACGGGTCGTTCCACGATATCGACGTGGTGGGCGAGCCGTCCGCGCTTCCCTGGGCATCCGACAACAGATAGAGGTTTTCAATGCGATACCAACTGCTCGGCAACACTGGTCTTTACGTCTCCGAACTCTGCCTCGGAACGATGACGTTCGGCGGCAAGGGCTTCTGGGAGGTGGTAGGAAAGCTCGGTTCGAAGGAGGTCGAAAAGATCGTCGGGACGGCACTCGATGCGGGCGTAAACTTCGTCGACACCGCGGACGTCTACTCGGAGGGCGAATCGGAGACGCTTCTCGGAGGAGCGCTGGCTGCGCTCGCCCGGCCGCGCGATCAGGTCGTCGTCGCGACGAAAGTCCGGGGGCGCACCGGTCCAGGACCCAACCAGGTGGGCCTCTCGCGGGCGCACGTGTTGGCAGGGATCGACGCGAGCCTCAAGAGGCTGCGGCTCGACCATGTCGACCTCTACCAGATCCACGGGTTCGACCCGGTGACGCCCATCGAGGAAACCGTACGCGCGCTCGACGATGTCGTGCGCTCCGGCAAAACGAGGTACGTCGGCTTCAGCAATCTACCGGCCTGGCTCGCAATGAAAGCCATTGGCTTCGCGGACGCGAATGGACTTGCTCGATTCCAGAGCGCGCAGATGTATTACTCGATCGCCGGGCGCGACATCGAGCGCGAGATGGTGCCGATGACGAAAGACCAGCGCGTGGCCATCTTGCCGTGGAGCCCGCTCGCGGGCGGCCTTTTGTCCGGCAAGTTCGACCCCGAAAAGAAAGGAGGCCCGGAGGGCGCGCGGCGGACGATGTTCGACTTCCCGCCTGTCGATCGCGCCCGGCTGCCGCGCGTGATCGGCGCGCTTCGCGCGGTCTCGGAAGCCACGGGCATGTCGGTCGCGCGGATCGCGCTCGCGTGGCTGCTGACCAGGCCCTTCGTTACCAGCGTCATCATCGGTGCGAAGACGAACGAGCAACTCGTCGACAATCTCGCCGCGGCGGACGCGAAGCTGACGCCGGAGCAGGTGAAGAGCCTCGACGACGCGAGCGCTCTTCCCCCCGAGTATCCCGGTTGGATGCTCGAGTTCCAGAACCGGGAGCCTCGAGGAGCCAGCAACGTATCTACTCGATGAGACGGGAAAGGGCGTACGGGCCGCCTTTGTCGATCGCGCGCTGGTAGGCG
>Ga0210409_10004681_pt1 | contig 14646 bp, 12 predicted proteins | sample IncBWH17MmetaG_FD_161649 | JGI IMG/M metagenome (GOLD analysis project Ga0210409, IMG submission 161649) | Forest soil microbial communities from Barre Woods Harvard Forest LTER site, Petersham, Massachusetts, United States - Inc-BW-H-17-M | ecosystem: Environmental > Terrestrial > Soil >... | reverse complement strand
AACACTCCACTTCTCCGATTCTTCCGCACCGCCTGCCGCAACATCAGCCTTCAACCCGAGCGCTCTTAAATATCCCTCATTCACTCGGCACTTCCGCAGGCGCACACTCTCCAGCAACTCGGCAAAAGCGCGCGTGATCATCCCCTGTTCTGGACGCGCCTTCAGCCGTTCCTCCACCTGCCCAGTCCCGCGCGGCAGCTTCGCGAACTCCACGATCTTTTCCCAATCGGTAGGCGGGATAATGCTGACGACCGCCGACGGCTTTCCCATCTTCTTGTATGGCCAGAAAGCCCATCCGATATTGTTTTTCTCCAGCGCTTTCACGAATTGCGAGATCCACTCGTCGGTATTCTCCCCGGACTCGCCCATCCAGATCGGCACATCATACCGTTCGCGAAAATCAAGGTATTGCCGGATCACGCTTTCATCCGGCGCCGTCCAGTATTTGTGGAAGGTGTATGCCGTGTTCGCATCGAAAGGTTTGCCGAAGACCGAAAAGTTCCCGTCCCACTGCGCGCCACCGAGAAACAGAATGTGGTGGGCGTCCACCTTCCGTATCTCTCCCGACAGCTTCTTGTAGAGTGGTTCAAGCGCAGCATTCAAAGGTGCCAGCTTGGGAAAATGCGGGATCGGCTCATTCAGCAGGTCATAACCGAGCACCGCCGGCTCATCGCGGTAGTGCGTCGCCAGCCGCCGCCAGATGGCCACCAGGTGCTCTTGCTCTTGTGGACTATCGTATAGCCACGGATATCCCGCGCTGTCATCGATGTTCGCGCCCGTTTGTCCGCCCGGTGCGGCATGTAGATCAAGCATCACATAAAGGTTTTCCGCTTTGCACCACCCAATCAACCTGTCCAGCAATGGAAAACCTTCCGCGTCGTCCCTCTCAAACAGGCTGTAATGCAAAGGAACTCGAATCGCGTTGAACCCCGCCCGATGCAGCAGCGCAATATCCTCCCGCGTGACGTAGTTCTCGCGCCACTTCTGCCAGAATGCCTCCGACCCTTCCGGCCCAAGCAGTTCCAACACCAACGCGCGAATCTCCGCGGGAGATTGCGGCCCGCCTTGGAACAGCCACATGTAGCCTTCTGGCACCATCCAATTGCCCAGATTTGTCGCGCGAACAAGGAGCGGTTTGCCAGCCGCATCGACGATCTGTTTGTGCTCCGTGTGCGCGAACTGCGCGTCGCCTCGCGAGGTCCACGCCAGCAACACTAGCGCCAACACTAGAAGCCTGAACTTGATCATGATTTTCTCCGCTGGAAAGCCTACACCAAACTCGCCGTTGCTGGCAGTTCGGATGTTTGTCCTGATTCGATTTCGGCATTCAGGCAAGACCACCAGAATTTTAGGTTTACAATACGCTGCGTGGACCACCATACAGTTGCGATCATCAGCATTACAGGTACCTGCCTTGATGTGCTGGGGAGTCTCTATTTAGCTTACGATCTTTTGGGTGGACAACACGGTCCGTTGCGCCTGCTTACGCGAGCCGTCACGTACGCCGTTGTCTTTGGCCTCGGCTACGGCCTCGGCCTCGGTCTCTTCTTTGGCCTGGCTTCCGGCATCGCCACCGGTGTCACTCTTTCGATTGAGTTCAGTCGAGCATCTCGGCGGCTGGAGCACTACTCCTTGCCTTGGGAAGGACTGTTTTCCGCCATTCGCGGGTTCGCTTTTGGAGCTGGACTGTACAGGATTGTGGGCTTCGGATTCGCCTTCGCATTTGCCATTCTCATCACCGCTGGCCAAATATTCGCCTACTCTCGTGGCATGCGTCCAGCCACGGATTACTCGGCGTCTCGCCGTCCACGGCTCACGCCTCGCCAGTTTTGGGGAACGGTGCTCCGCACCGTCGGCTACACGGTCGCAGCCCTAATCTGTAGCGCGTTCATCCATCACGTGGACCACGCCTGGCTTTTTGCCATTCGCGTGGGGCTGGTGACCGGCATTGTCACCGGCGTGGGAATCACGGTGAATCCTTACATCGAATACTACGCCGACAATCTCCCGGAGCGCCGGCTCGGCGTATTCGGCATTGGACTCATTCTTTGCGGTTTCACCCTGCAATCCCTTCAGTATTGGCTATCACTATTTGATGTGCGTCTTACCTAGACTGCCACGGCGGACGAGGACACCCAAAAATCACCATCCGGAACTCCCACTCCTGCGGAAGCGCTGAAAGCGGACGCGACTCTATTTCGCGAACCGCCGCACGCTGAAGGAAATGGGGAGCCCGACCACAACCATGTGTACAATCAGCCCAAGAATCAGGTCGCGTAGTTTGTAAGGGCCCTTGGAGTGAAGCGCGGAGAGGGGCAGAACGACAAAGCGCATTACGTCTTCCACCGCGGCGCCAAAAAACAGACCGCACACCAACGGGTGCTCCCTCATGAAACCTAGCCTGCGGCTCGCCGCGTAATAAACCGCCGCTGCTGAGCAAGCGATAAAGAAGTGCAAGAAGACACCAAGAACATAGGTGCCGGCGCCTCCCTCGAAAGCCCCTCGGCCGAGCAGGCCGCCGGCAATCACGAGCGGAATGTCCCATCCAAACAGGATGCACGCTTGTAGCAGGTCCAAAGTTCCGGCAACCCCGCCGCCAACCGCGATTGCCAATAGCGCGTTCCTTTTCTCCGATGCCCCGGGTGCAGAATTTCCAATCATCTGGTGTCCCCTCTTTCAGCCCTGATTTGTCTACAATCCGCAGCGCAACGATACCTAGGTGAGACCTCAGAAGTCCTGAAAATGGGCTGAAACAGTCTGAATACTTCTGAAATCACACTGTGGGAACAGTTCCGGACGTCTTGCTACCGATTCGCTGGCCGAATCGTCTACATGCTCAAGTCCTGAGACAAATCGCAAGCGGGGTATGAGGTCACAACGCAGATGATTACTCGACCAGAAACAGTTCGCTCAATCCTCCTGAAGCATGGCCTGAATTCCGGCTTAATCTTACTTTTGGCGGCTAGTTGCCTTTTCGCAGAGACACCGCCACGCGTGCAGACTTTTCCTCTTCGTGATACGGCGGGCTTGATTGCGCCGAAAGTGAAGCCGGAAGCAGTGAACTATCAGGGACGCAAATCCATCCGCATCACCATCGAAGGCGAGGACCACGAAGGCCTCGCGCTGCTGCCGGGAACTGACTTCCAGGATGGCGTGATCGAGGCGGATATCGCGCTGAAGACCACGGTGCCGCCCGGCGTAAGGTATCCAGGCTTTGTCGGGATTGCCTTCCGCGTCAGACCGGATTCCTCACATTACGAGTTGTTTTACTTGAGGCCGGGAAACTCTGCGGCCCCGGATCAGGCGATGCGGAACCATTCCGTCCAGTACGTCTCGGCGCCGGACTTCGGATGGTATCGATTGCGCCGGGAATGGCCGTGGGTATATGAGTCTCATGCAGAACTGGCGATGGAGACTTGGACGAAAGTGCGGATCGAAGTGGCCGGACGCACCGCGAAACTCTATCTGAACGGATCGGACAAGCCGAGTCTGGTGGTCGATGGTCTGAAGGGCGAGGATTTGCACGGTGCCGTCGGTCTGTGGAGTTTCACCGACGAAGAGGCTTATTTTTCCAACGTGCGGATTACACCGGCCGTGCCGCAAAACCTCAAAAACGAATCCGATGTGGCCGGTTCATGGGAGATGCGCTATTCCAGCGATGCCGGCGGAATGGAAGCCTTGATGCAATTGCACCGTGATGGAAACAAGGTGACCGGAACATGGTCCGGCCCACTGGGAGAGGGCCGCGCGATCACCGGCACCTGGCGAAACGGCTACGTGGAACTCTCGTTCGCGGGGGAATGGCCCAAGGAAAGCCGGCAGGGAACTCCGGGTCCGGTCAATGCGTTCCTGACTGGTTGGATTGACGGCGATTCCGGCAAGGGGCGGATGCGCGTGGAAGGACGTTCCGATGGCGCATGGGTAGGGAAGAGGAAAGAGTAGGCGTCGACTCCGCTGCAAGCTTGTCAATTGTACCGCCCGGCTGTGTCTAGCTAGCGGCGATTCTGCAAGGCGTTGGTATACTCGGCAAGCGCCCCTTTTCTTGTTGACGACCGAGCGCCATCACCGATCCTGCATGGAAAGCCCAATCACCACAAAACTTCGCGTCGGCGCCTGGTGCGTCAATCCGAAGTCCGGCCAGATTTCCCGCGATGGAGAAAACGCTCGGGTAGAAGTGCGGACGATGCGACTGCTGCTGTGCCTCGCCGAGCACGCCGGCGAAGTGGTCAGCATCGATGAGTTGCTCGACAAGGTATGGTCCGACGTCACTGTCGCTCCGGACTCTGTCTACCAGGCCGTGGCTTCACTGCGGCGTCTGCTCGGCGACGATCCCAAACGGCCCGCTTATATCGAGACTGTGCCGCGACTCGGGTATCGGATGGTGGCGGCAGTAAGTCCTTGTGAGCATCACTCCATCGCTCCAGCAGGTTCTGCGCGGACTTCGGACATCGAAGCTCCAGCCCAGGCGACTGCCGACTCGCTCGATTTGCCTATTAAGTCCGGTGTGAGCCACAAAGCCGGCTACCTGTGGGCCACAGGAGCGGCGCTCTGCCTCGCGCTAGTTGTTGGGTCTCTGTTCCTCGGCAAGTTCGCGAACAACAATCGCTCAGCCTCGGCCACCAATGCAGCGCCGCCGCAGAATTCCATCGCGGTGCTCCCGTTTCTCGACCTGACCGATGCGATGAACCAGGAACCCTTCGCCGACGGCATCACTGAGGAACTGATCGACAAACTCAGCAAGATCCCGGACCTTCGCGTACCCCCTCCCACGTCATCGTTCTATTTCAAAGGCAAATTATGGCCGCGTTCTCAGGGGACTCCACAAATAACCATCGCTGAGATCGCTAAGTCGCTGGGTGTCGCTTATGTGCTCGATGGGAGCGTGCGGAAATCAGGCGCCAGGCTGCGGGTAGACGCGCGATTGATTCGTGCGGACAACGGGTACGTGGTGTGGTCTGAAACTTTCGACCGGCCGTTCGACGACATCTTGATGGTCCAGGACGACATCGCCGGCGAAGTAACGAAAGCGCTGAGGGCATCGATCAACCCCGCCAAGCTGCTCCGCGAACAATAATCTTCAAGCCCGCGCCCGAGAAGCTGTAGCCGCCCACCGCTGCGGACCGAAGTGACGCCAGGACGGTACGGGCCACGAAACCCGTTTTCGCCGCATCGAATCTTCAAGTACAGTAGAGACTGGAAAGAATGCGGGGAGTAAAGTGAAAATGAATGGAGTCAGTTCTCAAATCGCCGAGAAGGAACGGATGCAGATGAAAGTGAGAACCCTTTTTCTTGTAGCTTGTGGCGTGCTGGCGCTGCCGATGATAGCGCAGCAACAAGGGCCGCTGACACCGCCGCCTGGCACGGTCGCGCCATCGAGTGCGCCTGCGGCGGAGACCCCAAAGCCAAATGCGGCTCAGCAAGAGACATCCTCGCACATCTCCAATGAGCAGCCCGCCGTGCCTGTGCAGGAAATTATCCAGAAATTCGCGCAGCACGAAGGGGAGTTCCGCAGGGAACGCGATAATTTCACCTACACGCAGATTTTTGTCTTTCAGGAACTCGATGACGACGGCCAACCGGACGGAGAATACCGCCTTACCAGCGATATTCTCTTTACGCCGGCGGGGAAGCGCTACGAGAAAGTCCTTGAAGCGCCATCACCCAGCCTCAAGCGTATTTCCATGTCGCAACAGGATTTCGATGACATCGAGAAAGTATGGCCCCTCGTACTAACCCAGGAGGAATTGCCGAAGTATAACGTCAAGTATGTCGGCCGCGAGCAGATCGATGAGGTCAACACGTATGTTTTTGACATTGCGCCGCTGAAAATGGAAAAAGGACAACGCTACTTTGAAGGGCGCGTGTGGGTCGAAGACAAGGATCTTCAGATTGTCAAAACTCACGGAAAAGCCACTGGGTTGCTGAAGAAAAAAGAAGATCAGGCCTTTCCAGTTTTCGAGACTTTCCGCGAAAACATCGAAGGCCATTACTGGTTCCCGACCTACACGCGAGCCGATGACTATCTGCACTTCAAGACAGGGCAAGCCGTGCATATCCGTTTGTCGGTCCGCTACCAGAATTACAAGCGGTTCGGCTCCACCATTAAGATCGGAAAAGCGACGCAGGTGGATCCGGAGAAGCCGCCAAAGTAATATTTGAGTGAGTGGCTCAGCGCCTGCTGAGCCAGACGAGTGTAACCCCGACGCACACGAGGAAAACGCCGAGCCAGCGTTGCGCGCTGATGCGTTCGTGCAGGAACAACATCGCGCCAAAGGCGCCGGCGGCATAGCTCAAAGCCGTGACAGGAACGACGAAGCTCACGTTTTCAATGGAGAGCATCGCCAGCAGGGAGAAAAAGGCCAGCGTCATCATCGCAATTCCAATCCACATCCAGCCCACGCGCATGGCGCGCAGCACAAATCTAAAGAGCGCCGCCGGATGGAAGTCGTGAACTTCGCCGACCACTTTCATGGCCCGTGAAACACAAAGTTCCCCGCCGGTGCCCGCGGCAACAATCATAAAAAGAAAAAAGAATTCGAGCACGTTCAGGCCTTCTCCGTCGTTCGCGGATGAGTGTGCCCGACGATGAAAACGCCGGCGCAGATTACGACGATGCCGAACCAGCGCAGAGGAGGAACGGCTTCTCCCAGCAGGAAATAACTGAGCAGGGCTACCACGGCGTAGGAAAACGAAGAGGCCGGCTGAACGTAACTGTAGTCCGCCCAGGTGAGAACCAGCATATAGGCGACAAAAAAGGCGAGCAGGCAGGCGACTCCGAGCCAGATGTAACCGGAAGTGATGACGCTGACAAGAACATGAAAAAGATCGCCCAATTCCCAGTTCTTGGCGGAGCCAACCGCCTTCATGCCCTTGCTGAGCAGAACGTTGCCTAGGGGAGCAAATAGAACGATGAAAAAAATAAGAATATAGGTTTTCAGGTGCAGGCCTGGGGAATCTTTCATAAGTTTGGTCAAGATTTATCTTACAGGATGTTGGGCGGACACCCTAGCATCGGTCAGCGAAATGGTTCGTTTTTTGCTATCCTCTGTTGCTGGCAGCAGCAGTGGAAAGCCCTCACAATTTACGGAGCGGCGTGTCACAATCCTAATGCGCGAGGTGCAGTGATTTCGAAAGCCGCCGATACCTTATTCCTTGTCCTTGCTGCTGCTCCCTTCATCTATTATCTGCTCGTTCTGTACAGCGCCTGGCGTTTCTTCCGGGGTTCAAAAGCTAGTGCATTGAAGAATTTGGACTTTGCGCCTCCCATCAGTAATTTGAAGCCCGTCCGGGGATTGGACCCCGACGCCTACGAGAATTACGCCAGTTTTTGCCGGCAGGATTATCCAAAGTATGAGTTGATCTTCTGCGTCGGCGATGAAAACGACGCCGCGGTGCCCGTGCTTCAAAAGTTGATGCGGGATTTTCCAGAGCGACAAATTCGAATCCTGTATGGCTCGGGGCGCAGCGCCATCAACGACAAGGTGGCCAAGTTGGTGAGGATGGTGAGCGAGGCAGAAAACGAATTTCTGGTCATCAGCGACAGTGACGTGCGGGTTGAGCCAGACTACCTCCGAACGGTCATCGCACCACTACGCGACCCCAAAGTAGGTTGCGCGACTTGCTTTTATGTTTCCATCCAAGATCAAACGCTCACGCAACATTTGCAATCCGTCGGCATGTATTCCGACTTCTATCCTGGAATTTTGGTGGCTCGGCAGTTGGATGGGATCAAATTCACGCTGGGGCCGACCATTGTTACCACCCGCGCGCACCTGGCTGGATTTGGCGGATACGAAGCGATTGAAAACAAGCCTGCCGATGATTTGCTGGTGGGACGGCTGATCGCACAGCAAGGATTAATCGTCGAACTGCTTCCTTATGCGGTGCAGACCGTACCAGACTATGATTCGCCCCGCGCGCTTTTCAGCAAGCGGCTCCGCTGGATGACGGTGATGCGGCACATGCGTCCTTGGGGGCATATCGGGCTTGCTTTCACGCAAGGCTTGCCATGGACTTTGGCCGTCGTGCTCACACATCCTTCAGCGGGAATTGCTTTCGCGTATCTCGGAACCTACGCCGCGCTCCGCGTTGCGATAACGTGGCTGGTCGGTGTCTGGGGATTGAAGCAGACCGGCCTTTGGAAAAAAATGCCGCTCATCGTCGTTTGGGATGCGACAGCATTCGTGATCTGGCTGCTGACGTTCGGCCGCAACAGCATACGGTGGCGCAACGTGGACTACCGGATTCAAGGGGGAACGCTGCTCCCAGACGTTTCGAGTCCGGCGCGGAATTCCCCCCAATGAGAGCAGTGGCGGGGCCGACCTAGGCCTTAGTTGCCTTTGCCCCAGCCGAGACGGTCTGAGCACCCTTGGATTCGGGAGCGGAGGACTTCGGGAGCATGCTCATTTGCATGCGGCGGTCGTTCTTCGGTTCGCGCCAGTTGACCTGCGGCAGCATGAGCGAAGCATCCACGCGGTCGCGATACTTCATGGCAATGTTCATGAGCGAATCGAGCAGCGAATCCGAAAGGTGATGAGGCTGCAAGCCGAGAACGATGAGCTTGGAGTGTTTTGCGTTGTAATAGTGCTGCTCGGCTTCGACACGCGGATCTGGAATGTGGTCGATCTCGACGTTCACGCCGAGTTTTTTCGCGGCGGATTCCACCATGTGGGCCAGATCCAGGACGGAGAACTGCTCCGTGAACTGGTTGTAAACGCGGCACTCGCCCCTGGCGGCAGGGTTGTTACAGGCGAGCTCGATGCAGCGAACGGTGTCGCGAATGTCGAGGAAACCACGGGTCTGGCCGCCTTTACCGTAAACGGTTAGCGGTTGGCCGATGGCGGCTTGCACGCAGAAGCGATTGAGAACGGTGCCGAAGACGTCGTCATAATCGAAGCGATTGATGAGCGCTTCGTCGAGAGCCGTTTCGTCCGTGGTCGTGCCATAAACGACGCCTTGATTGAGATCCGTGGCGCGAATACCCCAGATTTTGCAAGCGAACATCATGTTGTGGCTGTCGTGAACTTTGGAGAGGTGGTAAAAGGAGCCCGGCTGCTTGGGGAAGGGAACGACGTCCTTGCGGCCGTTGTGTTCGATGGAAATGTAGCCTTCTTCGATGTCGATGTTGGGCGTGCCGTACTCACCCATGGTTCCGAGCTTGACGAGGTGACAATCCGGCAAGAATTCGCGCATGGCGAAAAGCACGTTGAGCGTGCCGACGACGTTGTTAACTTGCGTGAAGACCGCATGCTTGCGGTCGATCATCGAATAAGGAGCGGAGCGCTGTTCGGCAAAGTGAACGATGGCTTCCGGCTCAATAGTTTTCAATGCAGGGGCGAGAAAATCGTAGTCGGCCACGTCGCCGACGAACATCTCAATGGTCTTGCCGGTCAAGTTTTGCCAGACCCGGACGCGATCCGTCAGCGGTCGAATTGGAGTGAGCGTTTGCGCGCCCAACTCGTGATCCCACAGGCGGCGCAAGTAGTTGTCAACGATGGCAACCGAATGGCCCTGCTTCGACAAATATAAAGCCGTAGCCCAACCGCAATAGCCGTCTCCACCCAGCACGGCAATCTTCATGAACCCTCCTCAGGGTAGTGCACTCTCGGAATTCCCTGGTCGAACCGCGTTGCGAGTGTTTCTATCCGTTATTCTAAGACTCGGGAAAAAGAAACGCGGGAAAAGATTCCACCGACCCCACATTAAAATTCTCGCCTGTAGGCTGGGGCATTTGCAAGTCTGATTTTGCGATGTGCTCACATGCCCCGATGAGCACACGGAAGACTCGGCAGATGGTTCCGGAGTAAGCCCGGAACATCATATCGATGCTCCAACTCTTGCCGGCGCTAGCGTTCTAGCCGTTTCGGAAGAGGCTATCTGAATTCCCCATTTTTTCATCCACAGAAACAGTACCATCAAGCCCCAAAGGTGATAGCCGACATTGGCTTTCTTTGTTAAATGCCGCTGCAGAAGAGTGTCGATCACTTCTGGGCGGAACAAGTCGCTGCACTCAGAGGCGCCGTAGCGCAGAGAATCCGTCAGTAGTCCACGGAGCGGCCCGCGGAGCCAGTCGTGCGCGGGAATATCGAAGCCGATTTTCTTGCGCTGCAGGATGGCCGGCGGCAGCTTGTCTTTCATCAACTCTTTGAGAAGCACTTTCTGCTGTGTGCCGCGGATTTTCAAAGAGGCGGGAAGTTTGGCGGCGAATTCGACCAGGCGATGATCGAGAAATGGCGGACGGACTTCGACGGAGTGGGCCATGCTCATGCGGTCGCTTTTCGTCAGGATGTCGTCGCAGAGAAAGTTTTTTTGATCGAACCAGAGATACGGCGCGAGGTCGTCCGAAGTGGGTGGCAAGCCGTCTAGTTGGGACAGAACCTCGTTAAGCGAATTGGGGAGTCTCTGTTTGAGGAGCGAATTCTTCTCGGCGTCGGAGAAAGTGCCGTTCCAATAGACGTGGGCGCGGGAGGCGGGCATCAGCGAGCCGTCCAGAAAACGCTTCACTTTGTATTCAAAGCTGATTTTTTCATCGGAGGCGGGCCAGTGGCGAAACGCCGCAAGAGCGAGTTGCGGAATAGCGCGCGGCAGCAGGCGGAGGCGAGCGGCGAGGCGATTCGCGCGGTAGGTGAGGTAGCCGCCGAAAAGTTCGTCGGCGCCTTCGCCGCTGAGTGCAACGGTGGTTTTTGTTTTGCAAAGTTTGGAGAGGAACCAGACGGGAAGCGCGCCGGCATCGGCACTTGGTTCGTCGGAGTAGTAAGCGAATTCCTCGATAGCGCCTTGGAGATCTTGTTCGGGAGAGAGGTCCAACTCCTGATGATCGGTGTTGTACAGTCTGGCGGCGCGATTGACGTATTCGGTTTCATCGAAGCTGCGGCCGTGGAAGGAAATCGAAAACGTTTTCAATTGCGAACTGGAAGCGCGTGCGGCGTAGTGGAGGATGGTGGAGGAATCAATGCCGCCACTGAGCCAGACGCCGAGCGGAACGTCGGAGAGCAAGTGCTCGCGAACGGAGTCCTGGAGGAGCGCGTCGAGCTCTTCTTGTGCCGATTCGAGCGTGAGATTTTGATTCACGCCGAAGGGCAAGCGCCAGTAAGAGCCGGTAGAAATTTTGCCGTCAATCCATTCCAGCCATTCGCCCGGGGGAAGTTTTTCGATGCCTTCGACCAGCGTCCAAGGGCAGGGCACGTAATTCAGCGAAAGGTAGCAATCGAGGCCTTGCAGGCCGAGGCGGCGGTCGATTTCCGGGTGGATGAAAATGGACTTCAGCTCGGAACCGAAGAAAAGATCTTCACCCTGGCGAGAGATGTACAAGGGTTTGATGCCCATGCGATCGCGGGCGAGGACCAAGCGTCCTGCGGATTTCTTCCACAGGGCGACCGCGAACATGCCGCGAAGTCTCGCGAAACAATCTTTGTCCCATTGCATGAAGGAGCGAAGGACAGTTTCCGTGTCGGAATGGGTGTTGAAGCGGTGGCCTAGTTCTTCGAGTTCTCTCCGGATTTCGAGGTGATTGTAGATTTCGCCGTTGAACGCAATTCCGTAGTCGCCGTTTTCTGAATAAATGGGCTGATCGCCGGTAGCGAGATCGATGATTTTCAGGCGCGCAGCGCCGGCCGAAAAAAGGGGCGAATGGAAAACGCCCTGCTGATCAGGGCCGCGATGAATCAGCGTTGCGATGGCCTGGCGGATGCGCTCGGGCGGAGCGCTCCAATTTTTAGTTGTAAATCCTGCGATGCCGCACAATTCCGGACACCCCTCGTTCGTCGCCGAGTGGAACTCGAACTTCGTAATTCAGTCTCGTCGACTCTCTCAGAATATCATCTTCCGAGATTTGCTTCAGGGCACCCGGCAGGCGCGTATTCCTCAACTAACCGCGGGGAGAGACCGTAGCAGTGCCTTCGCTCCGTTCCAGAGAATCTGGACGCCGATGCAAACGAGGAGAAACGAGGAGAGCCGCAAGATGATGCTCATGCCGCTTTCGCCGATAACGGCGGCGAGACGGTCCGCGAAACCGTAGCAAAGAAAAATACTTAGCGACACAAGCGCGGACGCGATGACCGCGGCGAGAATGGCGAGAAGGTTGGGGCCGAGGTGGTGGGTCGCATTTGCTCCGAGAGTGATGGCCATCGAAATCGAGCCGGGACCGACAGTAAGAGGCAACGTCAGCGGATAAAAAGCGCTGCGAGAAATGTCCTGCAGGTTGACGTTTTTCTGGACGGCGGGGCCGCGGTCCACTTCCTCTTTGCTCTTCAGCATGGCCCAGCCATTGGAAATGACAATAAGGCCGCCGCCCACCTGGACTACTGGAATAGAGATCCCAAAGAAATCCAGAATGTGCGACCCGATCAGGAAAGAAGCAATCAGGAGGACGAAGCTGTTCATCGCGACCTGGCGGGCAAGGATTCTGCGAGCAGAGGCGGGGTATTCGCGGGTCAGGGCGAGAAAGACCGGGCTGCCGCCGAGAGGATTCACGATGGGAAAGAGGGCGGTGAGGAGCAGCAGAATACTTTTGGCGACTTCGAGCAACGAGCGTCCTCCGGGACAGAGAGTATAGCCGAGGCTGGTGGTAACTGCGTGTTGGGCGGCTACACGCAGAAGTAAGGAGGGCGGGTTCTGGTTAACCATAACCGGCACCCCTCCCCTGGTTTTTTGTAAGTGTTGATTCTAAGCGACTTGGCTATTCTGTAAGTCCTTTAGATGCAACACTTGTGGACACTTGCGTAAGTGTTGCATCTGAAGGAGTTGTTTGCCGCAAAACAGCGCAAAATGCGGTTTGTTTCGTAAGTGTTGCGAAAACAGGGCTTAGCCGAAAAGCAGGCTAGAGAAGGAAAAAACGCCAATCAGGAGATTCATCCCGCCTAAACCGCGGGATGGAGCAGAGGTGGCGTTCCCGGGCTTAAGATGGATCATTACCCAAGCAGTACTATACGCTGTGACACACTCTTTGTCAAGGAAAAAGACGGAAAAAGGCGAAAAAAGAGAAAAAGAAAGGGTTCTTTGGAAGGTCAAGGAGACGTTCCGGCGGAGACGACGAGTGTTACTAATGGGAGCGATGGGCTTGAAAAAGGAAGCGCGGCAGCCGGAGCTGCCGCGCTTCGTGAGAGATTGCGACCAGATTAGAAGAAGAAGCGGAAGCCGATCTGAATCTGGCGGCTGGTATAGGCAAAGTTGCTGTTGGAGTTGGTGACGCTGCCAAAGGATGAGTTGTAGGACAGCGCCGGAGCAGTTGCCGTGCCCCCAATGATGTAGCCGGTGTTGTTGACCCCGGTGACGTTCTGATGGTTGAAGATGTTGAAAGCTTCGCCGAGGACCTCGGCGCTGTAGTGTTCGCCGAAGCGGACTTTCTTGGAGAGGCGCAGGTCCATATCGATGGTGCGCTTCATGATAAAAGTGTTGCGGCCAACGAAGTCGATACCTTTGCGACCATTGGAGCCATTGATACCCGAACCGAGAGGCTTGGCGGTGACGGTGGTGATGTTGCCGGTGACCGGGTCAGTGGTGGTGCTGAGGGTGATGGTTGGGGGCGTGCCGGCGGTGACCAGGGAGTAGGGCAAACCGCTCTGGGAAGCGTAGATCGGGGCGAGCTGCCAGTCATTGGCCAGGTAACCAAGGAAGCCGCTGACTTTCCATGGGCTTTCGGCGATGGCAGTAAACACAAAGCGGTTCGGCACATTGAAGATGGAATTGCCGTATTCCAGCCCGAGGTTGCTGGGCACGAGCAAATCATTGGTGTCAGAAAAAGTCGAGGCGTTCTGGCCATAATCGAGCGAATGCGACCAGGTATAGCTGCCGGAGAGCTGCAAGTGATTGGTCATTCGGCGATTGAGCTGGATAGCCAGAGCATTGTAGTTGGAGTTGACGGAGCTGAAGATATTCGACATCGCGCTAAAATTCGGGTTCGGTCTGGTGGTTGACGATGAAGAAACGGTTGCGCCACCGGGAGTCTTGGTCACGGTGGAAACGGTGGCAAAAAGTTGGGTGGTGTAAGAGCCCGCTGGCAGCGGGCCACCGGCGGCGACGGTGTAGGTGATGTTGGTAGGGGCGGCGCCGGTGTTGATGTCGACGAAGTCGGGCAAGTGTCGGCCGAAACTACCCAAGTAGCTGACAGACAGCACGGTGTTGCGGGCAATCTCGCGTTCCACGGTCAAGTCCGTTTCGTGAACTTGCGGAAGCTTAAAGTTGTTGTCAAAGAACACGATTCCAAGTCCAGAGGAAGGAGGAGGTTGGGTGGTAAGGATTTGCGGGAAGGATGGGGCACTACCTGGCGCGGGGAAAAAGTTGAAAGAGAATTGACTGCCGGGGACTCCAGTACTGGTAAGGGCATTGTAGATGGTCGAATTGATGACGCGGCCGTAGTAGATGCCATAGCCACCGCGGACGGCGGTCTTGCCGTTGCCGAAGACATCCCAGGCGAAACCGATTCTCGGACCGAGGTTCTTCTTGTCAGCGGGGAAACTTTGCGTTTGCGGGACGGCCGAATTCGGCAGGATCGTGCTGGGCAACATTTCGTACTCATAGCGCAGCCCCAGGTTTAGAGTGAGGCGCGGGAGGACGCGCCAAGTGTCTTCCGCGAAGAAAGCGAGATCATTGGTATTGAAAGAGAAGCCAAGCGGCCCAAAAGCCTGCGCGTAGCTGGAATAGCAGGGA
>Ga0210409_10004680_pt1 | contig 14646 bp, 10 predicted proteins | sample IncBWH17MmetaG_FD_161649 | JGI IMG/M metagenome (GOLD analysis project Ga0210409, IMG submission 161649) | Forest soil microbial communities from Barre Woods Harvard Forest LTER site, Petersham, Massachusetts, United States - Inc-BW-H-17-M | ecosystem: Environmental > Terrestrial > Soil >... | reverse complement strand
ATCGTTTGTCTTCTGTAAATCTAGGAGCCTAATTCTCCGAGGGCGAGTACAAGGATAGAATGGAAGCGACATCGGTTACGCAATCCCCCCGCGGAGCAACTACCTCGTCCCACGACTCATTACAGCCCGACCAGATCCTCTCCAGCGTTGAAGACGCGCTGTCCTCGACGTCGTTCATCGACATGCACACCCATCTGTTTTCCCCGGCGCTGGGAAAACTTGGCCTGTGGGGCATCGATGAACTCATCACCTATCACTATCTCGAGGCCGAGTTCTTCCGCAATTCGCGGATGAAACCCGAGCAATACTGGACGCTCACGAGGCAGCAGCAGGCCGATGCGATCTGGCGCGCGCTGTTCGTTGAACACGCACCCATCTCCGAATCGACCAGGGGCGTAGTCGCGGTGCTTCAAGCCTTCGGCCTGCCCACCGACAGCGCCGATCTCACCGAACCCCGCGCCTTCTTCGCCAGCCAGGATGTTGATACCCACATCAGCACTGTCTTCGATATGGCAGGCATGAAGGTCGCCGTGATGACCAACGATCCGCTCGATCCCGAAGAAGGTCCGCTTTGGATGAACGGCATCCGAAGCGATGACCGCTTCCATCCCGTCCTTCGCCTCGATCGCATTCTGATTGGCTGGGCCTCGCACTGGAATCAACTATCCACACAGGGTTACGAAGTCGATCAGAACGTCTCAGGCCGCACAATCGCCGAGGTCCGTCGCTTCCTCGCTGACTGGCACGAGCGTATGCATCCGGTCTACATGGCTGTATCGCTTCCCGATACTTTCGGTTTTCCCGAGGATAACGTTCGCGGTCGCCTCCTGAGCGAAGCCGTGCTCCCGGCCTGCCGTGAACTCGACCTCCCGTTGTCGTTGATGATCGGCGTCCGCAAGCTGGTCAATCCCAGGCTACGACTGGCTGGAGATGCCGTCGGGCGCGCGGACCTCCGCGCGCTCGAGAACCTCTGTCGCGATTATCCCGACAATCGCTTCCTCGTCAGCGTCTTGAGCCGCGAGAACCAGCATGAACTCTGCGTCTATGCACGCAAGTTCAATAACCTCATGCCGTTCGGCTGTTGGTGGTTCCTCAATAACCCGTCAATCGTGGAAGAAATCACGCGCGAGCGCCTCGAACTCCTCGGCACGAGCTTCATTGCGCAGCATTCCGATGCCCGCGTCCTCGAACAGGTCATCTACAAGTGGCGCAATACCCGCGCGATCATGGCGCCAATTCTTGCGAACTCCTACAACCTGTTAGCCCGCGATGGCCGCGCCGTCACGCGCGCCGAGATCCAGCGCGACGTCAAGCGCCTCTTCTGCTCTAATTTTGCGCAGTGGACAAATCAGGCCGAACACTGAGCCCGCCAGCGAGAGCGCTCTCGGGACGAGGTCGCTTCCATCCCGACCCCACCGCGAGCATCAAGATGCCGGAAATGAAGAAGCTACCCACCAGGTACCACAGGCCAAGATCAAACGACTTTGTCTTTGCAACGAACATCCCCACGATGAAAGGCCCAACAAATCCTCCCAGGTTTCCAACTGAATTGATAAAGCCAATCGCTGCTGCCGCCGCAGACTCGCTCAGCAACTCGGTCGGAATTGCCCAAAACGCCGGATGAAACGCGTAATAAGCACCGCCCGCGAGCGTAAAGAACACCATCGTCCACGTCATGCTCGACTGCGAAGTGATCGCCAGCAGCAAACACAATCCGCTCAGCAACACGGGAATCGCTGCATGCCACCGCCGCTCGCCGGTTCGATCGGAATGCCAGCCGTTGAACTGCTGCGTCAGAAATCCGGCAAGATACGGTAACGCCGTCAGCATCGTGACTCGCAAATCACTCTGCGATGACGCTCGCTTCACGATCGTTGGAAGCCAGAAGGCGATCCCGTAATTTCCCGTCAGCGAAAAGAAATAACAGAGTGTGAGCAGAACCACGTCGCGATGCCCAAATGCCTGCCACACGCTATAGGACCGCACCGCTTGCTTGGTCTTCTTCTCTCGTTCCAGTTCGGTCGTGATCCAATCGCGTTCCTCGGTAGAAAGCCAGTTTGCCTGGCGAGGCCAATCGGTGAGGTAACGCAACGTCACCAGGCCTAGCACGATCGCCGGAATTCCTTCCAGGATGAACAGCCATCGCCAGCCTCTCAGCCCGAACCACGAAAGCCCGAGTAGCAAGCCCGCAAGCGGTGAGCCAACCACGTACGACAGCGGCATCGCCGCGTAAAAGCCCGCCACGGCTTTCGCGCGATCTCGCGCCCGGAACCAATGTGTCAGGTAAACCACCACAGCAGGGAAGAATCCCGCTTCGGCGGCGCCCACCAGGAAGCGCACGAGAAAAAACTGGCGCGCCGTGTGGATGAACGCCATCAGCACAACCAGAATTCCCCACGTGATCATGATCCGCGAGATCCACAGCCGCGCGCTCCAGCGCTCGGCGATCAGCGCACCGGGAATTTCGAGTAAGAAATAACCCAGAAAGAAAATGCCTGCCCCCAGGCCAACCGCGCGGTCATTGAATCCCAGGTCCCGGGGCATCTGGAGCGCAGCCGCTCCCACATTCATGCGGTCCAGGAACGCGACTATATAAAGGATGAAAAGAAAAGGTAGTAGCCGGAGGGCAATCCGGTGCCGTGCGGCGTGAACCGCCGCAGCGTCGAGCGGCGACGATTGCGCCGGGATTTCGCTCTGCTTCAGTGGTCTCCCGTCGTCCGCCATCTCGTCGCCGTCGTGCAAACTCGTCCCGGTAGTATAGCCCCTCGACTGTCACAAAACAGGCGCCCATCCGGTCTTATCTCAGGATGATTGTGTCTCCACCCGACATTTTTAGGTTTGTTCCAGAAACTCGCTGGATTCCTGAACGTTGCACGCGAGATCTAGTTCGTCGGCCGCGAACCAATAATAAGGATGTCCACCAACCTCCGGGCGCTCTGCTGCCAGTCCGGTCCCGAGGCCACGTTCGAGACGCCGATCAGCGCCCGCAGCAGGTCGAACGGGTCGAGGTCCTTTCGGATATCGCCGCTCTTGATCGCTCGCTTCACGAGCGCGTCAATCGCTCCCTGGACCTGCGCTCGCGAGCCTTCATACAGCTTCGACGGGCCTCCCACGAGCGTATTCAGCGCCGGCGCAATGATGTGCTTCGCCTCGATGTAATCAACGAACAACAGCATCCAGGCTCGGAGGGCTTCCACCGGGGACATGGTCTCAGCGAATTTCCGCTCCGCTGCGGCCAGCTTTTCCACCTCGGTCCGATAAACAGCCTCGAGCAGCGCAGCGCGTGTAGGGAAGTGGCGGTACAAGGTGCCCGCCCCAACTCCCGCCTCTTTCGCGATGTCATCCAGGCTGGCGTCTGCGCCCGAAACGGTGAATGCCTCCTTCGCCACCTCCAGGATGCGCTCACGATTTCGCTGTGCGTCGGTTCGCGGCTTCCGACCGTCGGATTGTGACTTTTTCTTAGCCATCCCAAAATATTTGCAACCGGAGACTGTCTCCGATTATCTTATCATAGTGATTCGGAGACACTCTCCGTTTTAGTTAGATCGGACGGCGTCTCGTCAAATGGGCGTTTCCAGTCAGGTTTTCGCTCTACTTCCGAGAGGTGAACGATATGAATTCAGTACCTCCTCATAAACCGAAGATTTCCAATCCCCGTCGTTGTGCGGACCTGGCGACGATGGCGGAGCAAGAGTTCTCGGCATTCTTTAGGGCGGTAACGCAGTCGTTCGGGCCGGAACAGGCGCAACTCTCCGCGGAAGATTGGCTGCACGAGGTAGTCGAGATGGATCGCCTGCCCGCGTCCCTGCGCGAATGGCGGCGGTTCACTGTCAAGATCGCGGCTCGACTTGCAAACCGAGTAAATGCTTCGACCTTATCCATCACAAATGCTTAGGAGGAATCGAATATGCGAGTTTTCGTAACTGGTGCTACCGGATTCGTCGGCTTGGCCGTCGTCCAAGAACTGATCTCTGCAGGGCATAGCGTGCTCGGCCTCGCGCGCTCCGACAAGGCGGCCCAATCGCTTGCCGCCGCCGGAGCAGAAGTCCATCACGGCTCGCTTCACGATCTCGAAAGCCTGACCCGCGGAGCCACTGCAGCCGACGCCGTCATCCACACTGCCTTCATCCATGACTTCGCGAACTACGGTCCTGCCGCCGATGCGGATCGCCGCGCCATCGAGACGCTCGGGGAAGCGCTCGCAGGCTCCGATCGCCCCTTGATCGTCACGTCCGGCACCCTGGTTCTGCAACCCAAAGGCCCAGTCGTAACGGAGGAAGACACTCCGAATGCCAGTTTTCCCCGCAAGTCAGAAGACGCGTTGCATGCGCTGGCGTCGCGCCGGGTCCGCGTATCGGTTGTCCGCCTGCCTCCCACAGTTCACGGCGAAGGCGATCACGGATTCGTTCCCGCTCTGATTAGCGTCGCGCGCGAAAAAGGCGTTTCCGCCTACGTGGGTGACGGTCTCAACCGTTGGCCTGCAGTGCATCGCCTCGATGCCGCGCGTCTCTACAGGCTCGTGGTTGAGAAAGGTACCGCCGGCGCCGCATACCACGGCGTTGCCGAGGAAGGCATCCCGGCTCGCGATATCGCCGAGGTGATCGGCCGGCGCCTCAACGTACCGGTCGTCTCCAAATCCGGCGACCAGGCAGCCGCCCATTTTGGCTGGATCGGGCATTTCTTCTCCATGGATGGCCCGGCTTCAAGCGCCCAAACGCGCGAGCGGCTGGGATGGCGCCCGACGCAGCCAGGTCTCACGACCGATCTCGACGCTGGACACTATTTCCAAGCAACCGCGGCCCCGGAGCTGCTGCATCGTTAGAAGCCATCTCACAAATTCGTTTTGGAGGCGGACGGCTTTACACCTTGCTGAAAAACTCGAGGTTCGTATCAGGGCACCGCTTTTGCGGCGCCATAACAGATGCAGGATCGACGGCCCCTGTAGGGGCTGTTTTCAGACTGGCAAAGAAGTACACACGTCCCACGAAACACGCCATCAGAAGGAGAAACACAATGGCAAACGCATTGGCAACCACATTTGGAGCCACCTCAACAACTGAAGATGTTTTATCCGGAGTCGATTTGCGCGGAAAACGCATCCTGGTGACGGGCGTTTCCGCCGGACTTGGCGTCGAAACTGCGCGATCCCTTGCCGCGCACGGTGCCCAGGTCGTAGGTGCCGCGCGCGATTTGACCAAGGCCGAGGCCGCGACTGCGCAGGTGCGAAAAGATGCCGACGCCGGTGGCGGAAGCTTGGAACTGATTCAACTCGATCTTGCCGATCTCAAAAGCGTGCGTGCCTGCGCCGATCAGCTCCTGAAAAAAGGTAAGCCCTTCGACGTAATCATTGCCAACGCTGGCGTGATGGCCGCTCCCTTCAGCCACACTTCCGATGGCTTCGAAACGCAGTTTGGTACGAATCACCTGGGCCACTTTGTTCTGGTCAACCGGATTGCGTCGCTCATTCCCACGGGAGGACGCCTCGTCAACGTGACTTCTGCAGGCCACCGCTATTCCAATGTCAATCTCGACGACCCCAATTTTGAAAAAACGCCCTACGAGCCTTTCGTCGCCTACGGCCGATCAAAGACGGCGAACATCCTCTTCGCTGTTGAATTCGACAGGCGCCACCGCGACCGTGGCGTACGCGCCGCAGCAGTGCATCCCGGCATCATCCAGACGGAGTTAGTGCGCCATATGAATCCAAGCTGGTTGCAGACGAGGGTCGAGGAGATCAACCAGCAGCGTGCAGAGGTGGGTAAGCCATCTGTGGAGTGGAAAAGTATGGCACAAGGAGCCGCAACTTCGGTGTGGGCGGCCGTCGTAGCTCCCGCGAACGAGATTGGAGGCCGATATTGCGAGGACTGCCACGTCGGCTCGATCGTCCCGGAAGACGTCCCTGTCAGCGCCATGACTGAAGGAGTGCGCACGTACGCCGTCAACGCAAACGCGGCCGCGGCGCTCTGGAAGAAAAGTGAACAAATGGTCGGAGAGTCTTTCTAGAATTCGAAAGCCTTTCTAGAAGCCATTTCATGAAGCTGTGGAGAAAGGGCTCGGGTTGCGGCTTGCTGAGCAACTCGAAATTCGAATCTTGAAAACCGACTCACAAAAACCGACTCATGAAACCCGACTCCTGAAATCCGAATCAGACAACGTTTGCGGCCCTACGATCACTCGCCCCGGAGGGGCAGAGCCATACTAGCCCAGCGCTTTAGCGCTGGGGAGGGGTGGGAGAATGTGCAAGTCCCGGAGGGACGACCCAGATACTGATGGAAAATATTCGAAGACGAAAACTGCAACACACTGAGAGGATCAAAATGATTGCGCAGACCGATCTCGCCGGCACCTTCACGCTTCCAGACACATCGATGACCTTGAACCGCATGGGCTACGGCGCCATGCAACTCGCCGGACGCGATGGCAACAAGCTTGTCTGGGGACCTCCCCGCGATGTCGATGGAGCGATCGCCCTTCTTCGCGAAGTCGTCGCCAGCGGCGTGAACCACATCGACACGGCGGATTTCTACGGACCCCATGTCACCAACCAGATCATCCGCAAGGCGCTGTCTCCGTATCCCAAGGATCTGGTCATCGTCACCAAGGTCAGCGCCCGGCGCGGTGACGATGGATCATGGATTCCCGCATTCTCCCCCGAAGAACTCACTGCCGCCGTTCACGACAATCTCCGCAATCTCGGTGTGGATGCGCTCGACGTGGTGAACCTGCGCGGCATGTTCAGCATCCACGAACCCGCCGAGGGATCGATGGAGCCCCAGATCACGGTTCTGGCCGAGCTCCGGCAAAAGGGCCTGATCCGTCATATCGGCCTCAGCAACGTCACGTCCGCGCAGATTGCGGAAGCCCGACGGATCGTTCCCGTCGTCTGCGTGCAGAACCACTACAACCTCGCCCATCGAGCCGCCCATCCAGCAGAAGACGCGCTCATCGACGACCTCGCCCGTGATGACATCGCCTATGTGCCGTTCTTTCCGCTCGGCGGATTCACCCCGCTGCAATCGGACGCTTTGTCGGATGTCGCGGCGCGCCTCGCAGCAACACCCATGCAGGTTGCTCTTGCTTGGCTCCTTCACCGTTCGCCTAATATTCTGGTGATTCCGGGAACATCTTCCATCGAGCATCTTCGCGAGAATCTGCAGGCGTCGAAGCTCCAATTGCCGCCCGACGCGATCGCCGATCTCGATGCCATCGGGCAAAACTCTGTGAAAGCCTGATGCGATTCTGCCGGCTGCCCCAGGTTCGCGTCCGTTTTTTGGACGCTAACCTGGGACGCCTGAAACTAACCGTGTGGCCCGCACACTCTTGTGCGCGAGAATCTTCCCGCAACCAACACGGGCCGACGCACGACCATCGGAATCGACGGGGACCTTAGACGGAACGTATAAACTTCAAGGGTCCGAATTCGCCAACCTGAGAAAGCCGCTTCTCATGCAACTCGATACGAACGCCGCTCTCGTCGTGATTGACCTGCAGAAGGGAATCGTCGCCGCTGCTACCGCGCTGCCGGCAGCCGAAATCATCGCCCGCGCTTCGCAACTCGCACGTGCCTTCCGCGAGCGCGGGCTGCCCGTCGTACTGGTGAACGTCGCGGGCCGCGCTCCGGGCCGCACCGACGCTGGTCCGCCAAAGATGTCCTTCCCACCCGACTGGACTGAGCTTGTCTCAGAGCTCGACCATCAACCCGGCGACTACCTCCTCACCAAACAGCGCTTCGGCGCCTTCATCGGCACCTCCCTCGACTCCTACCTGCGGCAGCGCGGCGTGACCCAGGTCGTCCTGGCAGGAATTTCCACCACCATCGGCGTCGAGTCGACCGCCCGCAGCGCCTACGATCTCGGCTACAACGTTGCCTTCGTCGTGGATGCGATGACCGATCGCGATCCCGACAACCACCGCCACAGCGTCGAAAAAATCTTCCCCCGACTCGGCGAATCCATTCGCACCGACGACATCCTAACAATGCTGCGCGGTGCTTGATGAAGGGTCGAAAGTCGGCTTCAGTATCCCAGAGATCGGAGCCACCCCGGAACTGCCACCCCGGACTGTTGTGGATATCAAAGGTTTGAATCGGAAGCAGCGATGCCGTAGGGGTGGAAAGATTGCCCTATCGCTGGAAAGATTCGTATCAGGGCGCGCCTTCAGGCGCGCTAAAACAGCAACTCAAATTCAATGCGCCTTTAGGCGCCGCCAACCTTCGCACAGGTCCCACCCGAAATCCGAACCCGAACCCGAAATCCGAACCCGAGACGCGAACCAGACTCCCTGTTGCACCAACGAATCCGCGCCCCGTAGGGGCACCCGACTTTAGCCCAGCGCTTTAGCGCTGGGGAAGCCGCCCAGACGACCCCCAAGTCCCGGAGGGACGGCCCGTTTGTAACGCCAGAAGCCACGCCACCCTCCATCCGCCCGGTCGGTCTTTAACACTCCTTTCACAATTCTTTTGGACGCAGGCGTTACAGTAGTGCGGCACCGTGAACGTGTTCCTGGGAGTGTGGGGTCCGGGAGCGGCCATCTCCGGTCAGCGCCGGAGGATTTCTTCGCCGGTGTGGTTCGGTCTGTAGTTTCCAAATCAAGCAGTTGAGTCCTGAAGACTGCCTTGCCGGTGGCAATGCCAGCGCCGTCAACAAGGAGGTTTCATGCAGCGGGTTGTCACCAAGTTCGGGATTGGGTTGCTGATCGCGCTCTCCGCAACCAGCGCCTTCCCCCAGAAAGCGTTCACCTGGCAGGAGGTCCGTGACCGCTTCGAGGCTGCAAATCCAATCCTGCGGGCCGGGCAAATCGGCATCGATGAGTCGCGCGCCCAGGAGATTACCGCCAACCTCCGCCCCAACCCCAACCTGACCATCCTCACCGATCAGATCGATCCCTTCAACGGAGGCCCGCCCCACGGGCCCTTTGCCTACTTCCTCGCCTCCGGAACGATCAGCCAGCTTTGGGAGCGCCAGCACAAACGCGGCCTGCGCCTCGAAAGCGCGCAAAAGGCAACCGCCATCACAACTTCCGGTCAGGCCGACCTCGAGCGGAATCTCCTCTTCAACCTCCGCGGTGCCTTCGTGCAGGTCCTCCAGGAAAAAGCCATCCTCAACCTCGCCAAGGAAAACCTCGCCTACTACGACCATGTCCTCGACGTGAACCGCGACCGCTACAAGGTCGGAAGCATCGCCCAGGTTGACCTCAAGCGTCTCGAACTCCAACGAGTCCAATATCTCTCCGATCTCCAAACCGCCGACGTCAGCCTGCGCACCGCAAAAATCCAGCTCCTTATGCTTTTGAACGATCAAACTTCCGTCGACCAATTCGACGTCGTCGGCCCCTTCGACTTCGCCGACCAGATCCCGCCTCTCAGCGACGTCCGCCAAGCCGCCCTCGACACGCGCCCCGATCTCCGCGCCGCTCTGCAATCCGTCGACAAAGCCAAGACCGACTACCGTCTCGCCGTCGCCAACGGCTCCACCGATCCCGTTCTCGGTTTCGACGTGGGACGCAACCCTCCCATCGACGAATACATTGGTTTCAGTGTCAACATCCCGTTACGCATCTTCGACCGAAATCAGGGCGAAAAACGCCGCACCCAACTCGACATCGATCGCAACGACCGCCTCCTCGCCGCCGCCCGTGCGCAGGTCTTCAACGACGTCGACTCCGCGTACGCCACCGTCAATAGCGCCGTGATCCTCCTCAAACCGTACAAGGAGCAATACCTCGCGGAAGCCTCCGACGTCCGCGACACGATTTCGTTTTCCTACCAGCACGGCGCGGCATCGCTTCTCGATTTCCTCAATGCCCAGGCCGACTATCGCAGCGTGCAGGCCAATTACCTGAATCTGGTCGCCTCCTACCTGAACGCGGCCAGCCAACTGAATCTTGCCGTAGGACGCGAGGTGATCCAATGAGCCGCCGCGGTGTTGCCATCCTGCCTTTCGCCCTGATAGCGGTCCTGGTTTTGGTTGGCTGCGGCGAGAAAAGCGACCCTCAGGCGGAAGCCCCTCCACCGACCAAGATCGAGAAGATCGATGACCGGAACGTTTTCAAGGTCGACCACCCCGAGCGTTTCCAACTCACGCAAGCCCAGGAGCACATCACCACTCCCCAACTGCGCGTGACCGGAACCGTCAACCCCGATATCTCCCGCGCCGTTCCCGTCATCTCCATCGCCGCCGGCCGCGTCGTCGAAATCGACGCTCGCCTCGGTGACACCGTCAAGAAAGGCCAACTGCTCCTGAAAGTGCAAAGCGCCGACATCGCCGGCGCCTTCTCCGACTACCGCAAAGCGATCGCGGACGAGCAGCTGGCCAACACGCAACTCGAGCGCGCCAAGATTCTCTACGACAGAGGCGCCATCTCTCTCAACGACTTCCAGGTCGCTCAGGGCACCGAGTCCAAGGCCAAGGTCGACGTCGAAACCAGCGCCGAAAAACTCCACGTGCTGGGCAATGCTTCGCTCGACAAGCCCAGCGGCATCGTTGAAATCCGCGCGCCGATCTCCGGCGTCATTACCGACCAGCAAGTCGCTAATGCGGCCGGCATTGCCGGACTAGGCGCGCCGAATCCCTTCACCATCTCCGACCTGCAATACGTTTGGGTGCTCTGCGACGTGTACGAAAACGACCTCGTCAACGTCCGCCTCGGCGAGAAAGCCGAAGTCCGCTTGAACGCCTACCCCGATCAGGTTTTCTCCGGAACCATCGGGAACATCGGCCCCATCCTCGATCCGAATATCCGCACCGCCAAGGTTCGCATCCAAATGCGCAATCCCGGCCTCATGCGCCCCGGCATGTTCGTGACCGCCATCTTTCACGGACGCCAAAAACAAAAACGCGCCGTCGTCCCCGCCACTGCAATCCTGCACCTGCATGATCGCGACTGGGTCTACGTGCCATTGCAGAAAGATCAGTTCCGCAGAACCGAGGTTGTGGGCGGCGATATGTTGCCCGACAAAATGCAGGAAGTCGTTTCCGGCATTTCTCCCGGTCAGCAGGTCGTCGCCAACGCCCTTGAATTCCAGAACACGGCGGAGCAGCAATGATCCGCGGCCTCGTCGATTTTGCCCTCAACAACCGCTTCGTGGTCCTCAGCGCGGCGTTGCTCCTCTTCATCTGGGGCATGATCGCCTTCCACAATCTCCCGGTCGAGGCCTATCCCGACGTGGCGAACACGTGGGTGCAGATCATCACGCAGTGGCCCGGCCGCGCCGCCGAAGAGGTCGAGCAGCAGGTCACCATTCCCATCGAGATTCAGGTGAACGGCATCCCGCACCTGCAGCACATCCGCTCCGCCTCTCTCGCCGGACTGTCGGTGGTGAACCTGATCTTCGACGACGATTCCGACAACGATTGGGATCGTCAGAAGAGTTTGGAACGCCTCGCGCAGGTCACGCTGCCGCCGGGAGTCACCGCAAGCATTGGTCCCGACTTCAGCCCAATCGGTTCCGTCTATTGGTACACCGTCAGGAGCACCAATCCTTCTTATGACCTGATGGAAGTGAAGTCTCTGCAGGATTGGGTCATCGCCAAGTACATCCGCTCCGTGCCTGACGTGGTTGACGACTCCTCGTTCGGCGGCGTCACTCGCGAATACCAGATCCGTCTTGATCCCGACAAGCTGGTCTCCTACGGATTGAGCCTCGCGCAGGTTGAGCAGCAACTCACCAATGCCAACTCCAACGCCGGGGGCAGCTTCATCGAGCAGGGCTCGCAGCAGATCAATGTGCGCGCCGTCGGCCTCGTCACCGACATCCACGACATTGAAAAGACCGTCCTCAAGACTCAGAGCGGAACTCCCTTGCGCGTGCGAGACATCGCCGTCGTCACCCAGGGCCCCAAGATTCGCCTCGGTCAGATCGGCAAAGCAGTCCATCGATCCGACGGCGTCGTTGAAGATGATGACGACGTCGTGGAAGGTATCGTCTTCCTTCGCAAAGGCGCTGACACCGCGACCATGCTGGAGCATCTCCATGTCATGGTCGATCGCCTCAACACACAGATCCTTCCCCCGGGCGTAAAGATCGTCCCTTATCTGGACCGCGACGATTTGGTTCACTACACCACGCACACGGTCCTGCACAATCTCGCCGAAGGAATGATTCTGGTCGTCATTATCCTCTTTATTTTTCTGGGCAATGTCCGCGGCGCCATCATCGTTTCCCTCACGATCCCGTTTGCGTTACTCTTCGCCTCGATATGTCTCGATCTCCGCCACATCTCCGCGAACTTGCTCAGCCTTGGCGCACTCGACTTCGGCATGGTCGTTGACGGCGCGGTCGTCATGGTCGAGAACATCGTCCGCCACCTGAATCGTCCCGAGGAAGCGCCCCTCAGCCTGGTCGATCGCATTCGCAAAGCAGCGCACGAAGTGCAACGTCCCGTGTTTTATGCGATCGCCATCATCATCACCGCCTACCTTCCAATTTTTACTCTCCAGCGAGTCGAGGGCAAGCTCTTCAAGCCGATGGCGTGGACCGTTGCCTTCGCGCTGCTCGGCGCGCTCATGTTCTCGATGCTCGTCGCCCCAGTCCTGGCCAGCCTGCTTTTCAAGGCGGACGCTAAACAGTGGCAGAACCCGGTCATGCATTGGTTGACCGTCCGCTATCGCGAAGACGTCCGCTGGGCCATTCGCCATCGCTCGCTCACCATTGGAGCCGGCCTCCTTCTATTCCTCGTTGCGATTTACCTCGCCCTCAGTGGAGTCATCGGTTCCGAATTCCTGCCGCACCTCGACGAAGGCGCAATCTGGGTCCGTGGCACCATGGCCCCGAGCACCGGCCCCACCGAAAGCGCAAAGGTCGCCGAGCGCGCACGCGAAATCCTTTGCTCTTTTCCAGAGGTTCCGCAAGTCGTCAATCAAATCGGCCGTCCCGACGACGGCACCGACACCACCGGCTTCTTCGACGCCGAGTTTTTTGTCGACCTGCTTCCGAAGGAAAAATGGCGCCCCGTCTTTCATCAGGACAAAGAGCGTCTCATTGCCGCAATGGATCGCGAACTCGAAAAGATTCCGGGAGTCTTCTGGGGCTTTTCGCAGCCGATCTCCGACAACCTGGAAGAAGCCGTTAGCGGCGTAAAAGGCGCGCTGGCGGTCAAAATCTACGGCGACGACCTCAAGACTCTCGAGGAAAAGGCCGACGAGATTGCCGACGTGATGCGTCCAATTCCCGGCGTCGAAGACTTGGGCGTCTTTCGTGTCCGCGGTCAGCCCAATCTCAACTTCAGCGTGGACCGCGATCGGGCTTCCCGCTACGGCATCAACGTCTCCGACGTGCAGGATGCAATCCAGACTGCCGTTGGTGGCAACGCGCTCACGCAGGTGCTCATCGGCGAGCAGCGTTACGATCTCGTCCTGCGCTACCTGCCTCAGTATCGCGACACCAGGGAGGCCATCGAAAAAGTGCGCCTGCTGGCGCCCTCGGGCGAGCGCGTATCCTTGTCACAACTGACAAAAGTGACCGTGCTCGACGGAGGTTCGGAAATTTATCGCGAAGCCAACTCCCGTTACGTCGCGATCAAGTTTAGCGTGCGCGGCCGCGACCTCGGCAGCACCGTCGAGGAAGCCATCCAGAAAGTGAATGACAAAGTGAAACTGCCCATCGGCTACACCCTTGACTGGGCCGGGGAATACGAAAGCCAGAAGCGCTCCCAGCGCCGCCTGCTCATGGTCTTGCCCCTCACCATCCTGCTCATTTACATCATTCTTTATACGATGTTCAAATCCATGAAGTGGGCCTTGCTCATCCTCAGCAATGTCGCCATGGCGCGCATCGGAGGCCTCCTCGCCCTGTTGATCACCCACACGAATTTCAGCGTCTCTTCGGGCGTCGGCTTCCTCGCCCTGTTTGGAGTTTCCGTCCAAACCGGCGTGATCATGCTCGAGTACATTAACCAGCTTCGTGCGCGCGGCTACGACATCGAAGAAGCCGCGGTCGAGGGCGCCGTCCTTCGCCTCCGCCCGATCCTGATGACCATGCTGGTGGCGACCTTCGGCCTCTTGCCCGCCGCCATCTCGCACGGCATCGGATCCGACTCGCAGCGTCCCTTCGCCATCGTCATCGTCGGAGGCCTCATCTCCGACCTCATCATGAGCATCGTTCTCTTACCGACCTTATATGTATGGATCGCCCGAAGCGATGACAAACTCCCCGTTGTAGACACGACGGAGGCATTGTGAGTTACTTTTCAACCTAGAACGAAAACGAATCAACAAACCTGAAAAACGCGAGCCCGAAACTAGAAACTCGAAACCTGAAACTCGAAACTATTTCTTTGCCGGAGCCCTCGAAATGAAAAAAGACGAAGTCTGCAAGCGCATCCGAGAGATCGCCATCATCCCGGCCATTCGAGTTTCTTCCGGCAGTGACGCGCATTTCGCCGCCGAAGCCGTGACGCACGGCGGCATCCCGATTGTCGAGATCACGATGACCGTGCCCGGAGCCGTGGAGTTGATGGCCCACCTCGTCCGTTCCGATCCCACCGTCATCGTCGGCGCCGGTACCGTGCTCGATACGGATACGGCAAACCTTTGCCTCGATTCCGGCGCCAGCTTCATCACCGCGCCGTCTTTCAATCCCGCGATCGTCGAGTTCGCCGCCAAGCGCAATATCGCGGTTCTTCCCGGAGCTCTGACCCCCACCGCAGT
>Ga0210409_10004679_pt1 | contig 14651 bp, 10 predicted proteins | sample IncBWH17MmetaG_FD_161649 | JGI IMG/M metagenome (GOLD analysis project Ga0210409, IMG submission 161649) | Forest soil microbial communities from Barre Woods Harvard Forest LTER site, Petersham, Massachusetts, United States - Inc-BW-H-17-M | ecosystem: Environmental > Terrestrial > Soil >... | reverse complement strand
GGTACGTCTTGTCTCCGTTGCGGGAGCGAATGTAACGGCTCTTTCCCAGAGAAGCTTCGCGACGCCACTGCGTATCGCTTAACCAAGTGTCGGTGTAAATACCTTTTTCCACTGTTCCGGACTTGCCTACCTCAAACTCTGCGTGCAAAACGTAAGGCTTTCCGCGGCCTGCGGAGGGAAAGCTGATCTCCCTGCCTCGTTCGAAGTAGGTACGCGCGGTTTCAAAGTTCTCGGTGCCCACGGGCCGGGATGTTTTGAAGGGCAGCGTTATCTGCGCCATGACCTGCGTAGGGCCGCCGGTCGACGCAAAGGGTCTGAACTGCATCGATGTCAAAACTTTTTTAGCCGCATCGTCAATGGCCGGATTGTCCGAGACCATTGTCCCCATGTCGCGGACTCTGCCCTCGCGATCAATCACAACTTCGGTCGTGACATTGCCGGTCATGGGACCATCCCGCAGCGGGGGCCAGACGATGGGATCCATGGGAAGCAAGTTTTTGCGCAGGGTGGGTTCGTCAATCACCAGCGTCTCGAGCGGCTGAGGATCACCGCCGGGGGATGAAACATCGAAGAACAGCGGGGGAGTCGGCCCAAGGTCTTCAAGCACCGTGACTGTTGCTGTGACCTCGGGGGTTCCGGCCTTCACAACCCGGGCGACCATTCGGTCGTGGAAGTTGCGATAGTTGTTGAAATCCGCACCCCAGCCTGGGCCGCCCGCATAGAGGAGTAGCCCGGTGCTGGGTTGAAGGGCGAGCCAGGATCTCGAAATGTTGGGGACTTCGGCGGTGCCCGTCGTCGTGGTCCAGCCAATGTTCATCTGGCCCATGATGGTTCGAGGCTGAGCGCCTTTGGCATGTTCGAGGACCTCTTCAACGGGAGGTACGGGTTTCACGAGTTCGACGGCGACCTGCTGCAGCCATTGGGGAAAGTAATCGCCTTCGTTCTTCTGCCAGCGCCGGGTGCCGTTGACAATCTCGATCTGGTGGAAAGCCGGGGATCGTACGTCGCGTTTCCACTCAGTGGGCGAGGCCCACCAGATTTCGACGGTCCCGGTTCGGCCAGAGTCCTTGTCCCGGTCGAAGCTTGGCGCGAGCGATGCCTTCAAGTGAAACGGCTTTGTTCCTGGCTGGTCAAGCGTTGCGCGGTCGACAGCCTTCTTAATCGTTTTGGCCAGGCTTTCGCCGTGGGCAACAGACGGCCAGATTGCAAGCAGAGCGACAGCGATCAGAGGTTTGGTGGCACGCATCGACACAAATCTACAGAAAGAAGATTCGAAACGCGACCCTTGAGTGGTGACCGGTTTCATTGCGAGTGCAAGCCGACCTTGCGGAGGACTTCCTGAAAACGCGAATCGGCGCGGAGAGGTCAAGGCGTGGTTCGACGGCGAGCACCATTAGCGCCCAGTCCCGCTCGTCATAAGCTTTCTGCAGATCGAGTAGGGCGGCCTCGTTCTCTCCCCAGGCGACGTGAATAATCGCCAGATTGTAGACGGGGACGGACTCGTGCCTGGATCTGTTTTCCAGTTGCTGGAGAATCTTTCTGGCTTCACCCGAACTGCCTCCAACGCCGAGGCCGTGGGCGCGTTCCGTCAAGCCTACCGAACTGTCGGGCATGGCGCGCAGAACGGCATCGGCTTCGCGGACGGCTTCCCGATACATGTGTTTCTGCGAGTAGACCCGCGCCATCCAGCACCGCGTTACTCACAACTCTCGGGTGCCATAGCGAGGCCGTCGAACAGATCAATCCCGCCGGCGGACCTGCCGCCTGCTTGCCCTCAGACTAAGCGAAGCAAAAGGACGGGACTGGAAGGTCGTGAACTGCACGGCAAATGCCGGCGGCCAACGGCCTTTTTTGTTGCAGCAGCGTGACTTTGAGGAAACCCCTTCACGGAAATCTCACATCCAAACTGTAAATCTCCTGCGTGCTGCGATCGCGCATCAGCAAGATCGAGCCGTCGGGTGCAAGTCCCACCCAGAATTCCCACGGATCGAAGCCACGCGGAACGTCTTTCAAACTGAAAAGCCGGTCGATTTTTCCATCGGGAACACGAATGCGTACGATGTCGTCGATTTTCTCCGGGTAATCTTCCGCGTAAAGAGAGTTGCCGTCGCGGCTCCAGTTCTCGTAGGCGAACTTTGACGTGGCCAACGGAGCCCACCTCTTCTTGCCGAAGTCATACAGCAGAAGCTTGCTGGAATCCGCGGAAAGGGCGGCAATGTAACGGCCGTCGGGCGAGCATCGCGGACTGAATAATCCCTCGGATCCCGGAACATCGTCAATCTGTCGGGTGCGCACGTTCAGAATGTGAATGTTGGGACCGGGCGCAACGGCATAGTCGAGCCAGGGCATCCCGCCGAACACGACGGAGCTTCCATCCGGCATCCATGTCGGATCGCCCTGATTCCGGTCACCGTCTTTCAACTCCTGAGCCGTGCCGCCATCGGCGGGCAGCAGATAAATCTTCCACGGACGCCCGGGGGTCGATCCCATGAAAGCGATCTGCTTTCCGTCCGGCGACCAGCGCGGCATATGGACCTGCATGGGCGCAAATGTCAGTTGCGCTCGAGCACTGCCATCGAGACTGCTGCGCCACAACGCGCCTTCCGGATGTGTCACGTAGACCATCGACTTGCCATCGCGCGCGATATCAGCTTCGCCAGCCGAAATCCCGGGAACAACAATGGCAGATTGTCCGGACTGTCCGGCGAAGCGCACCAGATCAAAGCGCCGTTGCTGCCCAATCACGAAGATCTTCTTGCCATCGGCGCTGGGCGTGGGATTCGTGAATAACAATGGTCCGACGGTCAATTGCGTAGGCGCGGTATTCACCTTACCGAAGAGCGACTTCGTATCGCGCAGCGTCCAGATGTCTTGCGCGTTGGGGCGCGCTGACTGAAAGAGAAAATAGCGGCCGTCGGGAGTCCAATTACCGGCGCTCTCTTGCGGTGGCCGGTTCCAGTTTAGTAACACCGGGTGAGGATTCTGACCTTGCGCAGTGATCTCCCAAATTGCATTGCTGTGTTCGGTGATATCCCGAACCGAAAAGCGCACGCGGCTGCCATCCGGGGAATAGCGCAGGTCGAACGGGATTCCTTTGATTTTGGCAAACTCGTGCGCGTCTGAGCCATCGGGATTGCAGAAGCGAAGTTCGCTTCCGTTGGCATACAGGATGTGTTGAGCATCGGGGGTCCACGCGGCCGCGTGGGCAAGGATGTCGCCGACACGCCGTGGAGTTCCCGCAGGAACGGGCAAAATCCAAATCGGAGATTCAGTTTCCGAACCTTCCGCTGAGCCGCGAACCAGCAATTGTGAATTATGCGCGGAGGAATCGTAAATGTCGGCGGTAACGAGCGGACTCTGGATCGCAGCGGTATCTCCACCCGACGTGGACACCTCTCGCAGCACGGAGTGGCCCCCGGCGTACTCGGAGAAATACAACAAGGTTCCATCCGTTGCCAAAGATCGCTTCGGAAAACCGTCGTTCGTAATCTGAACCGAGCCGGTGACGATGGGCGGCGCCGGGGACTGCCGCTGGAAATATTCACCCACGAGCAGAGCCAGGATTGCGCCCGCACCGATGAGGTACCAGGTCCGATTGCGTGCAGTTGGCGGGAGCGGTTTCAAGCCCGACCGAAATGTCGATCCGGAACGGGATTGCAGATCGAAACCCTCGGCTCTACGCAGATCCTCAAGATCCTCGCGCATCTCCGCGGCGGTCTGATATCGGCGCTCGGGCTGTTTCTCGAGAGCTTTGCACACGATGGCACCCAGCTTTGCCGAGGTTTCTGGCGCGAACACAATTGGCAGGTCGGGAGTGCCATGCAGGAGCGAGTCAAAGGCGGCGGCCGAGGTCTGCCCCCGAAAAGGAAGCTGGCCGGTAGACATCTCGTAGAGGACAACGCCGAACGAAAACAGATCCGTGCGCTGGTCGAGCGTCTTGCCAAGCGCCTGCTCCGGCGACATGTATGACATTGTTCCGACGGATGAACCGGGGCTGGTGAGATGCTCTGGAGGCTGTGTCGGCAGGTCCTGAAGATCGTCTCCGGTTTCCTGATCGTGAGCGAGACCAGCGCTCAACTTGGCCAGGCCAAAGTCGAGAATCTTGGCGTGCCCTCGTTTCGTGACGAACAGATTCGCCGGCTTGATATCGCGATGCACAATGCCGTGGCTGTGCGCGGCTTCAAGCGCGTCGGCAATCTCGATGGCGAGGCTTAAGAGAATATTGAGGGGCATCGGCCCGGCAGCCAGTCGATCGCGAAGCGTTTCGCCTTCGAGATACTCCATGGCGATGAAGCGCCGGCCCTGCGCCTCGCCGATCTCATAAATCGTGCAGATGTTGGGATGGTTCAGCGCCGAGGCCGCTCGCGCTTCCCGCCGAAAACGCTCCAGGACCGCCGGATGCTTGGCTACCAGATCGGACAGGAATTTCAGAGCTACAAAGCGTCCGAGTTCGGTGTCTTCCGCCTTGTAGACGACCCCCATCCCGCCGCTGCCGATCTTCTCGAGGATGTGGTAATGCGAGATCGTGGTGCCGATCATGAGTGGGTGGCCAGTATTCGGTGCCGATGGTAGGCGTGACGGTAGTGCAAGTCAATGCAACCGAAGTGGAATAGGTGCGAGAATCAGTACGCAGGTTCGGAGCGGGCAGATCCCATGGTTTAATCCCGCCCTACTTCGAAGCGCCGGTGTTTTTCAGAATGTCTTCCGCGAAGTAGTTGTTGACCTTGGCGGAATCCCGAAGAATTTCGTAGTAAGCGGCCTTGAGCAGTTGCTCTCGACGATCGCGCAGTTGGGAGCGAATGGCCTGCTGCACGCGAGGATCGTTGAATTCCCGTTGACCCGCGGGCTCCTTCGCGATCAGCTTCACAATACGGAAGCCCATCACCCGCTTCGACACCGGGTCCTGGATCGTGATGATGGGGCTGTACTGTCCCGGCTTCAGCTTCATGACTACCTCCCGAGTACCCGGGTCCGTACGCTGAAGCGACGATTCGGGGGTGAAGCCGAGATCTCCGCCATTTGCAGAGGTTTCCGTATCTTCCGAATAGTTCATCGCAATCGTGGCGAAGTCGTCACCGCTGTCCAGCCGATTGGCAAGCATCTGGATTTTCTTGCGCGCTTCCGCTTCGTTTTGCGCTTTGTCATTCTTCAGGTTGTGCACCTGGGGATTAGGCGCGAGGGTCACGAAAATCTGCCCCAGGTGGTACTGTGCTTCGATCAGGTTGAATTCACCCTTGTGGGAGTTGTAGTAATCGCTCACGTCCGAGTCGGAGATGTTGATCTTGGAAGTGACTTCCTTATTCAGGACCTTTTCGACCGTCAACGAACGGCGCAAGTCGCGTTTGAAATCGTCGAGCGTAATCTTCTTCTCTTTCATTTTTTGGTCGAACTGTTCCTGCGTGTAGGGCGACTTGATCTCGTTGAACTTCCGTTCGACCTCTTCGTCGGTGGCCAGCAGGCCGAGTTTCTCGGCACGGCGCGTGAGGATCTCGTTGTCGATCAGTTCTCGCAAGATGTTGAGGCGCAGGTTGGTTTCCTGTTCGCCGACGGGCTGCTGCTCGTTGCCGGCAATCTGGTTCTGGTAGTACTTTTCGACGTCAGCGCGGAAGATCTTGCGGCCATCGACCGTGGCCATCACATCCACACCTTGTTGCTTGGATTGGCAGCCTGGGAAAACAGCGAGAACGGCTGCGGCGAGAACGAGCAGCGTCCGGCGGCCAGAGATTGAATCGAGTTTCAAGCGAACATGCCCCTCCCGGTGGATTATCCGATCGTCCATGTGAGCGTCATTTTGCAGGTGGATTCGTCACGACCGGAGCCGGCGCGGCCTCAGCATGGGTCGGAGGCTGCACACCCGAATTGGTCAGCGCGCGATCAAGAACCGCACGAATTTCGCTGAGCGGCAAAGCGCCATCCACCTCTTCTCCGTTGACGAAGAGAGTCGGCGTAGCGCTCACACCCAAGGCATCGCCTTCGTGAATCGACGCTTTCACGGCGTCGGCGTTCTGTTCCTTGATGCAGGCGTGCAGCTTCACCACATCGACATTGTGTTGTTGCCCGGCCAGCAAAGCGGCGCGGTCGACAGCATCGAATTGGGCTTCCGGGCCCTTCGCCGAGTTCACCACGCGCTGATTGGCGTGCAGATAGTCCGCCAGTTCCCAGTAGGCGTCGTTGTTCTGCGCAGCCAGGCAATTCGCGTCCACCGCCGCGTGGATCGCCCAGGGATGAATTTCCTCCAGTGGATAGTCTTTGTAGACGAACAAAACGCGATCCCCGTACTCCTTGAAAACCTCGGGGAACAACGTCTGATGCATGCGTGAACAGAAAGGACACTGGAAGTCATCGTAGTTTACGACCACCACTTTCGCATCTTTGTTGCCTTTGGTGGGACGGCCCTTGAGGTCGAGTTTCTTCATGATCTCGGCATTGGGATCTTTGGTCAGATCCATTTTCGTCATGCGGATCAGGGTTTTGCCGTCCTTGGAGAGTAGAAAATCGTAGTCGTCTTTTCTGGTGCCACGATTGAAGGTGAGCTTCAGCGCGTCATAATTCGGAAAATCGCTCGGCTTCAGCGGGCCGACAATGACCTCCACCTCGGGAGGAAGCTTGTAGTAGGCGCGCACCTGGCGCTCAATCGCTTTTGTTGTATTGGAAGGCGCCGATTGCGCGGAGCATCCCAGACAAATAAGTAAGAGGAAGATAAAAGACCGTTGCAGCAGCGTCACTAAGAACCGCCTTAACATTAGGACTCGAAAGGACATTATCTCACAGTGGTTTAGCGGGCTTAGTGTTCGAAAGGGCCTAAAAAGGAATTGGGGATCGAAGGTCAGCCGGCCCGGCGCAGGCTCTCGGCAGGCAGCAGCGTATTCATCGAACCGGAGCGAAAACCTTCGAGGTCAAGGGTCACGAACGTGAATCCCAAGTCCTTGAAAAGACGTGTGAACTCAGCGGCCATCGCTGGGTCGAGAGCGCGCGGGAGTTCTTCTTTCGCGACTTCGATCCGCACAATCTCGCCATGGTGGCGAACCCGAAACTGACGAAAACCAAGCGCCCGCAAGGCATCTTCGCCCTGTTCGACGACGCTAAGAGCCTCACGGGTGACTGGACGGCCGTACTCGATGCGCGAGGAGAGGCAGGCCGAAGCGGGTTTGTCCCATATGCGCAGTCCGGCAGCCTGGGCCAGGCCGCGAATGTCTTGCTTCGTAAGGCCGGCATCGAGCAGGGGCGCAGAAACGTGGTGCTGGCGGGCGGCCGTTTGTCCGGGCCGAAAATCGCCTTGGTCGTCGACGTTCACGCCGTAGGCAAGGGAATCGAAGCCGCGGGCCTTGCGGAAATCCTCCATGACGTCGAAGAGCTCGTCCTTGCAGTGAAAACAGCGCGAGGCATCGTTGCGAGCATATCCCGGACGATCGAGTTCGGAGGTCTGGATGATTTGCAGCGGGATACCCTGCTCTTCAGCGAACGCGACGGCGTCAGCTAAGTGGGTGCGCGCGAGACTTGGCGAATCGGCGATGACCGCGAGCATGCTTGCTCCCAATTGCTGGTGCGCGGCCCAGGCAAGGTAAGCGGAGTCGACACCTCCGGAATAGGCAACCAGCACTCGTCCGAGCTCAGATAGACGATTGTGCAAGGACTGCTGCCGGGATGCGAGCTCTGGAGAAATCGGCATGTGCGTATGGTAATACGAGCGGGAGGCTTTGGGGCAAGCGAGAAAAGAGAGTGCCGCAGTGCGGACATCGCATATTTCGTGGCCCTCAACCTGATAACAGCGTTTCAGTAATCTCTGCCCATTCTTCTTCGAGGGTTGCACGAGAGGCGCTTCGTCCTGCTCGCCGGTACCAGTATCCCGCGTTGGAGGCGTCTCCTTCTTTGCGGTGCAGATAGGCATGCACCCATGATCCCGCGGGACCTTCATCTTCCTGCGCGGATTCATGAGCCTTGGCCCAATCCCCCTTCGCGTCCCACCAAAGCCCGGTGAGAGCACGATCCAAGTCACGCGGGGGAGCGTTGCCGGAGAGCGATTCGCGAAATTGTTCCAGGGTCATACCACAAGGTTAGCACCGGGAATCAGAGCGGCTTCGGGTTTCGAGGTTTGTCAGCACCGCAAGAAGCAGGTCCTTCGCTTCGCTCAAGATGACAACTCAGAGTGGGGCCGGCAGGAATATAAGGTGGCCTAGTACAACTGCTCTTGCCGGCGAATGTTTCCAAACGAACCAATGTTGGCGAGCGTGAAATTGAAGCGGAACTGGTTCTCGTTGCGAACAGCGCCTAAGGCGAAGCGACGATATTCGAGACTGACGCCGCAGCAATCCCAGTTGTAGCTGGTCTGCACGGTAGCGTACTGCAGGAATCCCAGGTTGGCATCGAAGCCGAACGCGGTTGCGCCACTGAAGCCGCGTTTGTTGGGGCGCCCGTAACCGAACAGGAGACGGAACTGGTTGAAGTCCTGTTGCGGGGTCGTCGCGCTAGTGATGCCGGGGAGGGCCTGGACGTAGGCGTCGCCGCCACCAATCGTGTAATCGCCAAAGTGGTAGTTGAAAAGTGCGGTGCTTGCGTTGACGCGATGCTCCTTGAAGTCGTAGTCGATGTCCCATTCAGCGTCCGTCTGGGAACTCGTCTGGACGCGCAGACGGGAAATCAAGGGAGATAGGTGGCGCGGCTCGGTGAGGAAAGCAATCCCGGAGAAATCCGCGGTGGTGCTCAGGACGTTGCGGCGGCCATTCACGACGGCGCCACCGAAGTTAGGATCGAGAAAGTACTTCTGCGCCACTTCCCAGGTCACGATCTCGCGCACCTGGGGACCATGGCAGCTTCTTTTTTCCGGTTTGTACATCCGCTCCCAGGGCTGGAGCTGATCGGCGGGTGCGCCGATCCGCAGTGAAGACATACCGGTGGCGGTGCAGTTCTCTGGTTCTTCAGAAGTACGTTTTGCGAAAAGCCTTTGAATGATTCCGTATTCGACTTCGTTGGTGTTGCTGAGAATGTCGCGCGAGTCGAAGCGCAGGATGTTCGCGAAGTTGTTCACCCCGGTCACGTAGCGATAGGTCGCTTGTGGTTCGATCACATGCTTCCATTTTTGCCCGAGCACTTCTTTTTCAAAAACGCGCGACAGCGATGGCGGACGCAAGTCGACCGACCCTTCCAGGGCCTTGCGATTGATGACGTCGCTCAAGGCCGTCCCTACCGAACCGCCTTGTCCCAATTGCTGGGTGTAGACGGTATTTCGCAGGGAAAGCTCCGGGCGCACGGCCCAGCCTCGCAACGAGAGCGGCATCGCAATCGAAGGGTTTACTTCGAGCCGGCCCACGAGATCCGCAGTGCTAAATCCGGGCTCGCTGCGGGAGAGTCCGCCGGCCGACACATCAAACGACCAGTAGAAGGGCGTATGCAGGAGTTTCCGGTCCACACTGGAAATCTCAGCGCTGGGCGCGTGAAGGATGGTGACGACGTCGCCGGCAGTGGTGGACTCGAAGTTCTGATAGCGCTGGACCAGCGCGTTATAGGAGAAACCATTGGTATTGTTGGTGAGGAACGCCAGCGATTTGACTTCCGAGTTCACGGCCTGGGTAAAGGTCTCGCTGAATGCCAAGCGGAACACGAACGAGCTCAGGTAGTCGATGTTGGCTACAGCCCGGAAATTGTCGAGGAAGCGGCCCTCGCCATTCAGTACAGCTTCTTCTCCGCCTTGATGCTTGCGGTCGACGACTCCAAAGTAGTTCAGCAACACGTAGGAAGTGTCGCTGGGCCGCGCACGGAACTGGCCGCGCTGCGCCCAACCCCGTTGCGAGTAATATTCCGCGCCCAAGGTCGTATCCATGCTGCGATTGATCGCCCAATAGTAGGAATCCCCGACTAGCGTCCCATTGGTCGAGGATCTTCCGAAGCTGGGAATCAAAAATCCGGATTTTCGCGCGACCCGCTCGGTGGGAAAGCTCGCCCACGGAAAATAAAATACGGGCACATCGCGGATCTTGAAGGCGCTGCGATAAATCTCGGCATTTCCGCCAACATCCACCACCACCTTGTGCGATTCGAATTTCCATTTCGGCTTGGGCAGCTCGCAGGTGGTGACTGTTCCGTCGTACACCACAAAGTGGTCTGGCCCGGTCTTCTCGACGGTCTTTCCGGTGAATGCGAATGGGCTAGATGAGGTAAGCACCGTTTTGCCGCCAATCCGCTTGACGCCGATGGTGCCGATCACGTTGTAGAACTTGCCGCTTTCCGACCGAAGACTGTAAGAGCCGTGGCTCGACTCGATGTGCTCGTCATCGGGTCCGCCATCCAGCACAAGATGTCCTTCGCCGGTCGCCTCACCCGTGTCGGAGTTGTAGGTCATCTCGTCGGCGTACAGGACGTAGGTGCCGTAGTGCACTTCGACGTGCCCCTTCAATTTGTAAACGGGACCGTCTTTTTCCTGGCTGACCGCTTTAATAGTTACGTCCTCATCGCGCTTCACGAACGAGGGATCGGCCGAAAGAGAACCTGCGGAATTGGAGTCGCGTTCCCCAGCAATTGTCGAACGCAACTGGCTGGTAACTAGTTTTGGAGCGAGAAGCAGATGACAAACGAAGGTCGCCGTGATAAGGAATCGTGTGCGGGAGATCATCGGAAGCGCACGGAGACCCCAACGCTCACATCATTTCGGGGACTTCGTGACCTTAGCATGGCGCTGGCCCTATAGGCAAAGCGTTCACCCTCCGGTAGTTGATCCGCATTTGGCTGCTCGCTCTGGCCTCTGGCGTTCTCGATCGATTCACCCATGACTTGCTCAGTGTGCGGAGACGTTTGCAGTTGTTTTCCAGCCGTTGCGGTTCGATCCGGCTACGAGCCTTCTCCCGGATCAGAAGCCGAACGGGGGGATTCGCGTTGCCACGCAAACGAACTTCCTCCTCTTGCCACTGAGCCATCAAGACAACAGCCTCCTCAGACCGCCCACGCAATCGTTCTCGAGGATCCGCGACCGAAGTTCGTGGTCGACACGGCGGAACCGCCGGGTGTCAGCGAGTCGGGACCGGCCTACGATGCTGCCACCATGATCCAAGAACAGACCGAGGCACCACGTTTCAGCAGCCGTCTCCGACAAGAACCCTTGCTGGCGGAGCCATGCGACTCATCGTGGCGCGACGAGGTGACGGCACGCTTGCATCGTTATCAGGCTCGGCGACGTCCGCGCGGCCCCAGATATCCCTCATTGCGTCCCAAATTTGAGAATCCAGAACCGTCCACTACCAGTTCGAGATGGAACAGTGACGACTTTGCGGCCGCGGCTACCACGCAAAGCTCTCTCGGACAAGTAACGGCGAGCCGTCAATCGGTGGCGATGGATTGTGCGCCGGTGATGGCAGAGCCCGTGACTGTGCAACCGCCGCCGAAGAGCGAGCGCACACCGCAACCCGCGGTGGTTCATCGGGAGTCCCCCGGGAAAATTATTCAATTTCCACGCCCTGAGTACGAGCCGCCCATGGTTTTCAACGACCTGGCGGATCCGATCTTCGATCGCCCGCGCATCCTGGAAGCACCCGAGGTAGTTCCTCCACCGCCGGCGCTGGGAGGGATCACGATCGAGGAGCTGGCCAAGGCCGAGCCCGAACGGCGGCCCGGCATCGACATGCCTCTTCAGCCTGCTCCCTTGGAACAGCGCGTTGCGGCGATGGCCATTGATGCGCTTCTGGTTTTGCTATCCGTGATCACATTTGGCGCGATTTATTACCAGTTGACCCATATACGGCCACCGCTTTTTCAATCCATCTCCTTGGGAGCGGGACTACTCGGGGTGTTCTGGGCGGCCTATCAGTACCTGCTGATTGTCTATTGCGGGACCAGTCCCGGGCTGCGCGCGATGAAGCTACAGCTCCGGAGATTTGATGGATCGGTAGCGAAGCGCTCGGTGCGGCGCTGGCGCGTGCTTTGCAGTTGGTTGTCGGCCGCCTCTCTGGGCATGGGCTACCTGTGGCAATTCCTCGATGAAGACGCTCTCTGTTGGCATGAGCGAGTGACGAAAACCTATCTTTCCCGCAGTTCAAATACGTAACATCCCTGAAACAATGCCTTCTTTGCGACGTGCTCCTACCGGGCGGTCGTTCTCGTTCGAGCTGCGCTATGTGCTATCTTTTTTAGGTTTCCCTGTGCCCGGTGGGCCCAGCTTTCATGTCCACTTCTTTGGAAAGTACCAAGCGGCCTGCCGTAAAGGTCTTCGTCGCCACCACGGTGATGCTGACCTTCATCTCCTTTTGGCGCGCGGCGGCGATTGTCTTGTCGGACCTGGCATCCTCGGCTTATTACGCCGGCGGCGATGCGGAGAAGGTCATTGGCAAGAGCGCGCCCTGGTTCATCCTGGCGGTAATGCTGTTCAGCTACTGCGTGCGGGCTCTCTACATCGAGTCCAGCGCGATGTTTGTACGCGGCGGCGTTTACCGGGTTGTCAAAGAGGCCATGGGAAGCACACTGGCCAAGTTCTCGGTATCGGCGCTGCTCTTTGATTATGTTCTGACCGGGCCTATCAGCGCGGTTTCCGCCGGACAATATCTCGCGGGCTTCATCCAGGACATCAGTACCTACCTGCACCACCCGATTACGTTCAACGAGAACCACTTTTCCGCCTTCTTCGCGGTGCTGGTCGTTATCTATTTCTGGTGGAAGAACATCCAGGGCATTCACGAGTCGAGCGAGAAGGCTTTGCAGATCATGATCGTGACCACCGTCATGGTCGTGCTTCTGCTGCTGTGGTGCACCGTCACGGTCTTGAAGACAGGCGCGAATTGGCCGCCGAACCCACTGCATCCGGGCGTGGTCTCCCTCACCAAGGAATCGCTCGGCTGGCTTTACGGATCCTGGTTCAGCCACTTGACTTGGATCATCGTGTTCGTCGGCTTCGGACACTCGGTACTGGCGATGAGCGGTGAAGAGACGCTCGCCCAGGTAAACCGCGAGATCGAGCATCCCAAGCTGAAGAACCTGGAGAAGACCGGGCTGGTCATCTTCATCTACAGTCTCCTGTTCACCTCGCTGGTCTCCTTCTTCGCGGTGATGATCATCCCCGACAAGGTGCGTCCCGATTTCTTCGCCAACCTGATCGGCGGGATCGCCATGTACCTGATCGGCCCCATGCCGTTGAAGCTCCTCTTCCATGGCTTCGTGGTGCTGGTAGGCGTGTTGATTCTGGCGGGAGCGCAAAACACCTCGATCGTCGGCGCCAATGGCGTGCTGAATCGCGTGGCGGAAGACGGAGTGCTGACCGAGTGGTTTCAGAAGCCGCAACACAAGTACGGAACCACACACCGGATCATTAATCTCGTCGTCGGGATGCAGTTGCTCACGATCATCCTGAGCGGCGGCAATGTGTACAGCCTGGCGGCGCTTTACGCCTTTGGCGTGATCTGGAGCTTCGCGATGAAGTCACTGGCGGTGCTGGTGCTGCGCTTCACCGAACCCGGCCACCGCGAGTGGAAGGTGCCCGGCAACCTGCACATCGGAAGCGTCGAGATTCCTCTGGGCTTGGCGGCAATCTCGGCGGTTTTGTTCATCACCGCTGTCGTGAATCTGTTTACAAAGTCCGAAGCAACGATAGCCGGCCTTATCTTCAGCGGCGTGTTCTTCGCCATCTTCACGCTTTCCGAGCGGCATGTCATCAAAGAGCGGCATGGAAAGCCGGAGCAACTCGATCAGTTCCGCGTTTATGGGAATCAGGAGCTCGGCAGCGGTGCGATGGGCGTGCGCCCTGGAAACGTGCTGGTTGCCGTGCGCGATCCCCGAAACTTGCATTACCTCCGCACGGTTCTGAGAAACACCGATACAAGCAAGCAAGATGTCGTCGTGATGAGTGCCCGTCTCTATCACCGTGAACATACGTTCGGGGCCAGCAACGTGGTGGACGCCAGCCAGATCTTCGACCATTACGAACAGGAGTTGTTTACGGCGGTGGTCGCGGTGGCAGAAAAAGAAGGCAAACCGGTGTCGTTGTTGGTGGTGCCGGGTACCGATGTCTTCGAGGCGATCATGGTGACGGCGCAGAGACTGGCGTCCAGCAAGATCGTTTGCGGACGATCCAACAAGCTCACGGCGGACGAGCAAGGTAAGCTAACTGGTGATGCGTGGGAGCGTTTGTCCGAGCCGCGGCCACGCCTGACGCTGGTCGTTTACGAACCCGACGGCAGCTCGGAAGAGTATCTGTTGGGTCCGCATACCCCGCGGATGCGTCCGCAGGACGTCAATCTGATGCACAAGGTCTGGCTCGACGTCACGAAGGACCCCCGATTTGCCGGGGCACACCACTACCACATCGTGGCGTTGGCGCTGGAGGAACTTCAACGCGAATTGAAGAGTGGCAATGTTCGGGATGAACTGCTCGACAAGCTGGAAAAAGAGATGCGTGCCTCGGAAGGCGAAAATGAGCCTCCCTCGACATCGAGTTACAACTGAACAGATCTTTAGTTTAATCGGCATAGGGGGAGTGGTCCCCCACTCTCCCCTGCCACGCCACCGTACATGCGGGTCCGCATACGGCGGTTCAGCTCGGTTGAGCTAGATGCTATCCAGCAATCGCGGAAGACCGAGAGCGTCGCCGTAAGCAATCGGAAACGCAGATGCCAGGGCCGGACTGTTGGCGATGCGCCATGGTCCATGGGGACTGCCGGCGGTTTGAGGCGCTAGGG
>Ga0210409_10004677_pt1 | contig 14654 bp, 15 predicted proteins | sample IncBWH17MmetaG_FD_161649 | JGI IMG/M metagenome (GOLD analysis project Ga0210409, IMG submission 161649) | Forest soil microbial communities from Barre Woods Harvard Forest LTER site, Petersham, Massachusetts, United States - Inc-BW-H-17-M | ecosystem: Environmental > Terrestrial > Soil >... | reverse complement strand
CTCCGCCGCGGCGGCCTTCGGGTCGGCGAGGAAGCGCTCCGCGAACTTCTGGTCCGACTTGAGGGCGTAGAGGCACCGGTTGAGCGCGTAGGCGCTCGAGGGTGGGAAGCGGTAGTGCGCCCCCTCGGTCATCGAATCGCTTTCAGAGCGGCCACTCGACCACCGCGTTGCCGTGATGCCACGAGGGCTCGTAGCAGTAGACGTCCGCCCGCACGTCGCCCACCGCCCCCAGCAGCGTGATCCAGGTCCGCAGCTCGATGTTGCCCCGCTTGTCGAGCTCCTCGCCGGTCAGCCGGGCGAGCTCGCGCCCGCGCCCGTCGGCCAGCACCTCGAGCAGGCCGCGATCGTAGTCGAACTCGGGGGAGGCGTAGCGATCCGTGCCCGGGAAGTGGGACATGCCCCCCGAGGCGATGAGGGCGACGCGCTCGGGCCGCGCGGCGAGGATCTCGCCGAGGGCCTGCCCCCAGGCGTGGCAGCGCGCCGGCGTGGGCTGGGGCGGCAGGTACACGTTGACGTGCAGCGGCACGATCGGGCGCGCGGGCTCCGGCATCACGAAGTGCAGCGGCACGTAGAACGCGTAGTCGAGCTTGGCGTCCTGGGTGTAGAGCAGGTCGAAGCCGCGCTCGATGCCCTGCTCGACCACCGCGCGGGCCAGCGCCTCGTGGATGGGGAGGCGGTAGCGGTAGGGCCCGAAGGTGCCCGCGCACTCCTTCCCCACGTAGACCGCGAGGGCCGGCACCGCGTCGAGGAAGAACGCCTCGACGTGGTCGCCCGCGATCACCGCGAGCGCGTCCACCCGCAGCGCCTCGAGCCGCCGCTTGACCCGGGCCATCGCCTCGTGCACGCGGAGGACGAGGGCGCGGTCCTCGGTCTCCGGGCGGATCAGGAGCTGCGGGGTGTGGGCCACCGCGAACGCGCCGACCAGCATGGCGAAACCCTAGCACAAAGCGTATGCTTGGTGGCCGCAGTCGCAACCCCACACTGTGATCATCCAGGAGGTCGCCCGCATGGCAGCCGCAAGCGCGAAGTTCAAGGTCGTCGTCCAGAAGCCGTCGGGAGGCATCACCTTCGATCTCGCCGATGGAGCCTACAAGATCGAGCGGGAGGCGCTCGACGCGATCGGGGCCGAGATCGTGGAGGTCCCGGCCAAGACCGAAGAGGAGTTCATCGCCGCGGCCCAGGACGCTGACGCGGTCATCGCGCGGAATCGCCGAATTACAGCGGCCATAATAAAGGGCCTGCGAAATTGTAAGGTCATCGGGCTCGGCAGCGTGGGAGCGGACACCGTCGACGTAGACGCGGCCACCGAGGCGGGCATCGTGGTGACCAACGTGCCGGACGTGTTCATCGACGAGGTCGCCGATCACACCATGGCCATGTTCCTGGCCGCGCACCGGCGGCTGCGACTGATGCACCAGCTCACCGTCGACAACAAGTGGACGGAGGGGCGGCCCTACTTCGCCAATATCCCGCGGCTCTACGGCCAGACCATCAGCCTGATCTCGTTCGGCAACGTGGCCAAGGCGGTGGCCCGTCGCTGCCACGCGTTCGGGCTGCGGGTGATCGCCTACGACCCGTTCCTCGCCGAGCTCGAGATGACCGCGGTCGGCGTCGAGCCGGTGACGAGCCTGACCGAGCTCTGCCAGCGCGCTGACTTCCTGTCGATGCACGCGCCGCTCAATGCGGAGACGCGCCACATGATGGGCGAGCGCGAGTTCCGGGCCATGAAGAAGAGCGCGATCTTCATCAACAACGGGCGGGGGCCGACGGTGGACGAAAAGGCCCTGACCGAGGCGCTGCGCCAGGGCTGGATCGCGGGCGCCGCGCTCGACGTGTTCGAGGTGGAGCCGGTCGATCCCAACAACGCGCTCCTGCACATGGACAACGTGCTGGTGAGCCCGCACATCGCCTCCGCGACCGCCCGGATGGCGCCGGAGACTCGCCGGCGCCTGGGCCGCGAGATCGCCACCGTGCTGCAGGGCAAGTGGCCCCGCTCCGCGGTCAACCCCGGCGTCCTGCCGAAGACCTCCCTGATCCGCTGGCAGCCCTATCCGATGGGCCGCGGCCCCAACCGGTGATGGGGTCAGGTCTTACATTCCAACCTTCTTCAAGTGGCCAGAGTCGCCCGGCGCCAAAAATGTCGGAATGTAAGACCTGACCCCGCCTAGAAGGCCGCCCAGATTTCGCGGAGGGAGGCGAGGGCGGCGGGGGAGAGGGGGCCCTTGTTGACCGCGCCGGCCGCGAAGTCGAGCTGGGCGAGGTCGCTGCAGCCGATCAGCACGGTGGAGAGCGCGGGGCCGGTGATCGCGAAGCGGAGCGCCGCCTCGACCACGCTGCCCGCGTGGCCCGCGGCCACCAGCGGCTGGAAGACGCGGGCCCGCCCGGCGTCGGTCGCGTAGTCGGGCCCGGAGGCGATCGGCGCCACCGAGGGAATCGCGGTCGGGTGCCGCGCCACCTGACCGCTCAGCGCCCCGCCCGCCAGCACCCGGATCCCGATGGTGCCCACCCCCTGCTCCTGCGCGAGGGTCAGCAGCCGGTCGTAGTCCTGGGCCGGGAAGCCCGGGCGCACCTCGTAGGCCCCACTCGGGTTGAGCAGGTTGAAGACGGCCTGGGCGGTGTCGACCGCGCCGCTCGCGATCGCGCGATGGAGCGCGCCGGTCTCGCCCGAGGCGGTGACCCCGAAGAAGCGCACCTTGCCCTGCTCCTGCAGCCGCCGCACCGCCGGCACCACCGCGTCCAGCACGCGGGCCACGCCGAGCGGCCGCTCCTCGCCCACGCGCCCGATCAGGTTGTGGAGATGCAGCAGGTCCACGCGATCGAGCCCGAGCCGGCCGAGGCTCGTCTCGACCGAGCGGGCCACCGCGCCGGCCACGTCGGAGAGATCGGCGGCCACGAGCCGCCACTTGGTGCCCACGATGGCCTGCGGCTTGAGAGCCCGCAGCACCTGGCCCAGGTTCTTCTCCGACTCGCCCGACCCGTAGGCCGGCGCGGTGTCGAGGTAGTTGATGCCGAGCTCGAGCGCGCGGGCGACCCCGCGCTCCCGATCGGCGGGCGCGCCCCGCACCATGAGCCCGCCCACGTCGCCGCAGCCGAATCCCAGCGCCGACACCTTGAGTCCCGTCCGCCCGAGCACCCGGTATTCCATGGCCGATTCTTATACCACTTCCGGGCCGCGGGTCGCCCGCTCGCTTGCCCCGCGCCCGGCCGTTCGGTACTCTCTCCCCGCATGCGCCACGTCCACCTCGGCCGCACCGGGCTCGCCGTCTCGCGCCTCTGCCTCGGCACCATGACCTTCGGGCTGCAGTGTGACGAGGCGACCTCCCGGGCCATCCTCGACCGGGCCGCCGCGGGCGGCATCACCTTCCTCGACACCGCGGACGTCTACCCGGTGGGCGGCGGCTTCGAGACGGTGGGGCGCACCGAGGAGATCGTGGGGCGCTGGCTCGAGGGCCGGCGTCACGATTTCGTGGTGGCCACCAAGTGCGGCGGGGCGATGAGCGCGCGGCGCTGGGACCGGGGCGCCTCGCGCAAGCACGTGCTCGACGCCATCGACGGCTCGCTGCGCCGGCTGCGTACCGATTACGTCGACCTCTACCAGCTCCATCACCCCGATCCGGAGACGCCGATCGACGAGACCCTGCGCGCGCTGGACGACGTGGTGCGGGCCGGCAAGGCGCGCTACGTGGGCTGCTCGAACTTCCCCGCCTATCAGGTGGCGCGCGCGATCGGCCGCAGCGAGGTGCTCGGGGTCGCGCGGTTCGACTCGGCGCAGCCGCGCTACAACCTGCTCTTCCGCCAGATCGAGCGCGACCTGCTGCCGCTCTGCCGCGAGGAGGGGATCGGGGTCATCCCCTACAACCCGCTGGCCGGCGGCCTCCTCTCCGGGAAGCACCGCCGCGACGCGGGCCCGACCCCGGGCACGCGCTTCACCCTCGGGAGCGCGGCCCAGCGTTACCAGGAGCGCTACTGGCACGCGAGCGAGTTCGAGACCGTGGAGGCGCTGCGACCGCTCGCCGCCCTCGCGGGGCTCTCGCTGACCAGCCTGGCCCTGGCCTGGGTCCTCGCCGAGCCCGCCGTCACCGCGCCGATCGTCGGCGCGAGCCGTCCGGAGCAGCTCGACGCCGCGATCGCGGCGACCGAGAAGCCGATCGACGCCGGGCTCAAGGCGCGCCTCGACGAGCTGACCCTCGAGTATCGTCGGGGCGACGACCCGCGCTGAGCCGCGCGGTCGACGGAGGAGCCGCCATGCCCACCACCGCGAATCGCCAGATCGTGCTCCGACGCCGCCCGGTCGGGATGCCCACGCCGGACGACTTCGACCTGGTCGAGGCACCGCTCCCGTCGCCGAAGGACGGGGAGGTCCTGTGCCGGACCATCTACCTCTCGCTCGACCCCTACATGCGGGGGCGCATCAGCGGCGCCCGCTCGTACGCCCAGTCGGTGGAGCTGGGGCAGGTGATCGTGGGGTCCACGGTGAGCGAGGTGCTCGAGTCCCGGCACCCGGGGCTCGCCGCGGGCGACCGCGTGCTCGGCTACGACGGCTGGCAGTCGCATGCGGTGGCCAAGGGCGGAGGTCTCCGGAAGCTCGACCCGAAGCAGGCGCCGATCTCGACCGCGCTCGGCGTGCTCGGCATGCCGGGGCTGACCGCGTACGTGGGCCTGCTCGACATCGGCCAGCCCAAACCGGGGGAGACGGTGGTGGTCTCGGCCGCCTCCGGGGCGGTCGGCTCCGCGGTGGGGCAGATCGCCAAGATCAAGGGCGCCCGCGCGGTCGGGATCGCGGGCGCGCCGGACAAGTGCGAGTACGTGGTCCGCGAGCTGGGCTTCGACGCTTGCGTGAACTACAAGACCGGGGACCTCGCCGCCGAGTTGAAGGCGGCCTGCCCGGGCGGCATCGACGTCTACTTCGAGAACGTGGGCGGGGACGTGCTCCGGGCGGTGACCACGCTCCTGAACCAGAACGCGCGCATCCCGCTCTGCGGGCTCATCTCCGAGTACAACGCGACCGACGTGACGCCGGGGCCCAACCTGCGCCCGTTCCTCTTCAATCGCGTGCTGCTCAAGGGCTTCATCGTCTCGGATCACCTCGGCCGGATGGGTGACTTCGTGAAGGACTGCGGCGGCTGGCTGCGCGAGGGCCGCCTCAAGCATCGCGAGGACATCGTGGCCGGGCTCGAGACGGCGCCGGAGGCCTTCATCGGGCTGCTCCAGGGCAAGAACTTCGGCAAGCTGCTGGTGCAGGTCGGGGAGGATCCGGGCCGGTGAGCGGGCGGCACGCGGCCCGCGCGCTCGCGATCGGGATCGCCCTGGCCGCCCTGGGCCTGTGCCCGGCGGCGGCCCCGGCCCAGGTCTTCATCGCGTCCAAGCCGCATCCCGATTTCTGGATCGCGCCCCTGCTGATCACCGCCAACATCGCGCCCAAGGACGTGGCCGGCACCACCGGGCCGCTGATGCTCCAGGTGTCGTTCAGCGTGGCCCCGCCGCCCGCGCGCGATCCCGCCGAGATCGCCCAGGACATCTACCTGCTGTGGCCGGCCCAGCTCGTCGGTACCGACGGCGCCGACGGCGCGGACCCCGCGCTCGTGCGGCAGGTGGAGGGCGCCGGCTTCAAGGTGCTGGTCCACGGGCACGTCCCGTACTCGGCGCGCAACCGGGCCCAGATGGGGACCGGAGCCAGCGCGGCGGGTCGCCGCGATCTGGGCGCCGCCCCGTTCGTCACGTTTGCGCGGCCGGAAGGGCTGGCCCGGGGCGCGAAGCCGGTGTCGTTCATCCGGATCCCGTGGAAGCCGGAGCTCGCGAGCCTCGACTGGGTGCCGCGCCTCGAGCTCAACGCGAAGGGGGCGATCACCGACCGGCGGGTGAGCTGGCTGGAGGAGACGTTCTGGGGCCGCCGCAACATCATCACGCTGAGCTTCGGCGACGTCGGCTACTCGTCGCTCTATCCCTTCTACTTCGGCAATCGCGATCGGGTGATCCCGCTCGCCCCCGACTTCTCGCGCCTGGCCGTGAACTTCGATCAGGCCAACCACCTCAAGATCGACGAGGTGGTGCCGATGACCGCGAGCCGGCGGATGAGCGAGACACGGGAGAACACCGAGACCTTCTCGATCCCCCTGCTGGCCGCCGACGGCATCGTGCCCCAGGTGCTCAAGATCCAGTTCGTCTACTTCCGGGGGCGGCTGCCGTGGCGGCCGATCCTGCTCTCCGCCCTGCTCCTGGGCCTCGGCAATCTCACCGGGCCGATCGTCGGCAACGTGCTGCGCCGCCTCGCCCGCACGGTGCGGGAGCGGGTGCACGTGGGGCGAGGGGAGGCACAGGGGAAGGCGACCGGGCAGGTCCCGTCGACGGAGACGCTCGCGCGGATCCGGCCGGGCGAGACGACCTACCAGGAAGTGCTCCGGCTGGTCGGGAGCGAGCCCGAGGAGGAGCAGCGGCTGCCCACCGGCGAGATCCGCTCGATCATCTACCGCGGCCAGCGCCTGGTCCCGCACCACGGGCGGCGGTTCGGCTGGTTCGCGACGGTGAGCCACTGGGACGCCGAGCACAACGAGGTGCAGATCGACTTCGAGCAGGATCGGGTGCGCGACATCCAGGCCCGCATCCGCCGCACCCGCGCCCAGCCCGCGGCGACCGCCTGAGCCGGCCGCGGGCCGGCGCGGTGCTCGGCCGTCAGTGGGCGCGGATCCAGGCCGCGATGGCGGAGACCACCCGCGGCTCGATTCCGAGGTACCCGTGGGGCGCCTTGGCCTCGCAGGGCGCCGAGGTGGCCGGGCTGCCCCCTTCGAAGGCCATCAGCTCCTTGGCGGGCGCCTGCTTGAGCGCCTTCATGATCGCCTCGGCCCCCGAGTAGGGAGACGACACGCAGGTGTCGTCCTTGTGGTGGACCACGAGGGTGGGCATCCGGATGTTCTCGAGGCCCGCGTGCATCACCGTCTCGTAGCTGGCCTTCGAGGTGCTGGTGACCGAGGAGGACAGCACGATGCCGTCGGGCCCGCCCTCGGTGAGCCGGGACGCCGCGTTGGCGGCGGAGAGCGTGCCCATGCTGGTGCCCACCAGCCACACCGGGACCTTGGCGATCTCGCGCACCGCCGCGATCGCCTGCTGCACGTCGGCCGCGTGCTCCTTGGTGGTGCGGAAGTTCCACAGCCCGCGCGAGTGATCGGAGGGCGTGTCGAGAATCGCCACCACGAAGCCCTCGCGCACCCAGCGCTCGCGCGTCCGCACCAGGAAGTTCCCCTGGAGCTGACCGAGGCCGGCGCGCGTCAAGGCCAGGTTGCCGTCGCCGCCCGCGAAGATGATCACGCTGGCGACCGGGGCGCCCTCCGGGCGCAGGAGCAGGAACGACTCGGTGACGCCGGGTCGGGCCGGGATCGTGCGCACCTCCTCGGCGGCGGCGCGGGCGGAGGCGGGGAGGGCGCCGCCCAGGACGAGCGCGAGCCCGAGCGCGGCCAGCCGACGGCGAGGCGTCATGGTCTCGTCGATGATACGGCCCGGCCGGTTCCGCTGGCAAGGGATCGGGGCGCCGGTGTACAGTCCGGTCGCGTCCGCAGCACGAGATCTCCGCAGTGCGGGATCCCCCGCGGCACGAGATGCAAGGAGGCGGTGAGGATGGCGACGATCTACGACGAGGTCTACCGGCGCGCCCAGCGCGACCCGGAGGGTTTCTGGGCGACGGCGGCCGAGGACGTCCACTGGGAGCGGCGGTGGGACCGCGTGCTCGACGCGAGCCGCCCGCCCTACTACCGCTGGTTCGCGGGGGGCCGGCTCAACACCTGCTACAACGCCCTCGACGTGCACGTCGACCGCGGGCGCGGCAAGCAGCTCGCGCTGATCCACGATTCGCCGGTGACCCAGACGGTGCGCGCGTTCACCTACTTCGAGCTGCGCGATCAGGTCGCGCGCTTCGCGGGCGCGCTGCGGCGACTGGGGGTGGAGACCGGCGATCGCGTCATCCTCTACATGCCGATGGTGCCGGAGGCGGTGATCGCGATGCTCGCCTGCGCGCGGATCGGGGCCGTCCACTCGGTGGTCTTCGGCGGCTTCGCGTCCAAGGAGCTCGCCACCCGGATCGACGACGCCAAGCCCACCGTGATGCTCTCCGCCTCGTGCGGGGTCGAGGGCAGCCGGGTGATTCCCTACAAGCCGCTGCTCGATCAGGCGATCGAGATGGCCTCGCACAAGCCGCGCCGCTGCCTGATCCTGCAGCGGCCGATGGAGACGGCGCGCATGGTGCCGGGGCGCGACGTGGACTGGCAGGAGGCGACGGCGGCCGCGTCCCCGGTGGAGTGCGTGCCGGTCGCGGCCACCGACCCGCTCTACATCCTGTATACCTCGGGCACCACCGGGATTCCCAAGGGCGTGGTGCGCGACAACGGGGGCCACGCGGTCGCGCTCAAGTGGAGCATGGGCGCGGTCTACGGCATGGGGGCGGGTGAGGTGTTCTGGGCCGCCTCCGACATCGGCTGGGTGGTGGGCCACTCCTACATCGTCTACGCGCCGCTGCTCAAGGGCTGCACCACGATCCTCTACGAGGGCAAGCCGGTCGGCACGCCGGATCCGGGCGCGTTCTGGCGGCTCTGCGCCCAGCACGGGGTGAGCGCGCTCTTCACCGCGCCCACCGCGTTCCGGGCGATCAAGAAGGAGGACCCGAAGGGAGAGCACATGGCGCGGTACGATCTCTCGCGCTTCCGCACCCTCTTCCTCGCCGGCGAGCGGTGCGACCCCGACACCCTGATCTGGGCGCGCGAGCGGCTGCAGGTGCCGGTGGTGGACCACTGGTGGCAGACCGAGACCGGGTGGCCGATGGCGGCCAACTGCGTGGGGCTCGGCATGCTGCCGGTGAAGCCGGGCTCGCCGACCAAGATCGTGCCCGGCTACGACATCCGCGTGCTGGGCGAGGACAACCAGGAGATGCCGGCGGGGCAGATCGGGTCGATCGCGGTGAAGCTGCCGATGCCGCCCGGGAGCCTGCCCACCCTCTGGAACAACGACGCGGGCTACGAGCGCTCGTACCTCACGCGCCACCCCGGCTTCTACCTCACCGGGGACGCGGGCTACAAGGACGAGGACGAGTACATCTACATCATGAGCCGCGTGGACGACATCATCAACGTGGCCGGGCACCGGCTCTCCACCGGGGCCATGGAGGAGGTGCTCTCCTCGCACCCCGACGTGGCGGAGTGCGCGGTGATGGGGGTGGCCGACGAGATCAAGGGCGAGGTGCCGGTGGGCCTCGTGGTCACCAAGGCGGGGGTGGCGCGCGCGGACGCCGACCTCTGCCGCGAGCTGGTCGAGCTGGTGCGCGAGCGGATCGGGCCGGTGGCCGCGTTCAAGACGGTGGGCGTGGTGAAGCGCCTGCCCAAGACGCGGTCGGGCAAGATCCTCCGCGGCACCATGAAGAAGATCGCGGACGGCGTCGAGCACACCGTGCCCGCCACCATCGACGACCCCGCCGTCCTCGGCGAGATCGGCGACTCCCTCAAGTCCCTCGGCTACCCCCGGTAGGGGTCAGGTCTTGCATTCCGACATTGTCGGAATGCAAGACCTGACCCCGAGACGCTAGGCGGCGCCGCGCGCGCCGCGGATGCGCCGGCGGGCGGCGAGGCCGAGCGCGGTCAGGCTGCTGCCCAGGAGCAGCAGGGTGGCCGGCTCCGGCGCCTGCGCGGGCGGCTCGTCGTGGCTGTTGGTGAACTCGCTGATGAAGGAGTCCTGCAGCAGCTGGATGTCCTTCCGCACGTAGATCGTCGACGCGAGCGGGGTGAAGGTCGCGTTCCCGATGTTGCCGCCGGTCACCACGTAGTCGGCCAGCGACCCGCTCGTGCACACCCCGTTCATGAACTGGGAGCCGCAGATCGTCTCCCGGATCGTCACGTTCTTCCCGGGATTGTAGAGGTCCACGCCCCCGAGCTGGGTCTGACCGCTGAGGGTCTTGACCGTGTAGAAGAGCAGGATGTCGGCCAGGTTCGCGGGCGATGGATCGTGCGACACCTGGAAGGTCAGGTTCACGTTGTTGGCGACCACGGCGGAGAGACCGCCAAGGAAGATGTTCGCGGCGACACCGACCGGGCTGACCACGAAGCTGGAGAAGTTGAGCGATCCGAGATCGCAGCCGATCGAGCCCAGGCCCGTCACGTTGCCGGCGTTCATGCACGAGGGAACGGCCTCGGCGGAAGGAGTGATCGTGACGCTGCCCATCAGCACGATGAGCGCAACCAGAGCGAGTGTGGCGAGCCGACCCATCTGAATCCTCCTTGTCGAATTGAAGTGACCAAGGTGGGACTCAAGTTGCGTGCCACGGATTCGGCGGTGGTGGCGGGAAGCCGCGTCGTCGCCGCGCCTGGGGGCGAAAACACCCACCGATGCCCGCAGTTCAGGGGGGGCCGGCGACCCACATTCTGTTGGGGTGAGGATCGAGGGTAGGTACTAGTTACTGCGTAAGCGATACCAGGGATTCCCGGAACTTACCGCATGGATCGGGAGCTATTTACACGGCTTCAGATCCGTACGACCGTCACCCCATTCGCCGCGAGCCACTCGGATACCTTCTCCCACCCCGCCGGGTCGCGCTGCTCCCACGCCTTGAGCGCGGTGGTGGCGACGACCACCCAGGGCTGTTTGTTCCGGCGCACGCGGTCCACGAGATAGGCCAGGTCGGCGCTCAGATCGGGATCGGCAAGCAGCACATCGTCGGTTGGCGTCATGAAATCCTCCCGGGGGCGAGCGCAGCGGCCAGGCACGCCCGCACGACGAGGCTACACGGAGGTGGGGTTTTCTCGAGCATTGTAGGATACCCCACGAGCGCCGAGGCGGCTCGACGCTCGTGGGTAGTCCACTGGACGATGCGTGACCTTACTTGAGGCCGCCTCCCCATCCGAGGGCGGCTCCCCGGCGCCGCCATGCCAGCCCCATGCCGGTCAGCGTGCTGCCGAGCAGCAACAGCGTGGCCGGTTCCGGGGTGGGAGCGATGTCGTGGCTGTTGCTGAAGTCGCTGATGAAGCCACCGACGCCGATGTCGATGTCCTTGTGCAGGAACATGAAATCCACCGGGGTCGTGAAGAGCGCGTTCATGCTCTGCCCCACGCCGGCGGTCACCGCGCCCAGCCGGTCGGCGGGTGCACAGGTACCGGTCGCGGAGAACATCACCCGGCAGGCTACCTCCCCGATCATCACCGGGCCCACGATGGCGTCATTCGTGAGATCGATGCCGGTCAGCTTGACTCCGGCGGGGGCCGTCACCGCGTAGCTCAACAGGACGTCACCGGGACCAAGGCCCGGGGTCGACGAGAGTTGATAGATCAGGTTGACGTTGGTCGGGCTGAAGGTGGAGGACGGTCCCACGCCCACCGTCGCGGCGGTGAATCCCGCGCTCGCGCTGACGCTGAAGTTGGAGAACGTGAGTCCGCCAAAATCGCAGCCGGCGGTGGGCAGCAGCGTGACGTTGCTCACGTTGGCGCAGCTGATCGCCTCGGCTCCCGGCGGGGCGGCACTCCAGCTCACGGCGAGGAGGGCCAGGGAAGAGAGGAGGAGAGCTTTCGTCCGCATTGGGAATCTCCTTCTGCCACCTATTGAAGGCGACCTCGAGGGGCTATCTCCGGGCAGCAACCTATATGCCAGAACCCGCGAAACGACATTTCGGGTGGTTAGCTTCGGAAGGAGAATCTTTGACAGAGTAGCGGCGCCCGAGCGGCCTCCGCTTTTTACCGGCGAGGCTACTGTGTAAGATCGACCAGGACGTGCTCCTCGCCGAACCAGATCGGCGACCGCGCCAGATCGATGAAACGTTTTTCATCTTCGAGCAGACGCCGCCCCGCGTCGCGCCCTTCCTTGGTCGAGCCCGCGCGCGCGAACTCGTCCATCGACGCCCACCACATCTCGGCCACGCCGTCGAAGTCGTCGGGGGCGCCGCGATGGCGGCTCAGCGCCTCGCTGAAGGCGGAGGTCACGGTGTGCACCTGCACGTAGCGCCTCACCCCGAGGGCGGGCGCGAGCTGGCGCACCAGCGGGCCGTGGGACTCGAGCCAGTAGCGCTGGAATTCCTCGCGCGAGAGGCGAGGGAGGCGGCGTAGGCAGAAGACCAGCTTGATCATGGCGCGCTCGGTAGATCCTTCCGGAGGAAGAAGTGGGCGTGCCCGACCGGCCAGTCGTCGGCCCGCGCGTAGATCTCGTAGCCGTGCTTCACGTAGAACTCGGGGGCCTGGAAGCTGAAGGTGTCGAGGAAGACGTGGCGGCAGCCCCGCTCGATCGCGCGCTGCTCCGCCGCGGCCAGCAGCCGCTGCCCGTGGCCCTTGCCGCGCAGCGTCCGCGCGACCCACAGGATGCGGACGTACATCACGCCGCCCCAGATCGCGGCGAGGAGGCCGCCCTGGACCTCCTGGCCGGGGTCCCGCAGGAACAGGTTGACCGGAGAGAACTCGGTGAACCCGGTCACCCCCACGTTGTACAGGTCGAGATGCTCGATGATCGTCTGCTTGAGGCTCTCGGAGGCGTGGGGGTCGGACTCGATGCGCATCTCGGCCATGGTCGTGGTGACCCTCCTGCCGCTCCGGGGCGCGGCCGGGCGCAGGCTAGCACGGGGCGGGGAAGGTCGCAAATCCGGGCGCCCAGAGACTCGCCCGGCGGCGGGCGATCGGGTAAGATGCCGACGTGACGAGCGTCTCGCGTGACGCCGACGTGCTGGTGATCGGCGCCGGGCCGGGTGGAACCACCGCCGCGACCTTCCTGGCCAAGGGCGGACTGCGCGTGGCGGTGGTCGAGCGCGAGGCGTTTCCGCGCTTCAAGGTGGGCGAATCCCTCATCCCGACCTGCATGGACATCTGCAAGCGCCTCGGGGTGCTCGACCGGGTGCTCGGCCACGGCTTCCAGGTGAAGTACGGGGCGACCTTCCACGACCAGGAGCTCGACCTCGAGACGAGCTTCGACTTCCGGCCCGGGCGGCCGTGGCCGTCGTTCACCCTCGACGTGCACCGCGCCGAGTTCGACCAGATCCTCCTCGAGCACACGGTGTCGCATCCCGGCGTCACCCTCCACCAGCCCGCCACCGTGGAGAAGGTGGCCTTCGACGCGGACGGGGTGACCGCGCGTCTCAGCGATCGGGAGGGCGAGCGCGAGCTACGCGCCTCCTTCGTGGTCGACGCGAGCGGGCGCGACGCGTTCCTCGCCGCGCGCCAGGGCCAGCGCAAGCCGCGTCCCGGCCTCGGCAAGGTCGCCATCTTCGCCTACTTCCGCGGGGCGCGGCGTTTTCCCGGCCGGGCGGAGGGCAACGTCCGCCTCTACATCTTCCCGGAGGGGTGGTTCTGGTACATCCCGCTCGCCCGCGACGAGACCAGCGTGGGCTGCGTGCTGCACCAGCGGGTGGTGAAGGCCCGGCGCGGGACGCTCCACGAGCTGTTCGACGAGATGGTGGAGCGCTGCGCCAAGATCTCGGAGAACCTGCGGGGCTCCGAGCGGGTGACCGAGCTCTACACCACCTCGAACTTCGCCTATACCATCGAGCCGATCACCGGCGACCGGTTCCTCTGCGTGGGCGACGCGGTCGCCTTCGTGGATCCGATCTTCTCGCCCGGGGTCTTCCTCGCGATGCAGACCGGCGAGCTGGCCGCGGGGGCGATCCTGCGCGCGTTCCGCTCGGGGCGCTTCGAGGCCCGGCGCTTCCGCGCCTACGAGCGGACGGTCCGCCGCGGCACCAAGCCCTTCGAGCGCTTCATCGAGTCGTACTACGACCGGGCCTTCCTCGAGGTCTTCATGCGCCCGAAGAACGTGCTCGGGGTGATCCCCGCGGTCACCGGTGTGCTCGCGGGCGGCTCGTTCGGCCTGCTCCCCAAGCACCTGCACGCCTCCCTCTGGTTCTTCCACCAGGTGGTCCGGCTCACCCGGTGGAAGAACCTGCGGCGCGGGGTGGTGCTCGAGTCGCGCCTCGACTGGTAGCGGGCCGACCCGCCCGGCGTGCCCGCCTCGCGACCCGACCCGGGCTTCACCCCCCGCGAGCTGCGCGCGCTCCGGGCCCTCGGGAGCCCGATCGGCGTCCAGCGCGCGCTCGACGCGATGCCGTATCACCTGGCCGGCACCGCGTGGTCGCCGCGACGCGTCCTGCGCGAGCGCACCGCCCACTGCCTCGAAGGCGCGGTGTTCGCGGCGGCCGCGTTGCGGGTGCTCGGCTTCCCGCCGCTGCTGCTCGACCTGGAGGCGGTGCAGGACACCGACCACGTGGTGGCGGTGTTCCGGACCCGGGGGCACTGGGGCGCGATCGCCAAGTCCAACTTCTCCGGCCTGCGCTATCGTGAGCCGGTGCACCGGAGCCTGCGGGAGCTGGTCATGAGCTACTTCGACGGCTACATCAACCTGCGAGGCGAGCGCACCCTGCGCGCCTACTCGCGCCCGGTGAACCTGGCCCGCTTCGACCGGCGCCGGCCCGGGTGGGCGACCGCGGAGGGCGATCTGTGGTGGATCCCCGAGCACCTGCTCGAGATCCGGCACACCCGGCTCCTCAGCCCGGCGATGACCCGCGCGCTCTCGCGCGTCGACCGGCGTGCGCTCGCGGCCGGGATGGTGGGCTACCGTGAGCACTGAGGCGAGCCGCGTGCAGGAGAACCTGGACGGCACCCGCACCGAGTACTTCACCTTCGAGTGCACCGAGGCGGCGCTGCTCGCGCTGCTGC
>Ga0210409_10004675_pt1 | contig 14661 bp, 8 predicted proteins | sample IncBWH17MmetaG_FD_161649 | JGI IMG/M metagenome (GOLD analysis project Ga0210409, IMG submission 161649) | Forest soil microbial communities from Barre Woods Harvard Forest LTER site, Petersham, Massachusetts, United States - Inc-BW-H-17-M | ecosystem: Environmental > Terrestrial > Soil >... | reverse complement strand
TTGCTACGGTAGCGGTCATAAACGATGTGCCCGAGGCTAAAGAATGGTTAACCTATATGTATGAGGTTTGGTCGGCACGTTTTCCTGTTCTGGGCACCACAGATGGTGGCTGGCATGAAGGTAATGGCTATTTCAGAGTTAATTTTAAGTCTATTATTTACCTCTCGCAAATGTTCGGGGATTTTAGCGGTGTGGATTATTTCAAACTGCCCTGGATGCAAAACCTGCCTTATTATATGTTGTACACGCATCCGGTGGGTTCGGCCAGTACAGCCATAGGGGATATGTGGGAAAACATTCCTACAGTAGTTAAAGGAGAAGCCTGGTTTGCCGATGCATTGACTTTTAGAGAAAGTAACCCTTATTTAAATTGGTATGTTGCCGGAATTAAGGCAGGAAATCCCGGGTATTTTCATGGTACTGACGATTTTTTGTTGTTCCGTTTACTCAATTATAAACCCAATAACAAACTCCAGGAAACATCTCCGGCTCAACTGCCCAAATCCCGGAAATTTGCGGATGTTGGTGTGGTGGCGATGCATGAAGATCTGGCACATGCAGATAAAAGCCTGAGCAGTTATTTGTTCAGCAGCCCCTTTGGTTCTTCGGGACATGGTCATGCTTCCCAAAATGCTTTTACGATTAATTATAAAGGCAAAGTTATTTTTGGAGGGACGGGTTATTACAGCAATTTTAGCGACAAACATAACCTGTTGTATTATCGCAGCTCAAAAGCCTATAACACGATCTTAGCCGATAGCTTGAACCAAAAAATTGGAGAAGAGGGCTATGGCTGGATACCCAGGGCAATGTCGGGTCAGAACATTCAGTATGCACTGGGTGATGCCAGCAATGCGTATGGCGATGTTAAAAGTGAATTTTGGCTGGACCGGTTTAAGCAGATTAACGTAAGGCCCGACAAAACAAATGGTTATGGTGAAAGCGGTGTAACGCTTTATCGCAGGCATATGCTGCAACTGGAAGGGGGCTATATTTTGCTGTACGATGAGCTGGAAGCGAATAAGCCTGTAAAATGGACTACACAGTTTCATGCGCCATATGACGAGATCGAAACACAAAAAAGCGGCAATACTAACGAACAAAGTTTTGGCGTAAAAACCGATTTGGGCAAGGTAAATGCCAGCGTATTTGCAAATGCAGCTTTAAACTTAACTGTGCATAACAAGTTTTATGAAACTGCAGTAAACTGGAATAAAGTAACTGACGATAATGGAAACATCAAAGAGTTTAAAGACCAATGGCATGCAGGTATTACCTCTCTGCCGGCACAGAAATTCAGGTTTTTAACGGTGATCCAGATTAAGGATGGTCAGGCTGAAGTGATTAAAACTTTGTCGGCCAGTAATGGGCTGTATCATCTGGAAATAGGAGAGTGGGATATTCAAGCGCAGCTGGACGGCACCAAACCAGCGGCCTTGCAAATTTCAGGTAAACAGCATCCGTCTTTATTCAGCTATGGCAATTTGCCAATTCATTTTCTTGGAAAAGATTATAGGCCACAACTCGTGGGAAGTTCTATGTTATTGGAAATGAATGGAACCACATTGAACAAAAAAGAGGTGGTGGATGAATTACCTGATGTTGCCAAATTTGACAGGCAGCCCTAAATGTTTCAAACATTTAATTATCAGGAAAATAATTAGGAACTTGTGGTCAGGTTGTGAGAAGAATATTTATAAAGGGTCTTTATGTTGTATAGAAGTTTATTGTTAGCCATTGTGCTGGTGCTGAGCCTGACTGGTCAGGCTCAGGTTAAAGAAAGGCATTTTCGGAATATTTCTATCAATAAAGGCCTTTCACAAAGTACCATTTTTGCCATTAAGCAGGATACCCTGGGCTTTATCTGGATGGGGACACAGGATGGCTTAAGCAGATATGACAGTAAGGGTTTTAAGATTTACAGGCCCGTAAAATCAGATCCGAAAAGTATCCAGTCTTATTATATCCGTACGCTATTTGTAGATCATAAAGGGAGTTTATGGGCGGGGGGCAACCAGGGCGTGAGTTGTTACAATTATGCTACAGATAACTTTGTCAATTATAAACTGCCCCGCAGCCTGGGTGAATGGTATGTTTCATCTATCACAGAAGATCCACAGCACACCATCTGGGCTACTTCCGTTGTTGGTGGTATTTTTAAGTTGAGCGCAGGCGAGTCTCAGTTTAAGCAAGTCAACTATGATTCTTTTAATACAGGCATTAAAAGAGTAGTTTATATTGGCAGCTGGAAGCAGGAGGTTTTAATAGGCACAGAGGTTGGCCTTTTTAAAATGACGGGCCCAAAAAATAAATTAGTAAAGGTTGATTTGGGACCCGATAAGCCACCAATTAATGATGTCTACATAGATGGAGATGTTTTTTGGATAGCCACCGAAGGGAAAGGAGTTATTCAATACAATGTTGAAACGGAACAGAAAAAGTTCTTTCTGCATTCGCCTGGTGTTAATAGTGTGGCAGATAACAATATCCGATGTGTTGGAAAAGATGTGGACGGAAATATTTGGCTTGGAACCTTTCGGGGTTTATCAATCCTGAACACCTCCAGTTTAGCATTTGAGAATTATTTTCATCAGATTTCACAGCCCTATACCATTAGCCAGAATTCTGTGCGCTGCATATTTCAGGATCGTCAAAAAGCTATGTGGCTGGGTACTTATTATGGTGGCGCAAACTATTATCATAAAAATGATATCAAATTTAATCTCCTTAGTCAGAATACAGGAAAGTTGTCTTTAAATGATGAGGTGATTAGCGTGATAAAACAAGATGTGAAGGGGAACTTTTGGATTGGGACTAATGATAAAGGGCTAAACTACTGGGACAGGCAAAACAATACCATTGATTATTTTGCCTATAGCGATAATAAGAGCAACAGTCTTGGCTCTGGTAACATCAAGGCGATAGCATTTGATGGAACTGGAAAACTACTGGTTGGAACACATAACGGGGGACTCAATGTACTGGATCCTCAAACGGGTCTGGTCAAGCAGTTTCGCCATAATGAAAATGACCCGAACAGTATCGCCGGGGATTTGGTGTACAGTGTGATCCGGGATTACAAGGGGCGGGTCTGGGTAGGTACAAGGTCTGGCCTGGATCAGTTTAATCCGCAAAGCCAAACTTTTACACATATCCTTCTGGATAAAGCGGGGAAAAGGCTCACTTCAGATGATATTACCTATCTGTTTGAAGACAGTCAGCATCGGATCTGGATTGGTACAACCAATGGGGTCACCCTTTTTTATCCGGATAACTTATTGTTCGATAATCCAACGGAAGGAAAACTAAGTGAGGATATTGTAAACTGTATTATCGAGGACCAAAAACACAGAATCTGGGCGGGCACCAGAGAAGGCTTAAGGCAATATAACGAGAATAAGCAAACCTTTGTCAGTTTCAACGCCAATAAGGACCTGATCAAAGGAACTATTTATGGTTTACTGCCCGATGATGAAGGGAATCTTTGGGTTTCTACGAACAGTGGGTTGGTGAGGTTTAATCCTGATACCAAATCAGCCCAGATTTTTGATGAGTCAGATGGTCTTCAAAATAACCAGTTCAATGATTATGCTTTTTGCAAAGCTGCAGACGGCATGCTGCTGTTTGGAGGTATTAAAGGTATTTCTTATTTCTATCCTACTGATATCAAACAGAAGCCCCTGCCCTTATCCCTTAAATTCACAGGTCTGGAGGTGTTTAATAAAGCGGTTTCGGCCGGTGATGAGACGCAACTGCTTGGAAATCATATTGACCAGCTGACTGAGTTGAGGTTTGCGCCGGAATTTAAACAGTTTAGTATTCTGTTTAACACTTTTAACTACGTGTATTCCAACAGGACCCACTATTATTACAAGCTGGTTGGTTACGATACCGATTGGCAGAAGACGGACAATTTAAAGGTAAGCTACAGTAACCTGCGGCCCGGAGATTATCGTTTTCAGATTAAGGCTGCGGGTCCGAACGGGGAGTTTAGTGCAGTGAGAGAACTCAGTATTGTTATCCTTCCCCAATGGTACAACACCACCTGGTTTTACCTGTTGCTGCTGGCGCTGGTTACGGCTGCTGCTTATATAGCTTATAGAATCGTTTCAGAACGCATCAAGGCCTTGCATCAGCTTAAATTAGAACGTATTGACAAAGAAAAGGTGAGTTACATCAACCAGGTAAAAATGGACTTCTTTACCAATGTTTCCCATGAGTTGAGAACCCCGCTTACGCTGATCCTGGCGCCGCTTGAAGAATTGATGCAAAAACCAACCGCCGACAAGACCTTATCTAAAAAATACGAGATGATGCTGGTTAACGCCAGGAGATTGTATAATCTGGTAGATCAGTTGTTTGAATTTAGAAAAACCGAAACCGGGACCAGGCCGTTAAAAGTGAGCAAAAGTGATGTTGTTAGTTTCATACACGAGATTTATGTTTCTTTTAAACCTTTGTCGGAAAAGAACCAGATCCATTACACCTGCCACTCCGGGCATGCGAAGCTTTCTTTCTATTTTGATCATGATGCTATAGAAAAAATACTCTTTAACCTGTTGTCTAATGCTTTTAAGTATACCCGGGCTCAAGACAGGATTGACATTGAACTCACTACAAAAAACGATTTCGCCGTGATCAAAATAACGGATAGTGGTGTAGGGATAAATGAAAGTGATTTATCCAGGGTTTTTGATCGTTTCTATCAGGTCAATAATCAGGAAATGAATCTGGGCTCTGGTGTTGGCCTGGCTTTTACCAAAAGACTGGTGGAACTGCACCATGGTACGATTACCGCAGAAAGCAGCCCAGGTAAAGGGAGTGTTTTTACCGTGATCATCCCAATGAATGATGTTTTTTATGAACAGGATTCAAAAGCTGAAAGCCCCCTGTATGAGCTTTCTATGGTTACAGATGAAGAAGCTATTCCAGACAGCCACGAGATGTACCAGGATACGGAGGAGGAGCCTGTTCTGCTACATGAAGATCCTGCGCAAAAAAGCAGGATCCTGCTGGTGGATGATAACAAGGAAATCTTAGCCTATCTGCAGGAATATTTTCAGGAACGCTATGTGGTTGAAATTGCTTTTGATGGAAAAATGGCTTTGGAAATATTGGAGATCCGGCAGTTTGATCTGATTATAAGTGATGTGATGATGCCGGAACTGGATGGTTTGCACTTTTGCAAACGGGTAAAGCAGAACATCAATACTTCTCATATTCCTCTGATCCTGTTAACCGCCAGAAATGAAGCCAGCCAGCAGATCAGGGGGCTGGAAATGGGCGCGGATGATTATGTGACCAAGCCATTTTCTACAGCCTTACTGGCCGCGAAGGTGACCAATTTGCTGCGTTCTCGTAAGCGCTTAAAAGAATATTATTCGACCAGTAAAGAAATTGTACCGGAGAATATTGCGTTCAATACACTGGACGAGGAGTTTTTGAAAGAGGCCATTTCTATTATAGAGTTGCACCTGTCAGATTCGGAATTTTCTGTAGATAAGTTTAGCCGGGAAATAGGGATGAGCAGGTCTAACCTGTATTTAAAGTTGAAGGCGATTACCGGGGAGTCTGCTACTGATTTTGTAAAGCGCATCAGGTTTAAGAAGGCTGTAGAGCTGATCCAGTCTAAACGGTACACCATTGCACAGATTGCCTATATGTGTGGATTCAATTCGCCTTCTTATTTTTCTACAGCGTTTAAGCAATATTATGGTTGCATGCCAACGGAATACCTATCTTTAAATATCAATCAATAGCATCGGGTATGAACAGCGCAAACAATAAGAAAGCAAGTGGCCAGAATATGACCATCAGGAAAATAGCAGAAGATCTTAACCTCTCTACTTCTACGGTTTCCAGGGCGCTTTCAGACAATTACCAGATCAGCTCTGCCACAAAGAAAAGGGTGAAGAAATATGCGGCGGATATCAATTTTACGGTGAACAAGTTTGCCAGCGGATTAAGAGATGGCAAAACGCAAACGATTGGTGTAGTGGTTTGCTCCATTGACAGTTCATTTATTACCCAGATCATCAATGGGATTTACGATCATTGTAACGATACAGGTTATCAGTTTCTGGTGATGCAGAGCAGGGGGTCTTTTACGAGCGAGCAGAATTGTGTGAAAATGCTGGTGGGCAATAGGGTGGATGGTCTGCTGATCTCTCCGAGTTTTGATAGTACGGACCTGACTTACCTGAAGAACCTGCAGGAAACAGGTTTTCCTGTTGTTTTATTTGACCGCATCAGTGATCAGATCCAAACACACAAAATAGCTGTTGATAATTCGGGGGGTGCTTTTAAAGCTGCTCAGTATCTGCTGGATCAGAACATCAAAAGAACCCTGGTCATCAGTTGTAAGCAGGAAGTTTTTTTAAGCAGGGAAAGGTTAAATGGTTTTCTGGAAGCCATGAAATACAGTGGAATAGAGCAAAGGGAGGAGTTGATTGCGCATTGTGATCCTTCTAATCCTGAAGTATTGCAAGCACAGCTCACCAGGCTGTTTACAGAGAATTTTATAAACCATCAGCATGCTGAGGCAATTTTTACGACAACGGATTCTTTTACGACCGCGGCAATTAAGGTGTTAAATAAACTTGGACTGAAAGTGCCGCTGGCTGGTTTTTGCAACAGTGATCTGGCGGATATATTTTCTGGACAGCCTACAACGATCTATCAGCCTGCTTACGAATTAGGCAAACTGGCGGCGAAGCAATTGTTGTCGCTGATTAAAAACAAAGAGGAAGATTTTGAAACGGTGTATCTGCCTACTAAATTGATTGTCAGAAGCTAAAGGGAGGTGAATTTCTTTGAAAATTTTACCCTGGCAAATTGCGTGGAATGTTAATTTCCCACGCCTACTTCGCTTACTGTTGCTTCTTCAACAGCATCTAAAATTTGTAACTTGATGTATCTGGTTTTTATAGGCGCAAATGTGGTGACTTTAAGATCGCTGGTTTTATTCCATCCGGCTGTTTTTATCTGTTGGTAGTTCTGATGATCTGTCGATACGGATAATTCGTATTTGGTGATCACCCCGCTATAGCCTTTCAGCTGTGCTGGGAGATAATAGAACTTACTGATGGTTTTTTCTTTGCCCAGATCAAGAATGATATAGCGGTTCTTCTCTGGCGAAAATTTCCAGAAGGTTTGAAAGGCCACAAATCCGCCACGGTCTCCCACCAGATCGCTTATTCCATCAATCATTACATCAGCCGTACGCTGTTTGAGTAAATCCGGAATGGGAGAGCCCAGGTCAGCCGGCCCTGCGGGTTCTATGAAGGCCTGGCCATCAGAAGATGAAATGGATTTCGCAGCCATGTACTCCTGTGGAATGATGGGTTGTTTAGGCAAGGGAAGTCTGTTGGACAGGGGTTTCCATAATTTGCCAATGGTCTTGAGATGGTCTACTGCTTGTTGATCGAAAAGACCGTCACGATTGGGTCCAATATTGATCAGGTAATTACAATATAATGGAACCACACGTTGCAATTTGTCTAAGGTATAATGGATGTCTTTAACCTGGTTCGGGGCGCCAGGATGCCAGAACCATCCATTGGTAAGTGTAAGTGCCATCTGAGATGGATAAATGTTATTGCCCATTGGATAAATTCCTTTTGGCCCTTCGTAATATACAATATCCGTTTGTAAGGGGCTGTTACCGTTGTGCTCTGCGATCAAACAATTGGGCTGCAGCTTTTTTACATGGTTATAAATGCGTTGGTAAGAAATGGCCCGGTGTCCCAGTTTCCAATTCCAGCCGTCAAAAATGATCATGGGTATTTCTCCGTAGTTTGTAAGTAATTCGGTGAGCTGGTTTATTACAAATTCTTCTTCTTTTGGGCCGCCCTTCTCTACGCCGTTGTGACGATCCCATATAGAAAAGTACAGACAGGGTTTTAAACCGCGGCTGCGAAAGGCCTTTACATATTCGGCAACGATGTCTTTTTTTACAGAACTGTTGGCAACATCATAATCGGTATACTTACTGTCCCACAAACAAAAACCATCGTGATGCTTGGTGGTCAGGATACCATAAGTCATACTGGCCGCTTTACAGGCATCAGCCCACTGGTTACAATCTAATTTTGCAGGATTAAATTCTTTTGGATTGTGGTTTGGGCTGGCCCATTCTTCGTCGGTAAAGGTTCCCATATTAAAATGGATCATTACACCAAACTGCAAATTGACAAAATCGGACTGGAGTTTAGGGAGATCGGACGATAACTGTGATTGTGCCTGAATGTGACTTCCCACCAGGAGAAAGATAGTCAGAATAAGGATGTTTCTTTTCAAGTCCATATTGTGTGATTTAACCGCTAATTTATTGAGGTGGTCATAAAATACCTACATGCTGATTTGCTAATGCTGACGCTATATTGACCATTTGGAGGATCTGTTTTTTAGAACTTATTCAGATTACTTGCGGCTGGTCGTGAATATTTGGCTGTTCGTCGATGGTTACACTCCCGTTGGTCTAATAGCGCAAAAACTACTGCAACGTTTGGAGGGTGAGGGCGTCTTATGTACAAAGAGAATTTAAAAAACTTAAAACATAAAGATATGAAAACCGCTATCAAAACCTTATTCGCAACAGCTTTAACAGCTATCGTTTTAACTTCATCTGCATTTACAACTTTTGCAAAAGAAGGCGACAAAAATCCTTCAGAAATCTCTGCTGTTTCTGGATTTAATATGATCAAAGTAAAAGGTAATGTAACTGTTTACCTGCGTCAGGGAAATAAAGAAAGTTTCCGTGTGGAAACAGATCAGCCAGAAGCTAAAATTTCTTTCAAAAGAGATGGTAATAAGTTGATTATTGCTGCTGCTGATGACCAGGCCTCAACTGTTTATCTGACCGTGAAAGATTTGAAAAGAATTGATGCTTCTGAAAATGCTGTTGTAAAATCAACTGGCCGGTTTAACTTGCCTGTACTCCAGGTTTTTGCACAAGACAATGCAAAAGTAGAGGTGAATGTAGTTGCGCAGGATGTGTATACGGTGATCAAAGATGCGTCTTCATTGAAATTAAGTGGATCAGCTGACCGCCATGTATCGGTAAAAGGAGAGGCCTGCAATTTAAATGTAACCCGCTTTGCCGTATTGAAAACCACTTCTTCTACGCCGTTATTTGCTGCTGTTCCTGATCTTGATGCACAACTGGCTGAGGCGGTTAATCTGGTTGTGATTTCCGGTAAAAACTCTAAATAAGGGCAACCTGACCAATATAAACAAAGAACGCAGTGCCTGTACAGGCACTGCGTTCTTTTTGTGTGATGTTAATTTGAATTGGAGAGGATCGGGGCCATTAACAATCTCTATTTTGTTGTTAAGCAGTTTTTATTTTCAGTAGCTTTTGCCAAAAGAGGATCAGCGGAGTTTTTAGTAATTTCCTGACAAGTTATTTTATTTGCATAACCAGACTGGGTACTCACTACGCTAACATAGTTTACCTTACCTTCAGCAACTGTAATCTTTAATGGTGTTGATTTTTTTCCGTTGGATATTCCTCCGCTGGATACACTAATCGTGTGGTCACCCACGCTGATGTTATGTATAGAGTAGGATTTGTTTTTTAGTTTACAAACCAACTGGCCATCAAGATACAATTTGTAATTGACTGCAGAACCAGTAAAACCTGTAGCACGAATCAGGTAAACCTGTCCTGTTTTGTCTTGTGAAAAGGCACTGAAAGAAAGTGTAAGGATAACTGCTAAAAAAGCAAAGAATTTGATTGTTTTCATAGAGATGAAATTTGTGGTTAATGAAATATAAATGTAGGAACATATTTCTATGTTCCTGATAACATCGGATAAAACAATTTGTTTTTGCCAGTGACAGGTTGATGATTAAATGCTCTTTTCTAATTCATTATTTTCTCACAGTCGGTATGATTTCGTTCTTTATATCGGTTTTTATATCTCCCTTATCCATGTTTTGTAATTGTATCACCGACCCTATTGTTTCAAACTGATTGTCTTTAATTTTCACGCCGGTACAGGCGGTTAAATTAAATTCAGGTCTTTTTTGCCCGGCCGGCATAAAATCTGATTTTTCAATTTTATTATGGATAAAAGTGAGACCATTTGTACTCCTGGCCTCGAGGATCGGGTAATCATAAACTTTAAAGGTGTTGTTTTCTATGCGGATGTTCTTGTGTACATAGTATTTTGGCACCAGTTGATGGTTTTGAGGATTAATGTTAATTACGTAATTATTGGGGAATGAATTGTATCCACATTCAATAAACTGATTGTTACGGATCGTTACATCAGTTACAATTCCGGATTCATACCAGCCAGATGCATCGTTTTCTATCAATATGGCATGCATCCCGGTTCTGTAGTAGACGTTGTTTTCTACGATTACTTTACGACGTGTTGTAATCAGATTTCCACGGGATATGGTACGCTCAAATCTGGAGTTTTTGATCGTTACGGATGGTGTCCAGGTTATATTTTCCAATGCATCGCCGATTTTAAGCTCGGTGTTAAAAGGCTTTTGCATTTCTACCAACATCTCCCTTTCGTTAATCAATTTTGCTGTTTTAACCATGCCTTGTGAAAAGATCTGTAACGAAGCGGGATGTAGGTAAGCAACGCTGTCGCCAGCTATATAAGCATTAAAACCATAGCTTTGCGGATGCATAAACCGGAGTTTCAGTTCGGTTGGCGATATGATTTCGCTTACAATGAGATGGGTGCCATGTACATTTACAGGGTCGTCATGTAAGCCATTAAACCGGCAATTGCTGATGGTGATCTGTCCTTTGCAACCAGAAAAATGCATTCCATCAGCTGATGAAGCAATTACACGACCGCTTCCCTTTTCGGGCTCTACATAAACACTGTCAAAGCTTAGGTTTTCAGAAAACTGTGATACTATGCCCAATCCATGCATGGAGTACATTTTAAGATGGTGCAGGGAGATATTTTTAGAGCGGTTATTAAATGCGCCTACATAATCGCGATAGGGATCTCTTATCGTAAGTACGTCACCTTGTTGTCCCTTAAATTTTGAAAAATCTCCAGTAAATTTTACGGTTAACGGAGCTGTTATTTCGGCTTTGCTATTCAGGAAAGGAGTCCAGTTGCTATAAAATAAAGTTCCTTCGGCAGGCCGTACCAAAACGGCATGATAATTTTTAGGTGTCCATTTTTCTCCGTACCATTCTAACCGGCCTTCTACAATAGCAAATTTGCTGTCAGGATGTATTTTTGCAGTAATTGAGCTTGCTGATAAATCTTGTAAAGTCATCTCAGACATACCCGGACGTTCATAATTGATCGCCAGGTTTTGGATGCTGATATTTTCACAACTGTCCAAAACCCAGGTAATCATTTTGCCATGAAAAATAAATACGGATCCATTACCTTCTATCGTGATGTTTTTTTGCCCTTTTAGAAATAAGCCAACCCTTTGTCTTTTTATTGGAAATTCTTTCTCAGAAGAAGAGTTCGAAATATAATAATGGGTTTCGGTTGCCTGATCTGGCCAGAAATCATATCGGCCCTTTGGGAAATTTAATACCGATTTGGGTTGCTTGTTGGCAGCGGCAATAGCTTTCTTTACACTTTCAGTTGCATCAGCAAAGCTGTTGGGTTTGGCGCCAAACTTAGTTACATCAATGACCTGAGCACTGACCTGCAGACAGCAACCTACTAATAAAACGGCAAGATATTTTTTCATGTTTATAATTTCAATTTTTAAGTGCAAATACTGTTTGGTACTGGGGCACTGCTTTAATGCTTTTAAGTATAGTTCCTTTGGTTTTTATTTCTTCAACCAGATTTGCTGGTACACCTGTTGTTTTATTGTCCCAGTCTATAAGGCTAAGCTCTACATTACTTTGCTTTGAAAATCTTTTTAAAGCAATTTCCCAGGTCGTTCCGTTATAAAGGTTATCCGTAATGTATTTGTCCTTTTGTGTTATTTTACAGGCATTGCCTAAATAATTAACGTTTAATATCACATCGTTTAGATTATTGGGTAACGCAGAGGGTAAGCTGACAACAGCTGTTTCTTTTTTAGGATAATGAACAGATACTTTTGGGATATAGACTTGTGTTTTTTTCTGGTAAGTATCAAATAACGCAGTCTTCTGAGCAGATGCTTGTATCTTTTGATTCGTAAATGCATTCAAGCCCCTAGGGTAAACCATCAGCTTAAAATTGGCCTGTCCAGCTTGTTGTAAGGTGATTTTATCATTTTCAGCCAATACATCCGCATCTGTAATAAACAAGGCATCCTGATTTTTTAACTTGATCCGCCAGGCATTTTCAGTTTGTTTACGGGTTAAGAATACGAGTGTGATCTTGTTGCCATTGGTATCTGAAAAACTTAGAACGGAGTTGTTACTGGATGTTAACTGCAGTTCCTTATTTTTTATCTGAGTTACCCAGCCTTTAAAACCCTTGGGGCTAACACTACCCTTAGCCAAGGCCAATTGTGGTTTTACTCCCGGCAGTTGCTGAAAAAACAGGGTGATGTTTTTGCCATTTATCAACCTTGCAAATGGTTGTGCGGTTACATATTTAATCACTGCCGAGCCTGCTTTTAAATTAAAGGGCAATATCGCGGTAGTCTGGCCTTTAAGGATGAGTTCAGGAAAATTGATCGTTTCATCGGGTAAATTCACCTGCATTTTTACCGTTTTATCAGGCATGGTTACCCGTACCTGGGTATTTCCCAAAAATAAAAATCCACTGTTGCCTTTTGCCCTGGCCACATACCTTAAGTTTTGGGTATCCATTTCATCTCGTACCGGATTTTTCGGTTCATATACCTGCATTACAGCCAAATCGGTTCCGAAATCATTAATAAAAGTATGCAGGACCTTCAGGTACTTATAGGATGGTCTGAGTATTCCGAATTCACTTATGGGCGATTGAAAATCGTAGCTTTCGGGAAGGCCCGGCTCTTTTAGTCCCGGGGTTTGGGTACCACCATGAAACATGTAATAGCCGATAAGGTTCATGCCTCGTCCGATCTGGTTTTGAAGATGCGCTTCCACGACTTCGGGTTGAACCACGAAACGATTGGCAAACATCATCTGGCTTCCGCAACCTTGTTCGCATAAACCTTTTGGAAAGCTGTTTACATCATAAAATACTTTACCCAAAGCATCGGTCATGATCCATTGGTCGTTGCCATATAGAAAATCTTTGGTTGCACCGCCACCACCTTTTTCCCAGCCTCTGTAAGGATAAGAGCCTTGCAATGGAATAACCTCCATCTTTTTATCATCAAATACGGTATTCGCAGTTACTGACCAATACACGGGATTGATCTGTGTTTGCTGAGCAATTTCTTTCAGCTTAGAGATGTGCTCTGCCTGTCCGCTGGCATATTCATTTTCCAACTGAACACCAATAATTGGCCCTCCCTGCACAAAATACAGGTCTTTGGTTTGCTCGCTGATCTGGTTAAATAATTTGGCCGATTCTGTTAAATAGGCTGGATCATTGCTTCTGTGGCCTTTCATTTTTTGTATCCAGTCCGGGTAACCGCCATTGAGTTGTTCGCCGTGGCTCCATGGACCAATGCGTAACCAAACGTACATATGATTTTTTTGGCAAAGGCTGATGAATTTTTTAAGGTCCTTGTTTCCTTTCCAGTCCCACACATCCTTTGCAGTTTCGTGTTCGTTCCAAAAGATATATGTGGCCACAACGGATAGGCCGCCGCTTTTCATTTTGATGATTTCTTTTTCCCACTCCCGGGGCAATACACGGTTGTAATGTATTTCACCCATGAGCGGAAACCAGGGTTTTCCGTTTTTTTCAAAATACTGGCTGTTTGCTGAAAGTATTGTCCCATCAGGTGCCTTAGCAGACATTGGGATATCATTTTTTTGTTTAACCGGGGTGTTGAAAATGTCGATTTTGTAAACCTGCGCTTTTAATTGGGATAGAAAAGAAATGCACAGGGCAAAGACAATTAATCTTGTTTTAAGCATATGGTGGTTTTATAGGAACAAGTTACGAATTTACCAGGGGGTCTGAGTTTAGCAGAAAAAAGAGCCGTTAATTTCTAACGGCTCTAATCAAATTTAGCGCGCTAACCAGGTTATTTATTAAATGCTGTCACATTAATTGTCCAGACCCTGCTTGTGCCATTTGCAGCTGTAATGATGTATTTCAGGGGCTTAGTGGCATCTGTGGGATCACCAAGTGCCGGTGTTCCACCTGTTGGTACAATGGTGGCTGCGGTTGATATGTTCATATAGAACCAGAGTTTGGTTTGTACCACCTTTGCCCGTTCTGCGGCGGTAAACTGACCATTTGCATCCGGCACTGTGATCACTACGTTTATAGTCGAATTGGCTTTATCAATGGTTTGTACAATGCCTAGTTTTTGATAGGCCACAACAGGCTGGCCATTCATGGTCTGACTGCCGTTAAAGCGGTATTCTACATTGACTAAAGTAATTTCGTTACCGTCAGACAATGGATAATCGACCAAATCCTTTTTTAAACAGGAAGACAAGGATACGAGCAGCAATAAGGCGAGCAGATGAGATATGATTTTAAATTTTCTTTTCATGATGAAGGGTTTTTAATTACCAGCCAGGGTTTTGAGGTCCGAAGTTGGAGTTGTTATCGATAAAGCTTTGCGCAATTGGGAACAGGTATCTCCGGGCAGGTTCGAACTTTCTGC
>Ga0210409_10004673_pt1 | contig 14664 bp, 11 predicted proteins | sample IncBWH17MmetaG_FD_161649 | JGI IMG/M metagenome (GOLD analysis project Ga0210409, IMG submission 161649) | Forest soil microbial communities from Barre Woods Harvard Forest LTER site, Petersham, Massachusetts, United States - Inc-BW-H-17-M | ecosystem: Environmental > Terrestrial > Soil >... | reverse complement strand
TGGGCGCCGAGCCGCCTGCCCCCGAGCTCATGGCGAAGCTTGCCACGACATCGGCAGGCTTCGACACCATACGAAAGCACGCCACGTTCTCGGTCGAGACCCGCGTCGAGACCCTCGATGGCGACGGCCACGTGACCGGCGTCAAGACAATAAGCGAGCACGTCGTCCACGAGGGCGTGACGACGCACGTCGTCATCGACAAGGCGACGAAAGACGGCAAAGACTGGACCCGGCAAGCTCAACATGAGGAGGACGAGAAGCACGCCGCGAATGAAAAGGACGAGAAGAAGGGGCGACTCGACATCCCGTTCCTCGCGTCGGAGCAATCGCACTATGTTTTCGACGTGGTCGAGACCGATCCCAGCAATCCGGCACGCGTGCGAATTGCATTCAGGCCCAAGGACCCGGACTCCCACTCCGTCGAGGGGTCGACGTGGGTGGACCGCGACGCCGCGCAATTTGTGTCGGCCGGGTTCAAGGTGAGCAAGCCCGGGATCTTCGTGGACTATGTCCACGTCACCGTCGAAATCGGCGCCACGACCGAGGTTGGGCCAGCTTTGTCGCGCATTAAGTTCGAAGGCAAGGGCGGGTTCCTCTTCTTCCACAAACACATCCGGGGCAGCGTGGTCTTCTCGAACTACAAGGTCGCGTCGCCATGAGCGGTTCGTCGACGCTGCGAACACGTGAAACATCCGGCAAAGGCGAAGCGCCGAACAGCGAGGCTTGCGTCTCAGCCAATCCGAGTTTGAGCGGCGATCGGGAAAACCAATGTTTCTGGATGTATCCTTGATGTCACGAGGATTGTGCTCTGCAAAACGCGTATAGCGTGCACCGCCGAATAGGCTAATATTTGGGGCCCAGCTTTACTTGGATTGCAGGGGGCGCTCTTGGGAGCAGAAAATTACGGCTCTGTTACTCGGCGCTGAAAGGATTGGACTATGAATTCCCGCGCGAGTGAAAACAAGCGATTGTGTCAAATCACGGCGCGACCGCATTTCGCGTTTACAGCCCTCTTGATTGCCGGATTCGGCGCGTCGTGCGCAAGTACGAATTCGGCTTCGGACAACGGAGGCTCCAGTTCGGGCGGCTCGGCCGGTAGCTCAGGCGCGCCGGCGCCATCAAGCAGCGGCAGCTCCGGCAGCAGCGCCGCCAACAACGGGTCGAGCGGAGCGAACGCGGGCAATGGCAATGGGGGTATTGCGGGCTTGTTTGGGGGTCTCGGCAGCCCGGGCGGTATTTTTGGCGGCGGCAGTCCCGGCGGCGGCGGGAACGGCGGCCCCCCCGCGGGCGGAACCGGCGGTTTCCCCGGCGGCAACAACAGCAGTGGAAGCAGCAGCGGCGGTCCGACGAGCAGTAGCGGTAGTAGCGGCAGTATTAGCGGCAGCAGCACCGGCAGTTCGGGCAGCTCGGGAAGTAGCGGCTCGTCGGGTAGCTCCTCTGGCCCGCCGATGACGGGCAGCGATGCCAGCGCGCCGCCCGCCGGCGATGGCGGCACGCCGGGGACGGGGATCGGCAGCTGTCTGGCTGGAATGACGAATTACGAAATGGACGGTCCGTATCAGGTGCAGCAGAGTCTGATGGGCAGCATTAACTTCTATGTGCCGATGTTGCCGTCCGGCTGTAAGGTTCCGGTCATCCACCTATCCAACGGCACGGGCGCGACCTGCTCGGCGTACCAGGCGTCCCTCACCCGCTTGGCCACGCAGGGCTTCTTGACAACTTGCTACGAGGACACGAACACCGGCGCCGGTACCGATGCGCTCGCGGCGCTCGACGCGGCCCTCATGATGTTCCCTGATATGGCTGCGCACGCGTTCGGCTCCACCGGGCACTCTCAGGGCGGTCAGGCAACCTTCACGGGCTTGCAGCTCGCCGAGATGGAGCACGGCACCAACGGCGACTGGATTTACGCCGGGCTCGCCATGGAGCCCGCAAGCGGTTTCGGAATTCAGCCGTCAGGCGGGTCTTGGCAGCAAGTCTACGCAGAGATCAAGTCGCCCATGTTCATGTTCAGCGGTTTGGGCACCGACGGCCTCGTGTCGCAGGCTTGGGTGCAGCAGGCTTATGACGCTCTGAGTTCTTCGGACGAGGCTTACTTCTGGGCGGCGAACGGCGCGACGCACATCCCCGTGCCGAACACCCAAGAAGAAGAGATTTCGGTTGCTTGGTTTCGCTGGAAGCTTTTGGGTGACCAGGCAGCCTGCAAGTTCTTCAAGAGCATACCGATGATGGACACGACGTGGACGGTGGTGGCATCGAAGAACGAACAACAGTGCATGTGACGATAGTCGCGGTCGGTCACCGTGCACCTCGGCTCGCGCCCGAGACTGCCCGCCGGGATACACCCGCCGCGTTCAAGAGCTCCAGCAGCGCCACGTCGCCCGCCGTACATTGGACGGGCCACTTGGACTTTGGAGTCTTCGGTTTCTTCGAGACGGCTGCTTCGATGACCTCGTCCGCCACGCCGTTCAGCGCATCGATTCCGAATGAAACGACCCACTTGCGAACGTCGCTCACTCGTCCCTGTCTGGCGAGGATGACAGCCCGCACGATCGTCATTTGCGAGCGGTCGTTCGGCGAGTGGCCCTCGACGATCGCAGTCATCTGCTCCAAGAAATCGTCGCGCTCCGGATCGTAGTTCGGGCCCTGCTCCAAGCTCTCAAGCCACTGGGCGACGAGGGCTTCGAGGCGCCTCGCCTGGGCCAGCGCCTTCTCGTGGCGCTTTCGGAACGCCTCTGTGCTCGTGCGCGGCATCCCCTTCAGCAATAGGTAAAGCGGCCTGCTGATGATCTCGTTGGGCTTGCGGCGCGCTCGCATGTTCCAACCTTATCGCCAGATCCACGGCGTGCGACAACCCGGACGGCTCGACTTGGCCTGTCCTATGTCTTGGAGGGTTTGAGCCACCCGTTTACGAGGCACCACGCCACAATCGGCCGCGGCCCCGCGCGCGACGGTCGACCACCCTTGGTCCCCGCGCTCCCAGCGGATATGCGTCGCGAAGAACGTCAGCGATGGCGCGAAGAGCGGGCTCGATCGCCGATCCTTTCCTCCATACCAACGCGAGGGTCCGATGAGCCAGGGGCGCCGCGAGTGGGCGGACGTGAAGGCGAGCCCGCGTGGCCTCAGCCCTGACCGCCAGCATTGGGATGAGGGTGATGCCTGCTCCGCCCGAGACCATCTGGACAAGCGTCGAAAGGCTGGTCGCTCGAAACTCGCCTTCTTTGGCTCGCGCGCCGCCGCACGCTTCCAGCGCCTGATCGCGAAAACAGTGGCCGTCGTCGAGCAGGAGAAGTTCCTGGCCGCGGAGTTCTCTTTGGAAGACCGGAGAGTCTTTCGCGGCGAGCGGATGCTCGGGGCGAGTCACGAGAAAGAAGGGATCGGTCGCGATCACGTCTCGCGCGACGTCTCCGACGTCTGCCTCTAGGGCCACGATGGCGCCTTCGAGCTGGCCGTCGGCAAGCCCGCGCACGAGCGCCTCCGTCTTGTCCTCCACCCATGCGATTCGGAGGCGGGCGAGTTTTCTGCGCAAGTGCGGGGTAACATCAGGAAGCAAGTACGGGGAGACCGTCGGGATAATCCCGAGCCGGATCGTCCCTGCCAGAGGATCTCCGATGCGCTGCGCCGCCCGCACGATCTCGTCGGCATCCACAAGGAGCCGCTTCGCGCGCTCCACGAGCTCCCTGCCCGGCGGGGTCACGAACACCCGTTTGCGATTTCGTTCGAAGAGCTGAACCCCCAGCGCATCCTCGACCTGAGCGAGCTGACTACTGAGCGACGGTTGAGACACATGGCAGCGCGTAGCAGCGCGGTGAAACGACAGCTCGTCGGCCACGGCCGCGATGTATTGCAGTTGGCGCAGCGTGAATGGATGAGGGGCGGAGGACATCGTATCGATGATAGCTTCAGCCTATCGATATCATCCAATCAATCGATTGGAGCGACATTCAACGCGGCCTTAGTGTGACCTCACGACAAGATTCACCCAGCAGGAGGTCCGCAATGAGCAACGAGAAGACGAAGCTGACGACTGCCGCCGGCGCGCCCGTGGTCGATAACCAGAACAGCGTCACTGCAGGTGCCCGCGGGCCCGTGCTCCTGCAGGACGTGTGGCTGCTCGAAAAGATCGCCCACTTCGATCGCGAGGTCATTCCCGAGCGACGCATGCACGCGAAGGGATCGGGCGCTTACGGAACGTTTACGGTGACGCACGACATCACGGCCCACACCCGCGCGAAGATCTTCTCGCAAATCGGCAAGCGGACAGAGCTCTTCGCGCGCTTCACGACCGTCGCTGGAGAGCGAGGGGCAGCGGATGCGGAGCGCGACATCCGCGGGTTCGCCGTCAAGTTCTATACCGACGAAGGCAACTGGGACCTGGTCGGCAACAACACGCCGGTTTTTTTTCTGCGTGACCCGTTGAAGTTCCCGGACCTGAATCACGCGGTCAAGCGAGACCCGCGGACCAACCTACGGAGCGCCAAAAACAATTGGGACTTCTGGACGGCGCTGCCGGAGGCGCTCCATCAGGTCACGATTGTGATGAGCGATCGTGGCCTCCCGGCGACCTATCGTCACATGCACGGCTTCGGGAGCCACACGTTCAGCCTCATCGATGCGAGGAACGAGCGCTCCTGGGTGAAGTTTCACTTCAAGTCGCGACAAGGCATCAAAAACCTCACCGACGGTGAAGCCGAGGCGATCATCGGCAAGGACCGCGAGAGCCACCAGCGCGATCTATACGAGAGCCTCGAGCGGGGGGACTTCCCCTCGTGGACGCTCTTCGTGCAAATCATGCCGGAGAAGGACGCATCGAGGGTGCCGTACAACCCGTTCGATCTGACGAAGGTGTGGCCCCACGGCGACTACCCGATGATCGAAGTTGGTGTGATGGAGCTCAATCGAAACCCCGCAAATTTCTTCGCCGAGGTAGAGCAGTCCGCGTTCAATCCCGCTGCCGTCGTTCCCGGAATCGGCTTTTCACCCGACAAGATGCTTCAAGCGCGACTCTTCTCGTACGGAGATGCGCAACGCTATCGCCTGGGGGTGAATCACCACCAGATCCCGGTCAACGCACCACGCTGTCCGTTCCACAGTTATCACCGCGACGGGCAGATGCGCGTCGATGGCAACCACGGCAGCACGGTCGGCTACCAACCGAACAACGCGGGCCAGTGGGCGGAGCAGCCGGAGTTCCGTGAGCCGCCGCTCAGCATCGAAGGCGCAGCCGACCACTGGAATCACCGCGAGGATACCGACTACTACTCGCAACCCGCGGCCCTTTTTCGACTCATGACGCCTGCGCAAAAGCAAGCGCTGTTCGGGAATACGGCGCGCTCGATCGGCGGAGCGCCACGAGAGATTCAGCTACGCCACATCGCCAACTGTGCCAAGGCCGACCGCGAGTACGGCGAGGGGGTCGCGAAGGCCCTCGGTATCGAGGCAAGCGAACTCCGTTAGGTGCGCTTAGATGAGCAAGGCTTCGACCACGGCACCTGCCGATCGCTTGTCGCCGCCTCGTCGCCCCCGGAGATTGGCGCGATTCAACGGTGAGACCAACGCCTGCTCCAACGAGATCTGGCTAGAGTCAGAGCACTTGGGCGATCGTGGTACGGAAAGGGAGCAAGCAATGAGAGCACTCAATTCGGTTTACCGTGGCGTTTCCTCTGGACTGCTCGTGATTGTCACGGCCTGTGGTGCGGGCGGCCCGGCGCCGGTTTCCCCGGCGGTGCCGAGCGCGACAGCGAGCGGCACGGCGGCAGACGAGCCGGCTCCGTACATCCGCGCCGCCGTCGACGCGGCCGACCGCGACGCCGACGACAAGGTGCTCGACGGCGGGCGCCACCCCGCCGCGCTGCTCGGCTTCTGCGGCGTGCAGCCCGGCAGCAAAGTTGCGGAGATCGCGGCCGGCGGCGGCTACACGGCGGAACTCGCGGCGCGCGCGGTCGGGCCGGGCGGCAAGGTCTACGGCGTGAACAACAAGTTTCTTTTGGAGAGGTTCGCCGAGCAGCCGTGGTCGGCGCGGCTCGCGAAACCCGTCAACAAGAACATCGTTCGCGTCGATCGCGAGTTCGACGACCCGCTGCCGGCCGAGGCCAAGGACCTCGACGTCGTCATCGACAACCTCTTTTACCACGACATGTTCTGGCTCAAGGTCGACCGCGACAAGATGAACCGAGCCGTTCTCTCGGCGCTCAAGCCCGGGGGCGTCTACTGCGTCATCGATCACAGCGGGCGCGCGGGCACGGGTTCGGGCGAGACGCAGACACTTCATCGCATCGAGGAGAAAGTCGTGCGCGAGGAAATCGAGAGAGCGGGTTTCAAGCTCGCCGGCGAGTCCGGCGTCTGGCGCAACCCGGCCGACACGCGCGACTGGAACGCCGCGCCGTTCGCGGCCAAGGACAAGCGCGGTCAGAGCGACCGCTTCGCGCTGAAGTACGTCAAGCCGTAGAGCGATTCCGTGACCCTTCGCTCGCTGCTCGTCGCGGCCGCCATCGCCTGCCTCATCGGCGCAGTATTCCCGTACGTGCTTCTCAAACTCGGTTTCGGCCCTAATGTTTCCCTCCTCTCGACGTTCGTTGGTTTCCTCGCGTTGACGGGTGTGGGCGGCGCGCGGCCCTCGCGGCTGGAGCTCCTCCACGCACAGACCGCGGGCGTGGCGGCCGGGCAGGTCGCCTTCATGTCGGTCGTGCTCGCAGCGTTCGACCTGCTGGCGGGCAAGCCTGCGCTCGGCTTCGCGATCCATCCCGGGCCCGTAGCCCTCGCCGCGTGGCTCGTCAGCGCGGGCGTGCTCGGTGCCTTGACCTCAGCTCCGCTGCGCCACCACTACATCGAGGAGGAAGACCTGCCTTTTGCGGGCGGAACGGCGGCCGGAGAGATGATCGTCGTGCTCGACGGCAAAGGAGAGGCGGCGCGGAGGGCGACCGGCGCTCTCGTGGCCGGCGGCGTCCTATCGGCGCTCGTGGCGTGGCTCCGCTCAGGACCTTGGCGGCCCATCCCGGAGGTCACACCTTTCGGCGCGCTGGGCAAAATGCGCGTCGGAATGGGTTGGAGCCTCCTCGCCTTCGGCTCCGGATTGCTCATCGGCCCGCGCATCACACTTTCGATGGGCCTCGGCATGCTCGCGGCAAACGTAGTGCTTCCGCCGTGGCTCCTGTCGCATGGGTTCATTTCGGAGCTGTCCTTCGGCGCCGCCCTGAAGTGGACCATGTGGCCGGCGACAGGGCTGATGGTTTCCGGGGGCCTGACGGCCCTGCTCTTCGACGCAGGGTCCATCGGGCGGTCGTTTGCGGCCCTCGGCGTCCATCGAGGGGACGATGCCGTGGGCATGTCTCGCCGTACCCTGTGGCTGGGCGCCCTGGCGGCGTCGGTCGCTCTGTGCGCGGTCGGGCGCGTCTATTTGGCGTTGCCGATCTGGGCCACGGCGGCGAGCGTCGCCCTGGCGCTGCCTCTCATGCTCGTCGGGACGCGTGTGCTCGGCGAGACGAACTGGGCGCCGATCAGTCAACTCGCGACGGTCGCACAGGCCGTGCTCGCGGCCGTGGCGCCCGGCGCTTTGCTCGTCAATATGGTGGGCAGTGCGCTCTGCGGCGCCATTCCGGGCAGCGGCGAGCACTTGATGCAGAACATGCGCGCGGCCCGTATCGTAGGCGCGCGTCCGCGCGACGTCCTCGTCGTTCAACTCGTCGGAGTCGTGGCGGGGGCGATTGCGCTCGCGTTCGTCTATCCGTTGCTCCGCGCGCGTTACGGGATCGGCGAGGGGGGGCTTTCCTCGCCGATCAGCGTCAAGTGGGCGGGCTTCGGAGAGCTGCTGGCCGGCGGCGTCGGGAGTTTGCCGCGGGGGAGCCTTCGCGCGCTGGCCGTGTCTGTGGCACTCGGCGTCGGGTTCACGGTGCTCGAAAAGCGCGGCCCCTCGCGATCCCCGTCGACGACCGGGATCGGGATGGGAATGCTCATTCCTGGCGCGGTCGTGGTGCCGATGGTGCTCGGGGGCCTGGTCGCGGCTCTGTGGAAGCAGCGCGCGCCCAAGAGCGAGGGCGAGCATCGGATCGCGCTCTCGTCGGGACTCATCGCGGGTGAAGCCGTCGTTGCCGTGGTAATTCCGGTGCTCGTGTGGGTCGGTTGGATGAAGCGATAGACCGCCCGGCGATTCTAGCGCACGCGCAACGCTGGAATCCGAAAGTGGCTTCTCACGTGCGCGACGATCTGTGCGTCGGTCGGGTGGTCCATCGTCTCGATCGCTTGCACCTTGCTGAGCAGATTGGTGGAGTGGCCCTTCACGTAGTGAAGGAACTCACTCTTCGCCGTCGACGGCCCCAAAACGAGGATCTCGTCCGCCGATGCGAGCGCGCTCGCCACATCGGCGAAGAAGCGGTGTTCGTCGTCCGGGTGGGTCCGCGGCTCGGATGGGCCCCGAGGATGACGGTGAAACCGGTGGACGGGCGCGCGCAGCGTGCGCTCGTCGAACCCGTCGAGGTCGACGTGGAAGATACGGGCTTCGCGATGATCTAGCCAGACGGCGGCACGTGTCGGAGCAGTCATATGCCTGGTTGGACGTTAGGCAGATTCTCCACGAGACCGCAATCCTGAGCCGGCCACGTGAATCCGCGCGGTCACGGGCACGAAGAAACCTGACAGAAGGCTGTCAAACCGCGCCGTTAGGGTGCCTCTCTCGAAAGGAAGGTACTCCCATGATGAGCGTCATCGACTGGTTCGAGATTCCGACGACCAACTTAGACCGGGCCGCAAAGTTCTACGAGACCGTGCTCAGCGTGCGCCTCCGGCACGAGACCTTCGGAGGCGTGCCGCAAGCCATGCTCCTCGGAGAGAAGGGCGCCCCGGGCGGCGCTCTCATCCAGGATCCGCGGCGCAAACCGAACCCCGAGGGGACGATCGTGTACCTCAACGCAGGCAAGGACCTCGATGCCTGCATCGACCGAGTGACGAAGGCCGGCGGCCGCGTGATCCTGCCGAGGACCGACATCGGCGAGCCCGGGTACATCGCCATCTTCGCCGACCCCGATGGCAACACCGTCGGACTTCACGTGGAGAGGTGATTCCTGCGCGATAGCTTTCGTCGGTCGGGGGGGCACCCGCGCGACCGCATCTTGAAGGGCGGGACTCTCAGTCGTATGTGAGCTTCCGTCGTGCGCCGGACCGAACGCCTCTTCGCCCTCGCCGAGTACCTGCGGGGCCGTAGGACCGGCGTCACAGCGGACGCGCTCGCAGCCCGTTTCGACGTCACGGTCCGCACCATCTATCGAGACCTCGACGCGCTGCGCGACGCCTCGATGCCGGTCGCTGCCGACCGCGGACGCGGCGGCGGCTACGCGCTCGACGCGAGCTACAGCCTGCCGCCGGTGAACTTCACGTCCCGGGAAGCGGCGGTGATCGTGGCCCTCGGCCGCTTCGCCATCGATATGCGCCTATTGCCATTCACCGGGACGCTCGAATCGGGCATGGATAAGATCCGCGGCGCGCTCTCGAGGTCGGCGCAGCGCGACCTGCTCGCGCGCCTCAAAGAGCTCGCGTTCTTGGGGGTGCCAGCCTTACCCGCTCGGAAGGCGGTGCGCGAGGCGGTCGAGCACGCGTGGTTCGAGCAGACCGCAGTCCGAATCACGTATGTGGACGGAAGCTCGGTGGAGACCACGCGCCTGGTCCGCATCGAAGCTGTCGTCATGGACCGGCACGAGACTCGCCTCGACGCGCGCGACCTCGATACGGGTGAGCGCCGCCCGTTCCGCATCGACCGGATCACCCGTGCTGAGCTGGTGGCGGCGCAATGTCACCCCACGCGCATTTCAGAGTGACTGTGAAGAGCGGCGAACGTCTAGCGACCACTTCGGTCGATCAGAGTTCAGTTCGCGTCCGCGAGACAGGATGGATTGTTCGCTAGGATGCCCGTCGTCAAGACGACCGTGTCATGCAAAGCCCCATTGCAGCTCACGTCGCCACCGATCATCTCGAGTTGGTGGGCCCCTGCGAGGCACTCGTCCGCGCGATTGCCTTGCCGTGAGCAGCAAGTCTCGAGGTCAGTGCACGGCCCGCCCGGAGTGAAAGGGGGAGCGCATGCGACGGTGTCGCCGCAGAAACCGAACATGCACTGGACAATATTGCTCTTGCAGCTCGCGCACGCATCGCCGGCCGGACACGCAGCGGCACAACCATCCGGCGCGTCCTCCAGACAGGCGACGTAGTCCGAGCAAGCTTCGAGGCACGCTCCGAGCTCGCAGTGCATGCAGGCGCATTCGGCCAATCGTTCTGGGTCAGGGCAACCCGGGTTGAGCGAGCCGGTCAGGATCTGCTTGTCGACGCATAATCCGGCGACTTGCGCGCGAATGTATGCCGGCAACGGTGCGGCGTCAGAGCGGCCGGAGTCGATCCCGCTTTGGTCGAGCTGCAGGGCGATGGGGCCGCACGCGAGCGGTTGCATCGTATTCGGATCGTGCACCACGAGCACGTGGCCGACGATGTCCGACGGAGTCGAGTCTCCGATGGTCCATGGTTTCATGTCGCTGCTCGGGCGCGAATAGAAGGCGGTACCGATCCCACTCCCCGAGCATGCGGCATACGCGCCTTCCCCCCGAGGAGCATCCCACTCGGCGCCGATCAGGGCCGAATCAGTGCATACAGACCCCTCGTGAATGATCGCCGGATAAGCCATGAGGGATGCACATCCGGTGGTGATGCGGAGAGTCAGGTCTACTCCCGTGCGGACCGCGGCAAAGTGGGCTTCTCCCATGACGGGTCGGACGATTCCCGAGTCGCCGCCGCTGTTGGAAGGGCTCGGCGAACCGAGCGCCTCAAGGATCGCAGCTGCCCTCACGCTCGGGCTCTCGCACATCGTGCCCGCGGCCGGTTGGCCGGCCTCCGAGTCGGCACCGGCGTCGGCGGTCGCTCGTCCGACCTCTCGACTGCAGCCCGCGAGGGCGGACGCCCACCAAGTCCAAAGAAAGAGTCGGCGAGCGCTCATCCTCCCAACTCAATCGCCCTAACTGGTCCGTCGCGTCGGCTACCTCCGAGCGTAAAGAAGAAGGTGGCGCCCTGCCCAGGAGCCGAAGTCGCCCAGATCCGTCCGCCATGACGCGTCACAACGCGGTGCACCGTTGCCAGCCCGATGCCAGTGCCTTCGAATTCCGATGCCTTGTGGAGCCGCTGGAAGGGCGCGAACAGTTTGTCAGCGTACTTCATGTCGAAGCCGGCCCCGTTGTCCCGGACAAAGAACGCCTGCTCCGGCCCCTGCTCCTTTCCAACCCAGATACGAGCGTCGGGTCGCTTGGAGGTGAACTTCCACGCGTTCCCCAACAGGTTCTCGAAGAGCACCTTCATCAGGTGCGGGTCCGCCTGCGCCTCGAGCGGCTCAGCGATGGAGACATCCACCGCACGGGAGGGCTCGTGCGCGCGAAGAGTACCCGCGACTCCACGGGCCAGCTCCGCCAGGTTGACGGGTATGCACTCAAGGTGCGCTCGCGTGATGCGAGACAGGTGAAGGAGATCATCGATGAGACTCGACATCCTTGCCGTGGCGGTCCGAATTCTGTCGAGGTACTCCTTGGCTTCCCCCTTCAGCTCCGACCCATATTCGCTTGCCAAGAGCTTGCTGAAGCCGTCGATAGCCCGCAGCGGCGCCCTCAGGTCGTGGGACACGGAGTAGCTGAAGGACTCCAGTTCCTTGTTCGCTCGCTCCAGCTCACCCGCCCATTCCCTGCGAAGCCGCGCCAGGTCCAAGTGCGTTTGGACCCGAGCGACAAGTTCTCGGGCGGAAAACGGTTTGACGAGGTAGTCGTCGGCACCGGTCTGCAGGCCCTCCAGGACGGCCTCCTCACCAGCCCGAGCTGAGAGCAGCACCACGGGGATGTGGCTGGTACGTGGATGGTCCCGCAGGGCCTTGAGCAGTCCCACCCCATCCAAGACGGGCATCATGACATCGCTCAAGACCAGGTCGGGAGGTTGATCTCGTGCTTTACCAAGAGCTTCCCTTCCATCCGTGGCCACCTGAACGTTCCACCTTACCGCCAGCAATCGAGCGAGGTAGTCTCGCATGTCGGCATTGTCATCAGCGACAAGGACGGACGCTCGCTCTTTGTCCGAACCAGCTTGGACATTGGCTGGGACGGCGGCTTCTTGAATCGGCTCAACCAATACGTCCTGGGCGTCCGAACCCCCCGCTATCCATTGTGACGCCTCCAGCAAATACGGAGCCACCATCGTTGATTCCTGCGACCACTGGGCCTCTACGATCCGTTCCGGAGGCAGATGTTTCCCTCCCGTGCGGAGCCGGACTTCGAAGGTGGTCCCCTCTCCCTCGATGCTCGATACGTGAACGCTGCCGCCGTGAAGTTTCACAAGCTCCTGGACGAGCGAGAGGCCGATGCCCGTACCTTCGAAGCTCCGGCCTTTCGTGCCTTGAACGCGATGGAAGCGCTCAAAGACGTGTGGAAGCTCACTGGCCGGGATTCCACTCCCCGTGTCGCGCACGGTCAGGCACACCCAATCATCTGACGAGGTCACGCTAATAGCGATCTCTCCTCGGAGTGTGAACTTGAAGGCGTTCGACAGGAGGTTGAGAACGATCTTCTCCCATTGAGCTGGGTCTACGTAGACGGGCTCGGACATGGGTGGACAATCGATGAGGAATTTCAGCTTGGCTCTCTCAACCAGGGAACGGAATGAACTCGCTAGGTCCGTCGTGAGCGTTGCGAGATCCGTTCGGACAAATGAGAGCTGGAGTCGGCCAGCCTCGATTCGCGCGAAATCAAGAAGGCTGTTGACCAACCGCAACAGCCGGAGCGCACTCCGATGAACGGCCGCCAGGCTCTCGCCCTGCAAAGACTTCTCCGGCTGCGCCAGAGCATCCTCGATGGGGCTCAAGATCAGTGTCAGGGGAGTACGGAATTCGTGCGAGACGTTGCTGAAGAAAGCCGTCTTGGCGCGATCGATCTCGGCAAGCGATTCGGCACGTTTCTTCTCCGATTCGTAAGCTTGGGCGGTGCTGATCGCGTTCGCCACCTGGTCGGCGGTTGCCTCGAAGAATCTCTCGTAACGTTCATCGTAAGCCCGATGTGGACTCAGGCCAGCCACGAGAAGGGCATAGGGTCTCTGCCCCGCACGGGAGAGGGGCAGCACGATGGCCCGCTCCGGACGCGCGTTCCAGGTGCCCAACGGCAATTGGCCGAACCGCGCCGCCAGGTCATCCACAATCACATGGCGATGAGAGCGCACCACGTCCCCAAGCGGCCAACCACCGGTTTGAGCGTCGAGAGAAGCCGTTACGAATTTCGCGGGCCCCTCGTAGTCCTTGAGACCGGTGGCTCCGACAAGGTGAGCTTCGTTGGCTTCCTGGCCAAGCGAATAAAGGAGCACGAAGGGTAGATCCAGCTCGTTTGAAGAGAGAACGTCGATCGCAATCCGGGCGGCTTCGCGTTCGGACTCTGCATCCGCAGCCCTTGCCGCCAGCTCGTGGAGCATACGAATTTGACGCTCGCTCCTGACCTTCAGGGTGGTCTCCTGAACGGTGTTGAGGAGGCCGCCCACGTGGCCATCGTCTTCTGGAATCGGGCTGTAGGAGAACGTGAAGTAGGTTTCTTCCGCAATGGCCCCGCTCTTGATGAAGAGCTGGACGTCTTCCATCCAAGTTGAGGAACCTCCGTCGAGGATGCCGCGAGCCAAAGGCCCTGCGAAGTCCCAAACCTCTGCCCACAGTTCGGCAGCCGGTACCCCTAAGGAGGGGTGCTTGTCCCTGAGAATGGGACGATACGCATCGTTGTACAGGTTGAGCAGGTTCGGCCCCCACCAGATCATCATGGGAAAGCGGCTGCCCAGCAGAACGCCCACGACGGTTCGAAGACTTTGCGGCCAACCGTCTACGGGCCCGAGCTTGGTCTTGGACCAGTCGGTTGCGCGCATCAGCGTGGCCATCTCGCCACTTCCCGCAAACAGTTCCGTAGGACGAAGCGACCTGCTCATCATTTCCCCCTAGTCTCCTGAGTCCGTGATTCGCAAGCGAATCGCAGAGCAGCGAGAAAGAATCCACACGACTGTATCTTCTCTGTCCCTCTCGATGCTGCTCTCACCACTGCGCGGTATGCTCACCGTTATGGTGTGGAAGAAATAACGACCGGCGCCCCAAGCGGCGAGCCGTTCGCTTTGAACGCTTGGGCCAATGCGCGGCGTCCCCCCTCGATGTTTCCTCGTGTCCAGCAGACGACAAATCGGGCGCCTTCGAGCTGGACGCGCGAAGCTTGTCCGGTTCGCAGCAGAAGGCTCGGATAGATGCGGGCGTTGACCGCGTGCGCCTCTCCAACGCGAAGGGATGGATTCGGACGCCGCGCAAAGCCGGAGAAGTCTCGCTCCACACCTGCCCTCGCCTCGTTTTCCGACGCACATCCGATGCCAGCCAACGCAATCACGAGTCCCAGAACAGCTACGCTTCTCATGCTTCTACCTCTTGTTTCGTGCGCCAAGTCGAGGGGGCCACGTCACTCCCCGGGCACCGGAGAGAGGGCGATTGCGCGGCGGCCTCGGGAAAGCCACGTCACGAGAGCTGGCATCACCAGGACCGCCGTGGAGAGGCAGGTAAGCTCGCCCAGGACCGCAAGCAGACCGAAGAGGAAAAGGGCCCGGTTCTCTGCCAGAAGCAGCGAGGAGTAGCCGATGATGGTCGTGAGC
>Ga0210409_10004672_pt1 | contig 14665 bp, 18 predicted proteins | sample IncBWH17MmetaG_FD_161649 | JGI IMG/M metagenome (GOLD analysis project Ga0210409, IMG submission 161649) | Forest soil microbial communities from Barre Woods Harvard Forest LTER site, Petersham, Massachusetts, United States - Inc-BW-H-17-M | ecosystem: Environmental > Terrestrial > Soil >... | reverse complement strand
CCGTACGAATAATCTCCGAAGGATTCCCGGAATGTTCGAAGACGACCGTTGCGCCCAACAGCGGCGGCACAAACAGCGCCATGAACTGCCCAAAGACATGGCTCAGCGGCACCAGCGAGACAAATCGCAGCGGATGAAACCATCGTTCATACTTTCGGTAGGGATCAATCCCGCGATCGAGCGGCTCGAGATTTGCCAGAAAATTGCCATGCGTCAAAACGACGCCGCGCGACTCGGCTGTTGTGCCCGAAGTGAAAAGAATTTGCGCGATGTGATTTCGCGTGATGGGCTCGTCGGCCAAGAATTCATAAAGAGCCTTATCTCGCTGGTTTCTTGTCGGCGAGGAAGCCACGACACCTGCATTCCGCACAGTGTCGGCCAAATCCTCCAGTACGAGTCTCGGAATAGCAGGATCAATCGAACCTTTTTCGCGGGACGAGAAAATCAACTTTACGCCTGCATCTCGTGCCACCCGTCCGGCAAAATCGAGTGTGGCGCCGTCATCCATCGGCACGGCCACCGCTCCGCGCAACAAGCAGCCCCAAAAAGCCGCGGTCCATTCCGCACTGTTCGGACCCCACAGCAGCACTCGATCGCCCGTGTGGACGCCGCGTTCTTTCAGTCCCAATGCGCAAGTAAATGCCATTCGCGCAAGCCTGTCGTATGTCCACGCTTCGCGGCGGTAGCCGCGCCGTTGCACGAACGCGACGTCGGTGCCATAGCGCTCGAACTCTCGAAACAGAGATAGAAGACTATCTCGGGACATGATCCCCGGCTCTCTCGCGCCTCTGAGATGATTTTGATTCTACGCCTGCGGGGGAGCGAACAAGCTCCGCCGATGCAATGAGGTAGCACGTCCCGTGCCACCATAAATGGCGCCAGGAAGGGCCATGCCACGCAAGAACGTCTCCTTGCATCTCATGAAAAGCACACAAGCAGAACTCAAGGACTTTCGGGTACAATAGTTTCTGCTGGGGGCGCCGTACACCCCTATCTACTTCGTTCGTAAGCAGGGTAAATGCCGGTACCGATTTCACAGATGTGGACGGTTGCAACGTACGTCCTCAAGCAAAAAATCGCGGGGCGCAAACGCTACCCGTTTGTGCTGATGCTCGAGCCGCTTTTCCGTTGCAATCTGGCGTGCGCCGGCTGCGGCAAGATTCAGTATCCCGCTCACATTCTCAAGAAGGAATTGAGCCCCGAAGAGTGCTTCAAGGCTGTGGACGAGTGCGGCACGCCGATGGTTTCCATCCCCGGCGGCGAACCGCTGATGCATCCCCAGATCGACAAGATCGTCGAGGGGCTGGTTGCGCGCAAGAAGTACATCTATCTCTGCACGAACGCGCTGCTTCTAAAAGAAAAGCTGGACCTCTTCAAGCCGAGCAAATATTTGACGTTTTCCGTTCACATGGACGGCCAGCGCGAACATCATGATTTTTCCGTTTGCCGCGAAGGCGGTTACGACCTGGCTGTCGATGGCATTAGGGAAGCGCTAAAGCGCGGCTTCCGCGTCACCACCAACACCACCCTCTTTGACGGCGCCGATCCGAACAGCGTCCGGCAGTTTTTCGATGAGATGATGGAGCTGGGCGTCGAAGGCATGATGCTTTCGCCCGGCTATTCCTACGATAAAGCCCCGGATCAAAAGCACTTCCTGGGCCGCGCGCGCACGCGTCGCACATTCCGCGCGATCCTTTCCAATCGCAAAAAGAGCTGGCAATTCAATCAGTCTCCGCTTTTTCTCGAATTCTTGATGGGCAAGAAACAATATGCCTGCACGCCCTGGGGCATGCCGACGTACAACGTCTTCGGCTGGCAAAAGCCTTGCTACTTGCTCCAGGACGGTTACGCCGATTCCTTCCAGGAGCTAATGGAAGCGACCGAGTGGCACAACTACGGCACCGAATCCGGAAATCCCAAGTGCGCCAACTGCATGGTTCATAGCGGTTACGAAGCATCGGCGGTTGACCACACCTTCAGCGGTCTCCGCGGACTTTTCGCCACGATAAAGGCTACCTTTTCCGGAAATTACGCCGACTCGGATGCGCTGGCCCTCCTCAACGAACCTGCGAAACCCGTGCATTCCTATAATCCGCTGGTTCAGATCGAAGCAACCAAGGGCCAATTCGAGGAGACAAGCGCTTGACCGGCCCACGCCACGCTGATCGACCGGGCCACGCGGAAGGCGCAGTCTCGAATCCCGATAAACTTGAAGTCGCTCCAGGTACGATTCACGAAGCCGTCCAAGGTTGGGTCCCTGAACTCGCCACCGAGGACGAAGTTCGTATTGCGTTGGAAAAAGCCTTCGACTATCGCGGCGACGTCACGCTAACCACCAAAGATGGCAAGCAGATAGAAGGTTACATCTTCGATCGTGTCTCGGGTTCGACGCTCGCGAACTCTTTCGTGCGTGTGCTACCAAAGGATTCCAACCAGAGACAGAAAATCGCTTACGCCGACATTGCGGCACTTGCCTTCACCGGCCGCGATCCCGCCGCGGGAAAAAGTTGGGAAGCCTGGGTGCGCAAGTACTGGGAAAAGAAGGCCGTTGGCGAGAGCGGTTTGAGCCTGCAACCCGAGTCTCTCGAATAACCGGAAATCGCCCTTTTTGGCACTATCTCCGGCACAGGCCTTAACAGTAACTCCATATTTATCAATATCTTAAAGAGCGAAGCACTCCGCTTTCCAATAGACTTACGGGATAGACAAACCGCCTATTTTGTGGTACTCTTTGGCTAGCATTTGTTGCTCCTTTGATACTTCTTGCCGTGCTTGAAGGGCATCTGCGGGCAACGTTTGCGGCCGCCGGTTAGCAAGTTTGGGGCTGTACCGAGCTAGGGGAATAGCGGCGCTATCGCGCGTCACAGGTATCAGGCTGCCTCGTTCTGCTTGAGGACGCTGCGCATAATCATAAAGAGATTCAAATCGAGTTGCATCGTTGCAAAGTGTATTTAAGGAGGATGATGTGCAAGTGATGGCAGAGGGTCAGACAGTCAAGCACGATACATACGGCTTGGGCATCGTTACCGCATCCGACCAGGAGCGCACCGCGATTGATTTCGACGATCACGGTCCCAAGTTGTTCGTTACCAGCATCATGGTGGCAGAGTTGATCGGTGAAGCGCCCGCCACTCCGCCGAAGACGAAGCGCCGCCGCAAGGCTTCCACCGCCGCGAAAGCCGCCAAGAAAGCCGCTGCTGCTGCTGCCGCAGGCCGTTCGTAGTTCTTTTCTCGCCTCGCTCTTGAAGTTTGCACTTCCCCTTCGTCAATCCGGCGCAGGGGTGTGTCTAAGAATTCCAGCCTCCTGCTTGTTCTCTCTATGATCGTGTCTGCGCTATGAAGCGCTTCGCCATAATGCTTGGGATTATTCTCGTGATTCTCGGTCTTGTGGGGATCCTGCACCCGAACTTCGACTATCACAGGCGCGAAGAAGTCGCGAAAATTGGTCCCGTTTCGGCGACCATAGACAAGCCGCAGAGAGCTACCATCCCAACAGGGGCCGCCACCGCTTTCCTGATCGGAGGAGCAGTGGTCTTACTAATCGTCCTGACTCCGAGGCCAAAATAGTAAATGGCCGCTCCGGGATTGTTTTCAATTGTAAGCGTTCCAGTTTACTCGCTCTCTAAATAGCACAAATGTAACCACTTACCGCTTCGCTTCTTCTTATCTCATGCCTCGTTGACATCCTAAGCTATGGGACTAATCCTGAAAACATACCAACGGGTGCATTGCTTGCCTCTGAACGGAGCGCAGAATGAAAATCGCAACTTTGAAGTGGGCCCCGGGGCTATGCCTGGTCTCCATTCTTATCGCCGGAACTGCGTCGCTTGCTCATGGCCAGAGCACATCCGGTGTATCCGAGAGCGATGTCTTAATCGGATCATGCTCCGCTCTCGAAGGGCCATCGCATTTCCTCGGCGTTGAAACCGTCACGGGCGCGAAGGCGTATTTCAACCTGATCAACGACGAAGGCGGCGTGAATGGGCGGAAGCTCAAGCTCATCTCCGCGGACGACAGCTACGATCCCGCGAAGACGCAAGCTTGCTTTGACCATTTGATGAGCGAGAAGGTTTTCGCGCTGGGATTCTTCGTGGGCACGCCCACCGCCGTGAAGTATGTCCCCATGGCCGATAGTGCCAAAATCCCGCTCGTCGGCTTGTTCACGGGCGCGCAAACACTCTACGTACCGCTCCGCCACTGGATTGTGAATGTGCGAGCGTCCTATTTCGACGAGACGCGCGAGCAGGTGGACGGGCTCTGGAAGACGCTGGGGTACAAGAAGATCGGTGTCATCTACCCCGACGACGCGTTTGGAACCACCGTTCTGGAAGGGGTGAAGAACGCTCTCAAAGAGCGTGGCGCGGAGCCGGCAGCAGTGGCGTCCTATCAACGGCAGACGGAACAGGTGGGAGGAGCAATTGACACTGTGCGTGCGGCGAACCCGGACGCGGTTGTCGTCGTGGGACCGGCAAATACGGTGGCGCCAATCTTAAAGCAAGCGCATGCCAAGGGCTGGAAGCCGCTCTTTCTGACCGTCGCGTTCGTCGGCACAGATGAATTGATCTCGGAGGCAGGTCCAGATGCAGAAGGAGTGGTGATTACCCAGGTCGTCCCGCCGTATTACATGACGGAGTTGAAATCCGTCGCTCTCTATCGCCGCGCGCTGGGGAAATACTTTCCATCGGAGCAGCCCAATTTCGTGAGCCTTGAGGGATTCGTGGATGCCATGGTTCTGGTGGAAGGCCTCAAACGAGCGGGCAAAGAATTGACTCGCGAAGGGTTGATCCACAGCATTGAATCCATCCACGACCACGACTTGGGGCTCGGCCCACAGCTTAAACTCAATTATTCCGCGAAGGAACATAAGGGCTTCGACCATGTGCTCCCCACGGTGGTTCGCGGCGGGCGCGCCGTGCCGTTCACGGATTGGTCGACCGCTGCGCCAAAATAGCTTGCGCTAGCACGGAATTTATTCTGCGCTCTCCATCGCAATCATTCGTTTCCACCCTACTTGTGGGCGGATTCGGTTTGCTCGAAGGCGTGATAGGACGAGCGGACGAGTGGGCCGGCTTCGACGTGCTTGAAGCCCATGGCTTCACCAAGGATTTTGAACTCGGCGAACTCATCGGGGTGTACATAGCGAACGATGGGCAGATGTTCGCGCGTCGGCTGTAGGTATTGGCCCAAAGTGAGAATGTCCGTGCCTTGCGCGGCTAGATCCTGCAATGTGGCAAGCACTTCGTGCTTTTCTTCGCCAAGCCCCAGCATCAAACCCGTCTTCGTCGGCACATCCGGATGGGTCTGCTTCGCGCGGCGCAGGAGTTCCAGGGAACGCTCATAAACCGCGCCCTTGCGCACTTGCCGGTAAAGCCGCGGGACGGTCTCTGTATTGTGATTCAGCACGTCAGGCCGCGTTGCGAGGACTACATTCAGCGCGTTCCAGTCGCCCCGGAAGTCTGGAATGAGCACTTCCACTTTGCAGCCGGGGACGCGGCGGCGAATTTCTTCGATGGTGCGCGCAAAAATGTGTGCGCCGCCGTCGGGCTGGTCATCCCGATTGACGCTGGTGACGACGGCATAGCGCAAACCCATTCTCGCCACCGCCTCGGCCACACGCCCGGGCTCGTCTTCATCGGGCGGGCCAGCGGGCTTGCCGCTCGGCACGGCGCAGAATCCGCAGGCTCGCGTGCAGATGTCTCCCAGAATCATGAACGTGGCCGTACCGTGGTCCCAGCATTCCCCCATGTTTGGGCAACGCGCGCTTTCGCAGACGGTGTGGAGGTCGAGCGTGCGCATGATGCGCTTCAGATCCTGGTAGCGCTCGCCGCCGAAGAATTTCACGCGCAGCCAGTCCGGCCGCGGGTGCGCCCCTGGGGAAGGCACTGGCATTGGCGGCTGATTCGAGATGATGTTAAACGGTGTGGCCATCGAGTGTGCTCGAAGTCGCTAGTTTACCTCATTGGGTGTGCGGAACAAATGGGGCGGGATTTGTGACCCGTGATCCTTGACTCCTACTGGCGGAGCCTCGAAGAGGACAGCCAGGATTGGCTATCCCACCGAAGAGGCTTGAGGGATGGGCCCCCTCCCCCCTCCCTGTTTTTTCGCAACTGCACATTCTAAAGGGTTTTAAGTCCTGTGTTTTGAAACTGCGCATTCTACAGGGGTTACGGACGCGTTTTGCGGAAATGCGGATTGTAAAGGGGTTAGGGACGGGAAGGCGGGAAAAGAGAGTCGGTTGCGGGTTGGAAGGTTTGAAGGTTGGAATGTTGAAAGGCAAAGGAGAACGGGAATTAAGTCCGTTGAGGCTGAGGGCGCGGATAGGAGAAAGACGAAAAGCAGATCCTTCGCTACGCTCCCTTCGGCTGCGCTCAGGGCAGGCAGGATGACACCCCGGAGGAAGGAAGCTAAACGCAGAGACACAGAGGGCGCTGAGAAGAGGGGAACGATTCGACGGAAGGATGGATTGCGTGAAGAACATAAAGAAGATTAGCATGGGATTGGCGAGGAGGTAAAGTGTTTTGGAGGGAATAGTCAAAATTGAGGGTTGAATGGCAATTGCTGGAGGTTGAATGGCGTTAGACGCGTCCAGATTAACGAGAGATATTGGGGATAGAGGAACTGCTCCGCGGAGCAAAAGGGTCAAGACCATCATGCGGCTCTTGACAGGGATTCGTTTGCCTTCTATGCCCGTTTTGGCATAACATTATGGAACCTGCTAACCCCGCTGTTAAGCCGATCATTTGGATTGGGAGCACAAGGGCTGACTTGTCCAGTTTTCCAGAGGACGTCAAGGACTCCATGGGCTTTGCGCTCTACGTGGCACAGCAAGGCGGAAAACATGCTGATGCGAAGCCCCTCAGAGGGTTCGGCGGAGCCGGCGTTTTGGAGATCGTTGAAGACCATTCTGGGGACACCTATCGCGCCGTCTACACGGTGCGATTGGCAGGCCGCGTCTACGTGCTCCACGCTTTTCAAAAGAAATCGAAGCATGGAATCGAAACGCCAAAGGGCGAGATCGACTTGATCAAGCGGCGCCTCAAGCGGGCCGAGGAAGAGCACACCGCATGGCTAGAACGACAAAGGGAAACGAAAGAACATGACTAAAACAATCGAGGTTGAGGAAGGCAGCGGTAATGTCTTCGCCGACATTGGCTTGCCAAATCCAGAAGAACGCTTCACGAAAGCCGCACTCGCGATTCGCATCGCCGACGCCATTCGTTCGCGCAGGCTAACCCAGGCAAATGCTGCCCGGATACTGAAAATTGATCAGCCAAAAATCTCTCGTCTCCTCCGCGGGCAGCTTTCTGGCTTCTCCACAGAGCGACTCATGCAGTTCTTGACCTTGCTCGGCCGCGACATCGAAATCGTGATAAAACGCGCGCCCCGCACCCGCCGCCAAGGACGCCTCCGCATCGTCGCGCTCGCTTGAGCGGGGTTTTTCCGCGATGCGGCGGGCGGAAAAAGAGAAGGGCGGCCTCCCTTTGCAAAAAACAGAACACAACAAACAGAACCGCAAAGGGAAAGGCCACCCTGGAGTTAAGGCGCGGCCGTCCGCCGCCTTGGCGTGGAGCAGGTCAGCTTCGGGCCGGGGCCTGGAGCCACTTGATCGCTCTGCGCAACGGGGCAGCCTCTCCGTTGCTCATCGGGGTCTGCAGCCACACCATCGCGCGATGCCGGGCAACCGTCCAGCGGCTGGGACCACTCTCTTGGGGATCCGGCAGGTCAACCAGTGGTTTTTCCTCCGGCATAAGCCAATAGGGGCTGACATTTGCGAAGGGTCGGTCCTGGGCGGCAATCGACGAGGGACGCTCGCTGATCGCGCCTGCGAACGACAACTTTAGAAGTGCCCCGAGCTGCTCTTGGAACGCTCTAATTGTTTTCAGGATTTTGCGCGCAAACCAAACACCGAGAGCCAGGAAGCCAAACAGAGCGAGAAGATTTCCCAGCGCATACCAATTGCTCTGCACCCAAGCGGTGAATTCGTTCATGGTTACCCCTTGGACTGGGACAGGTTCAATTTACAACCGGGCCGCGGCGGCGAAAACTGGTGAGAAGTCCAGAAAACGGGCAAGTGCTATCCCTGCCCTTGCGTACTCCCGGCCGCCCGCCCGCCACATAGCATTGAGATATAGTGCGTTTCTTGCTCAATTGGGCACGGCGAATCGCAAAGGGTCCGCCCCACTTAGCGGCCCCGATTATGATCATTAGACGAAGTCAAAAAATACATACATTGGAGACTACATGCGAATTTTCCTAGCGGCAGCTCTTGTGTTTGGATTCTTGGCGGTACTTCCGGCCAATTCACGACAATCGCTGACCAACCTAGGGGCGCAGACCAATCCAGCAGCGCAATCCCCGGCGGACGTGGCCAAACCTTCCCCTAATTCAGCACAACCTGACGTGGACAAGGGCAAAGACTCAACCATTGTATTCTTCCGGGAGAGCCGCTTTACCGGGTCTGCCCTCAAGCCTTCCATATTTGTGGACGGCAAAGAGATGGACCGCCTCGCCAATGGCCGCTGGTTTTCAGTCCATGCCGAGGCGGGTAAACACCAACTTCAGTCCAGCGCCAAGAACGAGCCGGCCACGGTGATCGAAACAGTGGCAGGCGAAACGACCTACGTGCAGATGGTGATCTTGACGGGGAACTGGCGTGGCGGTGGAAGGCTTCTACAAGTAGACGCCGGGGACGCGCAAAAAGTAATTGCTAAGCTGAAGCCGCTCCACGATTAAACCCAGTGGGCGCACCTTAGGTTTCGCATGCCTCGCTTGCGATTAGGCGCCGGTTCTTAGGATTTCTTTAGACGCCGCTTTGGGGGATCGGCAAGCGACTCGTCCCGCAAGACAGAGGCAAGCCAACGCCCAAGCCCGTCAAGATCAGGATAAATCGTGAGTTCATCTATGCCGGCAATTGATAGGCTTCTTTCCATCTCGTGAGCTTCTGAGGCAGGCATTATCACTTTTCTGAGATATTCGCGCACTCCACCGGGTAGGTGATCAAGTCCATCAAGATCTGATCCGTGAACGGTAAAACAAGAGCGCTGCGAGCTTATCCTTCTTGAAAAATGGGTAGGATAGACTGCGACCGGGAACTTCTTATCGAGGGACTCGGTTTCTGAATATCGATCGGGGAGCCATGGCTTGTACCGGTCCGCGTCTTCGGTAACAAGTCCCGCTTCCGCGCCCGGCGCGATAACTCCGTCGTGGTCTGCGGCAAACAGGTTCAGCTTCCACGGCTCAAGGATCCAAACTGCCGCATCGTTTTCGTCTGCTCCCAACTTCCCCCTGACCGCGAAGAATAGCGCAATCAAAGCGCTCTCTGTCCAATCCAGTAGTCTCGTTGGAGCTCCGCAGTGCTGCATGAGGAAGTACCACTCCCAAGAATTTTGGGGACGCTCTGTGCCGAGGCTGGGAGCTCGGACTGCAAACTCCTGTCTGATTTCGTGTTCGAGCATTCGGATCGGCCTAGTGCGAGGCCGATAGCGGTAGAGAGTTGGTCTTAACGGCCAATTCGAGTTCAGCTGGCCGCGAAACCAAGGCCCCCAAGTCTTTTCCTTTGTGAACCATTCCCTCGCCACCTTTTCAACGATTTCGAGGAACTCAGGAATGTTGCTCGCTGTGTAGGTTCGTTCTGGCCTGGGCATCACTGTCAGGAGGATGATTTGCGCTTGGTTGCCCGGAAAACTCCGTTGAGAGCTACAGCCCGGGAATTGTATCACCCGAGGTGTAGCGATGGGCCGGTCGTTGAACTGGGTGGCAGGCAAGGCGGGTTAACCTAGCGAATAGATTCGGCCCGCTCCTGGGCGTTGGTTGCGCCTAGCCAGTTTTGAATAGACGGAGCCCCGGATCGGTTGACAAGCGACGATTGTCACTTTACACTCGTAGTTCTGATTCGGAGCTTCAAGCATCGAGGGCTCAAACGCCTCTATGAGCGCGGGGACCGAAGCGGGATACGCACCGACCTATTAGTTACAGTGGAACGAATCCTTACGGTTCTGGATTCGGCGACAACGCCACAAGCTCTCGATCTGCCTCGTTATCGCCTGCACCCGCTGAAAGGCGATTTGAAGGGATTCTGGTCCGTGACCGTGCGGGCCAATTGGCGCAACGTTTTTCGATTTGAGGGCGAGGACGCCTTTGACGTTGAACTGACCGACTACCGTTAAGAAGGAAGAAAATTCTATGCCCATGAAAAATCCAGTTCATCCCGGCCGCGTCGTCCGCCACGATTGCCTTGAGCCTTTGAGACTTTCTGTAACGGCGGGCGCGAAGGTGCTCGGCGTGACGCGGCAGGCGCTCAATAACGTTGTGAACGGCAAGTCTGGGATTAGCCCGGAGATGGCGATACGGCTATCCAAAGCATTCGGTAGCACGCCGGAAACGTGGTTGCGCATGCAGCTTGCGTATGACCTTGCGGCGGCGCGTAAGAACGAAAGCCATATCAAGGTTCGGCGTCAGCACCTTGAAGAGTTGCATGTATAACCGCCACATTTGGAGCGAGAGTAATTTCATTAGGGGACCAGAGGAGCACAGCGGGAATAGGAGGAAGAGAGATTTCTCTCTCCGCAGGCCGACACGTTGCGGGAGCAAACGTGAAGGAAAAAACGTCGGCCTGCTCCGTTCGAAATGACCGTGTGGGGTGGCCGGGTGGTGGTTGTGTTAAGGAGATGCGGCTTTCTTGCGGAGGGGCTTGGCGGAGGCTTGGGCTTCGACGGATTTGCGCACGCCTTCGGCGTGGAGTTCGCCACGTTCGAGAAGATCGAGTAGTTGGTTGGCGGTCAGCGTATCTTTGCCGACGGAGAAGATTATCTGGCCGTCGGCGGTTTGCATGGGGAAACCGACAGCTATCCCATGTTGCCGCAGGAGGTGGACGGCCTTCACGATGTCTTCGGTTAGTTTTGTGAAGTTGCTCAGGGCAAGCTCTCTACGCCGACATCATTGCGAAAACGGAGGAGTCCGTCCAGAGGCAAGAACGGCATGCCCACGGGTTTTGCACAACTTCTCCACTTCCTCGACGTGGCGGGGCCTGGCCTGCGCTGAACTTTGTCCGTGTCGTTGCCAAAAGGAGGCTATTTGATTTTGGCGATGCGGCCGGTGGTGGGATATTTCTGGAATTGGGCGGCGTCGTGGCCGGGGATGACGCGGTCGGGATTGCCGCCGGCAAGCTCAATCATCCGCGACTGAGCGGCAATGTTGGCGGCGTGATCGGCGTCGGAGAAGGTGGCGCTGGCTTTGTGCTCGGCGAGGTTGCGATAGAGGTAGACGTTATCCGATGCCAGCACGAATGGCGGATTGCCGTCGACTTGCAGATACTGCGACGCAAACGTGTGGCGCCCTCCGGTGTAGGCACGAATCCCAGGAAATATCTCGACGTTGTCGCCGTCCACCAGACGCAAACGCCCTTGGGTATTGAGCCGCACTAGCTGCTGAACATCCTCGGGATCTATCCCGCCATGGTCCCCGCCAGGCTGCCACGCCGGGCCGGTGTAGTAGCGGAATTCTTCCTTCTGAATCCATACGACGGCCTTGGGGAAGAGATCGATTCCGCCCATGTGGTCCCAGTGCGCGTGGCTGATGACAATGTCCGTGACTTCTGCAGGGTTCAGTCCAGCAAGTTTCACAGCTTCGCCGGGCCGGAGGTAGTCCTTGATCGTCCATTCTTTAAACCAGCGCTCGCGGTGAAAGCCGCTGTCGAAGAGGATATTGCGTCCGCCGCCGCGGATCAGCCAAAGAGCGTAGATGGTATCGATTTTTTCGTCCTTGGGAGCGCCCACGACCATGTCCGCGACGGAATCGCCGGGAGAGTTGGCGAGGCGTATGGCTTGAATCGAGTAGTCGGGCGCCGAAGGCGCTCCAAGCAAGACCGCGAGCGCAGCGGCGAACAAGAATCGTTTCATGACGTACTCTCCCTTCTGTTCAGGTCCCTGCTGTTAGGGCAAATCGCCCGCCGCGAACAGCATCCTGGCCAGCTCATCGCATCCTAGTCTGGCAAGCCCGGTATCATATACTCTTGCCGCTGGAGAAAGTGATGAAGCCAGCTCTCTTCGCCTTGCTTGGACTTCTCGCCGCCTCATCGTCTGCCCCACAATCTCGCAATCCTTCAACCGATCCGGCAAGACCGACCGTTTGCAGCGTCGCAGGCCTCGTTGTGAAGCTGGAGGGAAGCGCGCCGCTACCGTCCTCTACGGTGCGCTTGCAAAGCGTTGACGACCACACGCGAACGTTTTCCGGCGTGACCGATCTTGGCGGGCGCTTCGAAGTGAAAGGCATCGAGCCCGGCCGCTATCGCCTGCGCGTGATTCGCAACGGCTACGTTACTCAGGAATATGGCCAGAGAACTCCGAATGATCCTGGCGCCGTCCTCGCTCTCAGCCCCGGACAGGATTTGAAGGACTTGTTGTTCCGCCTGCTCCCGGCGGCTGTCATTAGCGGGCGCATCCAGAACGAAAACGGCGATCCTTTGCCGTGGGTACGAGTCAGTGCGCTGCGTGCCACATATACGAGGGGAAAGCGAACGCTTTCGAGCGAAGTGACGGTGGTCACCAATGATCTCGGCGAGTATCGACTCTTTGGGCTGCGCCCAGGCCGCTATTTCGTCAGCGCGATATACAGGCCCGGGCAACGCCTGGAATCTGGCGAAGACGACGAGGACACCGCGGACGCCGGCAAGTCAGGGTATGTACCAACGTACTACCCCAACAGCACAGATCCAGCCAGGGGCATCGCCATCACGATAAAGACGGGCGACGAAATTTCGTCCACTGATTTTCTGCTGGAACCCACGACGGTGTACAGCATTCGCGGGCACGTTAATTATTTGGCCGCGCGGCGCAACGCTGCGAACGTAATCCTCGCACTCGAGCCGCGATCAACCGGATTGGGCTGGAGTGTTCCTCCACGGCAGTCGCTGGTCGATAAACCAGATGGCTTGTTTGAGATTCAAAACGTTCTGCCGGGTTCGTACACCCTCACGGCATTCTGGTTTGAGGAGGGACGAAGGTATCAGGCGCGCCAGTCTGTGGACATCACGAACATTGACGCCGAGGGCCTCCAGCTCAACCTCTCGCCAGGAATGGATATTCGCGGCGTGATCAATTGGGACCCGAGACCGGGCCTCGATAAAGACCCCCTAACAGTTTCGGTGAGACCCGTGGGCACCGCTTTTGCCTATGGCGCGCAGGCGCGAGTCGCTACGAACGGACTGTTTTCCCTTCGCGATGTCTCCGAAGGGCTCTACCGCTTATCGACCTCTGGCCAAACTCAGGATTGTTACTTGAAGTCCATCCGTTACGCCGGAATGGAAGTCTCCGACGATGAGTTCAACGTGATTCGCGGAACGCAGGCTATTCTCGAAGTAACTATCAGTTCCCGGGGAGCACACATTCAAGGAATGGTCACGGATGCCGACGGCTTGCCAGCCGTTGGAGTTTGGGTCGCCCTTGTCCCGGATGACGCCCACTTGAACGAATTTCATCTATTCAAGCAACGCACCACCGATCAATACGGCCGCTACGATATCCGCGGCATCGCGCCGGGTGACTACAAGCTTTTTAGCTGGGAACAAGTGGAACAAAACGCGTGGGAAGATCCGGATTTTCTTAAGCAGTTTGGATCGAAGGGCCAGAGCATTTCTTTGCAAGAAGGCGATGGCAAGTCGATGGATCTCGTCGCGATTCGCTCCGCAAGTCACGAGTGAGCGAAGCAGTAACTGAAATTTAAAAGGAATTACAGGGGTTGGCGCGAGGAGCGCACGAAGTCGCGCAGCACGGTCACATTCGGACCATACGCGCCGATGCGGCCCGCATCGACGGGCAAGCCAAGCTGCTCGGCCTGATCGAGATTGACGCCGGCGTCATCCAGCTCCGACAAACTAAAACCTTGCGCGGGCAGCACGCGGTTCAACCCCGTGGGATACACGGGCCGCGGCGGGCGGTGACGCTGCCAAGGCCGGCGCGCCAGTTCATAAAATTGCTGCCAATCGCGTTTGTGCCACGTTGTCATCGTTCTCTTTGTTGATACGTCCTCTTCTGCCGTTTGGATGCACGGAGCGGCCAGAAGGTTCGTCTCGAATTCATCAGGCATTGCTTGTACCACCCGCAGCCCTCGAAATTAGGAATCCCTCGCTGGGGAGGCTGGCTGCCAGGGGCTCAACATACTTCACATTCGGCGTCTTGCGTCATATTCCTTGCCTACTGTTTCAAACACGTTACCGGGTGATTTGTTTCGCGCGCGGTACTCCCGGTTGCGAAGACGGCTGCTCTGTCTCTAGAAGGCGGCGGGGGCGTCCGTTAGGCGCGGGATACTATACGCAACGGCAAACTTTCGCCAGTGGAGAACTCGCTCGATTGCGCCGTCGCCCAGGTGTGACCACGAAGAGAGATCTCCTTCTTATGCTGCCCAGCCTGCGCGATATCGAAGCAAATTCACAAGCAGAAGGAAGCCGCTCCACTCGACGTCCGCATGGACCTACTTCTATAGACGCACTTCTGTCCCAAATGTTGCAAGAGAACCTACCAAACACACACACGGCTATACCTGAGGATTTCGAGGAAGGTTTCAAGCGGCATCCCGAGGGAAAGAGACGCCGCTTTTCAATCTGGAAGGTCTAATTACCAGCGGTTCCCGCGGTCTCCACGATCTCCGCCACCGCCGCCACGTCCGCCAC
>Ga0210409_10004670_pt1 | contig 14667 bp, 12 predicted proteins | sample IncBWH17MmetaG_FD_161649 | JGI IMG/M metagenome (GOLD analysis project Ga0210409, IMG submission 161649) | Forest soil microbial communities from Barre Woods Harvard Forest LTER site, Petersham, Massachusetts, United States - Inc-BW-H-17-M | ecosystem: Environmental > Terrestrial > Soil >... | reverse complement strand
TAAGGCCTTGATTGCAATCGGTATTGCGGGTCAGGCGAGCATCGACCGTGTCGCCGGCCCGGTCGGTGAGGCGCTGATCATGACTGCGATTGGTCTGGCGGTCGCGATTCCCGCGGTCATGGGCTACAACTGGCTGCTGCGGCGGAATAAGATCAATCAGGATGATGTGCGGAACTTCGCGAGCGATTTGCATGCCTACTTGGTAAGTGGCGCGCGTGTCACCGGTGCCGGTGGCTGATCACTCAACAGTCAACCCGGAGCTGCCATCATGTCTATGAATCTGGGATCGTCGGAAGAAGATCGCGGAATCATGTCGGAGATCAACACGACGCCGTTGGTCGATATCATGTTGGTGTTGTTGATCATCTTTCTGATTACCATTCCTGTGATCACCAAAACGGTTAAAGTGCAGGTGCCGAAGGCCATCAATATCCCCACGCAGACCAAGCCCGAGAACATCACGATATCGATCACCAGGGACGGCGAAGTGTTCTGGGGGCAGTCTCACGTGCCGACCATGGCTCAGCTGGTCGATCAGATCGAACGTCAAGCGGTGAAGGTTCCTCAGCCAGAAATACACATCCGCGCCGACGCCCAGACCGACTACAAGAACGTCGGCAGGGTGATCGCCGCTATCAACAAGGGCGGCTTGGTGAAAGTGGGATTCATCACCGAGCCCGACCGCGCCATGGTCCCGATGCGCTAGAGGATCAGGAGACAAACGCTTATGGCAATGAGTGCAGGAACCACCGAAGGCGCACCTATGTGCGACATTAACACCACGCCACTGATCGACGTCATGTTGGTGTTGATCGTGACGCTGATTGTGACCCTTCCGATCATGACGCACGCGGTAAAGCTGGATATGCCGCCGCCGAATCCGAATCAGCCGCCGCCGCCGGTACAGCCGGACATCATCAATCTTGATATCTACTATGATGGGACGGTTGCCTGGAACGGTCAGACCATCCCGACGCTTGATGAGCTGGAGCAACAGTTCCAGGTTGCCGCTGCCAAGGACCCGCAGCCGGAATTGCACTTGGCTCCGGACAGTCACGTGAAGTACGACGTCGTCGCCAAGGTACTGGCGTCCGCCCAGCGCAACCATATGGCGAAGATCGGTTTCGTGAATACCAGCGAGTTTCTTGAGGAATAGTGTACCCCGTGCGCGGTGCTACATCGGACTAGACCCACGCTCTTATAGGAGGCGCAGGAGTGGCGAAGCTGGTTGTCCCCGGTAATCGTGCCACTGCATCGCGCCCGAACTATCGAGGAAGCCCATGAGGAATCGTTTGAAAGTTGTCAGTGTCCTGGCATCCATGTGCGTCATCGGCGCTCTGTCCGGTGTCGCGCTCGCTGCGGACCAACCGCCGCAACCCAGCAAGGGGACGGTCAAGATACTGAAGGCCGCGCAGGATGCTATCAAGGAGAAGAAGCTCGACGAAGCGTTGACTCATCTGAAGGAAGCTCAGACGGTGCCGGATCGGACCGCGTACGATAACTTCGTCATCAATCAGGATCTGCTCTACATTTACGTGCAGAAGCAGGATTACGCCGCTGCTGCGCCGATCCTGGAGAGCACCGCGCAATCGCCGTACGCGAAACCTGAGGACCAGAAGGCCTGGCTGAAGGCACTGTTCGCGATTGACTATCAGCAGAAGGACTATCAGAAGACAGTCGACGTCGGTGAGCAGCTCATCAAGCGCGGCATCAGCGATGCGCAAACACTGTCCACCATTGCTGAAGCGCAAAAGCAGCTGGGTAAGTTCAAAGACGCGGCGGCCACCGTGGATCAGATCGTTTCTCATCAGGAAAAACCCGAAGAGGAGCTACTGCGGTTCCAGTGGACGATGTACGACAAGGTGAAGGATGAAGCGGATGCCGCGAAGGTGCTGGAAAAGCTGGTGTCCTACTATCCGAAACCTGACTATTGGGCTGGAGCACTGGGCTCGCTGCTGAAGATGGACATCAAGGACTCTCACCTGCAGCTCAACGTGTATCGTTTGGAGAACGATGTCGGTGTCCTGAAACGCCCTGCGGACTTCGCCGACATGGCTGAACTCGGGCTCGACGCTGGATTCCCAGGGGAAACTGTGGCGGTGCTCGAAGAGGCTTTCCAGAAGGGCGTGTTCACCGAGCAACGCGATAAGGATCGTTATCAGCACCTGCTGGACGGCGCCAAGCAGCGCGCGGCCAGCGATCAGCAATCGTTGGGTAGGACTGAGCCGGTCGATGGCAACGCCTGCGTGCAACTAGGTGCGGCATACATGAGCTACGGCCAGTACGACAAGGCTGTGGCCAACATCAGCAAAGGTCTGCAGAAAGGTGGGCTGAAGTCCGTCGATGAGGCCAATCTGCTGCTGGGGATTGCCTTCTTGCGCCAGAAGAACAACTCTGAAGCGACGAAAGCGTTCGACAAGGTCGCCAGTTCGAGCAATCCCGGCTACGCCCGGCTGGGCAAGCTCTGGGCTCTGCGTGCCGGGCAGCGTAGCGCATGACCGTCGGGCGCTAACAAGTTACCTAAGGAGTCGCACTGCCATGACGATCAAAGTCGGTGACCGCATGCCCGAGGGCAAGTTCAAGACGATGACCGAGAACGGACCTCGGGACTTGAGCACGTCAGATCTGTTCAACGGCAAGAAGGTGGTGCTGTTTTCAGTTCCCGGTGCGTTTACCCCGACGTGTGATGCGAAGCATCTGCCCGGGTTTCTGGCGCAGTCCGAGGCACTCAAGTCCAAGGGTATCGATACGATTGCCTGCATGGCGGTGAACGACGTGTTCGTCATGAGTGCCTGGGGCAAGTCCTCGAACGTCGGCGGCAAGGTGTTAATGCTGGCAGACGGTAACGGGGAGTATTCCCGAGCCCTGGGTCTGGAACTGGATGCCAAGGGAGCAGGGATGGGAATGCGCGGACAGCGCTTCGCGATCCTGGTGGACAACGGGGTTGCCAAGCAGGTGAACATCGAGGCGCCTGGCCAATTCAAGGTCTCCGCAGCCGATCACGTGCTGTCGCAGCTCTAGCGGCTGCTGCCCAGTCAATTTAGCTGACTGCGACCGGCTCGTCGTGCACGGTGCGACCGAGCGCGGTACTCTTGGCCCATGAGCAGCGAATACTTGGTCAAGCCCAGCGATTCCCTAAAGAACGTCCGCTACGAGATCCGCGGCAGACTCGCCCGCCGGGCTCACGAGATGGAGCGTCAGGGCTACGAGATCATTTCGCTGAACATTGGCAATCCGCGCCTGTTCGGCTTTCGCACCCCCGAGACGATGCGGCTGGCGATGATCGAGAATCTGTCGGACGCGGAAGGATACTGTCATCAAAAGGGCATCTTTCCGGCGCGCGAAGCGGTCGTCATGCAGCAGCAGGCTCGTGGCATTACCGGCGTCAGTGCGGAAGAGGTCTTCATCGGTAACGGCGTCAGCGAACTCATCGATCTGGTGTTGCGCGCACTGCTCGACGATGGCGATGAGGTGCTGGTGCCAAGCCCGGACTATCCGTTATGGACAGCCGCAGTTAATCTCAATCGGGGACGCGCGGTACACTATGCCTGCCGACCCCAGAATCACTTCATTCCGGATCCTGCTGAAATTGAGTCGCAGATTACGCAGCACACACGTGCGATTGTCGTCATCAATCCCAACAACCCCACCGGTGCGACCTACCCGCGCCCGGTACTGGAAGCGATTGCACGCATCGCCGAGTGTCATCAGCTGGTGGTATTCAGCGATGAGATCTACGACCAAATGGTCTATGACGGTGCCGAGTCGATTCCGATGGCAACGCTGGTGCGTGACACGCTGTGTGCAACGCTCTCGGGGCTCTCGAAGATCTATCGTGCTTGCGGCTACCGCGTAGGGTGGGTGGTGTTTTCGGGACGATTGCGCGGAACGGCCGAATACTTATCGGCGTTGGAGTTGCTGTCGTCGCTGCGCCTGTGCAGCAATGTACCAGCTCAATGGGCGGTGCAGACGGCGCTCGGTGGCTATCAGAGCATTCGCGAACTGGTCAGCCCGGGAGGAAGACTCTATGAATCACGTCGAGCGTTGCTCGAGGCCGTCAGGCGAAGTCAGTTTCTGCAACTCACCGAGACCAACGGCGCGATGTACGGCTTTGTCGGCGTCAAAACTGAAGCGATTCCCGAATTCGATGATCAGCAGTTCGCGCTCGACCTGCTCGAACAAAAGCACGTACTCATTGCACCCGGTGTGAGCTTCAATGTTCCTTATCGCAATTACTTTCGCGTGACGACGCTGCCCGATGCGGCGATGCTAAAGAGCGTATTCGGTCGGATCGAGGAGCTGCTGGCTGCCCAGGCGACGACGCCAACGAAGTCAGCCGACGAACGACGCACTGTCGTCAAAGCCCAAGGTCGATTTAAGTAATACAACAGATAATATCTATATCTACCTGATTTGCTTGAACTTAGCACCGAGATAATAGAACATCTAAAGAGTGGCGGCACCTTACTGGTGCCAAGCCGTCAGCGCGCCAGTGCGGTGCGTCTTGCCTATAGCGCCATGATGTTGGCCCAGGGCCGCGAGCTTTGGGACAGTCCCGACGCATTGCCTTGGAGCGCCTGGCTCGAGCGCGAGCTCGATGACGCGCGCGCCAGAGGAGAATCCCCGCCGCCGCGCCTGACGGCGACGGAGGAGTGGCTGTTGTGGCAGGAGGCCGTACACGAGGCGTGCGGGGGCCGCGGCGTGCTGATGCCCGATGGCCTGATCGATCCTGTCCGGCGCGCGGTCGGTCTGTTGGACGATTACGGTCTGACGCTGAGCGATGTTCCCACCCCTGAAGTGGCCACGCTCAGGCAGTCGATGCTCCATTTTCGTCGCCGCTGTGAGGATCTACACGTACTGAGCCGCTCTTCATGGCGCGAGCTGATGTTATGGCTTCGGCCCTCTGCGCGACTATTGATCGCGGATTCGACTGGAATCGGTCGCGAACGCCTGCGCTGGCTGATGCAACACGAAGCACGCGTCGCGACGCCAGGCGGCGAGACTGGACGCTGTCAGGTATTCGATTTCGAAACGGCTTCGCACGAGGCGGACGCCGCTGCGAGTTGGTGCGCAGCGCAGCTGGCCTCAGATGCCGCGGCGCGTTTGCTGGTCGTGGTACCGCGACTCGAGGAGGCGCGACACTTGTGGGAACGCGCCTTCTTTCAGAGACTGAATCACAGCCTGATAGTCGCCGGCCACGAGCGTAGCACCGAGTCCGGCTTTGCGATTGAAGGAGGACGAGCGCTGACCAGCTATCCGCTCGTGTCCACGGCGCTTCATCTGATCGCCTTGGCAAGCGGTCGCGCAGGTTTCACGCAACTCAGCGAAGTGCTGCGCTCTGTGTACTTGTCAGTGGTTCCGCGTGCAGCGCGCTTGATGTTCGACCGCTGGCTGCGCGAGCGAAACATCGCCAGTGCGCAATTGGCATTGCTGAGGTCGGTATTGCCGTTGCTGCAGCAAGCTGTGGGAGAGAATGCCGCGGCAGCAGCCAAGACCTTGCTCGATGCGCTGGAGGCGGCCGGAAGATCCAGGCTCGCTATGCCGAGTGACTGGGCCCAAACGTGGGCTGCGCTGCTCGGACGCTGCGGCTGGCCGGGAGCGCTGCCGCTTGGCAGCGACGAGCAGCAGATACGCATGCGCTTTGATGAACTGCTCGGGGACTTTGCGGCTGCACAGCTACTGGGTGGCCGACTGACGCCGGAGGAGGCGAGCTCGCGCCTGCAGGCCATGGCGCTGCGCGTCTCATTTGAGCCGGCTTCGGATGACGTCCCGGTGACACTGACAGCACGGCTCGAGGATCCCATCGTGCGATACGATGGGATCTGGGTTGCGGGCCTGTCATCGGACGTGTGGCCGCCTGCAGCTCGACCGGATCCCTTACTGCCGCTCCTGCTGCAGTACGCCTCGGCGATGCCTACGGCCACGGCCGATGGACAGTCCGGGCTCGCTCGGCAACGGCAGGAGCGATGGCGAGACTCGACGCGGCAGTGCGTGTTCAGTTGGTCAAGAACCCACGACGACCTACCGCACGATCGCAGCCCGCTGTTGCCACTCGAAGCCGCTGGCACCGGGACAGGGTTGCACACCGCACAGGGGTCTCGGGCGCTGCAGGACGCCACGCTGGAAGCATGGTATGCCGCGCAAGCGCCGGTATTGGAGGCGTGGACTGAGCGGACAACCCCGGCGTCCTCGGTGGACGGCGTGCTGCGGGGAGGAACACGACTTCTGGAACTGCAATCGCTGTGTCCGTTTCGCGCATATGCCGAGCTGCGCCTGCAGGCCGTGCCCCTGCCTCAACCCGCGCCGGGAATCAATCCGCAAGTGAGGGGCATGATTCTGCATCAGGCCCTTGAGCTGTTCTGGAAGAAGATAGTCGATCAGACGACATTGCGAATGAGACATTCAGCCGGTGGCGCTGAACTGCAGGATCTCATTCATGGCAGCGTTGCGCACGCTTTGCGAGAGACGCTGGCGCGCGAGCCCGGAACCGTCAGTGAGCAAATGAAGCAGCGCGAGCACGCGCGTACCGTGGGGTTGATCAACGAGATGCTCAAGTGGGAGCTTGAGCGCCCGCCCTTCGTGACGAGCATCCTCGAATCGCCGCGGCGCTGCCAGTTCGAGGGTGCCGCAATCGATTTCCGCCTCGACCGTATCGATGTGCTCGAGGGCGGCCACGAGCTCATCATTGACTACAAGACCGGCAAGCCTAAACCTTTCGATCCGCTCGCAGAGCGCCTTCGCCAGCCGCAACTGCCAGCATATGCGGTTGCCTCCGGCCCGATGACGGCGGGCGTGGCTGCCCTGTATCTGGGTCGAGAAGGGGTCACGGTGCGTGGGTCCGCTGATGCACCCTCGCGCCTAAACGGCCGTCTGGCGCCGAAGGATGGCGAACCGTCGTGGCATGCGCGACGGGAGCAATGGAGACAGCGGCTGCAGCGGCTCGTAGACGAATATCTGCGGGGTGATGCGAGCGTGGACCCGCTCCAGGACGCCTGCAAGCTGTGTCATCTGCATCCGCTGTGCCGGATCGATCCGGCGGTTCTCGCCGCGCTCGATACCGATCCCGATAACCCGGAAGGTGAGGAATCTGAGGAAGAGTCCGAGGAGCAGAGCGAATGAGCGCCGCGGACGCTCGCGAGCAGGACGCGCGTGCTCGGCGCGAGGCACTCGATACGTCACGTTCCTTGCTGCTCCAGGCTCCGGCCGGATCCGGCAAGACCACGGTGCTCACTGCGCGTTTTCTGGCGTTGCTGGCGGTGGTGGATCAGCCCGAGGAGATTCTGGCAGTCACATTCACTCGCAAGGCAGCTGCCGAGATGCGGCATCGAGTGATCGCGGCGCTGGAATCCGCCGGCAGGCAGGCATCGCTTCGCGGCATTCCGGACGAGCTGTTGAAGGCTGCAGCGCAGCGCAATCTCGCGCAGGGCTGGGATCTCCTTGCTCAACCGAGCCGGCTTCGGATTGAAACGATGGATGCGCTCAACTACTGGCTCGCTAACCAGTTGCCAATCGCTGCACGCGCCAGTCCGGGTCTGCAGATCACCCCCGATCCACAGTCGCTGTATCGGCGAGCAGCCCGTCGATGTCTCGAATCGGCGCAAGGTGATCCGGTGATGGCCGCCGCCGCTGACCTCGTGTTCCATCGGCTCGACAACAACTGGGCGGGGATCGAGAACCGATTGGCCGAGATGCTGGCGCAGCGCGCACATTGGTTGCCGCGACTGACGGGATCGACCGCGCCGGAGTTGGTCGCGCGCATCGAGGAGAGCCTCAGATCGACTCTACGCAGTGAGCTGGCTTACGCGATCGCCCCCATCCCGGCCGGGTTGCTGCGCGAGAGTGAAATCATTCTTGCACATTCGCTGCGCGAACTAGGCCGTGGGGTGCCGGCGACAGGTGTGCGTTTGTCCGCTGAGCCGATCAGCGTCAGAGAGTGGCGAGCTTTGGCTCGTCTCGGATTGGTCGCTGACAGGAAGGGGTGGCGACAGGCGCTCACAAAGAGCCAGGGATTTCCCAGTAAGGACAAACCCTGGAACGAACGCGGCAAACTTTGGCTGGCTGCAATGAGTAGTACGCCGGGAGCATTCGATGCCCTGTGCTCGGTGGCGTGTCTGCCCGATTCTGAATTGAGCCACGCCGATCGACAGGCGCTGGAAGCGCTGTCGCAACTCCTCATACGGGCCGCCCAGGAGTTGCAGATCGAGTTTGCAACGACTGGCAAAGTGGATTTCACCTGTATCAGTGGGGCGGCGCGTGCGGCGCTGATGGAACAGAGCGATCCCACCGATCTGGCGCTGCGGATCGGCACCGCCATTCGCCACATCCTGGTCGATGAGTTTCAGGATACATCGCAGGATCAGCTCGGCCTGCTGCGGGCGATGACGGCGAGTTGGCAGCAGGGCGACGGCCGAACATTGTTTGTGGTTGGCGACCCGATGCAGTCCATCTACGCGTTCAGGGAGGCCGAAGTTGGACTGTTCCTGCAGTCCCGCGACCACGGGATCGGCGACATCCGCTTTGAGGGGTTGCAGCTGCGACAGAATTTCCGCTCGCGCGACGCGGTCATTGAATGGGTCAACCAGCGCTTCAGCAAACTGTTTCCCTCCACTGACGATGTTCGCCTGGCAGCGATCCGCTATCTGCCGTCGACACCGGGACCGGTGCAGATACCCGGTGACGGACCGGCTGTGCACTTGCATGCCTTCGAGGAGCGCGATTTCGAGTCGGAGGCTGCCCGAGTTGTGAAGATCGTGCAGGACGCGCGCAAACGTTCACCGCAGGCATCGATCGCGGTGCTGGTTGCCGCTCGTTTGCATGCAACCATTCTGGTGGCAAAACTGTCTGCCGCCGGAGAAGTGGTGCGCGGCGTTCACCTGGAACCTCTGAATGAACGTCCGGTTGTGCGTGATCTGAGCTCCTTGACGCGCAGCCTGCTGCATGGCGGGGATCGCGGTGCCTGGCTGGCGTTGCTGCACGCGCCCTGGTGCGGACTCACGCTGGCCGATCTGGAGTCGCTCGAGTTCGAAAATCATGGTGATTTGTTCGCGCTCTTGGCCGACGCCAGTCATCGATTGGATGAACAGCAGGGTCGGCGGTTGCAGCGATTGTGTGAAGCCCTTCGACCCGCCATAGAAGGGACTGAGCGGGGCTTGCCGCTATGGCAGCGCGTCGAGCGCTGCTGGCTGCGCCTCGCCGGGCCGGCTATCTATCGCAGCGAGATCGAGCGGCTTGACGCACGTCGTTTCATCGATGCTGTGGCAGAACATGAGGAGCCGGAAGCGCTTGTCGGTGACGCAATCTCGCAACTGCTGAAGGACCTCTACTCGAGTGCGCCACCCCGGACCGGGGCGATAGAGGTCATGACGATGCATGCCGCCAAAGGGTTGGAATGGGACATCGTCATCCTGCCGGGTCTGGGCCGCAGGACGGCACCGACACTCGATAGGTTGCTGCATTGGATGGAACTTCCCCGCCCGCGGGAAGGCACCGATCTGTTGCTCGCTCCGATTCGCGCGACCGACAAGGAGATCGAGGAGTCACTCGCGGGCTATATCAAGCGACTCAAGCGCCGCCGACAGGAGTTCGAACGCGAGAGGCTGCTCTACGTTGCCGCGACTCGTGCCCGCAGGACCGTGCATCTGCTGGGAGGGTTGGTTCTGCCGAAGAGAGGGGGACTGCCCGAGCCCTATCGCTATTCGCTGCTATGGACGTTGTGGCGAGCGATTGGCGAGGAGTTCCTCGCGCGCTATCACGAGGTGACGGCCGCGCCGCGGAAACGGCCGGCGATGCCGACAACGCTGCCCGGGCTGCTGCGTTTGCCGGCGGAGTGGCGCCTTCCGGAGATGCCAGCTCTGCCGCGCGTGATGAGGGTGAATGCAGGGTCGCCGGTGCCGGAGACAACACCTGAGTACAGTTGGGTAGGACGTACCGCCCGCGCTGTGGGTACGATCGTGCACGCGGAACTGCGAAGGGCCGCCGAAAGCGGGTTCGCCAACGATCTGCGCCACTATGATGCGTGGCTGCTGGAGCTGGGTGTTGCGCTCAAGGATCTGTCATCGGCGAGTGCTCGCATTCGCGAGGCGCTGCGACGCACGCTGGCAGATCCGCAAGGGCGTTGGTTATTGGCCAGAGATCACCGTGAAGCGCAAAGCGAATGGCACCTGACCGGGATGCATGAGGGACGGGTCATCAACGTGATCTTCGATCGCATGTTGGTGGATGACAAGGGTCAGCGCTGGGTCATCGACTATAAGACCAGTACCCACGAGGGCGGTGCGGTGCAGGAGTTCATCGATCGCGAGGCCGATCGCTACCGGCCGCAGATGCGGCGCTATGCGATCTTGGCGAAGCGCATTGACGCAGCACCGGTCCGGGTCGCGCTCTATTTTCCGCTGCTCGGTGTCTTCCGCGAACTGACGTTCGTCTCAGAGTGAACCGGCCAGCGAGAACGTTCGCTGACCGTTGGCATCAGGCGGTCCGAGAAACTGCAGCGCTTTGCTGAGATCTTCGCTGAGGGCGGCGCGTGGCGCCGTGGTCCCGTTGATTTCGTATGTGCCGGAAGGTTGCAGCACGACCTGGCCGTTTACCGCGAGCGGCCCCTCCAGATCACGCAGCTGACCGGTCATCGTCGATGATTCAGTCGCCGGAAACTGCAATTCAAAGCTGCCCAGATCCGCGGGCGGATCGGCGATATGTAGTTGCTGCAAGCCGATCGTACCGATGATCGAGACCAGATGAGTCTCATGGATCCTTGCCCAAGCCAAGGCAAGGGTCAGCGTGGCACTGGTCCCACGAGGCATGACGTTCGATCCGGGAGGAAACGGCAGAACGGCGTGCAGCTCGCTGACTGACAGGTCGCCGCTGCGGGTGGCTTCGATACTGGCACGACCGCCGTTGTTGGGATCAGAGCTACTCACATCGGCACTGAGGGTCGCCCGCAGCAGTGCCAGCGGGTGCAGCTTCCAGGACAGACCGGCGACGGTGACGCCGTTCATTCGTACGCGTCCGCACGAGCCTTCCCACACGGTACCACCGGGGTCTTCACAACTGACCTCGGCCGGTAGATAGGAGACCAACAGCCTCGCCGGTAGCCGGACTACCAAGGTGAGGATGAAAATCAGCGCGGCGAGCAGGATGCCCGTTCGAAGCGACATCAGCCGGCGCGCAACACGAGCGTTGCGGAGACCGTCCCGGGCTCACCCGCAGAGTCAACGGCAGCCGTATCGACGCTCACCCCGTAGCGCTCATGCAGTTGCGACAGCCACGTGACCATCGCATCGAAGGCCATCTTGTCGATTCGCACGTTGAGCCCGCCGTCGCCGCTGGCCTGCGTACCAGCCAGATTTTTGCTGAAACCGGATTCACGGGCCGTGCGATCGACCAACGCGGCGAGGGATTCATTCAATACGCCAGGAGGACGAGTGGACTGCAACGACGCGAGTTGGGGGCCCACCTGACGCAGCCAGACAAGGTCATTGCGCTTTTGCTGGACGCGCTCCTGCGCTGCACTGACACGGCTCTGCAATGGCAGCACGATCGCCAGAACGACGAGGACCAACGCCACGACCGAGCCACCGATCACGATATAGCGCTCCCGGGGAGTGAGCCCGAGCAAGTAGCGCTGCAGTTGCTCGATCATGGTGAACGTCTCGCGGGCTTTGGATCAGCGGCAGCGGCGGTGTGCACCTCGATATGCCCTTCGTAATCAGCGCCGTTTTGCGCGCCGGAGGTAATATCCGCCTGGTAGCCGTTGTTGCGCAGAGTCTGATCGATTCGGTCCAGGCTGGTGGCGTCGTGTGCCTTGAGGCGCAGCTCCATCCCCTCTTTGCGATAGTTCAACGACTCCACGGTCGCACCATTTACGCTGCTGACCGCCTGGGCGACCGCGCTGAGCGCAGGCAGTAGTCCTGCGGCGCTGCCGCCGGACTGGGACGCAAGCCTGGCCTGCACCCGCGCGCGCACAGAGCCGGTGCCGGGATCTCCGGGTATCGCGTTTCTCGCCACTTGACCGATCGCATCATCCAGCTGCTGTTCACTGTGCCGCTGTTGCACCCATTCATAGGACAAACCCGAGACATGCACTACCAGCAGCGCGGCCGCCAAAGAGGCAGCCAGACGCCAGCGTCGCCAGTCACTGCCGAGCGAACGCTTCGGGGCGTAATCCCCGCTGAGCAGGTTGACGAACTGTCCGGACATGAGCTGCGAGGCCAGTAGCGGCAATATGCCGGCATTCAGTAACTGCGCTTTGAAGCTCGCGCAACGCGGTCGGATCGCCTCGATCTGACTCGCATGACGATGCCAGTCCTGGGGTGTCGAGTAGAAGATCACATTCTCAGTCGCGAGGTCGGGGCCAAGCGATGCCTCGAGTGCCGCGGCCACGTCTGCTGCGGACAATGCCAAAGGGGTGCCGCCGGCGCGGCGGGCGTTCAACGTTTCGCGGTCCAGCAAAACCACCGTGTGTCCGGGATTGTCGGGCAGAAGCGCCGCTTCGGCGCATACGATCTCCGGCTGCAGGTTCGCTGCTTCCAGCGCCTCGGTCCACTGCCTCATGAGATCGCGGGTCACGACAGCGACGGACGTCTTGTTGCTGACGTCATCGCGCGGACCGACGGCGAAGTGCAATGTCTCGATGTCAGCCGCCAGTTGTTCTTCGAGCGCGAAGGGGGCAACCTGCTGCGCGCGCACCCCGCTCTTGACCGGCAGTTCGACATCAGTCATCAGCACATCGCCGCTGGGTACCAGTACGGCAAGGCGGCGGCCGGCCGCTTCCTGGCCAGCCGCGGCGAGGGTACCTACTCGCGGTGCGCTGAGGGGCTGGCCACGCTCATCGGCGAACATCCAGCCGCACTGGTCTTCAGGCTTGCGCGACAGCTGCAGAACGAGCCATTCCGCCATGGTTATTCCGTGCCAAAAGTTCGGAGTATGGGTCGCATCTGCCCGCTATTGTCGCGATACAACAGACTGTACAAGGTGAACCGGGCACTGCCAATAGTAATAAATGAACGCAGTCGAAAGTAACTCGTACTGCTGCCCAGGAACAGTGAGCTGAATTTCTGTGCCTGGGCGTCCGATTGGAGGGTGGACTGGAAGACGGTTAGCTTCGGAAAGCAGCCGTTCAACTTGCGCTCGTTCGCGAGCGCGTCGGGGTCAGAGGAGTATTCAACCTTGCCGGCGATTGCATCCAGAATCAGTCCGCTGGTGGTACATATGTTGATGTCGCTTCCCGGTGGAAGCGCGGTGATGTAGGGGGCGATGCGGTCGTAGCGGGCGCGACCGAACCCAGGCAGTGCCAATAGTTCCGAAATACTCGTGATTGGGATGTTGGCCGTTCGGTAGGGCGGCGTCTGGGATGTGTAGGCACTGTCCTCCGCGCCGTCGGGCGAATTCGGTTCGTTGTCGGAGTCGATCCAGTCGGCAATGATGCCCGCCCACTTGGTTTCGAGTCCCACGAGCTGCAGGATCTGTTCGAACAACTTCTTCGCGTCCTGGTTAGTACTACCATTCGGAGCAAGATTGTTGATGTTGAACTTGCTTTGTTCGTCTTCGAGCTGCAGGAGTTCCATCGTGACGCCGTCGGTCAATTCAAACGGCCCATAGGCTTGCGCCCAGGGCTGATCGAGTGAGAACGGTGCATTGTTCTGTGTAGACAGCCGCAGTACATAGGCCGCCATGGCCTCAGCGCCCTGCGCGGCGAGAAAGCTCTGGTCCGAGCCGAACTGCGTACTGGCGCGCCGGGCCGACATGGCGCTCGCATAGCCGATCGCTGTCGCCAGCACCGCTGCGATGGCCACCAGAATGATCGCCGTGATCAGGGCAACACCGCCTTGACGTATGAGCGACCTCATCCGGCCACCTCGATGTGCCGGATCAGCACGCCCCATCCTTCGATTTCCATCCGTATCTCGACTGCGATCGGCCGGTAGCGCAGCTGCGTAAGCTGCGGGACGCCACCGAGGGTTAGCGGCGGCCAGCTGGTTTGCCAGTTGTGGCCGGCGTCCATGAAGCGCAGGGTGAAACTCTTGATATGATCGATCAGCGCACGCTTGACCGGTACGACCCCTTCCGTTGCATCGAGCACCGGATAGTAGGAACGGGTCAACGAGCCGTCCTCGATCGTGTACATGACGCGCTGCATCTCACTGCGTTGAATGCCCACCGGATTGCTCCAGCCGACACGGGTGAACGTCACGATGGGTGGACTTTGACCTTTGAGACTGGTCCCGGAGAGCTGCGTGCTTACGGAGCCGGTGAAGCCGGTAGTGGCCGGCGCACTGAAGGCTGGCTGGTAGCCGTCGCCGATCGTGTTGCGCACCGGGCGAGGTTCAGCCAGCTCGAAATCCTGTTCCAGGATCCGCATCGTGGTCTGCAATGCCTGCAGGCGCACGGCTTGTTGATCGACTTCCTGGCGGCTGTTAATCGCTTGAGACAGCGCGCGATAACCGAACGCGAACATGATCGCCGCGATGAACAGCGCGACGATCAGCTCGATCAGGGTAAAGCCGCGCCCACTGCGGTAGCTCACGGCGTACCTCCGGCCGAACTGCCAATGGGCGCTGGACTGGGTGGGTAGGTGGGGCTGCCGGTCGGATTGAGCAGCGGCTGCGAGCCGGGGCTTTGCCCCGTGTTCTGATTGATCGTCGCACCCGAACTGCTGGCGCCCTGAGTGTT
>Ga0210409_10004669_pt1 | contig 14667 bp, 12 predicted proteins | sample IncBWH17MmetaG_FD_161649 | JGI IMG/M metagenome (GOLD analysis project Ga0210409, IMG submission 161649) | Forest soil microbial communities from Barre Woods Harvard Forest LTER site, Petersham, Massachusetts, United States - Inc-BW-H-17-M | ecosystem: Environmental > Terrestrial > Soil >... | reverse complement strand
AAGACAGGCGTGGGGCGAAATCGTCTACGTTCAAACCTGCTTCGATTCCGAGGTCAACGTACGCGAAACCATCTGCCAGCGTAAACGCTAGTTCCTGGACCGCACTAGATCCCGCCTCGCGAATGTGGTAGCCGCTGATGCTGATGTAGTTCCACTGCGGCATCTCCTTGCTACAATAGACCATCATGTCACGAATTATCCGCAGGTGCGCTTCCGGAGGGAACGCCCACTCCTTCTGCGCAATATACTCCTTGAGAATATCTGCTTGGACAGTTCCTCTCAACTCGTTCGGCTTCAATCCCTGTCTCTCCGCCACGCCCACGTACATCGCCGTCAGGACCGAGGCAGGTGCGTTGATTGTCATGCTTGTGCTCACCTTCTCCAAGGGAATTCCTTCCAGGATGATCTCCATGTCCTTCAACGAGCCAACTGAGACACCGCAACGTCCCACCTCGCCTTCAGCTCGCGGGTGGTCAGGATCATATCCGTACAATGTTGGCATGTCGAACGCGATGCTCAGTCCAGTTTCTCCATGCTCCAGGAGATAGTGGAGCCGTTTGTTCGTGTCTTCAGGCGTCCCGAAGCCTGAGAACATTCTCATGGTCCAGAGCTGTCCTCGGTACAAGGTCGGATAGACGCCTCGAAGATACGGATACTCGCCGGGAAGGCCAGCTTGACGAGACTCGTCTTGGTATGCGACGTCCGTTGGGGTGTAGACCCGTCTGATCGGGATGTTGGAAGGGTTCCTGAACTCTTGCTTGCGCTCGGGACTCTTTTGCGTCCACTGTTTGAGAGTCTTCGCCTTCCATGCTGCTTCTTGGCGTTTCATCTTGGCGAGATATTTCGGGTTGAAGGTTGAAGGCCTAGCCTTCCGCTGCCTCTTGATCTCTCCCAGAACTTTCTTCCAATAGCCCTTTGCCAAAAATCGTCACAGTACGAGAGTATCCGGTCGGATTTTCCTATTTCTCCATTATCTCTGGGGGGCCATCTTCTGAACGTTGAAATACGTTCCAGAACCCACCAGCAGTCAGGGCTCTGTCTTGGTTAGTGAGCTGGCCTCGGGAGTGTTGAAGGGCGATCACAGGGCCCTCGCCAAGGCCATTTCCATTGTCGAAGGTGCAGGGCTCGCTCGTCGCAGACTAATTCACGAGCTCTATCCGCGTACAGGAAAAGCCTTCACGATCGGGATTACAGGGCCGACGGGAACAGGCAAGAGCACCCTCGTGGACAAGGCGATCCAGGAGTTCCGGAAGAGAGGTCGAAAGGTAGGCGTACTGGCCATTGACCCTTCCAGCCCCTTCACGGGGGGCGCAATTCTAGGCGACAGAATACGTATGATGGACCATAGCCTCGAAAGAGACGTCTACATCCGCAGCATGGCCTCTCGGGGCGATGTCGGAGGTCTTGCCCGCGCAGCGATAAACACGATTAGGGTTCTCGACGCCGCAGGAATGGACGTAGTCATAGTCGAGACGGTCGGGGCAGGCCAGACAGAGGTCCAGGTGGCAACAGCCGTTGACGCTACTGTGGTGGTTCTTATGCCACAGCTCGGGGATGAGGTTCAGGCGTTCAAAGCCGGGTTCAACGAGATCGGCGACATTTTCGTCATCAACAAGGCGGACATTACCAATCCATCAAAGACCATGTTCAACATCGCTAGCGGGTTACAGGTAAAGAACGGATGGAGACCACCTGTGCTGAAAACAGTTGCGATCAAAGGGATAGGAGTGTCTTCGCTAGTTGACAGTATAGAAAAATTCCAGAAATTCTTGGATGATCATGGTATGAGAGAGGCGAGGACGAAAAAACGATTGGAATCAGAACTCATTGAAGCGGCGTTTTCAGATTTTTACACCGAGACAGTCTCCCGTCTCAAACAAGCAAAGTCATGGCAACACCTAGTTGGCCAGGTCGCGAAGAAGGAGTTGGACCCTGAGACGGCGGCTTCAAAACTTGTGAAGGCTATAGCAAGACTAGACGTGGCAGCAAATGCCTGATCGAATCAAGACAGACTCAGGAATACCTGTCAAGACATCATACGATAATAGGGACACCTCTGCAGCAATTGTTCGGTCTCAGGGAAAGCCGGGAGAGTTTCCCTATGCCAGGGGGATCTACCCGAACATGTACCGGGACCGACTATGGACGATGAGGCAGTATACCGGTTTCGGTTCTGCCAAGGAAACCAACCGGCGGTTCAAGTATCTGATCTCTCACGGGGAGACAGGCCTCAGCACGGCGTTTGACCTTCCAACACAATTGGGCCTCGACTCCGATCATCCGAGAGCGCGCGGGGAAGTGGGTAAGGTCGGGGTCGCTATCAGCAGTATCGACGATATGAGACGGTTGTTCGATGGAATCGATCTTGACAGAGTCAGCACTAGCATGACGATCAACTCTACGGCTCCGATCCTACTCTGCCTGTACGCCGCAGTGGGGATGGAACAACGGGTCCCACAGAAGCAGCTACGGGGAACTACGCAGAATGATATTCTGAAGGAGTACATTGCCCGGAATACCTACATCTATCCGCCTGAGGCGTCTCTGAGACTCGCTATCGATCTCATAGAATATTCTGCCCGTAAGATGCCCCACTGGCATCCAATTAGTATCAGTGGCTACCATATCCGTGAGTCGGGCGCGGATGCTGTTCAGGAGCTGGCGTTCTGTTTCTCAAACGCGATTGAGTACGTGGAAGCCGCGCTGGCTCGTGGTCTCAAGATCGATGATTTTGCTTCGCAGCTCTCCTTCTTCTTCGCGTGTCGAAACGACTTTCTCGAAGAGATAGCAAAGTTCAGAGCCGCCCGAAAAATATGGGCGGGCATAGTGAGACGACGTTTCAGAGCTCACAACCCTGAGTCTTGCAAACTCAGATTTCATACTCAGACAAGCGGCGAGACTCTAACCGCCCAGCAACCCGACAATAACATTGCTCGAGTCTCAATCCAGGCACTAGCGGCGGTTCTAGGAGGAACCCAGTCACTTCACACAAACTCCCGTGACGAAGCTCTAGGTCTTCCCACAGAAGATTCTGTTCGAATTGCCCTACGGACCCAGCAGATCATAGCATACGAATCTGGTGTGAGCCGCACAGCGGACCCGTTGGGAGGAAGCTATTATCTCGAGTCCTTGACAAGAACGATCGAGACACAGGTAGCCGCCCTCATTGAAAGAGTGCAGAAGATCGGAGGCGCGAGGAAAGCCATTGAGTCCGGATTCGTCCATAGGCAGATTCAAGAAAGCGCCTACAATTTTCAACGGTCCGTAGATGAAGGCGAGACCGTAATTGTCGGGGTGAATCGGTTCAAAGACGGGGATCAGAAAGGAGTGAGCATTGAGCGAATTAGCCCGAGTGTGGAGAAGCGACAGGTTCAACAGCTAAAGAAGTTCAAGAATTCAAGAAACAGGTCGAAAGCGACGAGTGCCTTGTCAAGCCTGAGAAACTCTGCTTCTGGAGATGCTAACTTGGTTGATGACATTTTGAGAGCGGTCCGTTCTAGATGCACCGTCGGCGAGATCAGCGACACGTTGAGAGATGTGTTCGGCGAGTACCGAGTACGACTCGAAGTCTAGAGTCTAATTTCACTCTCCCAGCTCGAATACATCGTACCGTCGCGGTTCTAGATCTGAAACATTATCAGCGAAAAGAAAGAGCAATAATTCTTGTTTGCTAACAATTTCAAATTCGGCGACACGCGAGCGCACCCCTCAAAAACCCACCGAGGACACGCTGGAAGAAGGCCTAGAAGTTCCTAGCCGGTTAGGAAGAGCCATGTCCCGTTAGCCTTTGCCACGATCTCCTTATTCTGATTCGTGAGCACGGCTTCTGCGAAAGCGACGCGTCTTCCCCGTTTCGCCACAATCCCCTCAGCCCTTAACGGTCCCTTGATGTGAGGTCTGAAGAAACTGATCTTCATCTCCATCGTCGTGAAATCCTCGTCAGGAGATATTGTTGTCGAAATCGCTATTCCCATCGCTGCATCCGCAATGTCTGCCATTACTCCTCCGTGCATCGTAGACGACATGTTGTGGATATGCTCGTCGACGGGCATTTCGACTAGGGAGCGTCCCTCAGAGAGCTCTAGTATCTTGATACCAAGGGTTTTCGTCGCCGGACTTGGATAGGTTCCAGTCTTCCAGGCGTGGTAGACTTTCTCCTTGATTCCCTTCATGCTGGTGGTCGGCTGTGATTCTCCGTAATATTGGTTGGTCGGGGCTGTTCAAATTGAAGATTTATCTCGGGACGCTGATACCCTCGTCTTACGTTGTCTTCTAAGAAAGGGTCTGAGCATGTGAGGCGTGACATCAAAATCGCGCTCGAAAGAATTCGTCGAGACTTGGATCATGCTAGGCGTGATCTTGCCTCTGCCAGTAAGAATTGGGTTGACACAACGAGCAAGTTTGTACAAGACAAGGCGCCGAAGGTTTCTGCAACAATTGACGAGACCTTGGATAAGACTTCTGAAACGTTCAAGCGGACGATGAATACTATCGATTCCGAAACGAAGAGTCAGCAGGTCAAGCTTCTGCGAGCCTACAAGTCATTTCTGTCCAAACAAGTCGACGCGATAGAGAAGCGATTGAAGACCCTTAAGGTATAGTCTAGTTCGAACACGATCAACGTTGTAGCCAAGTTCGTCGCCGATAGCCATTGGATCTCCTTTTGAAGACTTACAGATGGCTGTGCGGGACTTTAGCGCTCATCTTGGGAATGCGGATCGGACGAAGGGTCCTGTCTCGTCTTCTGAATTCTTGTGTATCCAAATAGTATCAAGAGTCCCAACCCCATCCAGATGCTGCCAAAGATCCTTCCAAGCGGATGTAGGATGACTACTAGAAGCCAGATTGTCAAGTCTGCCACGACGGATAAGACGCCTACGATAGGAATCGTGTATTGCTCGTGACTCGCTGAACTGTTGTTGGGGCGCCTCCTCCAGAATGGTCTAATGGTAATGCTTCCAGGGGTCTTGAATGGACGAAAGATTGCCTTTTCCTTATTCCTCAACGAGATTAGGCTTAGACCTACGATTACGTATGCTATCAGCGCTCCAAAGTTGTACAACTCCGCGACGAAGCTTAGTTCGCCTGAGAGGGCAAGTGCGACAGAGACAGATGAGAAGATGATGATTGATACGAATGGCGTGTTGCGCTTTTTGTGGAGTTTTCCGAATGTCTTCGGTATTACTCCGTCCTGGCTCATTGCGTAGCTGATTCTTGACGCTCCGATTATGCCAGCATTGGAAGCTACTAGGAGTACGGACATTCCCAGGATTGCGGCTAGGCCGGCAAGGATCCAGCCGTTCGGGAGTGCGAGGGCAAGGAAGGCTACTGGGTCGTTGATGCTGGTTGGATTGTTCACGAAGTCCTGATAGCTTCTGACTCCGAGTGCGAGTGTTGAGAAGGACAGTGTGGCTACTACGACGGCTACGCTGATCAGGAATACAGCTCTGGGGATGTTCTTCGCTGGTCTCCTTGTTTCTCCCGCGGTCTGGGATATGACCTCTATCCCGAGATAGGAGGACATGGCTATGGTGATTGCGTAGAGGAAGTTGGGAACTGTCGGAGAGGTACCGAAGTGGATCGTATTGAGGCCGGGTCTGTACGAGAACAGGTAGCCCGTGACTAGGATAGCGGCTACTCCTACTATGTTGAACAGGACGAGGAAGTACGAGAATTTAGCTGATTCGCCTATTCCAAAAATGTTGAGACTCATCAGGAGGAGTATCGCGGCCGCTGTCGCCCCTCCGATCAATAATGGTTCATTGAGTTGCGGAATGAAGTAGCCTAGGTAGCCGATAGCGGCTAGAGCGGATATGGCGGTGGTGACGACGTAGTCGAGAAGTAGCGCCCAGGCTGCGAGGAAAGCGATTTTTTGTCCGAACGCCTTTCTGGCGTAGACGAATGCGCCTCCTGCTTGATGGTAGGAGCTTGAGAGTTCTGCGTAGCAGAGGGCCGTGAGAATGTAGGCTGTCGTTGCGAAGAGGTATGCGTATGTTGCGGCTGCGCCGGCGAATATCATGACGAGGCCTAGGGTGAAGTATATGCCCTCAGCTACGTCGGCGTAGCCAAAGGCGAAGTTGCCTAGGATGCCGATGTTTCGTCTTAGTCCTTGTCTACGGCGCCCGGCAGGTCTCTGTGCGGGCTCTGTCAAACAGAAGTTCCTCAGTTGTCCTTGAGCGCTGAAACGGCTCAGCCTTCAAGACTGACGATATTTGAGACTATTTGGGCTTAGTTCCTCTTTGAGAGAAGCTCGTAGAACTTCTTCTGAACGCCAGAAATTATCTGATCCCGTTTTGCTGGGTTGGCGATCTGCAGGAGGAGGAGAAGCTGGGTCTCCTTAGGGGTCACTTGAGTGACACGAACCTGGGGAGTCGTGTCTGGGAGTAGGTCGACTTTCATCTCTTCGGCGATGTGTAGAAGTTGGTCTTCGATTTTCGCCAGGTCTATCTCTGTGCTGACTACGACTGGTATCTGGACGCGGAGGGCTCCTGAGCGTGTGCGGTTGATGACTGATCTCTTCAGTAGTGTCGAATTCGGGATGATGACTATTTCGTTATCTGGTGTGAGGATTTTTGTCTGTATCAGGTTTCTCTCGATCACTCGTCCGTAGTAGTCTTGGACTTCGATCCATTCTCCGACCTTGAAGGGCTGGTAGGTTGAGATGAACTGGGAGGCTGCCATGTCGGTTAGAATGTGCCGGTAGGCTGTGATCATTGTCAAGCCGCCGAGGAAGAGTAGCACGAGAAGGAGTAGTATGCTTACGTTCAATGTGTTGAGGATGATGATTACTCCGAGGACCCAGATGGCCCATGAGCCGATTTGTTGGAGGCTCGCTACCAGGCCGGATGGAACTGTTCCGGCTATTCTCGTGATAATGATCCGGTAGAATCGTACTCCGATGTAGGTGAGTATGATGATGAGGACTACTGTTAGGAGTTGTTCTATGAGGGGACTGGTGAAGAGTCCGACTAGGTCGAATGCCACTCTGTTTCCAGCCCTTCTCCGAAGGGTGCTAGGCTGTTTCGCTTGACCTTAAGAGTTCCACGGTTCGCGCGACGGAGGGTGCGTCGCCTAGTAGCAGGACCTTGTCGCCGGATTTCAGTTCGAGATCTGGTTCTGGGAAGACATAGCTGCTGTCTCTGCAGACCAAGGCGACTCGGCATTTCTCAGGCATCTGAATCTCGTGGATCTTCTTTCCAATGAGTGTTGCGTTGAGCGGGATTATTGTCTCGGCGATTCGGAGGTCTAGTTCCGACCGGTACATGAGCGTGACCGCACGGTCTTTCTCCAGCATGTTTTCTAGGTCTTTGAGGGCCAAATCTGCCGGGCAGATGATCATGTCGGCCCCTGCTTCCCTTAGCCGCTCCTTGTTTTTGGGACTGTTTGCCACTGCGATAATGCGGGGAACGCCAAACTCCTTCTTTGCCAGTCTCGTCGCGGCCAGATTGACTCTGTCGTCGTCCGTTGTGACTATGACAATGTCTGCTTGTGAGGTCTCTGCGAGTTTGAGAACATCTGGTTTGGACCCGTCCGCGTTAAGGATGGTGGCGTCTGAGTTCGTGGACGCTTCTTTACAGCGCTCCTGGTTCTTCTCGATGACCGTCAGACGGTTCTCGTCGCTGCTTGAGAGGTACCGTATGAGGTGCATTCCAATCCTCCCAGCTCCGATGATTAGCGCTCTCAACTATTTCCTAGCTTCTTCTGATTGTAACAGTAGTATTCCAGACAACCGTCACCAACCCCATGGATTGTAATAACCTTGAGGTTGATCAAAACGGTCCCGACTTCCCGGTTTTCACACGGTAGATCGACACAAATAGCCGAGAATGCGCCCTGATCTAAGATCTAGATAGGCGATTCCAGATCGTGATATTTTCACGCTGAAACGCGCTGATCACCATGCTAATAATTCCCTCTTAGAAAACGTTCAACCGTTCTATTCTGCGCCCTGAATCGTAAGACTCGCCCAGAACGGTTTCAACTGGCGAGAGCCCTCCAAAAAAGGGGCCAACAATTATTTTCTCGCGACGCGCGAGTACTCTTTGGGGACAACCCTGATGGTAGCAAGACCATGATCATTCCGGGGCGCCGGACATCTCTGGCGATAGTTGAATCGCTAACTCAGCCTTTGATAATGTTCTTCGAGATGATGAGTCTCATGATTTCAGAGGTCCCTTCGCCGACCGTGTTGAGCCTTGAGTCTCTCCAATGTCGGTGCACATCGAATTCATCTGCATACCCGTAGCCTCCGTGTATCTGGATCGCCTCGTCGCAGACCCTCAGCCCGTGCTCGCTCGCGAAGACTTTGGCTTGGGCGGCCTCGGACTCGTACGGTCTGCCTTGGTCCTTCAAGTATGCGGCTCGGTAAACCATCATTCTCGATGCGTTGATATCCGTCAGCATGTCAGCGAGCTTGGACTGTATCATCTCAAAATCTGAGAGGGGCTTACCGAAGGCGGTCCGTTCCTTGCTGTACTTGACAGCCTTGTCAAAAGCCGCACGTGCGATTCCGGTGGAAATAGCTCCAACAGTCACTCTTCCTCCAAACAGCATCTTCTTCGCATACTCGAAACCCTCACCCTCTGTTCCGACAAGGGTCTCCTTGGGAACATGAGCGTTCTCGAAGACAACCTCGGCAGTAACTGAGCCTCTGTAGCCCAGCTTGTCAATGTGCTTGCTAGACTTGGCCGACTTTGCATCCACGAGAAACGCTGAAGGTCCCTTCGGCGTCTTGGCGAAGAGGAAGTAGAGGTCACAGAAACCACCATTCGTCGTGAACATTTTCGTACCATTCACCACCCACTGTCCACCTTCAAGACGGGCAGTGGTCTGAAGATTCCGTGCATCAGAGCCAGCGCCAGGCTCGGTTAGCGAGAAACCTGCAAACTTCTTGCCACTTATCATCTGAGGAAGATACTCCCTCTTCTGGCTGGGACTACTGAATTGACGGACGCCCTCACAACAGGTCCCATGAATAGCGAGGGACAGAGCGGTGCTAGCGCAGGCCTTTCCGCACATCTCCATCGCCGCGACGTAGATGGGCCAGGGAAGCTCCAGGCCACCAAAGTCCTTTGGAAATCCCATGCTCGTGAATCCTTGCTCGAAAAGTTTCCGAATGTTCTCTCGAGGAAACTCAGCCTTGAGGTCGATCTGGCGAGCTGTCGGCTCAATCTCCTTCTCGAAGAAATCTCCCAACGACTCAAGAAGGAGCAGATAATCTTCGGATGTTGACCCATACATCATCTGAACGAGTTCTTTCTGTTCCGGACCAAAGAAACCGACCATGAAGACTCTACGACTTTGTCAGTTTCCTTGAACCGTTTAATCTTTAGTACAACACGTTTTTCAGCATCAGACCGGCTTCCTCCTCTTGATCTTGACTCGCTGGCGATACCCGAGCATGAGGACCATGAGCATTATTGTTCTCGCTGTCGTCGGCATGATCTACTTCGGAGGAGCAAGCTCAAATCATGTCTCTCTTCCTAACAGCCAGATATCTGGGCGGCCCCTTCGGATACCTCAAGGCCCAATGGGCGTGTCAAGTGCCACGACCAGCGACCCGTATTGGTTTCAAGAAGGCGCGATCGGTGACTCTAGCATTTACAACAGCGTAGGCGCGAGCGTCATGATAAGGACGGTATACGACAAGGTCAACAACGACGCCCATTCCTACTGGGTAGGCAGCATACTCGCCAATGGGGCCTTCGTCCAAGTCGGATATTACAACGGCCTAACCACAACAAACCAGTTCTACTGTTGCGCATGGTTCTACGAATACTTCCCCGCAGGCAACACAAACTCGCCACCAATAATCGGTCCCGCAGGATCAGCCGGCCCAATCGGGTCATTGCACACCTATACCATGAACTACACTGGAAGCGGAGTCTGGTCATTCTACATGGATAACCAGTTCTTAGGATCAAGCCCAACACAAGGCCAACAGTACTATCTGGGACCCGGCGACACTAACTCAGGGAGCCACCCCGCTGCAGTTCTCGCGGAAGTAGCCCAGACTACGTCAGACAAGGATGTGATTGGCCCGGCGGAATTCAAGAATTTCATGTACGAGACGAGCCCCAACGCTTGGCAACTAGTCCCGGTCGGAAAAGTCCACATTGGATATGGCGCAACGAGTTCAATGGCTCTCGCCAATCCCTACAGTGCCACCGAAGTGATCGGAAAACAAAACGACTTTTTGACAGGTAGTGGCATTTCTTATCCTACGGATCAGTGCGGGAATGGCGTATCCAACGCGGCAAACTTGTGGCCGACGATATGTGTCGGAAATAATTGGAATCTCCCACCACTCTCCTTCGTCGACATGGATGGGACAACCCTCATTCCAACTTGGGTCTCCCTCACTGACTCAACTGGGAGAGAGATATTCCTAACAACTTACAACAACCAACAGACTCCTAGTCCATCCGGGCAGTGGACGATCAACCAGATCTCATGGCGCGCCACCAACGTGGCAACGGGGACAGTAGTCAACTCAACCGCGACCAGCCAGATGATCCCAACAAACGTCTTTTCTGCTAAGATGCAAGTGGTCGGATATTTCTACTCCATCCCCGTCAAAGACTCGACAGTCGTAATGTATCTACCAGACTCGACTAATGAGACAGCGAAGACTGACAACAACGGACAGGCCGTCTTCACTCAGCTGCCAGCTGCCAATTACACCTTCCATATCACGGTGCTTTACGGAATATCTTCAACCTCTACACAGAGCATACTCAATCCTGGGTCCATAGTAGCCAAAGTGTTCAGTCTTCCGGAGCTGATCACGCTAGTCATACCGCCAATTCTAATCGCAATTGTAGTAGCGATAGCCGTCGCGAGAAAAGAGAGACAGCGGCAGGCGATGATTCAAGCACAGCCGATTCCAACACCGGCCTTAGGAGCGAGCTTCTGCAGATCATGCGGGCAGCCGCTCTCGCCCACGGCGAATTTCTGCACTAGTTGCGGAACGCCACGAATAATGACGCAGTAACTATGTTTCTCGCGGAAGTCTTATAGTGAACAGTTAGTTGCCGATTTTCTCGATGGATTCTTGCCCTTTCAGATAGGAATTGTTGGGGTAGGCTACGCCGGCTTCGACTCAATGACTCCCGGACTCTCAACCCGAGAGCTCATGTTTGAAGCTGCAAGCCGCGCCTACGAGGATGCGGGAATAGACCCTCGGAAGGACGTGCAGAGCTTCGTCTGCTGCACCGAGGATTTCTGGGAAGGAATCAGTATCACAGACGAGTATATGCCTGACCAGCTGGGCGCGGTCCTGCGACCGCTGTGCACCATCTCCTCGGATGGAATAATCGGACTGGCTACAGCATGTATGCATATCATGTCGGGCATTGCTGATGTTGCCGTCGTAGAATCTCACAGCAAGATTTCTGATGTCGTGAACCCGGACGAAATAGCCAGCTTCGGCTACGACCCGATCTATACTCATCACCACTTTGACGCTGATCCCAGATTCCTCGCTGGAATGGAGATGGCTCGATATCTCAAGGACACCGGTACGAAGAGAGAATACTGCGCTCAGGTGGCGGTCAAGAACAAGAAGAATGCTCTGTCCAACTCGCGCGGTGTTCATGGAGCCAACATAGACAAGGGAATCGTGATGAACTCGCCGGTCGCCGCATCTCCATTAACAGAGCTGGAGTCAAGTAGGGGAATCGACGCAAGCATTGTCTTCGTTCTGGCATCGGCCCAGAAGGCCCGAAAACTCGGAAAACATCCAGTTTGGATAAGGGGCATAGGATGGAGCTCTGACACGCCCGTAGTTGAAGATCGAGATTTTGCAAGAGCGGAGTACGTCGAACAGGCAGCCGCTAGAGCCTACAAGATGGCTAACGTCAAAAGTCCGGCTAGTTATTTCGACCTGGCTGAGGTTGACGATACCTACAGCTACAAAGAGTTGCAGAGCTTGGAGGCGTTGAGGCTCGCGCCAAAAGGCAAAGCGGGTAAGATGGTTGACACAGGAGTCTTCGACGTTGATGGACGGTTGCCAGTCAATGCATCTGGCGGGTCTCTGGGAGTGGGACACCTGCTGGAGGCGACGGGACTGCATCGGACACTAGAGGCAGTTATGCAACTACGAGGGCAAGCTGGCCGGCTTCAGGTTCCAAGAGCGAAGAGAGCTTTGGTTCAGAGCTGGAGGGGCATACCTACTGCCACGGGAGCAGTAGCGGTGCTGGGAAACTAGAGGGGTTCGTGATGAGAAGACGAGTTGCAATTGTGGGCGCTGGAATCACACTCTTCCGACGACGAATGCTGGAAACGCCAAAGGAACTCTCTTTCGAAGCGTCAAAGATGGCTCTAGACTCGGCCGGGCTGACCCTGAAAGACATACAGTCCGTGGTCTCTGGCTCGGCACCTGACGCGTTCGACGGAGTTCACATGAAAGGAGAATATTATCTTGACGGAATGGGAGCGATAGGAAAACCTCACGAGCGCGTCTACGTCGGGGGCGGAACAGGAGTCTTCACGCCCATAGGGGGCTGGTGGAACGTCGCCTCCGGACTCTACGACACATGCCTCTGCGTTGCCGAGGAGAAAATGTCGCCTCTACACCCCCATCCACAGTATGCTTTCTGGAGCATCTTCGACCAGATTCTCGAACGACCCCTAGGGACTACTCTGCTCTGGATATTCTCGCTGGAGATGAGGAGGTACATGCACAAGTACGGAATCAAAGAAGAAGAGATCGCCGAGGTCGCAGTGAAGAACAAGGGCAACGCAATCGATCACCCATGTGCACAGTTAGGAGCAAAGATTACCGTAGACGATGTGATGAGATCAGAACCCATCTGTGAGCCAGTCAAGAGACTAGACGTGAGCCCTCCCAGTGATGGAGCAGCCGCAGTGATTCTTGCTTCAGAGAAGGTGGCGAAGAAATTGACAGATCAGCCGGTCTGGCTTGACGGCGTTGGCTGGACCTTGGACAGTACTCACTGGACCAACAGGGACCTCGCCTATCCCGAGTATGTGGAGAAAGCGGCGAAGATGGCGTACAAAATGGCTGGCATCAAGAATCCTAGAAAGGAGATCGACGTGGCTGAACCATATGATCCGTTCGATTACAAGGAGCTTCACCATCTTGAAGGATTACAGCTAGCGGGGAAGGGTGAGGCGCCGAAGATGACTGTTGATGGCGTGACTCAGCGCGACGGAGATCTACCCGTCTGCCCGTCAGGCGGGCTACTAGGTGTTGGCAATCCGATAGCAGCGGCCGGCATGATGAAGATCTGCGAGATCTTCTGGCAGCTCAGAGGAGAAGCTGGAAAGAGACAGGTGAAGAAGGACGCGCGAACTGGTCTCGCTCAGGCGTGGGGAGACCTGATGCAAGTGGGCACTGTAACCGTAATGAGGTCCTAGGAGAACAGGGAAATGTCGCAGAAAATAACCAGCTACCAGGGTCACGAGATTACTCCAGACGAAGTAAAGCAGGGCAAGTATCTGGATATCGTCTACAAGTTCGAACCAAAGTACAGCTGGGCCGCAGGAGTGGCGATCAGCAGATTCCTCACTGAGCTGAAGGAAGGGAAAATAGTTGCGAGAAAGTGCCACAAATGCGAGAGAATTCTTGTTCCCCCAAGAATGTACTGCGAACAATGCTTCCGTCCTACAGACGAATGGGTCCAGATCAAAGACACTGGAACAATCAACACCTTCTCCATCTCCCACGTAGGCACGGACGCAAGACGGCTCAAAACCCCAATCCTAGTCGCTGTCGTCGATATTGATGGCGCGAGCCCTGGAATGGGAATACTCCACAACCTAGGAGAAGTAGAACCATCAAAAATCACTATAGGAATGAAGGTCCAGGCAGTCTGGAAGAGATCGGAAGAGAGACAAGGAGCAATCACAGACATACGATATTTCAAACCGATAGAGAGCTAGACCAATGCCAATTCTAGAGAAGATTACTCAACAATCACAAGCGCGCCACTGGACGGACAGCATTCCATTGGAGTACCATTACACCGCCGGTGTTGCTGGCGAAGAGTTTCGGAGAGAACTGAAAGAGAACGGGCGCTTCCTGTCATCGAAATGCGCCAAGTGCAAGACCACCTACGTTCCCGCCAGAATGTTCTGCCCCTCATGCTTCATCGAGATCAAAGAAAATACTCCGCTGGAGAAGCCGGGATATGTCTACAGCCACACGACCGTAAACCGGAACAGAACCGGAGAACCAGTCGATGAGCCATTGACTATGGCTCTGATCAAGTTCGAAGGAGTGAAGGGTGGAATAGTCCACCGACTCCAGGTGGAAGAGGCGAATAGTGTGAGTTTCGGGACGAAGGTAATTCCGATTCTGAAGGACCGAAGCGAAAGAACCGGCGCTCTTACGGACATCATAGCATTCAAACCGCAATAGCGGCTAGGTCTTACCACACTGGTGTGATTGCGGGCATAACGGTACTCTCTGAACGAAGCGTTCTATTGCAGGCTTCAAGCGAACCTCAAGTCCCAAACTGAGTTGCTCTGGGCCGAAAAATGACAGTAGTTCGGAAAGACAATTGGAGATTGGTCGTGTATTTTCAGCTTGTGCTCACGATGCTCCTATGGGGGCTGGCGTGGCCGGTAGGAAGACTTCTTGCAAGAGATCTTCCTCCCATTTCGATCGCGGTTCTGAGATATGCGATCGTTGTTCCAATCTTG
>Ga0210409_10004668_pt1 | contig 14667 bp, 6 predicted proteins | sample IncBWH17MmetaG_FD_161649 | JGI IMG/M metagenome (GOLD analysis project Ga0210409, IMG submission 161649) | Forest soil microbial communities from Barre Woods Harvard Forest LTER site, Petersham, Massachusetts, United States - Inc-BW-H-17-M | ecosystem: Environmental > Terrestrial > Soil >... | reverse complement strand
CACAACAACGGAAATGGAACCTTCACCGATGTCACTGAGAAGGCCGGTGTTAAGGGTGGCGGGTGGAGCGCGAGCACGGGGTTCTTCGATTACGACAATGATGGCAGGCTTGATTTGTTCGTTACGCGCTACCTGGACTGGACCCTCAAGACCAACCGGTATTGTGGGGAGAGGCCACCCAACGGTGTTCGTTCCTACTGCCATCCGGACAACTATGAGGGAGTGACCAACATCCTCTACCACAACAACGGAGATGGCACCTTCACGGATGTGTCGCAAAAGGCTGGCGTCGCCAACCCGCGTGGCAAGAGCCTGGGCGTCTCTTTTGCCGACTACGACGGAGACGGCTTCAGCGACATTTTTGTCGCGAACGATTCGGTGCAGTGCTTCCTCTACCACAACAATGGCAACGGCACCTTCACCGAGGTCGGCCTGCTGGCCGGCGTCGGCTACAACGAGGATGGGAAGACCTTTGCAGGCATGGGAATTGACTTCAGTGACTATGACAACGACGGCCCGCCGGATATCGTGGTCACGGATCTGTCGAATGAACGCTACATGCTGTTTCGTAATGAAGGCACTGGCACGTTTCGCGATGTCACCAACCTCTCCGGCATCGGTGGCGCGACGCTGACTTTTTCCGGGTGGAGCACCCATTTTTTCGATTATGACAACGATGGCTGGAAAGACCTGTTCGTTGCCCAAGCTCATGTGATGGACACGATCCAGGTAACCTCGCCCAATTTGCGCTACATGGAGCCGCCATTATTACTGCGTAACACTGCGGGCCACTTCGCGCGGGTCATCGCAGGCGAGGTATTTCAGCAAAACTGGGCCGGGCGCGGGGCGGCTTTCGGCGACATTGATAACGATGGCGACGTTGATGTCGTTGTCAGCAATCTCGGTCAAGAAGCTTACATACTGAGGAATGATGGCGGGAATAAAAACAACTGGATTGGCATTCAGACGGTGGGAACAAAATCGAATCGCGACGGCATCGGAGCCCGCATCAAGGTTGTCTCGCCTTCGGGTCTGACGCAGTACTTCACAGTGAACACAGCGACTGGCTATCAGTCTGCCAGCGACAAGCGTGTCATTGCCGGCCTCGGCAAAGACTCCCTTGCGAAACTGATCGAAATTCGTTGGCCCTCAGGCATCGTGCAAAGATTGGAGGATGTCAAGGCTCGCCAATACATCAAGGCAGTCGAGCCGACTCGATGATGACCCGCCGTGAACTGATGTTCAGAATTGCCACCTTGGCGGGCGGCGCCTCTCTGATTCCTTCTCGCCTGATGTTCGCTCAGGGAATCTCCTCCCGCGGCGTGAAGGCGCAACCGCGTGGCAAGCCTTCTGGTCGCCCGTTCCTTGCACACTTCATTGATGTCGCAAAAGAAGCTGGATTGAAGGAGCCGATCGTCTACGGTGGCCTCGATACCAAGAACTATATCGTCGAGGTAGTTGGAGCGGGTGTGGCCTTCATCGATTACGACAACGATGGGTGGATGGATCTACTCGTGCTCAATGGAACCAAGCTTGAAGGAGATCCTCCCGGTGTCACCAACCACCTGTACAAGAACAATCGCGATGGCACCTTCACCGAGGTGACTGCCAAGGCAGGCCTGACCCGGGCCGGCTGGGCCTCGAGCGTGACCGTTGCCGACTACGATAACGACGGATTTGACGACGTCTTCATCACCTACTACGGCCACAATGTCCTTTATCACAATAACGGGAATGGCACTTTTACCGACGTAACCAAGCAGGCAGGACTCTGCCAAAACGATGTGCACTACGGATCAGGATGCACTTGGGTGGACTACGATCGTGACGGGCGGGTGGATCTCTTTGTGGCCAACTACCTAGGTACCACGCTCGACAAGCTTCCTAAACCGGGTACGAATCCCGATTGCACATGGAAGGGAGTGGCGGTGAATTGCGGTCCTCGCGGACTGCCCACGGGCTTCGTCCAGCTGTTTCACAACAATGGCGACGGCTCCTTCACCGACGTCAGTAAGCAGAGCGGAGTCGCGGCCGCGGCCCGGTCCTATCCCATGACATGTGTCGCGGCGGACTACGATAATGACGGCTGGCCCGACATCTACGTTGCATGCGATTCGACTCCGAGCTGGCTCTTCCGCAACCAGCACGATGGCACGTTTCGCGAGGAGGCTCTGGAGCGCGGTATCGCACTTAGCGAGGATGGTATGGAGCAAGCCGGCATGGGCGTAGCCGTGGGCGACTTCGATCTCGACAGCAATCTTGATGTCTTCAAGACTAATTTCTCGGACGACACCAATGTTCTCTACCGTAACGATGGCAAGGGAAACTTCGATGACGTCACGATCCGCTCCGGGCTGGGGGTTGAGACTCGCTATGTCGGATGGGGCGCAGGAATGGTCGATCTAGACAATGATGGCCTGCCCGATTTGTTTGTCGTGACCGGAACTGTGTATCCCGAGGTGGAGAAGAAACTGCCGACATATCCATACCGGACACCGCGCCTGGTTTTCCGAAACCTCGGTGACGGCAGGTTCGAAGAACTGATCGAAGAAGCTGGCCAGGGCGTATCTGACCTACATTCGAGCCGCGGCTGCGCGTTCGGGGATTTCGACAATGACGGAGACATCGACGTCCTTGTCTGGAATATGAACGAGCCTCCATCGCTGCTGCGCAACGATCTTTCGGGAAACGGGCATTGGCTGAAAGTTCAGTTGGTTGGCGTGCGCAGCAATCGCAGTGCGATCGGGGCGCGAGTAACGGTCCGCTATGGCAGCAAACAACAAGCTCATGAAGTGAGCGCTCAATCCAGCTTCTATTCGGTGAACGATCAACGCCTGCACTTCGGATTGGGGTCTGAGACTATCGCCCACCTCAGCATCCGCTGGCCAAATGGCAACATTGAAACCATTCCAAACGTTAGCGCGAACCAACTTGTCGTGGTGCGCGAATCTTCCGGGATCATTCGTCAGCAGAAATTCTGAAGTGGAGAGGCAGTTGGAGGCATTCCACGGTCTGGGCCCGGTTTTTCATACCCACTCCAGTAAACGGTTTCTGATGGCGTGATGTGCTGGCGAAAACGAAATCAGCGTCCTGTTGGGTACGGTTCATCACCATGAAAGCACAAAATCGTTATTGCATGCGAGCGTCGACCCCCTCGAGGAAGAAAATCTCTTGTATCTTTTGGGTGCCCCTTGATAGTCATCTATAAGCCTGTAGGTCAAAGACTTAACATCATTCTGCTGTGTCTGGTGGTGTGAGCGCAAGGTTTTTACCCGTCCCAACGTGGGATGTCGCTCTTTCCAGCAAACCCATCCCGCTACATCTACTAGTAGAAAAGAATTAGCTTGACACTGCTATTGCATTCGCAGTAAAAAATGCTCCATTGAGTAAAGGTTTTCTCGAACCTGGGGTTCGATCTGCACTCGGGAGGCCTGAGATGCAACGGCGTTTCTTCGTAAGTCTTTTCCTGCTCTCTACTGCTCTGTGGTTCAACCAGGATAAATCTTTCGCTCAGTTTGCCGATCGAGCTGTCATCACCGGCGTGGTGGCGGATTCCAGCGGTGCGGCCGTTCCCGATGCCCGGGTCACTATCACGAACGAGGGGACCGGTGTCCAGACGGTAGTGGGCTCGAACAGCGCCGGCAATTACACCACACCACCCTTAATTTTGGGCACCTACCGGGTCGATGTGTCGAAGACGGGTTTTAAGGGGTTCTTCCACGAGGGGATCGTGCTCACTGGCGGCGTCAATTATCGTCAGGACGTTAAGCTGGAAGTCGGCCAGGTCACTGAAACGGTCGAGGTCAAAGCTGGCAGCGAGCAGATCAACACCGAGAACCCGACGGTAGCCCATACGCTCGACCAAACCTACTACAAGGAACTCCCGGCGGTCATGGGTGCTGATATCCGTCTGGCCGAATCACTGCTGCAGTTGCAGCCCGGCTACGTTCCCGTGCAGCCCAACGGCGATGCGATCTTCCGCGGCAGCCAATTTCAGTCGCGTATGAATGGCGGCCAGGTGTTGGCCACGGAAAATTGGTTCGATGGCGCGGCATTCGGTTATGCAGAAGGCCATCAGCAGACTCAGGAAAGTTCGCTTCCCTATCCGTCAGTGCAGGAAATGACGGTCGTCCAGAATACGTTCTCAGCACAATATGGACATACCAGCGGCGGGTTCATCACCTACGCAACGAAGTCGGGGACCAGCAAATATCATGGGAACCTCTATGACTTCTACACGAACAACCACATGGACGCTGGGAATTACTTCGTAGGCCCAGAGCTTGCGGCTCAAGGACTGGGATCCACCTTGCCGCTAGGTCAAAACAACTGGGGCTTCGCAGTCGGCGGTCCGATTCCGAAGGTGAAAAAAACGTTCTGGTTCTTTAATCTGGACGGCCTCGACTACCACAGCACGGTGAACACCGGCTTCGTAAACATCATGGCGAGTCCGCTACAGAGGCAGGGGAATTTTACCGAGTTGCTGAATACAAGTACCGTGGTTGGAACGGACGCTCTCAGCCGGCCGATGTATCAGGGTGAGGTCTACAATCCTGCCACAACGCGACTGGTCGGCGGCCTTCCGGTTCGCGATGGTTACGGGTTCGATCCCACTACGGGTTTGCCCATCGCCGGACAAGCTAACATCATTCCAGCGAATGACCCTTTGCGAAGCGCGATGGCAGGCGCAGTGATCCCCAACATTCCAGCACTCGATCGCAACACGATCTTCCAGAACGGAGGAATGCTCCCGAATGGCTTTGGTGGAAACTCCGACGACAATGACAAGATCAATGTAAGGACCTGGTTGTTGCGAGTCGACCACACGTTCAACGACAAATTTTCGATCTCCAACACGTACTACGAGAATATTCGCCCCCGCATCGCCCACTGCGGCGGTCCGGGCGGGTGCAACACGGTAAACAACGGCGAAACCAACTCGGCCGCAAACGACACCTACATTGGCCAAGGTTTCTATCAACGCATTACCAACCACTTCGACCATATCCAGATGAACTGGATCATCAAGCCCAACCTATTCAATCACATGACGATTGCGTATGACCGCTGGATGATGCTTGGCAATCAGTTATCAGGTGGGGTGGGATGGAACCAGAAGCTCGGACTTGGTCTCCCTGATCAGCCGATTTTCGATAACGCAGGCTTCCCGCAACTGAATTTCAACGGGCGCTACGCTTATACACACTTTGGCACTCCCTGGGCGAGCGGCGGAGCCGACATCAACAACCGCTACCAGTTTCTCGATGATGTCGCCTGGACAACCGGAAAGCACACCATTAAGGCTGGCATGGAATTCCGGTACATGACGTTCCCGCAAACAGGGTGGGCGGTTAATACCGGAGGAAACTTCAACTTTAACGATAATGAGACTGCGGGGTACAATTCGGCCGGCAAACTCATGAATGCCGGGAATGGAACCGGAAACGAATTCGCCTCGTTCATCCTGGGCCAGGTAGACAGCGCGAATTTCTCGGTGCCATTCAAGTACATGCCCAAGATGAAATACGGCTCTTTCTGGGGCAACGACGACTTCAAGCTCTTGAAAAATCTGAATATCACGCTTGGCCTGCGTGTCGACATACAAGGGGGTCTAGCCGAGGAGTACGGTCGCTTCTCCACGTTCGATCCTACCGCGCCGAACCCGGTTGGAGTCCCGGGCGCGACGATCTTCCACAACTCGAAAGCCAATGGAAACACTAGTTGGAACGTGGGACCGCGAATCGGCTTCGCCTATTCCCTGAATCCGAAAACGGTCATTCGCGGCGGCTACGGAATGTACTACGCGGGCGTCCAGGCGGATTCGTGGGACCCGTATCCGGTGGACGGCTATCAGACCAATCCGGTCGCGCCTAACGTTACGAATGGGCTTTCGCCGGCGTTCTACTTCCAAGGTACCGGAACTTGCCCGACGACTCTCACTCAGTTGCCTGGCACAACTATTCCCTGCACTTGGCCGACGGGGTCCATTACGCTTCCGCCACAGCTAAATGCCGGTGTCGCCAACGGTGGCAATCCCGTTGGGGTAGATCCGAGGACGTATACCATGCCTCGCTACCAAAACTGGTCTGCATCGTTCCAGCGCCAGCTAAGCCAGAATATGGCGATCGACGTCGCATACGTGGGCAATCACGGAACGCGATTGGTCGACAGCCGTAGCTCGGGTGGTGTGTATGACAATATGAACAACGCCAGCGTGCTGGATCTGGGAGCTACTGTCCTTAACTCGACCTTCCAAAGCGGAGCCTGCCAAACAAGTTGCGGCGGGGTTGCGGCGCCCTATTCCACATTCACGGGCGACGTGGCGCAGGCACTTCGTCCTTGGCCACAATATCAAACCATCGCCTGGCGAATGTTGCCATTCGGACACAGCCGCTACGACGCTCTTCAGGCTTCATTCGAGCGGCGGATGAGCGCAGGGTTCCAAGTGAAAGTGGCATACACATACTCGCATCTGATGACAAACTCAGAGTGGGGCTTGGGCAATGGCACGGCCCTGCCGGTGCAGAACCCCAACGACATGCGCGATTTGTATACCGTCAGCCAGGATGATGTTCCACATATCTTCTCGGTAGGATGGATCTACAAGTTGCCGTTCGGCAGGGGAAGACCTTTGCTAAGCAGCGCGTCGGGCGTCGTCAACAAGATCGTTGGCGATTGGCAGATCTCTGGCGTTCAGAGCTATTCCTCCGGGAGACCGCTTTCGATTACTATGCCGAACGATCTTGGAGGGTTCCTGTTCAACAATGCGAAGTTCCCGAATAAGGTCAGCAGTGGCCGAGCGAGTGGAAACGGCGTTACCACTTCCTACCTGAACTCCTCGGGATGGGCGGACCCTGAGGCAGGAAGTCCAGGTTCGCTGCTGTTCGGCAACGCTCCACGGTTTGACTCGAGCGTTCGCGGCTACCCGTACTATAACGAGGACTTCTCGATTCAAAAGGATACGTTCTTCGGCGAAGGCAAGTATGTTCGATTCGAGGCCGATGCTGGGAACGCCTTGAACCGCGTGTATTTCTGCCCGGTCGGGCAGGTTTGGGGCACGGGCGGCTTTGGGAATACCAGTAGCCAGTGCAACGTCCCAAGGCGAGTCCAACTGGCATTGCAGGTGTTCTTCTAACTACTCTGGGAACGAAAAAGGGATGGCCGCCTGTGGCCATCCCTTTCTTTATCGCCATCCGATTTACGACTTGCCCAGCTTGTCGTGGCGCAAGATCCCGTGCCCTTCCTGTAGCACCAACATTTGATTAGCGTCTACGTTCTTGAACGACTCCACCAGGCCCAAGGGCCATCTGACTTCAACCAAGTCCACTACCTTCGCCGAACCCAGGCCGAAGTGCAGGCGCAGGTCATTCTGTGAGACATAGCTTGATCCACTCATTACCTCGTTGATCTGGGAATGCTTTCCGGTTACGACGCGGACGCGAGCGCCGATTCCGCTGCGATTCGACTTGGTTCCAATGCACTTGACCTTCAGCCAGCTATTTTTCGCAAGAGAGTCGTTGCGAAGCAGCGACGGTGGCTCGTTCATGTTGATCACCACAATGTCCATATCGCCATCGTTGTCGAAGTCGCCGAACGCCGTTCCCCGACTGGGCCGTGGTTGGTTCAAAACTGGGCTGCTATCGGTTGTCACGTCGGCGAAGCGGCCGTTTCCGAGGTTGCGATAGAGAATCTTTCGCTGCTTGAAAGTGAGGTGCAGCTTTTTGGTATCGACTTCCGGAAATACGTGACCGTTCGACATGAAGATGTCAGGCCAGCCGTCGTTGTCGAAGTCAAAAAGTCCCACTCCCCACCCGAGATATCGCGTATTGACGCCCAAGCCTCCCTGCAGGACAGCGTCGTAGAAGGTTCCGTCGCCATTGTTGTGGTAGAGATTGGCCGTTTGATCGGAATAGTTCGTTTTAACAATGTCGAGCCAGCCGTCGCAGTCATAGTCGCCGACGGCCACTCCCATCCCGCCTTGCATGCCGCCATTCTCGTTGACGGCACATCCGATCTCGCGGCCGATCTCTTCAAAGGTCCCGTCGCCTTTATTGTGATAGAACCGGCTTGGGACCGAATCGCACGCCACATAAATATCGGGCCAGCCATCGTTGTCGAAATCGGCGGCCGCAACGCCCAAGCCATAAGAACCTGTCGGGATCCAATGATCGCTCACAAAAAATGGCTCCGACGGGCCTCGCGGAACCGCGATTCCTGACTGTACAGACACATCCTCGAAGGTTCCGTCCCCGCGATTGCGATATAGGATGTTGGTCCCGCCGCCCATACCTTGAGGTCCACAACCGACCGAGAGGCCCCAATAACGGCAGTAGGCATTGCTGCCTGCCACGGGCATCGTCTTCAAATCGAAATTCACGTAATTGGCGACAAAGAGATCGAGCCGACCGTCGCGGTCATAATCGACGAAGCAGCACCCGGTGTTCCAGCGTGGGTGGGGGTCCTTCTGACCCAGGCCGGCTTTCTCGGTGACATCGGTAAAAGTTCCGTCTCCATTGTTGTGATAGAGAACAATGCCACCCCAATAGGTGACGACGAGATCATCGAAGCCGTCGTTGTCATAATCCCCAATGCAGCAGCCGAATCCCCATCCTGAGCGAGTCAAGCCCGCCTTCGTCGTAACGTCGGTAAACGTGCCGTCGTGATTGTTGTGGAAAAGATAATTGGTCGGGGGATGGGAATCCGATATCCCTTCCAAGCGTGTTCCGTTCACCATAAAAATGTCGAGCCACCCATCGTTGTCGTAATCAAAGAGGGCGACGCCGCCGCCGTTTTCCTCGAGGATGTACTGCTTTTTCTCCACTCCACCGCAAATGTTGACAGCCGCGGCCAAACCCGCTTCCTTCGTAATGTCTTTGAACGAAAAGCCTGCGACGGCAGAGGCGGTCGCAGGTTTCGCCCTCGAGGCAGTTTCCGGCTTTTGCAGAAAGGTAAATCCTGGAATCAGTGAAGAGAATGGCAGGACCAAGCCGGACCGTCCCATGGCGCTCAGAAACTGACGCCGCGAAAGGGCACGCAATCTTTTATCGAAGTCCCGCGGGTCGAAGAAGGTTCCGCTCATTTGCCCTCAGTCCGGCAGCAGCAGCCGCAGGTGGAGATCCCGCTGGGCACTCTGTTCTGTTTCGAGCCGGCGGGACTCTGCGAATTGCGTCTCGGATTCAGCGGATTTCCCCATACGACGGAGCACCACCCCTAGCTGATAGTGCGCCTCTATCGACTTGGGATCGAGAGACACGGCTTGCTCAAGATCCCGTTGGGCTTCCTCATACTGATGTTGCCGGACAAGAATGCCTCCTAGTTTTACATACGACGGCGCGTGCTGCGGATTGCGTTTCAGCAGGTTCTGGAAGGTTGGGATGGCGCGCTCGTCGTCACCCATGGCGTCATAAGTCAGCGCCAGATAATAGGCGGCAGCAATCTGGCCGGGCTGGGTCGCCAGACTCTGTTTCAGCAACGACTCCGCTTCGGTGAATTTGCTTTCCAGGTAGTAGACGGCGCCGATCGCGTACATCAACGCGGCATCTTGGGGATGCTTCTTCAACAATTGTTGGAACAGCTGCAGAGCATCCGGCAACTGCTCCTTGCCTACATTCACCGATCCCAGGGCGTAGACGTATGCATCGTTGTCCGGTCTCAACTGGACGGCTTTGCTCAGGGCAAGCAGAGCGTCGTCGAGGAGATTTCTTTCCAGACATACCCTGCCGAATTCGAACAGGATCTCGGGATCCTGGGGCGCCAGCTGTTTGGCTTTTACCAGGTAGGAGAGCGCCTTTTCACTATCACCCCGATGTTCTGCAATCTGCCCTAGCATCTGGTAACAGGCGGTGCAGTCCGGCTTCTGAGACAGTGCCCGTTGGGTGTTATTCTCGGCATGATCAAGCAATCCCAGAGCCAGAAAAGCATTGGCCAGCCTAAGAGTAGTGTCGGTTCGCGCATGGCTTTGCAGCTGCTGCTCCTGATCCTCCAAGACTGCGGTGGCCTCGGACTTCATGCCGTTGACCAGGAGCGTGGCGGCGAAATCCAGGGCAGATTCGTCGCTCGGCTCCGACAACTTCTGCCAATAGGCAACGATATCCTCCAACTCCTTCTTCTTGCCGAGCGCAGCGTAGTCAGAGGCGAGAACGACCAGGCCTTCGTCGGACATAAGCAACTGCTGCAGGATCGGAGTGGCCAGGTCCAGGGACTGCTGGAAATTGTGGCGGGCAGCTTCCAGTCTGAACAGGTCGAAGCGAGCATTGAAATTGCCGGGATCCAGTGTTAGCACTTGGCGAAAGGACTTTGCGGCAAGATCCGGCTGATCGCTGAACGCGTAGGCGTTCCCTAAGGTTGTGCGTGCGCCGATCATTTTCGGATTTAGGGCCAGAGCCTGTGTCAGGAATTTGATGCTCTCTTCAGTTTGTCCCTGCTGCAAGCGAATGGTGCCAAGCATAGCCAACGCCAGCGGACGCATGGAAGGAATCTGCAGTGCTTTTCGGGCCTCGGCCTCGGCGTGCTGGGTGTCCCCATTGTTCAACAGCTGTGTTGCCGCCTCAATGTGGCTGGTTTGAGCAGATGCGGCCAGGGCGAAGATAACAGTCAACCAGAACATCCAACCAATGTATCGAGCCCGCATGAAATTGAGCCGCTGTGCCGAACGCAAGCGGGGTAGAACTGCCGTCCTTTATAGCACCGCGAAGGTACACACGCAATGCGCAAACCCGCGAGAATACGGGCGATTCTACCTTGTGACTACGCTGCGCAAGGTGTAGATTCAGCGAAAGGCGAATACTCCATCTGTGGCGGTTCGAGGGCTGACGCAGTCTCATGATCCAGGGAAAAAGTGGGCTTGGGGGCACCCGTCGTGACTTTCTCAAGAGGATGGGCGCTGCGAGTGCGGTATCTCTATCGTCTACTTTCCCCCGGCTTGGTCCGATCACTGCAACAGGCGACGTTCCGTTTGAACTTGTCTCGCCAGAAGTCAGCGGAATCAGTTGGGTTCACCGCAACGGACGCTCGCCTGAGACATTCTCGCCGGAGACCGTTGGTGGCGGCTGTGGGTTTATCGATTACGACAATGACGGCTGGATGGACATTTATCTGGTCAACAGCGGCAAGTGCGATTTTTTTAACCCGAATCCTCCGCTGCGCAACGCTCTTTATCACAACAATCGCGACGGAACGTTCACCGATGTAACCGAGAAGGCTGGCGTGCCAGGAGGCGGTTATGGGATGGGCATCGCGGTGGGTGATTACAACGCCGACGGCTTCCCCGATATGCTCGTCACGCAGTACAACGGTGTCATTCTTTACCACAACAATGGGAACGGCACGTTTACTGACGTCACGCGTAAGGCTGGGCTTCCCACGACTGGATGGGCGACGAGCGCTGTGTGGTTCGACTACGACAATGACGGCAAGCTAGACCTTTTTATCTGCAGGTTTGTCGACTTCGACAAGTCCAAAAACAAATTCTGCGGCGACCCGCGAACCGGCCTGCGTTATTACTGCATTCCTAAAGTTTACGATCCCATGCCGAGTTGGCTCTTTCACAACAACGGGGACGGTACTTTCACGGATGTGAGCCAGGAGTCAGGGATTACGAAGTCACTTGGCAAGGCATGGGGAGTGGTCGCCTGCGATGTAAACAATGACGGTCGCATGGATCTTTTTGTGGGGAACGACACCGTCGCGAATTTCCTTTTCCTCAACCGGGGCAACGGCAAGTTCGAGGAGGCCGGTCTGCAGGCAAATGTCGGTTACAGCGCCGAAGGCAAGGCGCGCTCAGGTATGGGCGTGGATGCAGCCGACTATGACCAGGACGGCTGGATCGACCTGTTCGTTACAAATACCGACCATGAGGAATATTCCCTTTACCACAACAACCACGATGAAACCTTCGACGACATGGCCATTCCTTACGCGATCACTCGTGTGACTCGCTTGATGAGCGGATGGGGAGTGAAATACTTTGATTACGATAACGACGGCGATCTCGACCTCCTGGTTGCCAATGGACATCCTGACGACAAGATCGAAGAACACTCGAGTGAGGTGAAGTATTGCGAGCCCATGTTGCTGTTCCACGCGCACGGAAAGCGATTCGAGAACGTGTCGGTTTCCAGCGGGCCGGTGTTTACCAAGCCCTATGCTGCGCGCGGCTTGGCGATTGGAGACTTCAATAATGATGGCGCGCTAGACATTCTGGTGGGCGTAAATAACGACGCGCCGTTACTGATCAAGAATAATGCGGCGCGGCACAACCACTGGCTCGGACTGAAACTAGTGGCGAAACGCGCGAACCCAGACTCGATTGGAGCAATCATCACCTGGCAGGCCGGGGATTTGAAGCGATCCACTTGTAAGACGGGTGGTGGGAGCTATCTTGCTTCTCATGATCCGCGCGCCGTGCTCGGGATTGGTCCGCGTCCAAAGGTTGATTGGGTGGAGATCAAGTGGCCCTTGCCTAGCGGCCGACTGGAGCGATTCACTCAACTTCCCGTTGACCAGTACACAACCTTGGTGGAAGGCACCGGCAAGAGTGTAAGTGCATAGGCGAGGCGACCGCCTGCCCCAATGCCGCCAGTGTGCTCACGCTGCCCACTGAATCACAGTATAAGATCGCGCTGGTACCTCAAATTTTGAGCGCCCGTTTGAGGTAGAAGGCTTGTCGAAGGCCTGTGGCTTTACTCTTTCCGGCGCGTCAAAACCATTCGCCGCTTTCAGGTCGCCTCCGGTCAGGACTTGAGAAGCCAGTACGCGGTTCTGCGGTTGATCTTCCCAGACGACTTCAACCACGTGGGCTTTCGCGAGGTCGCGATTGAGGATGAACAGCGAGGTCTTCCCATCTTCGGTTGTCGCGATCGCGTCGATGTACGGAACGGCATCGAGGCCCTTCACATCGTATGTCGGCGACTCGACCAGTACATTCAGCACCTTCCCGTGCGCATACTGCAGCGCCCACGAGTATGGATAGCAGATGGTCTGGCGGAACAGTCCATCCGCGTTGGTCATGATCGGTGCGATCACATTGATTAACTGAGCCAGGCAGGCGACCTTCACGCGATCGGCATTTCGCATCAGTGTGTTGAGCATGCCACCTACCAGCAACGCATCCTCGAGGTTGTAGATCTCTTCAAGAAGGTGCGGTGCTTCCTTCCGGTGGCCGTCCGCGGCATCTCCACCCCGCGCGCGATACCATACATTCCATTCGTCAAAAGAAAGCCAGAGTTTCTTAGGCGATCTCTTGTGCCCCCGCACGAGATCGCACACTGCCAGCGTTTCGGCAATCTGGCGATCCATCGTCAAGTTCATCGCCAGAAATTTCGCGCTGTCACCCCCCGTTTCTCGATCATTCCCTAGATAACGGTGCAACGACAATCCGTCAACGTTCTCATAACACTGCTCCAACACCTCGCGGTCCCATTCCAAATACGTAGGCATGAATGGACCACTGGAGCCGCAGGCAATCAACTGCAGGGAGGTATCCTGAGCCACGTAGCGCATCTGGCGCGCGGTGTCCTGCGCCTTCATCCCATATTCCGCCGCGGTCATGTGCCCAATTTGCCAGGGCCCGTCCATTTCATTCCCGAGACACCAATGCTTCACGCCGTACGGCTCTGCATATCCGTGCTTCCGGCGAAGTTCGCTCCATTGAGTGCCTCTGTCGATGTTGGAGTACTCCAGGAGAGCAGCCGCTTGCTCCGGAGTTCCCGTCCCAAGGTTCAGGCCCATGAGCGGCAAGGTTCCCACAGCCTTGCACCACTGCATGTACTCGTTAGTTCCAAACTGATTCGAGTTTATCGAGTCCCATGCCTTATCGAGCACATGCGGCCGGTCCTGCTTTGGGCCTACACCATCGAGCCAGTTATAGCCGGACACGAAGTTGCCGCCCGGATACCGAATCATGGGAACACCGAGAGTGCGTACCTCCTGCATCACATCCTTACGGAACCCATTCGAGTCGGACAACTTCGAACCCGGATCATAGATGCCCTCGTAGATCGCGCGTCCCAGGTGCTCAAGAAAAGATCCGAACAAATTGCGATCCAAAGGAGAAATGCTGCGACGCCCGTCGATAAATATGCGAACGGTTTGGTCTGCCGTTGACGAAGTCTGCGCCGAGACAAGGCGCCCTAGAAAAGTGCTGGAAGACACAGCTAACGCGGCGGTCGAGGCATGCTGCAAGAACTGCCGTCTCGAAGGCATTGAAACCCCTCCAACAGAGCCAGCCCGCACCCACGTGGTCAGGCCCGGTCTTATTGATTTGGAGTAAACGCTTACTGAGAGACGGTTTAATATACGGCTTGCCGCGCATAGGGGCAAGAGGAAACGCAATTGATGGTTGGTGCTGCTGGGGTTCGCGGAGGGGAGGGATTCTATTACCGCCATTTCTGCTATCTGCTTGTGATCCCTGCACTTCCGAGTTAATGGACCATAATTTTGGGTGACATGCTTTTCGCAAGTGACCACGCCTTCAGTTAGGGGGAAATCACGGTTAGATATATTGCGGCCCGTAAACGGAATCCAATTTTTTGGTAAACCATTTTTGCGCCATTCTCAGACTTGACGTGAAGAAAAGGAGTCTTTCCCGCCGCCAGAATCCGAGCTGCGAGAAACGTCGTCAGATCCCGCGCATATCCGCGGCCGCGAAATTCGGGATGAGTGCACACC
>Ga0210409_10004665_pt1 | contig 14674 bp, 10 predicted proteins | sample IncBWH17MmetaG_FD_161649 | JGI IMG/M metagenome (GOLD analysis project Ga0210409, IMG submission 161649) | Forest soil microbial communities from Barre Woods Harvard Forest LTER site, Petersham, Massachusetts, United States - Inc-BW-H-17-M | ecosystem: Environmental > Terrestrial > Soil >... | reverse complement strand
GGCGAGCGCACCGGCGATCGCGGGTAAGAGCGCCGCGACGACCGACCCGAACACAATGACCAGCAACACGATGGTAATCGGCAACACTCGTCGCTCGGCTGTCCGCGCGTCGGCCGCGCTCGTCGCCCGTACGTCATAGTTGAACGGCGCATCGCCAGTCCATCCCATCGTGATACCGGGATACTGCGCCGAGAGCTCGGTCTGCAGGGCAGCACTCGCGCGTCGCATCGCCGGGATGTACTCCTGTGCCGGATTACCGACGCGATCGAGCCCGACGACCACGAACGTCCCGCGCGGCGACAAGAACGCGGAGTCCGGCGTGTTCGTGTACGCGAGCACGCGCCGCACGCCGGGCAGCGAGTCGAGCACCGACACCACGCGACGGAGCGTTGTCTTGCCCTCGGGCGTCGCCGGCGAGGCCACGTTCGAGATGACGAGCACGGCGAACGACGCATAGGGTGCGTCGAACCGGCGCGACAGAATGCGCTCGACGACGCCCGCTTCGCGATCATTCGGGCGCGCGCTCGCGTTCATGTGGTTGGCAGCCGTGAGCGCCCACGGGACGAGGGCGACCGCCAGCAGCGCCCAGATGGCGGCGACCGCAGCGCGTTGGCGTACGATCGCGCGTGAGAGCATGGGCGGGTCCAAGTTAGACCGCAGGGGACCTCGGCTCAAGCCGAGCTCCCGACGAGCGGCTGAGGCTCAGATCCGGAGAGTTGCTTCGCTTTGCGTGCATCTAAAGGAGTCGTTGAACAGAGCTCGGCTCTGCCGAGCTCTCATGCTCAAGCAGGAGCTCGGTCAGCGCGCCGAGTACGGGCTCGACGGGGAGCGACTGTAGCGTTCCTTCGGTGGACGCGACTCCCGTCCCGCCCGTCCGATACGGACCCCAGATCTCGGCGCGATTTCTTGGGAACATGACGACGGCCGGTTTGCCGAACGCTGAAGCCGCGTGGGTAATCGCGGTATCTGGCGTCAGTACGTAGTCCGCGGTTGCAACCAAAGCAAAAGCCTCACGGACACTGCGCGTACCTAAAAACCTCCCACCAGCGCCAGCCAACTGCTCGGCCATCGCCGCATCCGCTGGTGCGGCCACGATGCCGACATCGAGATTGGCGAGGTCCGCGTGCGCGCGCAGCGCGCCGAGGACTGCCGCGAAGCGCTCAGCGGGCCATCGGCACGTCGGCTTGCCAGCCGAGATGTTGATCAACAGCCGTCGCCCAGCGCGCCACCGTGACTCCCCCTCGGCCCGCTCGGCCGCCGTCAGAAAAATCTCCGGCCGCCAATTCGCTTCAGTCACACCGAATGGCGTCGCCAGAGCCCCGAGATGCTCGACGTAATGCCGCGCCGACGCTGGCCGCGGGACGGGCAGCGTGAAGGCCGAGTCGATTCCTCGACCCGCGAGGCCGATGCGATGTCTCGCGCGGCTCATGAGCATCATGATCAACGTCGTAGTCGATGGCGAGAAAACCTGACAATCCAAAACAGCGTCATAGCGTTCACGCCGAATGCGACGAATTGCCTGGAGATAAGTGGGATCCGCGACGATGACCGACCGCACATACGGATTGCCGATGAGAACCGGAGCGTTCTCAGGCGATGCGAGCACATCCACGACCACATTCGCATGCGACCGCGCGATCGCACGGAGGAGACCGGTCGACAAGATCATGTCGCCGATCCGATCGTAACGCAGATACAGCACGCGGACGGGCGGCGCACCAGGCCCGAAGCCAAGCGGGGAAGGCTGAGGAAGGCGCCGCGCCAGCCCAACGAGCGCGGCGCGGGAGGCCGCCTCTAACCGTCTCAATCGCATGACAGACCCAAGTTACCATGTGTATCCCATACGCCACCGGCACATACAGTTCTCAGCAGGCGCTGCCATTCTGGCGTATACCATTTACCGCTTGCGGTAACGATCTGGAAGGGGCTTCTTACATCCATGCTGTCGGACACCATTACCCAATCACCCGCGGAAGCGAGTCCGAGACTGGTCCGGATGCGCGAAGCGGTTCGACGCGCGATGGACGCGATCTCGGGCGATCTCGACGAGCCGCGCGCTGAACGTGGGGCCCGCATGGCCGCCGCACGTGAGGCAGTCGTTGCATATACGCGGTCGATGCGTGACCAAGGTGTGCCGGCACTCACCGTAATGCAGCACGTCAAAGCCTTGGTCCGGGGCGCCTCGTCCCGCGGCGCGCGAGCGCTGCGTGATGCGTTGTCCCAGTGGACCATCGCGGCGTACTTCCAGGCAGACTAGAACGAGCCTAGGAAGCGGCGACCACGGCGGCGCCGAGCAGTCCAATCATATCGTTCGTGATCACGTGGACGGGGATCTTGGATAAGAGCCCCGCCAGGCGGCCTTTGCCCGTGAACGACTCGAGAAATCCGCCCGCGCGAAGGACCGGGAGAATGCGCCGGGCGATGCCGCCAGCCAGGTAGACGCCACCGGTCGACAAGGTCTGGAGCACGACGTTGCCGGCCTGGGACCCATAAATCGACGCAAATAACTGCACCGCTTGGACGCACGCGGCATCAGTCCCGGCCACGCCGCGCGTCGTCACGACCGCCTGGGGGAGCTGGGCCTTCATCTCCGCCGCCACCGCCGGGTCTTCCTTCGCACGGCCGCTGGCAACGATGTACTGGTAGACGGCCACGAGCCCGGCGCCAGACAACACGCGCTCGTACGAGACGTGGCCCCCACCCTGCCCGGCCGCCAGAAATTTCGCGAGGCCCCACTCGATTTCGTTCCGCGATGCGAAGGTCGCGTGCCCACCTTCGGACGGCACGACACGGACACCGGTTGGCTCACTTGGCTCGCGAAGGACGAGACCCTGGCCGAGCCCGGTCCCGGCGCCTAGCAGGGCGATCGGGCCGGCAGGATCAGGGACACCGACCTGCAGGGTCTCGATGTCGGTGGGTCCGAGTCGTGTAACACCGAATCCGACCGCGTCGAAATCGTTGATCAGAGTCGTGCGGGCGACGCTTATTCGGCCGGCCAGCTCGGTCGTCCGAACAACCCAAGGCAGGTTCGACGCCTTGATCTCGCCGTCGACGACCGGTCCCGCAACGGCAAAGCACGCCGCGCCAACGTCGGTCCCATCCCCTCGCCGAAACTCCGTGACGATGGTCGCCAGACTGTCATACTGGCCGCTCGGGTACACGTGGTCTCGCACTTTCCGCAGCGTCGATCCGTCCACGGCGACGACGGCGAGGCGCGCGTTCGTCCCGCCGATGTCGCCGGCCAGAACGTTCATGGCGTCGGACTGCCGGGGAAGCCTTCGAGCACCTGCACCTGCTGTCCGCGAGGCCGGTCCGCCTTGGTCTCGCCGGGAACCAAGCGAGCACGCACGTGCTGCCCATCGCGCAGCGCATCCGACGGCTGATTCACCACGAGCTCTCCCTCAGCTAGTCCCGCCACGACTTCCATCACGGTCCCATAATCTCTGCCGATACGGAGACTCCGGAAATGGGCAATCGAATCCGTCCCCACGACCGCCGCCTGCGCGCCCTGGGTCCGGAATATCAACGCCGTCCCCGGCATCAGAATCGGCGGCGAGGGCCGCGAGAACCGGAAATGGATGTCCGCGTACGCGCCCGGCAACAGCGCGCCGTCCTTGTTCGCCACGTCGACCTCGGTCAAGAGCGTGCGCGAAGCCGGATCGACCGCGTCCGCCGTGCGCACGATCTTCCCGGGGAAAAGCCGCCCCGGCAGCTCTTCCTCCTCGAGATCGGCGAGGAGCCCCGGATGGACCGACGGCGCGTACGCCTGCGGCACGCCGATGTACACGCGCATCGTGTCGGTCCGCGCCACGTGAAAGAGCTCCGTGACCGCACCCGTCGCGCCGGCCGCGATCGGGGCCCCGGACGAACCGGCCGCCGTGATGTAGGTGCCATTGTCGACGTTCCGCGCGGTGACCACGCCAGCGAACGGCGCCTTCACCCGTTCGTAGCCGACGAGCGACTCGAGGCGCCGCACATTGTCGTGCGCGGCGTTGACCGTCGCGATCTGGCTCTGGTACGCCGACTGCTTCTGGTCGTACTCGTCCTGCGTGACCACGCTATCCTTGGCCAGCGACTGCCATCGCTCGGCCTCGCTCTTCGCCAGGACCAGCGTCGCGGCCGCCTGCGCCTCGGTCGACTTGGCCTGACTCAACTGCTGATCCAGATCCGGTGCGTCGATCACGGCGAGCAGCTGTCCATCGGCGACTTTCGCCCCGAGGTCGGCATACCACGCGCGCACATATCCCGACGAGCGCGCGTAGACCGACGCATCGTGAATCGGCTGCAGCGTGCCCGGCAACGTCAGGTCCGCGCTGGCCGGCGCATGGTCGACGCGGACCACGGCCACGAGTGGCAGTGTGTCGGCGACCGCGGCGCTGACCGCGCGCTGCTCGAGCACCTTGCGTTGCGATCGGCGGGGGAGGAGGCCGGCCAGTAGCAACAAGAGGAGCGCCGCGACGATGACGCCGGCGCCCACGCCAATCGACCGTCGCGACAGCGTCGCCTCAGCCACGGTGCGCGCCCACGGCGAACTGTTGCTCGATCGGCGTGGCCTCCGGCAGCTCGATCTCGTGCAATGGCTCGCTCTTCCGAATGGCCGCGTACATCACCGGCACCACGATCAACGTATACACGCTCGCCACCAGTAGCCCGCCAATCACGGCCCGGCCGAGCGGCGCATTCTGCTCGCCTCCCTCGGTCAGGCTCAACGCCATCGGTACCATGCCGATGATCATCGCCAGCGCGGTCATGATCACGGGCCTCAACCTCGTGACCCCCGCCTCTATCGCCGCCCCATCGGCATCATATCCGCCTTTTCGCGCATCATCGGCGAACGTAATCAGCAACACGCTGTTCGATGTCGCGACACCGAGCGACATGATGGTCCCCATGAGGGAAGGCACACTGAACGTCGTTCCCGAGACATAGAGCGACCACAGCACACCCGACAACGCGCCAGGCAAGGCCATGATGATGACCAGTGGGTCGAGCCAGGTCTGGAAGTTTACGACGAGCAGGATGTATACGAGAATGAGCGCGGCCAGAATGCCGCCAATGAGTCCCGCGAACGACGCTTTCATCTGCTGCACTTGCCCGCGCATGACGATGCGAGAGCCAGTCGGCGGCTGGGTGTGGGCGATGATGTCTTGTACGTTATTCGCCACGCCGCCCAGGTCGCGCCCCGTCGCGCGGGCGTACACGTCGAACGCGGGCTGAATATTGTAATGATTGATACTGGCGGGGACGGTCCGACGGGCCGTGGTCGCCAGGTTCGCGAACAGTTGCGTCGGCACGTTGCCGGCGGCCGCGGTGACTGGCGTCAGCGCGAGATCTTCGATCGACCGCATTTTGTACTGCGGCGTCTGCACGTTGATCGTATAGTTGACGCCATTCGTTGGATCGAGCCAGAAATTCGGTGCCGACTGGAAGCTCGAGCTGAGCGACACGAGCAGGGCGGATGCGACATCCCGTTGCGTGAGCCCGACCTCCTGCGCGCGGACGCGATCGACGTTGAAGAAGAGCTCCGGTTCGTCCACGACCTGGCCTACGCGAACATCGGACGCGCCGGGGATCTGCCGGATCTGGCTCGCGAGCCTTTCGGCGAGCGCGTAGTTGCTATCGCGCTGTCGCCCGACGATCTGAACGTCGATCGGCGCGGCCAGGCCCTGATTCAGGACCTGCGTCACGATATCCGCCGGCTGATACCAGAACTGGTCGCTCGGAAATTCGTTGGCCAGGGTCTCGCGCAGCATCTGCTGGTATACGGCGGTCTTGCGCGTGCGATGTTCACCGAGCACGACGAGGATCTCGCCCTCGGACGGGCCGATGATCGAGAGATCGCCAGTCGCCAGCGCCACGCCGCCGCCGGCGAGGCCGACGTTGTCGCGCATCAGCTCGATCTCGTTCTCGGGAATCAGTCGTTTGATCGTTCTCTCGACCTCCCCGAACACCAACTCGCTCGCCTCTAGTCTGGTACCGGCAGGTAATCGAACATGGAGCCTGAATTGCCCGGCATCGACTGAGGGAAAGAAGTCCTGCCCGATCGCAGGAATGAGGACGAGACTACCCGCGACAAACACAAACGCCAACACCATGACAGGCGCGCGATGCTGCATGGCGGTCCGAAGAATCGAAGCATAGCCAACCCGAAACCGGTTGAACTTGGTCTCGACCCAAGCATTCAGGGCCCAGAGACCACCTTCTTTCCGTCGTTTCTCGAGCGAGACTTCCTCGCCCCCTTGGTACAGCTCGACCTCGCCCTTGAGCATGTAGTGCACCATTGTCGGCACCAGCGTACGCGAGAGCAAGTACGACGCGAGAATCGCGAAGATGACGGCAAGCGCCAGCGGCCGGAACAGAGCCGAAGCGGCGCCGCTCAAAAAGAAAATCGGAACGAACACGATGCAAATCGACACCGATGCCATAAACGCCGGCGCCGCAACCTGCGAGGCCGCATCGATAATGGCCTGCAGAATATTCTTCCCCTCGCCCATGTTCCGATGCACGTTCTCGATCTCGACCGTCGCGTCGTCCACCAAGATGCCCACGGCGAGAGCCAGTCCGCCGAGCGATTGGATGTTGATGGTCTCCCCGAGCGCATACAGCACGATGATCGATGTCATGATCGACAGCGGAATCGACACGGCCACGATCACGGTACTGCGCCAGCTACCGAGGAAGAACAGAATCATGATGGCCGTCAGGCAGGCAGCCGTGACAGCCTCGAAGATCACCCCTTTGATGGCGTTCCGCACATAGAGGGACTGATCCTGAATGACGCTGAGGTCGATCCCGGGCGGGATGGCCCGCTGCGTCGGGGGCAGCAGCGCTTTGATGCGATCGACGACGTCGATCGTCGACGCTTTCCCGAACTTGAGCACGTCGAGGTACGCGCCGCGCCGTCCGTTGATGCGGACGATATTGGTCTGCACCCCAGCCCCTTCTCGCACGTGCGCGACATCGCGCACATACACCATCTGCCCGTTCACCGTCTTGATCGGCGCATCATCGAGCGTCTCGATAATGTCAGGGCTGGAGTTCAGCGCGACCTGATACTCCTTATCTCCCATCTTGGCGGTCCCAGATGGAAGGATGATGTTCTGCGCGTTAATGGCGGCCGAGACATCGTTCGGCGACAGACCCTTTTGGTAGAGCAGCCGCGGATCGATGTCGACCATCACCTGCTTGGGCGGCCCGCCGAACACGGGCGGCAGATTCGCCCCCTGCGCCGTCACCAGCTGCGGACGAATGAACTGATTGCCGATGTCATTCAGCTCCTGCTCGCCGAGCGTTGTGCTGGCGATCCCGACTTCCATGACCGGAACGTCGGTGGCGCTATATCGAATAATGAACGGCGGAGTCGTGCCGGGCGGCATCTGCCGCAGAATCGCCTGGCACGTGCCGGCGATCTGGGCGACCGCCGCCGCGAGATCACCACTCGGCTGGATATAGACGCGAATGATCGCGATGCCGTCGAGTGATTCCGACTCGATGTGCTCGATGTCGGCGACGCCCGTCGTGAATGCACGCTCGGAGAGCGTGACCATCCGGCCTTCCATGTCGCGAGCGGGAAGGCCGTTGTACGACCAGACGACCGAGACAATCGGGATATTGGTCGACGGAAAGATGTCCGTCGGCATCGAGACGGCGGCGAATGCCCCGAACAGCATCATGATGAGGGCGAGACACGCCGTCGTATACGGGCGCCGAAGCGCTAATCGAACAATCCACATACGCTATGCGCCATGTACGCGGCGCCCACCAAAACCGATGGAACTGAAGGGAACTACTTCGGCCTCTCACTCGCTTTCAACGCGTAAGCGCACTCTTCGATTCGCGCGCCCTTGGCATCGGCAACCGCGAACTTAGTACCCTCATAGAGACACGCACTCCCGTACCGCCCGTCCTTGGTAACCGCGTAGTACGTGAGATCGAACCTCGCCCGCCCTCTATCATCGAGCAACCGTTTCTCAGTCATAGCAATCACGCGCTCGATGACTTTGAGACACGCCGCCTCTGGATCCAGCCCCTGACGCATGAGCTCGAGTGCATAAAACGCCCCGCAGGCCTTGATGTTGGCCTCCCCAAACCCCGTGGACCCAGCGGCGCCAACCGTGTTATCGCAGTACTGCCCCGCACCAATGATGGGAGAATCGCCAACGCGCCCGGCGATCTTGTACGAAATGCCGCTCGTCGTCGTGACCGAGCCGATGTCTCCGGCCGCGGTGACCGCGCACATGTTGATGGTGCCGTGCGTCCAATTCGTATGGAGGCCCGCTTTCCAGCGAAGCCAGTCCTGCCGGCTCTTGTCGGTGAGCAGATCCTGCTCCTTGAATCCCATCGCGAGCGCGAACTTCTTCGCGCCCGCGCCGACCAGGAAGATGTGATCGGTATTGTCCATGACGGCCTTGGCGACGAGCGATGGCGTCGCGATATCTTCGAGCGCGCCAACCGCGCCGGCCCGCTTCGTGGGCCCGTGCATGACGCTCGCGTCGAGCTGCACGACGCCGTCCTCATTCGGCAGGCCGCCGAGCCCGACGGACTGGTCCTCGGGGTCGAGCTCCTGGATGACGACCCCCTGAATCGCCGCATCGAGCGGGTCGGCCCCGCTCGTCATCATCTCGTACGCCTTGGCGACCCCACGGATACCGTTCATTGACGCGATCGCGATGGGACGCGATCCAGGGCGCGCGAGGGTCGTTCGTATGTCGGGAACCACCAAAGCGGCGGCGGCGGTCGCGCCGGTTTCGAGAAATGAGCGCCGGGAGATCGTCATCCCGGGAAAGTACTACAGACGGACTTGCTCCGTGAGCCACTCTCTCGTCGCCGGCCACAGGGCCTCGATCTCCGCCAACGCCGCCTCGGCGCCCGCGGCATCGCCGTTCGCCGCCAGCGACTCCCCGCGGCTCGAGCCCTCTTGAATGGCGGTGACACCGAGCTGCCCGGCGCTCGATTTCAAGGAATGCAACGCACGTTGCGTCGCACCCAAATCCCCCTGCTCGATCCCGGCCTTCGCAATGGTGATCCGCTCGGGCGCGTAGCGCATGAACAGCTCGATCAGCTCCCGGACGAGCCTCGGCCCACCGACAACCCGGAGTCGTTCCAGAACGTCCGGATCGGCGTTCACTTCGTTCACGTCGTCACATTGCGGCGCGTCGGAGCGCCGCCTTGACGCGCGCCACGAAACGCGGCGGATCGAAGGGTTTCCGAACGTAATCATCGGCCCCGAGCTCGATGAGCCGGGCCTCGGACGTCCCGTCCTCCGAACCGGTCAGCACAATGACCGGCGGCCCGTGCCGCTGCCGGATGTGGGTCAGCAACAGATCCCCGTTCATCTTCGGCATGCACAAGTCGGTCACGACGAGCTGGAACGGCTCGTTCCCCGCGTCGAACAACGCCTGCGCCTTATCGCCATCGTCCGCCTCGGTGACGGCGAGCCCACACTGCTCGAGCATGGCCTTGGCGAGTTTGCGCTGCACCGGATCGTCGTCGACAACGAGCACGCGCTGCGTCGCCGTCCCCTCACCGATGCCGACGACGCGATCGACCTCGCTCAGGGTACTGACACCCTGCGCGACTTTTTCCAACGCGGTCTGCCGCAACAGGCGCATCCCACCGGCGATCGCGGCCTCCTGCAACTCGGCTACGGTCGCGCCTCGCGCGATCGAGGCTGCGAGCGCGGGAGTCGTCGTGAACACCTCGAGGACCGGCACGCGGCCGCGGTACCCCGTGCCGCCGCAGACCGGACAGCCGACCGCGCGCTTCGTCGGCTTGACGCCCGACCGCGCACTGAGCGCCGCCTCGTCATCGGGCAACGGCTCGCCGCCGGCGCGGTGCACTGCGCGCAGAGTCGCCGCACCAGGCGCTGAGCCAGCGCCCCACGCAGCGTGGCGGCGATGCTCGGGCGGTCGAGTCCCAGGTCCGACAATCGACTCACGGCGCTCGCGGCATCGTTCGTGTGCAAGGTGGCCAGCACCAAGTGCCCGGTCATCGCCGCCTGCACCGCGATCCCCGCCGTCTCGCTATCGCGAATCTCGCCGACGAAAATCACATCGGGGTCTTGCCGCAACACCGCCCGCAGCGCCGACGCGAACGTGACCCCGCGTTTGGTCTCGACCTGAATCTGCGTGATGCCGCCCAATTCGTACTCGACGGGGTCCTCGACGGTGATGACATTGACCTCGCCATTCGCCAGCTCCTTGAGCACGGCATACAGCGTCGTCGTCTTGCCCGAGCCCGTGGGGCCGGTCACCACGACAATGCCTTCCTTATGCGATAAGAGCTGCTTGATACGCGTCAGCTCCTGCTCGGCCATGCCCATGTCATCGAGCTTGCGCGCCGTGTCCGACCGCAGGATGCGAATCACCGCCTTCTCCGACTCGCGCGTGGGCACGGTCGACACGCGCAGATCGAAGGTCTTGCTCTCGATCTGGATCCTTGCGCGGCCATCCTGCGGACGCATGCGATCGGCGATGTCCAGTTTCGCCAATACCTTGATGCGCGAGACCACCCGGTTGAGCGCCGACATCGGCAGTGTGAGGTGCTGCCGCATCACGCCATCGACGCGGAAGCGCACCACGCCCGTACCCTTCTGCCCAGGTTCGATGTGGAGGTCGCTCGCGCCGTTCACGATCCCGTCGCGCAGGATGAGACTCGTCAGCTTGACGACCGGCTCCGACTCGGCTTCGCGCTCGGCGATCTCCTCGGGCTGCATGCTGTCGACGATTTTGACCGCGTCGGCGAGCTCCGAGTCCATCGTGCCGACCACGCGATCGAGCACCGAGTTCACGTCTTCGGGCTTCGCGTACGTCGCATCGAGCGCCTCGGCGATCGCCGCGGGTGACGCGATCTCGAAGATTACCGATCGACCGGCGGCAAAACTTACCGCCTGCTCGACGGAAATATCATCCGGGTCCGCCGTCGCGACCGTGATATGCCGATCGGTCTCGCGCAGCGGGATCACGTGATAACGGCGCGCGATTTTCTCCGGCAAGAGGCGCAGCGCCTTTGGCTCTATCGCCGAGAGATCGGCGACGCCGAGCTTGAGTGACTTCGCGACGTGCGCGGCTAGAACGTCGAGCGTTGTGCCGGTGCGGGCCGCGACTTCCGCCCACGATTCGGGGGCCGGCGTGCCCGGCAGCACCATTAATGACTCAGCGCCGGGAAGATTCGCGCGGCGCGCGGCGGTGACGAGAAACATCATCATCGTACCGAGGACTTTATATCGCGAGAGACGCAACGCTACGTAAAGACTTCACGCGTGGCACACGCTGTGACGCGGGGCGTGAGAACGCGTCGTGCCCTTGCAATGACACGGCGCGAATTTGCGTGGCCGGAGATCTGGATCGCCGAGTTGATCATCCTCGGCATCGCTGGCTACACGCTCGGCGGTATCACAGCCCTGTGGACGGCATCTGCATTGGCGACCACCATCGTCGCGGCCGCCCTCTCACGCATCGACTCCAGCGGCGGCTGGCGCCTCCAACTCGGCTTTCTCGCCCTCGGGATTGGCCTCGGTGCCACCCCATACGCATCGCCTCCGATCATCGTGGGGCTGGGCGTGCTGGCGATCGGCATCATGTCGCTCGGGCCTCGCGCGCAGTACTTCCGCCTGGGTGTCGCCGGCACGCTCGCTCCGACCGTCGCCGTTTTGCTCGCCAATTGGCAGCTCAGCGCTGCGTGCGTTTTGATTTTTCTTATTGCACTCGCTGCGCTCGTGCAATTAACGAAAAATGAACACACTCTCACGATCGAGCGAAATGGCCAAGATGAGCGAAGCAAGCCAAGTGAGCGAAATGAAGCCGTGCTCGCTGTTGCGCCGCCAGAGGAGTCGCGGTCGCCGAAGGCGCCGCGTGATTCTGGCGTGCAGGCAGATGGGACCCTAGCGGACACGCTGTTCGCAGGCATGCCAAACCCGATCGCGATCGTCGACCACGCAGGCCGTTTCGCGGCCGTCAACCCAGCCTTCGTCTCCCTGTTCGGCTACACCGAAGCAGAGTCCAAGGGTCAACGTCTAGGAGACCTGATCGTCCCACCCCACCTACACGAAGCCGCTCTCCGCCTTCACGACCGCGTGAAGGCCGGCGAAACAGTCACCACCGAGACCGAACGCCGCCGCAAAGATGGCACATTCGCCAACGTCCGAGTCTCCCTCGTCCCCGCACAGGTCGAAGGCCGCCCGGCCGCACTCGTCCTCTACACCGACATAACGGAGCTCCGCGAAACCCAAGCGCGCTTCGAGCAAGTGATCGCGTCCAGCACAGCGGTGATCTACGCGACCAAGATCGATGGCGACACGTTCACGCCGACATACGTGAGCCAAAACCTGACGCGAGTCACCGGGGATAACCCGGATGACGCCCTGGACCCGAGTTGGTGGTACAACCACGTCCACGCCGACGACCGCGACCGTGTCCTCGCCGAGATGCCCGCGCTGCTCGCGACCGGCGAGCTCGTCACCGAGTACCGGTTCCGCCCCGCGAAGGGCCCCTATCGCTGGATCCACGATGAGGCCCGCCTGGTGCGCGACCCCAGTGGCGCGCCCCTCGAAGTAGTCGGCGCCTGGCTCGACATCACCGATCGCCGCCAATCCGAGCAAGCGATGGCCGAGGCCAAGGAAGTCGCCGAACGCCTCGCGCGCACACGCGCGGCGTTCCTGGCGAACATGAGCCACGAGATCCGCACGCCACTGAACGCCGTGCTCGGCCTCACCGAGCTCGTACTCGACACCGACCTCTCGTCCTACCAACGCCGCTCGCTCGACATGGTTCGCTCGGCCGGCGAGACGCTGCTCTCTCTATTGAACGACGTCCTCGACTACTCGAAGATCGAGGCCGAGCAGGTCACGTTGGAGAGCATCCCGTTCGACCTCCGCTATCTCGTCGAGTCGACCGCCGGCCTCCTCGCGGTGCGCCTCGTCGATCGCCCGGTCGAGCTCTTGTCCGACGTCTCGACGGACATGCCCCACATGCTGCAAGGCGATCCGACGCGACTCCGCCAGGTCCTGACGAACCTCGTCGGCAACGCGATCAAGTTCACGAACCAAGGCGAGGTCGTACTCGCCGCCCTCACGGAGTCCGCGCCCTCGGGTCAGTGTCGCGTACGGTTCGTCGTGCGCGACACGGGCATCGGCATCAAGCCCGAGCAGCTGGCGTCGATTTTCGAGGAATTCACGCAAGCCGACGCGTCGATGACGCGGAAGTATGGCGGCACGGGCCTCGGCCTCGCGATCTCGAAGCGCATTGTCGGGCTCATGGGCAGCGACCTCAAAGTCGAGAGCGAATTCGGGAAAGGCAGCGAATTCTCGTTCACGCTCACCCTGCCGGTCGAAGAGTCACAACCCGCCACCGTGTCGATCGGCTCCGCGCACCTCGCGGGGCGGCGCATGCTGATCGTCGACGACAACGCCACGAACCGTCGTATCGTGAAGGACATGCTGTCGGCCGCCGGCGTGACCGTCGAGGAGGCGGCCGGAGCCGAGACCGGCGTGGCCGCGATGCGACAGGCGCGCGTGGAGGGCCAGCCGTTCGCGCTCGCGGTCATCGATGCGCAGATGCCCGGCAAGGATGGGTTCGAGCTCGCCCAGGATGTTCGTAAGGATGACCGGCTCTCGGGCACGCGTCTCATGATGCTGACCTCCGCCGGGCAGCGTGGCGACATCCAGCGGTGCAAGGAAGTCGGGATCGACGGCTATCTCACGAAGCCGGCTTCGCGCACCGACCTCTTGGAGATGCTCTCGGCCTTGCTCTCCAACGAGACCAAGCCGGAGCTCGTCACCCGCCATCTGATCGCCGAGAGCCGCCGTCGTCTCTCGATCCTGCTGGCCGAGGACAATCCGGTCAACCAGGAAGTCGCGGCCGCGATGCTGCGTAAGCGCGGGCACAAGGTCGACGTCGTCGCGAATGGCGCCGAGGCGGTCGCTGCCGTTACGCGTGCGCCGTACGATCTCGTGCTCATGGACATCCAGATGCCCGAGTTGGATGGCTTCGAGGCAACGAAGCGCATTCGCGATGGCGTCGCCGCCCACATTCCCATCATCGCGCTGACGGCGCACGCGCTCACCGGCGAACGTGAGAGGTGTCTGGCGAACGGCATGAACGGCTATCTCTCGAAGCCGTTCCGCGCTCACGATCTGTTCGCGATCGTCGAAGGCATTGGCGAGGACCACCAGGCTGGTCCGACCCCCGAAGTCACACCTCCCGCGCCCGCCATCGACCTCGAAGCGTTTCGTCGCTCCATGCGAGAGGCTGGCGCCGAGGAAGCGGTCGACGCCATCCTCGAGCTCTTCGCCCAGACCGCGCCCGAGCGTGTCGCCGCCCTCACCGCCGCCATCGAGTCCGGCGACGCCAAGGCGATCGCCAACGCCGCGCACGCCTTCAAGTCGCCATCCAGCGCCATCGGCGCCCTCCGACTCGGCGGCCTCCTCCAAGAGATCGAGCTGGCCGGCAAAGCAGGCGACATCGCCCGCGCCCGAGCAGCCTTCGCGAGCCTCGACGCCGAGACCGCAGCCGTTCTCGAGCAGTTGCGACAGCAAGGGAACATGGCGCCTGCCGCCTGACGGCGGCGGCGCGAGAAGTTCGGCGCGACCCGGTGTGGCAACGCCGATGGGCCGGCCACGCCTTGCAAGCTTGCAATACTGACGGTCCTGCGGCGCCGGCCGGCTGGCGTCGAGCGG
>Ga0210409_10004664_pt1 | contig 14675 bp, 8 predicted proteins | sample IncBWH17MmetaG_FD_161649 | JGI IMG/M metagenome (GOLD analysis project Ga0210409, IMG submission 161649) | Forest soil microbial communities from Barre Woods Harvard Forest LTER site, Petersham, Massachusetts, United States - Inc-BW-H-17-M | ecosystem: Environmental > Terrestrial > Soil >... | reverse complement strand
CGAGCGGCGTGATGAGCGTGGACAAGCCGCCGCTGTCGATGTGGGTGCAGGCGCTCTCGGTGAGGGCGTTCGGCTATCACCCCATGAGCGTCCTGGTGCCGCAGGCGCTGATGGGGATGGCGAGCGTGGCGCTCGTCTATGACCTGGTGCGCAGGCGCTTCGGCCGCCTCGGTGGCTTCGTCGCGGGGCTCGCCCTAGCCACGACGCCGATCGCCGTTGCTATCTCCCGCCACAACAACCCCGACGCGCTGCTCGTGCTCTGCTGTGTCGCCGCGCTCTGGTGTGCGGTACGGGGGCTCGAAGGAGGACGCACGCGCTGGCTGCTGCTCGCCGGCGTGTTCGTCGGGCTGGGCTTCGAGACGAAGATGGGCGTGGCGCTGACCGTCCTGCCCGGGATCGTCGCCGCGTGGCTGTGGATCGACCCGCGAGGGCGCGGGCGCCTGCGGGCGCTGGGCCAGGTGCTGGCCGCCGGCGTGGCCACGGTGGTCGTCGGCGGAGCGTGGCCGCTGCTCGTGGAACTCACTCCCGCGTCCGACCGCCCGTGGGTCTCGGGCACCAGCGACAACAGCGTGCTCTCGCTGATCCTCAACTACAACGGCCTGAACCGCGTCGGCGGACAGGCGGGCCTGCCGACGGGCGCGGGCGGCAACCTGTCCGGCGGGACGCCGGGCCCGCTGCGCCTGCTCAGCTCGGCGCTCGGCGGCCAGGTCGGCTGGCTGCTGGGATTCGTGCTCGTCAGCTCGCTCGGCATGGTCGTGGCGAGCCGCCTGAGGCGCTCGGATCCGCGCAGCGGCTGGCTGATCGCCGTCGGCGGCGCCTTCCTCGTGACTGCAGCGCTGTTCAGCATCGCCAGCGGCATATTCCACCCCTACTACGTCTCGCTGCTCGCGCCGTTCATCGCCGCGCTCGCCGGGGCCGGCTTCGCCCAGCTCGCCGGCGGCAAGTTGAACGCCAGGGTTCTCGGGCCGCTCGCAATCGCCGCCGCGGTGGGCGTGGAGCTCATCATCCGCGGCCGCTACCCCGGCCAGCTGTCGTGGCTAACGCCGCTGCTGATCGCAGTAGGTGTGCTCGCCGCCATCGCGCTGGCCGCGTCCGTGGCTCCGCGCGTGCGCCTGCTGTCCGTCGGCTGCGCGTTCATCGTCCTGCTGATCGCGCCTGCCGCGTGGGCGCTCGAGACGCTCGGCTACGCGGCCAGCGGCACGTTTCCCTCGGGCGGGCCGGCATCGCTTGCGACCGGACCCGGCGGTCCCGGCGCGCGCTTCGGCGGGTCGTTCGGCCGCTTCGGAGCGCTGCGCCTGCGGGGTGTGATCGGCGGAGCACCGGTTCAGCCCGCTCTGTTCGGCGCCGGCCCCGGCGGACCGCCGCAGCCGGTGGTCGCCGGTCAAGCGTTTCTGGGCGCGCCGGCCTTCCCGCGCGGGAGCGGCCCACCCGCCTTCGGCGGCGGCCGCAGCGCGGTGGGAGCGCGGTTCGGCGATGGCCGCTCGATCGCGAAAGTCCTCACGTACGTGAGAAGCCACGGCGGCGGCACGATCGCGGTCTCCAGCCAGTCGAGCGCGGCGGCCGCGATCATCGAAAGGAACGCGATCGTCGCCGGCATCGGCGGTTTCTCGGGCCGCGAGAGCGACGTGAGCGTGGCGTGGCTCGCGCAGGAGGTGCGCACAGGCAGGATCCGCTGGGTTCTCGCGGAAGCCACCGCCGGCCGGTCGGGGGTCCCGGGAGATACCCGCGTGGGCGCCAAACCGGCGATGAGCGCCGTGGCAAGGGCGTGCCGGTCCGTCACGCTCCACGCCTCCGGCGGCTCGAGCACCGCTCCCGCAGCGGTCTCCAGCACGCTCTATGACTGCCGGGGTCGCGCGGTCGAGCTCGCCGGCGCGGGAAGATCCAACTCGTGAGAATCCTCGTCGTCGACGACGACCGTGCCGTGCGAGAGGCGCTGCGCCGGGCCCTGACGCTGGGAGGCTATGAAGTGCAGGCTGCCGAGGACGGCGAGCAGGCGCTCGAGCTGATCGCACAGGCGGTGCCGGACGCGGTCGTGCTCGATCTCGGGCTGCCCGGAATCGACGGTCTCGAGGTGTGCCGGCGGATCCGTCGTCTCGGGAATCGCGTGCCGATACTGATCCTCACGGCCCGCGACGCCGTGGCCGACCGCATCGACGGGCTCGACGTGGGCGCCGACGACTACATGATCAAGCCGTTCGACGTCGGCGAGCTGAAGGCGCGCGTGCGGGCGCTGCTGCGCCGCGCGGCGCCCGAGGGCGATCCCGACTCGCTTTCCTTTGCGGAGGTCACCCTCGACCCTGGCCGCCACGGAGCTCAGGTCGGCGAGCGCTTCGTGGAGCTGACGCGCACCGAGTATCAGCTGCTCGAGCTGCTTATGATCAACCCGCGCCACGTGCTCTCGCACAGCTTCATCTACGACAGGGTCTGGGGCTATGACTTCGGCCCGGCTTCGAACGCTCTGCGCGTGTACGTCGGATACCTGCGCCGCAAGCTCGAGGAGGCCGGCGCGCGCGAGCTGATCCACACGGTCCGTGGCGTCGGATACGCCCTGCGGGAGCCGTGAGCGGCGCCGGCGATGACGCTGCGCACGCGGATCGCCGCCGTCGCAAGCCTCTCGGTCGCGCTCGTGGTGCTCGCAACGGCGGTCGGGCTGTACGTCGCCGTGCGCTCAGACCTTCGCGGTGAAGTGGACAGCGCGCTGAAGGCGCGCGCGCGAGCCTTCGGCGCCACGCCTCCGCGCGACGGCGGCAGGGGAGGTCGCACACCCGTGCTGGCGGCGCCCTTCGGCGGCGCCCGCGGGAGCAGCGGCGAGCAGCCGGGCAGGGGGATCGGCGGGGCGGGTGTGTCCTTCGCCGCCCCGGGTGGCGGAGGGGCGCCGTTCCCGGGGCGCGACGGGGGAGGGCAGGGTGGCTTTCCGGGACACGTGGAGCCGGCTCCCTTCGGAGCCGCCTCGGGCTACGTCCAGTTCGTGTCCGCCCAGGGGACGGTGAACGTGCCCGGTGGGCAGGGCAACGCGCCGCCGAGGCTTCCGCTCACCGCTCTCGACCGCGGGATCGCCGCGCGCGGCAGCGGCAGCAGCCTGACCGACCGACTGCTGAACGGGACGCGCCTGCGCGTGCTCACGCAGGGCGTCGGCTCAGCCGGGGCGGTCGTGATCGCGCGACCGCTGACGGAGGTTGAGAAAGAGCTGAGCCGGCTCGTGCTGATCCTCGTGCTGATCGGCGCCGGCGGCATCCTGCTCGCCGCCGTGCTCGGCGCTCTGATCGCGCGTACGGCGCTTGCCCCGATCGCGCGGTTCACTACGAGCACGGAGACGTTGACCGGGAGCCTCGACCTCTCGCGACGGCTGGAGGTCGAGGGACGCGACGAGCTCGCACGCCTCGCGGGGAGCTTCAACCGCACGCTCGATGCCCTGGAGCGCTCGGTGCAGGCCCAGCGGCACCTGATCGCCGACGCCAGCCACGAGCTGAGAACGCCGATCGCCTCGCTGCGAGCCAACATCCAGGTGCTCGGCGAGGCCGAGCGGCTGCCACTCGAGGAGCAGGAGAACCTGCGCCGGGACATCGTCGAGGAGCTCGACGAGCTGACGGCGCTCGTGGGCGACGTCGTGGAGCTGGCACGCGGGGCGGCGCCTGCGGGGCCGCCCGACGACGTCAGGCTGGACGAGTTGGTCGAGGGCGCGGTTCAGAGGGCACGGCGGCGCGGCGATCTTCGCTACGAGCTGAAGCTCGAGCCGACCGTCGTGAGCGGCCACGCCGACCGCATCGGGCGCGCCGTCTCGAACCTCGTGGACAACGCCCGCAAGTGGAGCCCGCCGGGCGGCCTCGTCGAGGTCTCCCTCGCCGATGGCCTGCTCACCGTCCGAGATCACGGCCCCGGCTTCGATGAGGCCGATCTTCCGTTCGTGTTCGATCGCTTCTACAGGGCCGACGAGGCGCGCAAGCTCTCGGGCTCCGGTCTCGGCCTCGCGATCGTCCGCCAGGCGGCCGAGGCGTGCGGCGGCTCGGTCGAGGCGCAGAACGCGCCCGATGGCGGCGCGCTGCTGCGCGTGAGCTTCGGTCCGACGGTGAAGTTCACCGAAGCGGTGAGCGTAGAGGCTTGACCGCATCCGTCGAGCGGTGCCGGGGCTGCCGTGGAGCGTCCGCCGCCGTCTTTAGGGTCTCCCAGCGACATGCGTAGGAATGAAGGAGATCGGAGGGGTTTGTCTAATACGCCCGTTGATTCGCGCAACTTTGGTGGTCGCGCGGAGTCATAGTGCTGTGAGAGTTGCTTTGTTCTAGAGGGAGGTCGTTGATGAGGGCCCACGCTCGCGTAGTCCTGTTGGCGCTGGTTACAAGCGCAATCGTTGCTGTATCGGCGCCTGCTGCTCAGGCTGCGTTCGGCGTGTCGAAATTTGAAGCCCTGACCTGCAAATCAAACGCCCCCGAGGGCAAACCGGGCGAATGCTCGACGGCCACGCCCGAACTTTTCTTCACCCAGGCCGCCGGCCACCCGAACGTCGGCGTCACGGACTTCACGTTCAACGAACTCGGCACCAAAGGCAACGGTGTCAAGTCCATACGGACGGACCTCCCCGTGGGCTTCAGCACCAACCCTCAGGCACTTCCGCAATGCAATCTGGTCGACTTCAACGCCAACCTAGGAAAAGCAGAAGCAAATCATTGCAACTCAAACACCGAAGCCGGCACCCAAGAAATCACGATTGTTCTCCCTGGTCCGACGTTGGTCACGTTGACCGGAAACGTGTACAACCTCAATCCGGCGCCCGGTCTACCGCTCGAGTTTGGGATCGATGTCGCTCTGCCCTTCCTCGGCGGCATTCACGTGCATTCACTCCTGGAAGGGGGAGTCAGCTGGCACAAAGAAGCTGAAGCAACGGAAATGGGGATCGAATCGGGCGACTACCACGAGTTCTTCAAGATCAAAATCCATAAAAGTCTCGCGGAAGGTGAAGCGCCGCTCGATCGGTCGCGCCTGAACTTCAACGGGACTGTCGGCAACGGGCTGCTTACGACCCCGACCACCTGCCCCGGTCCCCAAACGACCCACCTGCGGGTCGAACCATACGAAGGCGCCCCCGTGACGACCAGCTCCACCACCACGGCGACGCCAGCGGAAGAAAACTGCGGTGTCCTCAAATTGGAACCGACGTTCTCGCTTTCTCCATCGACGACCCAGTTGGACTCGCCCAACGGGATCACGACCGAACTGAAGTTCCCGTTGAACAAATCATCGTCTGAAATCGAAAACTCCGACCTCAAGAGCTCGACGGTGGTTCTGCCCGAAGGGCTCACCCTCAACCCCGCCGGCGCGCATGGCCTCGAAGCCTGCACGCCCGAACAGCTCGGCGTCGGTACGGAAAAGACGACCGTGTCCTGCCCGCCACGTTCGAGAATCGGGTCCGCGGTGCTGAACGTGCCGGGGCTGCCTCCGGAATCGCTGACCGGTAACGTGTACCTGGGCGAGAAGTCGCCCGGTGCGATCACCAAACCTCCGTACACGATCTACGTGGTGACGGAATCGGCCCGGTACGGGCAGATGGTGCGCCTCGAAGGCACCGTCGAACCGAACGCAACGACAGGGCGCCTGACCACGACGTTCTCCAACAACCCTCAGGGCCCATTTACGAACCTCAAGCTCACGTTCGACAGTGGCCCGTTTGCCAATCTCGCCAACCCGCTCACGTGCGGCGCGGCAGCGACGGGCGGCACTTTCACGCCGTACTCCGGCGGGGCGTCCGTCTCGCTGGTCTCGGAATTCCTCGTAGACAGCAACGGCGAAAAAGGCGCGTGTCCCGCGTCGCCTCCGTTCATCTTCGGCCAGAGCGCGTCGGCCGAATCGGCGCAAGCTGGCGCCAACACGACGTTCAACATGACCTACACGCGGTCCGACGGCAACCAGTACATCGGAAAAATCAAGACGGTGCTTCCGAGCGGCCTGGTTGGCATCATCCCCTCGGTGACGCCGTGCGGGGAACCGCAGGCGAGTCTCGGAAGCTGCGCGTCATCGAGCCAAATCGGTACGGTGATGGTTTCAGCTGGCGCCGGTACACACCCGTATTCCTTCCCTGGCAAGGTCTACCTCACCGGGCCCTTTGAAGGCGCTCCCTACGGCCTGTCGATCGTCGTGCCTGCCACAGCGGGACCGTTCGAACTCGGCAACGTCATCGCGCGAGTGAAGATCGAAGTCGATCCTCACACGGCGCGTGTGATCCTCACAGATAACGCCGTCCCGACCATCATCGGCGGCATCCCCAGCCGGATCAAATCGATCGCCGTGTCGATCAATCGCCAGGGCTTCGAGCGCAATCCGACCAACTGCGGATCGCTTCCCGTCGAATCGACGCTGACGGGCACTCTCGGCACGAGCAGCAGCCTCTCCACACCGTTCCAGGCCGAAGGCTGCGGGTCGCTCGGGTTCAAACCGGCGTTCTCCGCGTCTACCACGTCGAAGATCTCGAAAGCGAACGGCGCCAGCCTGTTCACGAGCGTCACCCAAGGGTCTGGCGAAGCGAACATCAAATCGGTGGTCGTCACGCTGCCCAAGCAGTTGCCGTCGCGTCTGACGACGCTGCAGAAAGCGTGTCCTGAAGCGACGTTCGCAGCGAACCCGTTCAGCTGTCCTGCGGGATCGAACGTGGGGACGGCCACGGCCGTGACACCGGTGCTCCCGGCTCCGATGACCGGACCTGCCTACCTCGTCTCACACGGTGGCGCGGCCTTCCCCGACCTCGATCTGGTCGTCGAAGGCAACGGCTACCGCGTGATCCTCGTGGGCAACACCGACATCAAAAAAGGCATCACGACGACGAGCTTCGTGAGCACGCCGGACGTTCCGGTCACGAGCTTCACCGTGAACCTGCCCACCGGTCCGCACTCGGCCCTGGGAGCCACAAGCGACCTGTGCGCCGTTCCACTTGTGATGCCGACAACCATCACCGGCCAGAACGGGAAGGTCGTAAAACTCAACACGAAGATCTCGGTCACCGGCTGCGGCGTGCGAATCGTCGGGGTGAAGGTGATCGGCAACTCCGTGTTCCTCACTGTCCAGACGTTCGGTGCCGGTCGCATCAGCGCGAGCGGCTCCGGGCTGAGCAGCGCATCCCGCAAGCTGAACAGCGCCAGCAGAAGTGCAGGGCTCAAGCTCTCGCTCACCTCCAGCGGGCGACGCAGGCACCGCCCGATCCACATCAAGGTGCGCGTGGGCTTCGTGCCTACGCACGGAGCACATTCGACGGCGTTCAAGACGGTGAGCTTCCGCTGAGACTCTCGGCTCCGCGCGAGGGCGAAGGATCCCTCGCGCGGTAGCCGTTGCGAAGGTCAAGCAGGGCGGGTCGATCACGATCCGCTTCGCGTTTCGCTCGCTCGCCGCCCTCCGATGCCCTAGATTTGGTGGATGGATGTCGTCGAAGGTACGGATACCTCAGCGTCACCAGGGGGGGTCGAACGTCTTCTGGAGGGCGTGCGCCGGCTCATGCTGCTCGCGGACAGCTCCGCCGAGCCGGCGGCGATCTTCCGTGCGCTCGCCCGAGAGCTGCTGAACATCACCGGCGGCGAGGAGGTCCACGTCCACCATCTCTCGTCCAGGGGCGATGAGGATGAGCAGGTGGCGGTCTACATGTTCGACGGCTACAGCCGCCTCAGCTATCTCGTCCCGCGCAGCGAGCGCCCGCCGGGCGTGAGCTGGGTCGCAAGCTCCGGTCGCAGCTTCCTCGCCGGGGATGCCCGCGAGCTCGCCGCCAACCTGCCGAGGCTCGCGGCGGCAGGGCTCGGCAACTGCGCGCTGCTGCTGCCCTTGGCGGAGCGGGGCGAGGTGGAGGCCGTCGTGGTGATCGCCGGGGGGATCTCCGAGACCTTCACGCCACAGGCGGTGGAGCTGGCGACCGTACTCGTCGACCAGGCCGCGACCGCGCTCGCACTCGTCCGCGCACGGGCCGAGGCCGGCACCGATCCGATCACCGGCGGCATGAACCACAGGGCAATGCGCAGGCGTCTGGACGAGGAGATCGGCCGCGCCCAGCGCGGCGGGAGCCCGCTCTCGTGCCTGCTGATCGACCTCGACAACTTCAAGCTCGTCAACGACCGTCGCGGTCATCCGGCCGGCGATGCGTTGCTGCGAGACGTCGTCCAGGCGCTGGTCGGCGAGTTCCGCGCGTTCGACCGGGTCGCCCGTTACGGCGGCGATGAGTTCGTCGTGATCCTGCCCAACGCCGACCTCGAGAGCGCGGCCGCCGCAGCCGCCCGCGCGCTCGAGCGGCTGCAGGGGCTCCCTGTCTTCGAGGAGGCGAATCCCGGCGTGTCCGCGTCGATCGGGGTCGCCCAGTGGCAGCCGCGGATGACGACCGACCAGCTGCTGGAGGCTTGCGACGCGGCCCTGCTGCGCTCCAAGCGCCAGGGCAAGGGACGCGTCACGAGAGCCTCCGAGCAGAGCCGCTGACGCCTCCGGGCAAGCCCGCGAAGGCGTGAACGGCCGCCGGGGACGGTCCTCTGCGAGACTGGCCCCAGTCATCCTCAGCCGTAGACCCTCTCGGGAGTTGCCATGTCAGAGAACAGCTTTGGCGCAAAGGACACGCTTGATGTCGCCGGGGAGCAATATGAGATCTTCCGCCTGGAGGCGCTCCAGCAGCGCTTCGACGTGGCGCGGCTGCCCTTCTCGCTGAAGGTGCTGCTGGAGAATCTGCTGCGCACGGAGGGCAACGGCTCCGTATCCGCCGAGGACATCGAGGCGCTCGCGAGCTGGGACGCGAAGGCACAGCCGAGCAAGGAGATCGCCTTCTCTCCGGCGCGCGTGCTCATGCAGGACTTCACCGGCGTGCCCGCCGTCGTGGATCTGGCCGCCATGCGCGACGCGATCGCCGACATGGGCGGGGATCCGGCGCGGATCAACCCGCTCGCACCCGCCGAGCTGGTCATCGACCACTCGGTTCAGGTCGACGCGTTCGGCACTCGCGACGCCTTCCGCGTCAACGCCGAGCGCGAGTTCGAGCGCAACCGCGAGCGCTACGCGTTTCTGCGCTGGGGCCAGCGGGCCTTCGACGACTTTGCGGTCGTCCCACCCGATACGGGCATCGTGCATCAGGTCAACCTCGAGTATCTGGCCCGCGTGGTCTTCCACGACGAGCGATCCGCATCGCACCCACCGCAGCTCTACCCCGACACGCTCGTCGGCACCGACTCCCACACCACGATGGTCAACGGCCTCGGCGTGCTCGGATGGGGCGTCGGCGGGATCGAGGCCGAGGCCGCGATGCTGGGTCAGCCGATGTCGATGCTCATTCCGCAGGTGCTGGGCGTCCGCCTGCACGGCGCGCTGCCCGAGGGCGCGACCGCCACCGATCTCGTGCTGACGGTCACCCAGCGGCTGCGCGAGCGTGGAGTCGTCGGCATGTTCGTCGAGTTCTACGGCGCCGGCCTGGCCGGCCTGCCGATCGCCGACCGGGCGACGATCGGCAACATGTCGCCTGAGTTCGGCTCGACCTGCGCGATCTTTCCGATTGACGAGGAGACGCTCCGCTACCTGGAGCTCTCCGGTCGCTCCGCCGAGCAGATCGCCCGCGTGGACGCGTACGCGAGGGCACAGGGGCTGTGGCACGACGAGCACTCCGAAGAGCCGACGTTCTCTGAGGAGATCGAGCTCGATCTGTCCACAGTCGAGCCGAGCCTCGCCGGTCCAAAGCGCCCGCAGGATCGTGTCGCGCTCAGCGATGCCCAGAGCGCGTTCAGGCAGGCGCTGGAGGACTACATGCCGACCGACGGCGAGCAGCTCGACGAGCACGATGAGGCCGTGGCCGAGTCCTATCCGGCGTCTGATCCGCCCGCCAACGGCGCGCCCGGCCACGAGGCTCCCCCGCGCGTGGAATCGCCGGCCGCGGCTCACGAGCCCACGGCGACGGCGCGCGAGCGCCGCAGCTCCCCCGTTGCGGTGAGGGGCGACGGCGCGAGCTTCGAGCTCGACCATGGCCACGTCGTGATCGCTGCCATCACGAGCTGCACCAACACGTCCAACCCCTCGGTGATGATCGGTGCGGGCATCCTCGCGCGCAACGCCGTCGCCCGTGGCCTGAGCTCCAAGCCGTGGGTCAAGACCTCGCTTGCGCCGGGCTCGAAGGTGGTGACGGAGTACCTGGACCGCGCGGGCCTGACCGAGCCGCTAGAGCGGCTCGGCTTCAACCTCGTGGGCTACGGCTGCACGACCTGCATCGGCAACTCCGGCCCCCTCTCGCAGGAGATCTCCGAGGCCGTCGGCGAGGGTGATCTGGCGGTCGTGTCGGTCCTCTCGGGCAACCGCAACTTCGAGGGTCGCATCAACCCCGACGTGAAGATGAACTACCTGGCCTCGCCGCCGCTGTGCGTCGCCTACGCGCTCGCGGGCACGATGGACATCGACATCGTCGGCGAGCCCCTGGGTCAGGATCAGGAGGGCAGCGACGTCTATCTGAGGGACATCTGGCCCTCCGAGCACGAGATCGCGCAGACGATCGGAGAGGCGGTTCGCGCGGACATGTTCCGCAAGAGCTACGGCGAGGTGTTCGCCGGCGACGATCGCTGGAACGGCATGGACGTGCCCGAGGGCGAGCGCTTCGCGTGGGACGAGAGCTCCACCTACGTGCGGCTGCCGCCGTACTTCAAGGACATGCCGCGCGAGCCCGAGCCGGTCCGCGACGTGCGCCGCGCGCGCGTGCTCGCGCTGCTTGGAGACAGCGTGACGACCGACCACATCTCCCCGGCCGGCTCGATCAAGCGTGACGGCCCCGCCGGCGCCTACCTGCAGAGCCTGGGCGTGGCGCCCAAGGACTTCAACTCATATGGCTCCCGCCGGGGTAACCACGAGGTGATGATGCGCGGCACCTTCGCCAACATCCGCCTGCGCAACCTCCTCGGCGGCGGCCCACGGCTGCCCGAGGGCGGGGTCACGCGCCACCTGAGCGTGCCGCCGGACGCAGCGGCCGGTGCCCCGCCGATCGCCGAGGAGATGTCCATCTACGATGCCGCGATGCGCTACATGCAGGAAGGCACGGACCTCGTCGTGCTCGCCGGCAAGGAGTACGGCTCGGGCTCCTCCCGCGACTGGGCCGCCAAGGGGACGAAGCTGCTGGGCGTGCGGGCGGTGATCGTCGAGAGCTTCGAGCGCATCCACCGTTCGAACCTCGTCGGGATGGGGGTGCTTCCGCTCCAGTTCCCCGACGGGCAGAGCGCCGGCTCGCTGGGGCTGAGCGGCGAGGAGCTGTTCACGATCACGGGCCTCGCCGACGCGATGGCCGAGGGCGGCGGCCCGCCACGCGACGTCCGCGTGAAGGCCGAGCGTGCCGGAGCCGAGCCGGTCGAGTTCGACGCCCGGGTTCGCATCGACACGCCCCGCGAGGCCGAGTACTTCAGGCACGGAGGCATACTGCAGTACGTCCTGCGACAGCTCCTCTCCACGTGAGCGGGGCGCAGGCGACACCGCCCGCGGGGGGGCCTGACGCGAGCGGCGTGCCCCCCGTCCTCGCTGGCCTGCTCGCCGCTCGTGGACCCTCCGGCTACGAGAGCGCGCCCGCGCAGGTCTGGCTTCAGGCCGCGAGCGCCTTCGCGCAGGTGAGCAGCGACGTGATCGGGACCCCGCTTGCTCTGGTCGCCCCGAGGCACGGCTACGACGCATCGGCGCGGCGACTGCTGGTCATGGGCCACATCGACGAGATCGGATTGATCGTCACGCATATCGACGACGAGGGGTACCTGTGGTTCCGCGCGGTGGGCGGCTGGGACACCCAGATCCTGGTCGGCCAGCGCCTCGTGCTGGACACGCTCGACGGGCCGATCACCGGCGTCGTCGGCAAGAAGCCGATCCACCTGCTGCGCGATGAGGACCGCAAGAAGGTCCCGGAGATCCGCGACCTGCACATCGACATCGGCGCACGAGACGGTGTGCAGGCGCGCGAGCGGGTGAGGATCGGCGACGTCGCCGTGATCGACGCCCAGCCGCTGGAGCTGCCGAACGGCCGCCTCACCTCCCGGGCCCTCGATAACCGTCTCGGCTCGTTCGTGGCGCTCGAGGCGGCGCGCCTCGTCGCCGAGGCGGGCGGCGCTCAGTGGGAGCTCGCCGCGGTGGCCGTCGCGCAGGAGGAGATCACCTTCGGCGGCTCGCGAACGAGTGCCTTCGCGCTCGAGCCCGACGCGGCGATCGTCGTCGACGTCACGCATGCGACCGACGCCCCGGGGATCGACGTGAAGGAGGGCGGCAAGCACGAGCTCGGCTCCGGCGCCGTGATCGCCCGCGGCTCGACGCTGAACGAGCCGCTCTTCGACCTGCTGCGCGAGACGGCCGAGACCGAGAAGATCCCTTTCACGCTGGAGGCATCCGCAAGAGCGACGGGAACCGACGCGGACGCCGTGCACCTCAGCCGCGGCGGGGTCCCGACCGGGCTCGTCTCGATCCCGATCCGCTACATGCACTCGCCCGTCGAGCTCGTCCAGCTCGACGACGTGCACGCGTGCGCGCGTCTGATCGCAGCCGTGGCCCAGCGGCTCGACGGCGACACCAAGTTCGTGCGCTGAGGCTCAGCTCGGGGCGCCGAGCTCGGTGACCGGGACGATCTTGTACACCTCGCCGGGCGCGCCGCCGATCGCGAGCAGGCGAAGACCGTCGGGGCCCGCGAACACCTTGCGCTTGGCGTCCGGGCCGACGCGCACGAACGTCTTGCTGTCGAGGTCCACACGCTCGCCTTCGATCTCCATCCAACCCGATCCGCCGATCGCGAGGAAGACCTCCTCCTGCCCGCTCTCGGCGTGGTCGTGCTCGGGGTAGTCGGCGTACTCCGGTGGGAGCTGGATGACCTGCATGCCGAACGCGGTCACGCCCAGCTCGGCCCGCGCCTTGACGAATCCGCCTCCGAAGCCGGCCTCCATCTCATCGATGCGCCTTGCCGTGTAGTCGGCCATCGGGCGGAACCCTAACGCACGGGTAGAAGGATTGCGAGTTGGCGCGACTGCGCCAGCACGGTTCCGTCCTGCGCCCAGATCACGCCGCTCTCGTCGAAGAAGCCTTCGTGCACCAGGCGCGTTCGGAAGCGCGCGAGGCAGAGCTCATCCGGGTCGGGGTCGGCGGTGCGCGGCGTCGTCGTGCGGAAGTGGATCGTCAGGTCGATCGTCGGCGCGACGACCCGCTGATCCTCGCTCAGGCGCACGAACGGGGGCGGGAACAGCGCGTCGCTGAAGAACGCGAGCGAGAGCGGGTCGATCGGGCGCGGCTCGGCGAGCCCGAGCCAGCCGCCGATCTCCATCGGCTGCTCGCTCGCCGCAAACGGCGTGCCGCCGATTCGCGGCTGCATGACCAGGTGCCGGGTGAACGGCGGCGCTCCCAGCTGCTCGAGCGTTCCAGCCTCGCGGGTTGCTTCTGGGCCCGGGACGTTGGGCATTTTGAGCTCCGAGAGCTCGGGCGCGTCCCAAGCGACCGAGAACGCCGAGAGCACGAGCGCGATCAGCCGGCCGTCCTGTTCCATGCGCGCGGACAGAGTGCTGAGCGAGCGTCCCTCGCGCTCGACGCGCGTCTGGATGCTCACGGGTCCCGGCTCCGGCGCTCGCGGATAGTGGATCGTCAGCGAACGTGGCGTCCGGCGGGGGTCGTCGACCGTCTCCACCAGCGCACGCAACAGCATCGCCGCGAGATAGCCGCCGTGCGGGCCGCGACCGGCGCGCCAGTCAGGGGAGACGTCGGCGGCGAACGTGCTCTCCCCTTCGGAGCCGTGCTCGAGCAGCACGGCGGTGTCACGATCGAACGCGCCGTTCGCCGGCGCGTTGGCCTCAGCCACGCACCAGCCGCTTGTAGGTGATGCGGTGCGGCCGGTCGGCGGCCGCCCCGAGCAGGGACCGTCGGTGGTCCTCGTAGGCCTCGAAGTTGCCCTCGAACCACGTGACCTGCGAATCGCCCTCGAAGGCGAGCACATGCGTGGCGATCCGGTCCAGGAACCAGCGGTCGTGGGAGATCACGACGGCGCATCCGGGGAAGCCGAGCAGCGCGTCCTCGAGCGCGCGCAGCGTGTCCACGTCGAGATCGTTCGTCGGCTCGTCGAGCAGCAGCAGGTTGCCGCCGCTTCGCAGCAGCTTGGCCAGGTGCACGCGGTTGCGCTCTCCCCCGGAGAGCTTGCCGATGCGCGCCTGCTGATCGGTCCCCTTGAAGTTGAAGCCGGCCGTGTACTGGCGGGAGTTGACGACACGATCGCCGACCTTGAGCTGATCGAGCCCTTCGGAGATCTCCTCCCAGACGGTCTTCTGCGGATCCAGCGCATCGCGCGACTGGTCGACGTATGCGAGCGCCACCGTATCCCCGAGCTCGAGCTTGCCGCTGTCGGGTGACTCCTCGCCGGTGATCATGCGAAAGAGCGTCGTCTTGCCGGCCCCGTTCGCGCCGATCACCCCGACGATCCCCGCTCGCGGCAGATCGAACGACAGCGACTCGATCAGCAGCCGCTCGCCGAAGCCCTTCGACAGGTCTGTCGCCGTGAGCACCTTCTCGCCCAGCCGCGGCCCCGGGGGGATGTGGATCTGCACGTCATCGAGCTTGACGTTGCGCTCCTCTGCCACCAGCTCGTCGTAGCGGGCCAGGCGCGCCTTGGACTTCGTGCGCCGGCCCTTGGGGTTGGTGCGCACCCATTCGAGCTCCGCGGCGATCGTCCGCTGGCGAGCCTTCTCCGAGCGTTC